>Ga0187847_10001722_pt1 | contig 19100 bp, 10 predicted proteins | sample June2016WEW_4_10_FD_132458 | JGI IMG/M metagenome (GOLD analysis project Ga0187847, IMG submission 132458) | Peatland microbial communities from SPRUCE experiment site at the Marcell Experimental Forest, Minnesota, USA - June2016WEW_4_10 | ecosystem: Environmental > Terrestrial > Soil >...
AGGGGTGTGTCTTGTCTGGACCAAAAAATCGAAATCCTCGCGGGCTAAGACCACGAGCTAGGCCGCCGGAAGAGATTTCTAGAATGATTTCCGGATCTTGAGCTCCGTCGCCGTGGATCGAGCTAATTTTCATCGATCCCTCCCCCTCGGTGAGACATCCGGGCTAGGGCCGCGGTTCTGGGGTTCGCATCGTCTTCGGGCGACGATCGCTAGGCCGTTAGGCAGTATGGATTGCAAGACGCGCCCCGCAGGACTCGCGGATCACCAACTGGCAGTGCAGCAGGATATCCCGGGGCGGGATTTCGCGATTGGAGATTCTTTCGATCATGGCGCGGACCGCAGCCGTTCCAATGTAGCCGCACGGTTGATGGAGAGTGGTTAGAGGCACCCGCAGCAGACTGGCATACTTGACGTCGTCGATTCCGACAACTCGCACATTCTCCGGAGTCCTCACTCCGAGCACATCCAGGGTACGCATCAGGTTCGCGGCCGTGAGATCGTTGGCGCAAACCAGTCCGTCCGCGCCGGAAGCCTGCAGAAACTGCCGAACCAGAGAAGCATCCGCCGCATCGCCTTCGACGACCCAGGAAGTTTCGGGAACCACGCCATACTGACGGAGAGCTTCATAGTAGCCCTGCAGTCGCATCGACACCGTCTCGGCGGAGTAAGGACGGCTGAAAAAACCTGGCCTCCGACATCCCAAGCGCAGCAGATGGTCGGTCACGGTGAAGCCAGCGGCGCGATTGTCAATGCCCACACGATCATAGGCACTTCTGTGCGGCGATCGATAAAGATCGCGGTCGAGAAGAACGATCGGAATTCCGGCCGCGTCGAGCGCCTGAACCACGCGTTCATTGGTCGCCACTCCGTCCGGTGTGAACTCAAGCGGAGCAAAAAACACGCCCGCCACTTTTCTGGCGATGCACTGCTGGCAAGCCTGCCAGGTCTCTTCGGCCACGTCGCCGGTCGCATTGACTGCGGTGGCCGCCCAGAGCAGGGCATGGTGGCTGGCTTCCGACGATCGCGCCAATTCACGGCAGATCGGCTCGAAGATCTCGGTCTCCCCTAGCCTCGGAATCACCAGCCCGAAAACAAGCCCGTGCTCGGCGATCGCCTTCTGAACATAGGTCCCCGAACCGGCCCGGCGCTCAATCAGGCCCTCATGCTGCAGGTCGCGAAGCGCGCGCGCCACCGTAGGCCTGGAGGTCTGGTATTCCTGTACCAACTGTGCTTCGGTCGGCAGGCGCTGGCCCTGCTTGTATCTGCCGGAGTTGATTCCCTGTCGCAGATCAGTACTAATCTTTTCGTGTTTGGGCGGCGCGCTATTTGCCATGCTTTCGGTTGTTACAGAAAATCATAATATGATATTACATTTGCATGTCATTGTCCACACAAAGGCAGGAAGCCGTCAAGAAATAACGTCTATGATTTCCTGAATTTATGGTTTGGACGTTTCGATCTCGTGCGCCCGCTTCAGTTCGCGTTGTGCTTCCTGCAGATTTCCCTTGCGCTCGAGCGCCTGGGCGAGTTGATAGTGCGCAGGCGCGTAGCTGTCGTCCATTTTGATCGCGGCGCGAAATTGTCCAATCGCAGCTTCGATGTCGCCGGTACTGAGCAGCCGCTGGCCAGAGTTGGTGGCAAAGGTCGCCGCCTGAAGATTGTTGGTGGTTGCGGCAATTTTCGCGGCCGCGCGGCTTTCCTCGGCCGCGCGCTCGGAGTCGCCCAACTGACGCAGCACCGCCGCCAGTGTCGCATGCGCGCCGGCAAACTCAGGTTGCAATCGGATCGCCTGGCCGAGAGCGTCGGCTGCTTCGGGCAACTTGCCTTGCTGTCTTAACACCGTGCCCAACGTATAGTAAGCCTCGGCATAATCGGGGCGCGCCCGGATCGCGGCTCCAAGTTCGTCGGCCGCCCGCCCGAATTCTCCCTGCTGCCATAGGATCACGCCAAGCGTGTAATGCACGTCAGACTGCGTGGGATCCAGCTGTTCGGCCTTCTGCAGTTCCAAGACCGCCGCGGGCAGATCGTCCTTGAGCTTAAGTGCGAGACCCAGATTGTAGCGGAGAGTGACATCACCGGGTGCACCCTGAAGCGCCGTTCGCAGTTGCCGGATCGCGGCCTCGAAATCAGCGCGCTGCAAATAGGCGATGCCCAGATTGCCGCGATAATCGTTATCGTTCGGATTGATTCGCAGTGCCGCTTCAAATTCGGGCACCGCACCCGGAGCGTCCCCCAACTGAATCAAAGCCAGCCCCAGATTGTTATGCGCGTCGGCGTTATCGGGTTGAGACCCGGTGACCATGCGAAACGCCGAAGCGGCCCCGATCGCGTCCCCTTTCCTCTGCCGCGCGAGACCGAGTCGGGTTTGAATTTCCGCCACGTCGGGCCGCAACTTGGCCGCCTGCTCGAACGCCGCCACTGCTCCGGCAGCATCCCCGGCACGCTGACAGGCCGTGCCCAAGGCAACCTGGAGCTCGTACCAGTCCGGACGCAATTGGGCAGCCGTACGCCATTCCTGGAGTGCGTCCGCGTCCTTCGCTTGATCGGTCAAGGCCTCGGCCAGATAGTAGTGCGCCGCCGCATCGCCGGGCGCCAGTGCAATCGCTTTCCGCAACTCGGCGTCCGCGTCGTCGAACTGGCGTTGGCGCAAGCGAGCAATGCCCAGATGATAATGCGCGGGGGCGAAATTCGGCTGCACGCGCAAGGCTTCCGCGAAGGCTGCAGCGGCTGCGGCAAAATCGCCTTGCTGTGCCAACACCGAGCCGAGATCATTGCGAATGTCCGCCCGCTCCGGCGCCAGCTCGACAGCCCGACGAAATTCCGCTGCCGATCCGTCTTTCGATCCCCGTCGATCGAGAATTCGCCCCAGCAGGCGGTGTGCTTCGGGATCTTGCGGGGCCAGACTCACCGCCTCGCGCGCTTCGCTTTCTGCTTCCGCCAGATCCTTGCTCCGAGCAAGAACATCCCCCAGGCTGATGCGCGCCGCCGCCGCCCGGGGATTGATCTTGACCGCCGCCCGCAGTTGCCGCTCCGCGCCCTCCAAGTCACCCAATTCCGCCAGAACTCGGCCGAGCCAAACATGCGCTTCAGCATTGCCGGGCGAAAGTCGGACCACCTCCTCGAAATCATTCCGCGCCGCAGTGAAGTCGCCCTTGCGAGCCGCATCTTCTCCGCGCTGGTAGGCGAGTCGAGCAGGCGACGGCTTGGCCGTTGACGTCTGCCCCATCAGAACACCGCAGGCGCTCAGCAGACCTGCGCCCAGGCAGGCAACGACTCTGCTCCGATAGCCGTGATCCCTCATCCCTGGCCCATAATTATGACACCGTCTGCAACCGGCAATGACAAATCGATTGACATTTGGCCAAGCCATGCACTATGTAAGATGGGCACGAGGCAGCTGGATCTCCAGCGGATGTGAGCACGGTCCAGCCAGGGATGCACTTGTATCTCCGCCACACAGCGAAGATCCTCAGCCTCATGATGTTCTCGCGAAGAGAGTTCTCTCAAGTTTCTCTCTGGTTGCCGTGCAGCGCGTGACCACGACATTAGCAAACCAGAAATCAGGAGGAACCATGAAGTTCCCGAAATTTGCGACTCCGGCCGTCATCACGCTTGCCTTCACGCTCGCGCTTTCTCCCCGCGCGCAGTCGCAGAAAACAGTTGATGCCGAAGGTCACCAGTGGTGGCAACACGCCGTATTCTACGAAATCTACCCTCGCAGCTTTGCCGACAGCGATAACAGCGGCATGGGTGACCTCAACGGCATTTCCTCGAAAATGGACTACCTGCACCAGCTGGGGGTCGATGCCATCTGGATTACCCCGTGTTTCCCTTCGCCGCAGGTCGACTTCGGCTACGACGTCTCCGACTACGAAAATATCGACCCCGTGTACGGAACGCTGAAGGACTTCGATCGCATGGTCGAAAACGCCAGGAATCACAACGTCCGCATCATCCTCGACTTCGTCATCAACCACACCTCCGATCAGCACCAGTGGTTCCTCGATTCCAAGTCCTCCCGAACCGCCGCTCACCGCGATTGGTACATCTGGCGCGACGGTAAGGGTCCGAACCAGCCGCCCAATAATTGGATCTCCATCTTCGGACACTCCGCCTGGAAATTCGATCCCGCCACCAGCCAGTACTACTATCATGCGTTTTACGCCGAGCAGCCCGATCTCAACTGGCGTAACCCGGCGGTCGAGAAAGCCATGTTCGACGTCACCCGCTGGTGGTACAAACGGGGCGTCTCCGGCTTCCGCTTGGACGCCGTCGATACCCTTTACGAGGATGTAAACCTGCACGACAACCCCATCCTCCCCGGCACCAACGCCTACGGCGATGCCAACGAAGAGAACAAGTACAACGCGAAGTTACCCGAGATGCACACCACGCTCACCAAACTACGCCAGGTAGCCGACGAGAGCGACGCGGTCCTGATCGGTGAAACCTGGACCAAAAATATCGACGAATTGAAACAATATTACGGCGGCCACGGCAAAGAACTGCAGCTGCCCATGGATTTCCTGTTCACCAAAGTCGACAAGCTCTCCCCCGACGAATTCCGCCGCCAGATCGCGGGCGTCGATCAAGCCGGCGGATGGCCGGTCTATCTGCTCAGCAATCACGACATCCCCCGCGCCTACAATCGTTACGGGGACGGCCAGCACAACGATGAAATCGCCAAGCTGATGGCCGGCCTTTACCTGACCCTTCGCGGCACTCCCATCCTGTATTACGGCGAAGAGCTCGGCATGGAAAACAACGATCCCAAGCGTCAGGAAGACGTAAAAGACCCCATCGGCAAAATCGGTTGGCCCCAGGAAAAAGGCCGCGACGGGGAGCGCACTCCCATGCAGTGGAACGACTCCGAAAACGCCGGTTTCAGTACCGTCACGCCGTGGCTGCCCGTTCCGCCCAGCTACAAAACGCACAACGTCGCCAGCGAGGACAAGGATCCGGACTCGATCCTGAATTTCTATCGCCACCTGCTCGCTTTGCGCCACACCGAACCGGCGCTGCTCGACGGCGAATACATCGCGCTCAACGAAAGCGACCCGAACGTGATCTCGTACCTCCGTCGCTACAAGAACGAAGCCGTACTTGTGGTGCTAAACATGAGCTCGACCGCACAAACCGTAAAGTTCGATCTCGCTGCGCAGGGTTTTGCCAAGGCAAAATCGGAAACCCTTCTTACCACCCTGAAACCCGCGCCCTCGGGAACCGAGCACATCCTGTTGCCGCCATTCGGCGTCTACCTCACAAAGCTCACGAAATGAAGCCTCTGCACCGGCCCCGCGTCCGCAGCATTTGCATTTTGGCAGCGCTTGCCTGGGCGACGGGGCTCGCCTCGGCTTGGCAGGTCGCGCCGCAGACAGCCGAAACCGCTGGTCCACTGGCGGGCCTGTCCCCAATCCTCTCCTACATCTCCTCCGGATGGGACACGCTGACCCGGTCCATGACCGACTGCAACACGGTCGTCGATCCCAAACTGACCGCCAAGTCCGTCCTCTATCTACCCGCACATTTCTCGGTTCCAGCCTCGGTGCGCGAAATGGAGCGCCGCTGCAACCTTCAGGTTCGGGAACTGCCGCTCGAAATCACCGCCCCCGGGCAGGCGACCGCCGCCATCGATCCGGAGGGGCTTCTCTATCTGGAAAATAACTACGTAGTCCCCGGCGGCAGGTTCAACGAAATGTACGGCTGGGACAGCTATTTCATCGTGCGCGGCCTGCTCGAAAACAATCGCGTCGCGCTCGCGCGCGGCATGGTCGACAATTTCTTCTTCGAAATCGAGCACTACGGCACCGTCCTCAATGCCAACCGAACCTATTATCTGACGCGCGCCCAGCCCCCCTTCCTCAGCTCCATGGTCATGGCCGTCTATGCCGCCGACAAGGCCGCGGGCCACGAAGACCGCAAGTGGCTGGAGCGCGCCTACCAATTCATCAACCGAGATTACGAGATGTGGAACCGCGACCCGCATCGGGCCGGAGACACGGGTTTGTCGCGCTACTACGATTTCGGCAATGGTCCGGCCCCCGAGAGTCTGAAAGACGAGTCCGGCGTCTACCGCAAGGTCGCCGAATATTTCCTGTTGCACCCCGAAGCCCGGAATTACATCGTCGACATGAACGTCAGCGGTACAGGCGTCTCCCGGATGAGCGGCAGTCAACCCGAACCCATTGCCGGCCCCAGGTTTTCCCTGCAAGTCTGCGACGCGCCCCTCACCATGGCCCGACCCGATTGTGACGCGGCCAAGCAAATCTCTCTCACTGCCGACTACTACAAGGGCGACCGCGCCATGCGCGAATCCGGATTCGACATCTCGTTCCGCTTCGAGCCCTACGGCGCAGCCACCCATCACTTCGCCCCCGTCTGCCTCAACAGCCTGCTCTACAAAACCGAAAAAGATCTGCAGCAGGCGAGCGAAATCCTGGGACGCAAACAAGACGCCGAGCGCTGGCAAGCCCGTGCGCAGGAGAGAAAGGAACGCATCCAGAAATACCTATGGGACGAGCAGCGCGGCATGTTTTTCGATTACAACCTGGACCAGTCCGCCCGCTCGACCTACGAATACGTCACCACGTTCTACCCCTTGTGGGCGGGCCTGGCGACCCGCGAACAAGCCGACGCGGTCAGAAAACATCTCGCCGTCTTCGAACACGACGGCGGCCTGGCCATGAGCAATCGCGAAACCGGAGTGCAGTGGGATCTGCCCTACGGCTGGGCCCCCACGCAGTGGCTCGCCATCGAAGGCCTGCGCCGCTATGGATTCGACGACGACGCCAACCGCGTCGCCTACAAATTTCTCGCCACCATCGCCGAAAACTTCCGTCGCGACGGCACCATTCGTGAAAAGTACAACGTGATTACCCGTTCGTCCGAGTCGCACGTAGAAGCCGGATACAACCAGAACGTAGTCGGTTTCGGCTGGACCAACGGCGCCTTCCTGGCCCTGCTGCACGCCTTGCCTGAAGACTTCCAGGACCGCCTGGCAAAGGAACAAAGCGCTTCACGAGCACCGGCGAACTGATGAAGTGATGTGCGGGCGTGAAGCAGGCAGCGGGCGATCCCGTCCCTACGCCACGCTCGACGGCACTGGTTCTTTTACCTGACGGGCCACCGGCGCCGTCAGCTTTCTCCCCGATTGGCCGGCGCGGACCTCTGCCCCACATCGGCGCACGAAAGTTCGTATGAATGTCATCCCGCGGCGCAGAGCTTGCCGACCTCCCGACCCCACGCTATCGTCTGGCCGATCGGCAATCTGTGGTTGCGCAGCGACCATGCCTGCCCCTCTGGCCGGTCCCAAAGACCATGGTCTCCGTGAGACCGTCCTCGAAGATCTCCGCTCCCCAGACAGCAATGACCGGTCCCGAGCGGCGGAGGCGCGGGCATCCGCCAGCTTGACCCTCCGCGCCCATCCCCCTACTATTCCAACTGAGTCATGTCCGCCGTCCCCCGCTCCGCTCCTCCGCGGCTGAAAATTTTCTGGCTTCTGCTGGCTCTGTCTCGGCTGTCGACCGCCACCGCGCAGCCGCCCGCCACCGAGATTACGCCACCCGCCATCTTCACCGACATCGCGGAAAAAGCCGGACTCACCATGTTCAATGTTTTCGGCGGCATCGAGAGCAAAAAATACATCATCGAGACCACGGGCACCGGCGTCGCCATCTTCGATTACGACAACGACGGGTGGCCCGACATTTTCATCGTCAACGGCACCACCCTCGAAGGCTTCCCCCAAGGCAAGGCTCCCAGCAACCATCTCTATCGCAACAATCACGACGGAACCTTCACCGACGTAACCGCCAAAGCCGGACTCACCGCAAGCGGCTGGGGACAGGGTGCGTGCGTAGGTGACTACGACAACGACGGATGGGAAGACCTCTACGTCACCTACTACGGCAAGAACCGCCTCTACCACAACGATCACGGAGTATTCACCGAAGTCGGCGACCGGTCCGGAACATCAGGCTCGGGAAAATCCTGGGGAACCGGCTGCGCCTTTGTCGACTACGATCGTGATGGCCTGCTCGACCTGTTCGTCGCGACCTATGTGGACTTCGACGTAACCACAGCCCCCGCTCCCGGCGACCGCGCCTCTTGCATGTGGAAAGGGATGCCCGTCATGTGCGGGCCCCGCGGTCTGCCCAGTTCGAGCAATCTCCTGTATCACAACCTGGGGGGCGGCAAGTTCGCCGACGTCACCATCCAGGCGCACATTGACAAGACTCCCGGCCACTACTCGCTGGGGGTCGCAAGTTTCGATTTCGACGACGATGGCTGGCCCGACATTTATGTCGCCTGCGACAGCACGGCCAGCATTCTCTACCACAATAATCACGACGGAACCTTTACCGACGTGGCCGTCTCGGCGGGGGCCGCCTATAACGAAGACGGGCGCGAACAGGCCGGCATGGGTACGACCATCGCCGATTACAACGGCGATGGCAGGCTCGACATTTTCAAGACCAATTTCTCCGATGACACGTCAACCCTGTACCGCAACAATGGAGACGGCACTTTTGACGACGTCACCTTCGCCGCCGGGCTCGGCCTGCATACAAAATATCTGGGATGGGGCACCAGCTTCCTGGACTTCGACAATGACGGCTGGCCCGATCTTTTGCTGGTGAATGGACACGTTTATCCCGAAGTCGACAAACAGCATCTGGGCAGCACCTACCAAGAGCCGCGTATCCTCTACCATAACGACGGTGCCGGCAAGTTCGTAGACATCTCAGAACAAGCGGGTCCAGGAATTACAACCCCGCATTCCAGCCGCGGCGTGGCGGTAGGCGACTTGTGGAACGACGGACGAGTTTCCGCCGTTGTCAGCAATATGAACGATCACCCAAGTCTGCTGGTCAATCAGGTGCGCTCCACCAATCACTGGGTCGCGATCCGCACCATCGGCACCAAGTCCAACCGCGACGGAGTCGGCGCGCGCATCACGGTGAAAACGGCTACGCGCACATTGGTAGACGAGGTGCGCAGCGGCTCCAGCTACGCCTCGAACAACGACATGCGAGTTCATTTCGGCCTCGGCGCCGCAGCCAGGATCGAATGGCTTCAAATCCGCTGGCCCAGTGGACGAGTCGAGCGTTACGACAGCCCGGCGGCAGATGCCATACTCACCCTGCAGGAAGGAGACGGAGTGGCGCTACCCGAAAAGCCCGTGCACTAGAGTTCTCGGGCGAGCGCTGGCAGAGCGATTCGCCAGCGATGTCGGTTCCGGAGTCGAGCCACACGAGGCGGCCCGCGCCCGAAGATTCCGAAACCGGGGAACAACGCAAACTGCCTTTGCAGGGCCCCACCTGCGCTGGTCCGATCCGGAGAACAACCGGACCCCGTGAGCTAGCGGCGAGTGGCTGCGGCATCAAATTTCATCGAACGCACAATCCCCTCGCCTTCCTTCACAAATATCAGCTGATTGGGCTTGATGTCCTTCAAGATATCGACCAACCCGCTCGGCCAGCGCACTTCAAGCAGCTCAACCTTCTCGGCCTTGCCGATCCCGAAGTGAACCCGCAGGTCGCTCTGCGAGAAATAGCCGCCTCCGCTGCGGACTTCGTCGATCTGTTCATGCGCTTTGCCCTCGCCCGCCGGCCGGGTAACACATTTCAACCGGCTGCCAATTCCACTGCGATTCGATTTGCTGCCGATGGTTCGAACCTTGATCCAGTTGTTGCCGGTGTGCGAGTCGCAGCGCAGCAGTTGCGGAAAGTCATTCACCGCATTCACCACCACGTCAATGTCGCCATCATTGTCGTAGTCACCGAAAGCGGCGCCCCGCGAAGGAGCCGGAGTCGAAATGCCATCGCCTGCCTGATAGGAAACATCCTCAAAACGGCCGTTTCGCGAGTTTCTATACAGCAATTTACGCTGCGCGTAGCCCGCTTCGGTTTTCAATTGCTCGACCTCAGGATAAACATGCCCGTTGCAGATCAGGATGTCGGGCCAACCATCATTGTCGAAGTCAACAAATCCGCATCCCCAGCCCAGATACTGCGTGTGCAGACCCAGGCCCGCGGCGAAGGTGGTATCTTCGAAATTCGCTCCGCCCAGGTTGCGGTAGAGAGAAGGCGTGTCCCCGGCGAAATTCGTCTTCAGGATATCGAGATTGCCGTCCAGATCATAGTCGGCGGCAGAAACACCCATGCCGGCCTGCGGCTTTCCGTCCGAACTCAATGCACAACCGGCCTCGATCGCGATATCGGTAAACTTCCCGTTCTTCCGGTTCTGATAGAGAGCGCTGGCCATTGAATCATTGGCCACATAAACGTCCGGCCAGCCGTCGTTGTCAAAGTCAGCCGTGAGTACTCCGAGACCGAAGGTTCCATTCGCCTGCAGAATGCCCGAACTCTCCGAAACGTCGGTGAAGGTGCCGTCTCCGTTGTTGTGGTACAAAATGTTCTTGCCGCCCGCCAGCCCAGGGGGGCCGCACGCCACCATCACTCCTTTATAGAGACAGGGCCCAGACTCGGGCACCGGGGCGGTCGCCAGGTCCAAGTCAATGTAGTTGGCAACGAACAGGTCGAGCTTGCCATCGCGGTCGTAATCGAGGAACGCACACCCCGTATTCCACCGTTTGCCGTTGCCCGCCACGCCGGCCTTCTCGGCGACATCGGTGAACGTGCCATCGCCATTGTTGTGGTAGAGAACATTCCTGCCGAAGTAGCTCACAAAGAGATCTTCGTATCCGTCGTTGTCGTAGTCGCCGATGCAGACAGCCTGCCCCCAACCGTGGCATCCCACTCCAGCCCGGGCGGTCACATCCGTGAAGGTGCCGTCACGATTGTTCTTGAACAAATGGGAGATGGGCTCTTGCCCGGCAGAGAAACCCTCCAGGCGCGATCCGTTGACCAGAAAAATATCGAGCCAACCGTCGTTGTCGTAGTCATAGAACGCAACCCCGCAGCCCGTGGTCTCCAGCAAATACTTGTTCCTGTGTTCGCCGCCGAAAACGGTCTTCGCGTTAAGACCGGACGCGCGCGCCACGTCGACGAAAGCAACTCCTAAGTCGGTCGCGAGCTTGGCCGGGGGTGGTGAAGACGATTCCTGCGTCGCGGGATCGAAGGCCGCGCCCAAACGCGGCGGCCAAGCCAGACCGAGAATGCTCTCGAGCGAGAGGACAAGCGCCGATCGGCTTAGCGATTGCACAAAGCTGCGGCGCGAGGAAAACAAATGCGTCCTATCTCCCGGGTTCGAGGGTGCGAGAATCCGCCCTTACTTTATTGGAGAAGGCTCGGCGGTTGCAAGTTTCGACGGGGCAAGGTGGGCAAGGGGGGCAAGGGTCGCGCGCGGCCCACTCAGCCACCGACAAAAACGGCTCTCCAGGCCGCAGGACCTAGTCATTGCACTTGGGCAGGCTGCCATTCAGCTGTCGCAGCAGGCTCTTCGCCGCCGGCAAATCCGGATCGAACTCGAGCACGCGCAGCACATACTCGCGAGCGCGATCGCGCTGCCCCGCGGCACAGAGAACGCGGGCAATATTCATGCCAATGCGACTCTGACCGGGAGCACGCTGGAATGCGTCTTCCCAAAGATTGAGACCTTCGCGGGTGTCTCCACTCTGCACCTCGACGACGCCCAGATTGGACGCCACATCAATCCGCTGGGGATCGATGGCCAGTGCTTTCCGATAGCACTCGCGCGCACGATTGAGATCTCCCTTTTGCTGCGCGGAATAGCCGAGAGCCGACAGCAGCGCAGGGTCGCTGGGTGATTTTTCGAGAGCCGAGTGAAGCCTGCGTTCCGCCTCCGGAGCCGCGGCGCTCATGCCACGATCGACGAGCGATTCCCAGGCGAGGGCGAGGTCGCGACCATCCTCGTCGTCTTTGGCCGCGGGAAAACGAAGCAGACGCGGCAGGGCCGGCGGAGTCCGGGCGTCCGGCGGCTGCGGAGGGGCGACGATCGGCCTCCGCGGAATGCGATGGTCGGTCACTTCGGTGTGGGCAACATCGGTGCTCAACGAAGACGGCATGTGGCAGGCGGTACAGTCGGCCTGATTTGCATGATGCCTGGCCGCAAGCCCGCCATGACATGCCAGACACTTTTGCCGATAGTAGGCACCGCGATCGGCAACCGAGGGTTCCTGATGTGGATCGTGACAGCTGGTGCAAGACATGGCATCGCCGGAATGTTTCTTGCAGACACTTTGCGCCAGCGCCTCGAATTGGCTCACCGCGCCCAAGCCCGGACCTTGCGGATCGGCAAACACGTAATAGCGGACGTAGTCTGCGAGTTGTTGGCCGGGCCGAAATTGGTAAACGTGCCGTCCCGCCCTTTCCACCGCGACCTCGCCTTCCAGATGGCATCGCATGCAGACGCCATCCCGCCGCAGGGGATCGAGTTTCGCGGGGTTGATGATGGCAGCACTGGCGCCCGCGCCGCCGTTTGCGTGCGCCGCTCCCGGCCCGTGGCACATTTCGCAAGTCACACCCGCAGCCTGGAACGGGGGAAGCGGATAACGGTTCTCCGTTCCCGGGAGCGGAGGCTTGATGACGCTGAAATGACAATGCATGCAACTGGGGACCGCCGGCAGATTCATCGGGATCTGGCTCGAGTTGCCATACGCCGGAGCCAGATCCCATAAGTGCCGGTCGGTATACCAGTTCACGGGAGACTCAAACAGAAAACCATCGCTGGCAAACAGGTAACTCCGGCCGCGTCTGCCGGAGCCAATGTAATAGAGCAACTGGCGCCGGCCCCGCACCTCGGGATCGTTCGGGCGTTCGAAATAAAGCCAGACCTTGCCGTCTTCGGCGGCAATGCGATAGTGCACGCCGGATTTTTGGTGAACGAAATCCGCGGGAATGAGGTTGTCGAGCGCAGACCCGCTGGCACGCGCCATGGAGGTCTTCTCGTAGGCATCGTAGATCGAAGAATGGCAGCCGGCGCAGGCTTGATTTCCCACGTAACCGCTCGCGTCAGCAGTGGCGGGGGGCGATACGCTCTGCGCAAATGCAGACATGGATCCAAAGCAGAACACCGCCAGCCATCGTCGCAGGAAATCGGTCATCCGAGAAACGCCTGTGGAAGGTCGGAAAAAATTGTATAGCAAGGCCGCACATTTGCGTGATGGCGGAGATGCGTTTATGGTGGTATGCGCCCACGATGAGCCGCGTGTGCAGCGCAACACTTTTCGGCAGGCCGCGCCTCTACCTTCTTATGAATGGTCGCATCGTCTTCTGGTCGCTCACCTCCGCCCTCGCCGGATTTCTTTTCGGTTTTGACACGGTGGTCATCTCCGGCGCGGAAAAGACAATTCAATCGCTGTGGGGCCTGAGTCCCAGCCTGCACGGGATTGCCATGGCTTCGGCCCTCTACGGCACGGTCGTGGGTTCGCTGCTCGGCGGCTGGCCCGCCGACCGCTTCGGACGCAAGAGCACGCTGCTCTGGATCGGCGTTCTTTACTTTATCGGAGCCGTGGGGAGCGGCCTGGCACCAAACATCGCCGTTTTCATCCTCGCGCGCGTGATCGGGGGACTGGGTATCGGCATCTCGACGGTGGTTGCCCCCATGTACATCTCGGAGATCGCGCCGCCGAAGTATCGTGGCCGTCTCGCCGGTTTGTTTCAGTTCAATATTGTTTTTGGCATCCTGGTCGCTTATGTATCGAACGCCCTGCTCTCGGGCGTCGGAGACAATGCCTGGCGCTGGATGCTGGGAGTCGCGGCGTTTCCGTCCGTGCTCTACGCTGTTTTTTGCTTCGGCCTGCCCGAAAGCCCGCGCTGGTTGCTGAGCAGGAAAGGCGATCGCGAAGCCGGTCTGCAGGTCCTGCAGCGGATTCAACCCGACGCCTCGAAAGCCGAGATCGCAGCCGAGGCCGATCAGATCAGCGCCGCGTCCTCCGAGCGAAGTTCGTCGGAAAATTTCTGGACCAGCCGCCTGCGCAAGCCGATCCTGCTGGCGATTCTGCTGGCCTTCTTCAACCAGCTCTCCGGCATCAACGCGATCCTGTACTTCGCGCCGCGCATCTTCGAACTTACGGGCCTCGCGGCGAAGGCCGCACTGCTGCAGTCCATCGGCATCGGCATCACCAATCTCGTCTTCACCTTCGTCGGCCTGTGGTTGATTGACCGACTGGGCCGCCGCACCCTCCTCTATATTGGGTCGTTCGGCTACATCGCCTCGCTCGGACTGGTCGCCTGGGCTTTCTTCTCCGGACATCTCTCGATTATTCCCGTCTGCATCTTCGCCTTCATCGCCGCCCACGCCGTGGGCCAGGGAACCGTCATCTGGGTTCTCATCTCCGAGATATTTCCCAACCGTCAGCGCGCGGAAGGCCAGACTCTGGGCAGTTTCACGCACTGGATTTTCGCCGCCCTGCTCACGACGTTCTTTCCCAAGATGGTCTCCGCTTTCCCTCCGGGCTACGTCTTTTCCTTCTTTGCCGGAATGATGGTTCTCCAACTCATCTGGGTGAAGACCATGGTGCCAGAGACAAAAGGCGTGCCCCTCGAGCAAATCCAGAAACAGCTGGGCATCGAATAAGGCGGCGCGCAACCTGCGTGTGGCCGGCTTCGCCCGGCCGTTGGTGCTCGTTGGAAATCGCGGCAGCGTCGCGTTCGAACCCGGTGAATACACCCTCGTCAGTTTCGCCTGACCGATGTTAAGAATTTCCTAAAGAGAAACTCCGGCAGCGCCCCGGCGCGCAACCGGCTTTGGTTCCCGGCGGCGCCACGATTCGGCAGACCTTCGCTCACCCGGTCGGGATGCACTCGAAAAGGAGCGTCGCCTGGATACGTTCCAACGATCCATCCACTTGGACGCTCCTGTTCGTGAGCGGCGCACGCCTAATGACCAGGCTGGGATCCGACGATAGGGATTGAGGGACTGGACTGCTCTTCGCGTGCAGTTCAATCGGCCCCGAAGAATATGCGGCAAGAGGCGAAACTGAGCGACGAGTCGCACTTCGCCTTCGGAATCACTCCTCCTTAGGGAAAGGAATGGCGGCGATGAGCGACAGTGATATCGTCAAAGATTTTCTGGTCGAGAGTTACGAGAACCTCGACCGGCTCGACCGGGACCTGGTCGGTTTGGAGAAGAACCCGCACGATCGGGAAGCTCTGGCCGGCGTGTTTCGCACCATCCATACCATCAAGGGCACCTGTGGCTTTCTCGGTTTCAACAAACTCGAGAAAGTTGCGCACGTCGGGGAGAACCTGCTGACGCGGCTGCGGGACGGCCAACTCACACTCAATCCGGAGATTACCACTGCACTGCTCGGCATGGTGGATGCGGTCCGCCAGATGCTCAGAGAGATTGAATCGACCGGTCAGGACGGTGAGGTCGACTATCCGGAATTGCGGGAAACGCTGACGCGGCTGCAACAAGCAGGGGCGCCCGTCCAGCCGCCGACAGAGCCGAAGGCGCAGGCTTCCGCCGCAGCCGAGGCTATCATTCCCGGCGCGCAAGACATGCCGGCGTCCACGCCTTCCGCCGTGGAGAAAAAGCCAGCGGTGAAGAGGACGCGCAAGTCTGCCAAAGCCCCCACTGTCCACGCCCAGCCCGCCGAGGAGCCCGTCGTCACTCCCGCGCCGGTCGAATCGGCACCGGAGCCTGCCAAAGAACCGGGCCGTACCGGCCACGAAGAGGCCGCTCCCCCTCCACCCACTCCCGATTCCCGCCCGCGAGACGCGGTGGCTGAAACCATCCGCGTCCCGGTTAACGTCCTTGACAAGTTGATGATTCTGGTCGGTGAACTGGTCCTCGCTCGTAACCAGCTTTTGCAGATCTCGAACACGCTCGACGACACGGGGCTGCATGCCGTCTCGCAGCGGATGAACCTGATCGCCACCGAGCTGCAGGAAGAGGTCATGAAGACCCGCATGCAACCCATCGGAAACATCTGGAACCAGTTTCCCCGGACGGTGCGCGACGTGGCCCTTGGTTGCGGCAAGGAAGTGCACGTCGAGATGGAAGGCAAGGAAACCGAACTCGACAAGACGATCATCGAGGCGATCAAGGATCCGCTCACCCATCTGGTGCGCAATTCCGTGGATCATGGCATTGAACTTCCCGAACAACGAGTCAAAGCCGGCAAAGATCGGATCGGCCGGCTCATTCTTCGCGCCTTTCATGAAGGAGGACAGGTCAACATCGAGATTACCGACGATGGCGCCGGCCTGAATGTCGATCGCATTCGCAAGAAAGCGATCGAGCGCGGAATGGCTACCAGCGAGCAGGCGGCCCGCATGACCGAACGGGAGATCTTCAACATGATTTTTCTCCCCGGATTCTCCACTGCGGAAAAGGTTACGAATGTATCCGGCCGCGGGGTCGGCATGGACGTGGTGAAAACCAACGTGGAAAAGATCGGCGGCACGGTGGATGTTCAGTCTAGCCCGGGCCGCGGTACCACGGTTCGGGTCAAGATTCCATTGACCCTGGCCATCATCCCCGCGCTGGTGGTGACCTGCGGCGGCGATCGCTATGCCATTCCCCAGGTCAGCTTGCTCGAACTGGTGCGGCTCGAGAGCGACGAAGTGGCCAAGGGCATTGAACTTGTCCACGGCGCACCCGTGTACCGGCTCCGCGGAAGACTGTTGCCCCTGGTGTATCTCAATCAGGAATTGAAACTCGACACCGCGATCCGGTCCGCGTCCCATCAGGACGGCGCGGTCAACATTGTGGTTCTGCAAGCGGATGAGCGGCAATTCGGGCTGGTGGTCGACCAGATCAACGACACCGAAGAAATCGTGGTCAAGCCGCTGCGCAAACAGCTCAAATCGGTGAAAACCTTCGCCGGATCGAGCATCATGGGCGACGGCAAAGTCGCTCTCATCCTGGACGTGCTCGGGCTGGCGCAGCGGGCCAGCGTGGTGACCGAGACCAAGGACCGCGCGCTGGCGAAAAAGGCCGCCGAGTCCACCAGCGTCTCGGGCGAAAAACAGACCTTTCTGCTTTTTGCCGGACCGCACGATTCCCGCATGGCCATACCGCTCAGCACGCTCGCGCGGCTGGAAGAATTTCCGGCCGCGCAGGTGGAAATGTCGGGCAGCCAGTGGGTGACCCAATATCGCGGCCAGATTCTTCCCCTGGTACGCCTTAATGTCGTGCTGGAGGAGCGACGCGCCCGCTTGCGCACCCTGCAAGCGCCGCCCGATCCCGAAGCCGGACCGATTCAGGTGCTGGTGTTGAATCACGATGGCCGCTCGATCGGCCTGGTGGTGGAGAGAATCCTGGACATTGTCGAAGACCGGGCAGATGTAAGGTCGGCCGCCACCCGGACCAATGTTCTCTATTCGGTGGTGATCGGCGACCGGGTCACCGAATTGCTCGATATCCCGGCGATTCTGCAGAGCGCCGACGTTAGCGCCGACGAACCACGGCTGGCGGCAACCTCCGCGGGGACAGGAAATTAAGACCATGGCTAACACTTCACAGTTTTGCACGTTCTACTTGGACAAACTGTTGTTCGGCGTGGAATTGAAGGGCGTGCAGGAGGTTCTTCGCGCGCTGGATATGACCAAAGTTCCACTGGCGCCCGGCGTCGTGAGCGGCCTCATCAACCTGCGCGGCCAAATCGTCACCGCGGTCGATCTGCGACGGCGGCTCGATCTCGAACCGGGACCTCCCGGCATGTTGAGCATGAACGTCGTGGTGCGCTCCGAGGACGGAGCGGTCAGCCTGCTGGTGGATGAGATTGGTGACGTGGTCGAGGTCGAGGAAGATACCTTCGAGCCGCCACCGGAAACCTTGCACAGTTCCGTCCGCAACACCATCCTGGGGGTCCACAAACTGAAGGATCGCCTGATGCATGTGCTCGACATCGAAAAAGCTTGCCAGATGACGGACGGAAACGAAAGCGCTGCGGGACGGTAACCGGCCCCACCGTGAATCGGGGCGGAGTTGGCCGGGGATGGAAACGAGGATCGAGCACGACCAGCGTCCGTGCGACGACAAGGGTTGGCGTGGGACAGTTCAAGGCCAGCGACCCTGGCACGGCCAGCGCAACCATCCCCGCGCTCCGCAGGATGGCGCGCGCCCGGTCGTAAGTCGCGCGCCACGAGGGAATTTGCACCGACCGTCAGGGTGGATCGAACGGCCGGGTTCGAGAGGGCTCCAAAGCAACTCGGTGCCATAAGTTCGGAAGTCACGGAGAGAAAGATGAAGCCAACCATCGGCAGAAAATTGGGACTGGGCTTTGCGCTGATCCTCGCCCTGACGGCAGCCAGCACCATCCTGCAACATTTCAAGACGATCGAGATCCGCCGAAATCAGGACTACATTCTGAACACGCGCGTGCCCTCGCTCGACACCGCCCGCAAACTGCAACGGGACCTCAATCAGGTGGCGAGCAAGACTCGTCAGATCGTGCTTGCCGGGTCGCAACCGACCCGTAGAGAGGATGCGAAAAAGTTATTCAACGACGCCTGGGGCGCGATCGGCCGAGATGTCCAACGATTGGATGCCCTCGAGCCAGGATGGGTGCTGCAGACGAACCGGGACCGGTTGGCGGAGATAAAGCAACAGCTTCCCATTCTTCGCGAGACCGAAGACCGGGCCATCGAACGGGCGGCTGGCAATGAAGCGGATGCGATCGTTCTCGCCGGCAACGATCTCGCCGACAAGGCCATACCTGTCAACAATGCGATCAAGGCTGCGCTCGGAGACATGGCAGACAGCCTGGACGAACTGCTCAACCAAAACCGGATGGCCCTGGCGGAGGAAGAGGCCTCGCTCGATCGGACCATGGCAACCACCACTCTCGTGGCCTTGGGCGCGGGTGTGCTGGTGGCGATCTTTCTGAGCCGCACGATTTCCCGATCCATCCTGGCTCTGCTGGTCGAAACCGAAGCCATCGCAGCGGGCGACCTGACCCGGCCCGATATGGAAGTGAGCAGCCACGACGAACTGGGCGACCTGACCGTGGCCGTCAATCGCATGAGCGGCAACCTCAAAAACATGATTTTTTCTATCGCGGAACATGCAGCGCAGGTCGCCGGCGCGGGCGAGGAGCTGAACGCTACCAGCCAGCAGATCACCGCCAATTCGGAGGAAACCTCCGCCCAGGCGAACGTGGTCTCAACTGCCGCCCAGCAGGTCAGCCAGAACCTGCAGACCGTCGCCACCGGCGCCGAGGAAAT
>Ga0187847_10001723_pt1 | contig 19087 bp, 15 predicted proteins | sample June2016WEW_4_10_FD_132458 | JGI IMG/M metagenome (GOLD analysis project Ga0187847, IMG submission 132458) | Peatland microbial communities from SPRUCE experiment site at the Marcell Experimental Forest, Minnesota, USA - June2016WEW_4_10 | ecosystem: Environmental > Terrestrial > Soil >...
GGCCCGGATGTGGACAAGAACTGGGTGGGCAAATCGGTCTCCACGATTCCAGCCTTCTCCATGAACGACTACGCCATGCTGGGCGAAGAGGTAATTGCTCCGGTTGCGGCTCTGGGTGATTATCCGGCGAAGCTGTCACCGGCGGAGGGCGCAGCGGTCTGGATGCAGTACCTCACGGCGTATGGGGCGTTGATCGCGATTGCGCATTTGGCAAAAGGCGATTTCGTGGTGATTCCGGCTGCGTCGAGCAGCGTGGGCATTGCCGCGACGCAGATTGCGAAAGCTGAGGGGGCTATTTCAATTGCAACGACGCGCAAGGGCAATAAGAAAGCTGAATTGCTTTCTCTGGGTGCGAATCACGTGATCGCCACTGAGGAAGAAGACATCGTGGCGCGTGTGCAGGAGATTACCGGCGGCAAGGGCGCGCGCGTAATCTTTGATCCGGTTGCTGGGCCATCTCTGAAAAAGCTCGCCGAGGCCGCTGCAACCGGCGGAATTGTCTTTGAGTATGGCGCGCTTTCGATGCAACCCACACCCTTTCCGCTGTTTACGGCGCTGGGTAAGGGGCTAAGCATTCGCGGCTATACGTTGATGGAGGTCACGCGCAATCCGGAGAAGCTCGCGGCGGCGAAGAAGTATGTCTACGACCGGTTGGCGGATGGACGGTTTCACCCGAAGATCGCGAAGATATTTCCGTTTGCGCAGACGGTGGATGCCTATAAATATCTCGAGTCGAATGCGCAGGTAGGCAAAGTTGTGATTACCGTACCGTAATTCGCTGGGATTCACAATGTCCGGATACGGAAGAATGTGAAGAGAAACTGGAGTGCGTCGGGTTCCGCGCCCCAAGCTGTTTGAATCAGACGCTTTCGAGGCCTACAATTCTTCCAACGGAGTCCAGCGGGGACGGCACGCGGGTTGCGTTTTCCGCCTCCGAGGCGTTAGATATTACGCGCACCTGACCAGCCATGCCTCTCGTCAAGAACCACGCCGTGCGCTATGGCTTCTCGCTCTTGAGCGACTACGACCTCCACCTGTTCAACGAGGGCAACCACAACCGCCTGTACGAGAAACTGGGCGCGCACACGGCCACCGTCGATGGCCAGCGCGGCACCTACTTCGCGGTGTGGGCGCCGGACGCCTACTCGGTCTCGGTCATCGGCGAGTTCAATGCCTGGAACAAGGCCAGCCATCCCCTGCGCGTGCCCGGCGGCTCCGGCATCTGGGAAGGATTCATCCCCGAGCTGGGCCCGGGCACGGTGTACAAGTACCACGTGGCGTCGCGCTATCAGGGCTACAGCATGGACAAGGCCGATCCCTACGCCTTCGAGAACGAGGTTCCGCCGCGGACGGCCTCCATCGTCTGGGACCTGGGCTACGACTGGGGCGACGAGGGCTGGATGCACTCCCGCCAGCACCACAACCGGCTCAGCCATCCCATCTCGATCTATGAAGTGCACTTGGGCTCATGGATGCGCCTCTGGGAAGACGGCAATCGCTGGCTCACCTATCGCGAACTCGCGCCCAAGCTGGCCGAGTACGCCAACCGCATGGGCTTTACGCACGTGGAATTCATGCCCGTGATGGAGCATCCCTTCTATGGCTCGTGGGGATACCAGGTGACCGGCTTCTTCACTCCCACCAGCCGCTATGGCACGCCGCAAGACTTCATGTACCTGGTGGACCACCTGCACCAGCAGGGCGTGGGCATGATCCTGGACTGGGTGCCCTCGCACTTTCCCAACGACGCGTACGGGCTGGCCTACTTCGACGGCACCCACCTCTATGAGCACTCAGATCCGCGCCAGGGCTTCCATCCCGAGTGGAAATCGCACATCTTCAACTTCGGGCGTAACGAGGTGCGCAGCTTCCTGCTCTCCAGCGGGCTGTTCTGGCTCAACCAATATCACGCCGACGGCCTGCGCGTGGACGCGGTCGCCTCCATGCTCTACCTCGACTACGCTCGCACCCAGGGCGAGTGGATTCCCAACAAGTACGGCGGCAACGAAAACCTGGAGGCCATCAGCTTCCTGCAGAAGCTGAATGCGGACGTGTACGGCAGCCATCCCGACGTGCAAACCATCGCCGAGGAGTCCACCGCCTGGCCCATGGTCTCGAAGCCCACCTCCGTGGGCGGGCTCGGGTTCGGTCTCAAGTGGGATATGGGATGGATGCACGACACGCTCAAATATCTGTCGAAGGATCCCATCCATCGCCGCTTCGATCACAACCAGCTCACCTTCCGCGGCCTCTATATGTTCACCGAGAACTACGTGCTGCCGCTCTCGCACGATGAGGTGGTGCACGGCAAAGGCGCGCTCATCGGCAGGATGCCGGGCGACGAGTGGCAGCAGTTCGCCAACCTGCGCCTGCTCTTCGGATATCAGTGGGCGCAGCCGGGCAAGAAGCTGCTCTTCATGGGCGACGAGTTCGGGCAGAAGCGCGAGTGGTCCCACGAGGAAGGTCTGGAGTGGTGGGTCCTTCAATTCCCTCTGCACTCCGGAGTGCAAACCTGGGTGCGGGACTTGAACCACCTCTACCGAAGTGAACCTGCTCTCTACGAGCGCGAATTTGATCCTGGCACTTTCCAGTGGGTGGATGCCAACGACGCGGATTGCAGCGTGCTCAGTTTCCTGCGCCGTGGTCACGACGAGATCATTGCGGTAATTGGAAACTTCACGCCGGTGGTGCGACACCACCATCGCATAGGCGTGCCTGAAGGGGGGTATTGGCGCGAACTTTTGAACAGTGATGCCGCTTCCTACGGTGGTAGTAATCAGGGGAATGCCGGAGGTGTGCTCGCCGAAACCGTACCCGCACATGGCCAGCCGTTCTCTTTGGATCTGACGCTTCCACCCTTGGGAATCCTCTTCTTGAAGCCGCAGCGGTAACCAGTGTTGCTGCGGCGGTGACGCCCAGGCCCCCTGTTTACTGGTTCGTTACTATGGAAGACGAACTTCAAATCTCCTACCTCCTATCCCAAGTGCCCCGTTTGTGGTGGCACTCTGCACGTCGTCGAATGGCTCTCCACGGCTCAACTGCTGCTACGATCTCCACCGATCACGATCGGAACTGGCGCATGAACCTGCAACTTCACCCTCGTTCTACCCACGCGCTTCGGCATGCTCAGTGCCGCTGTGTCTCAGGCCAAGACTACCGCTATCCAGAGCACCCCAACCGCCTCACATTTATCCATCAAATTAGCTCGCGAATGCACGGGATCGTGCCCCCCACAGTCCACTGAACTGTAGCAATACTTCCACGCTTCATTCAGGCCTTGGCAAGCCGATACAAAATAGCTAATCGCCGCTGCCGAGAGCGGCTGCCTTCAAGTCGCTGTATCTGCAGCGCCCTGAAGCGTCCTTCGATCGTTTAACCTATTCTGCGGGCGCTCCAGATACAGCGCTAAGACTTATCGGTATCTATCCGCCCGGGGCGCCCCAGCCGCATCAGGAAGAGATTGAGTAGGTTTTTTCGGTAGTGGGATACTTTGAATTTCCACAGGCTCGTTGATTGTGGCATACTCGCGGTATGCCAAAGCAGGTTAAGCAGTCGAAACGCCCATCCGATGTGAATGAACTTGCGCACCGCCTCGTTGAGCTTTCAACTAGCCAATCCGATACGCCCTCAGTCCCAGTCTTGCCGGAAGGCATGTCTGACTACATGGCGGCCATTGGCCGTAAGGGGGGTCAGATCGGCGGGAAGCGCCGTCTCAAGACCATGACCAAGGCCGAGCGATCCAAGGTTGCCACTAAAGCTGCGAAGGTCCGGTGGTCAAAGAAAAAGCACAAGTGACGTTAAGGTTGCCCTCTCAACCAGCGTGTATTGCTTGCTTCGGCCTAGTTCCCGGTCGGTTCAATTCGTTGTTGCGAATAATCCTTCTCACCACCAGCATCTCTCTATACATCGGCTGATCGAACGAGCGCACCACGCTGAATGGTATGCTGTTTTCTTCTATTCTCCGACTCAATTTGGCTATAACGGTTTTGTGATTCTCGCCTCGCGTCCGGTAGGAAGCCGTTTTTTCGGCGTCATGTCTGATTTGCCTGTTTGACAGAAAAAGATAGATTGAATTGGCAGACAGAAACTGATCCAACGCAAGGACGCCCGTGCGCTTATTTCCATTGGTGAAAATGTGTCCGCCGGCAATCGAGAAAAACAAACAGGCGGCTTTGGCGTAGATCGTGGGATAGAAATCTACGCCAAAGCCAGCCTGAAATGGTTGTTCTGCTGAGGATTCGAGCAGGTTGAGGTCGAGGCAATCGAATGCCCCCACTGGCTGAACCCCGGGGCCAATAAAACGCTATACCATCATCGTGCAGCGACTCGATGTAGGCGGCAGTCAGCCGGAATATTTCACTCCGAGGCAAGTTTCTTCAACGCGGGATAGTACTTCGCTGCCGATTGGGAGAACGCCGTTTCGGAGTGTTTACCCGTCTTGGGGCCTTGTCTCTGCACTCTGGCAGCGTAACGAATCGTAGTCGCTCGGAGGGCTCGGATTTTCTTAATTTTTTCTTGTGTCATATTCCCTCCTTTTTCGGGTCTATGCTATTTGATTACAAACTTGCGATAGGGGATGCATGAGATCGATCCCGGCACGAGATCGATCCCGCCTGCACGATGTTTATACTTTAGTTCGACAACGCAGGTCAATATGGGGTTTTTCGTTGGGGGGGGGCGCCTGTTACCACTGATTTCATTATAGAACAGCAAGGAACCCGATTTTACTTGACATGCTAAAGCGGCATTAAAACACACCTCCCCATTTTGGATGGGGGAAGAGTGTAAAATGTACCACTAAGAATTCTTGCAGTGACATTTGCACGTTCAATGCCAAACCCGCATTAGCATTCGTTCAAAGGGGCCCACTACCGTTTTTTCGCATCAGACGATCGTTAGTCTGCGGGGGAGTTCAGTTGGTTAGAACGCCTGGGCTAGACGAGGTGCGAACTACTCCAACGCGGACTGGGTTAGCTTGACCGCGCAGTACGCGGCCGTGTTTCCGCAAACGGTAGTTGACGTCGCCAGCGTGCCGAAGTAGATGCTCGACGCCTGGCCGGCGGTGGAATCATTGTCCACGATCATGCCGCTTGTCCCGCCTACTGCATCGGTGGTGTTCATCACCAGACTGGTAGGCGCGGCTCCTGAAGCAACTAAAAGCGAGTTAGGCAAAAGGAGGCAATACACAGCGCTTGGATTTTCATTCACTCCTACGAACAGGTAGTCCAGTCCGCCCGTAGCAGTTGCGCCGGTCACAGTACATCCCGCGCCGGTAGTCGCGGTGGGTATCGTAGCGTCGAAGGTGAAATTCGTTGCGGTGGCCGAAACAACGGTTTGTATTCCGCCATTGATGGCGGCGATGTCGGCGGCGGTGCAATTGGTGTTGGCAGCTACGCCCGACAGGGTGACCAGGTCATTGGCGGCGAGCGTGTTGTTCGCCGTTACCGTGACTACTGTCGTAGTTGCCGTAACCCCGATCACGGTGAATACCTGGCTGTTAAAGAACTCGGTGAGCGGCGAGATGGGCGAAGCGCTGCCGCCCATTTGAGGCTTGTCGTTGTTGGGCGGCGTTGTCTGCATGGTGGAACTAACGAACTGCAATTCTTTGAGCTGTTGTCCACCGGTGCCGGAGGTGGCGCCGATTATCTCCCCGTTGTTCGCCGGAGTGGCACTAGCAATGCCCAAGGCATAGTAGCGTTCGTCCGGGGTGGGAGCGTAGTTTGGAAAGCCAGCGGTCGTACAGCTTTGATTTGCGCCGGTGTCGAGACCCGCGAACACAACTGCGGTCAGGGTGTTGCTGGTGAATGTGAATTGGACAAGGCCGGTGTTGCCGGCTATTCCCGTGTCGCCCTCGCCGGTGGTGTTGGGGTTGCATGCGGTTACGACATACCCTACTCCGTTCGTCGAGTCGATGATGGCGCCGTCGCGAATGCCGCCGTTGATGGCGCCTAGGTTCGTGGTCCCCTTTACGCCGAGAGCAAGCGCCGTGGCCGCAGTAGCTCCAGCCGACGTCAATTCGTACAAGTTAGAGCTGCTATCGCCGACAAAAATATTGCCGGTGTCACCCCCATCGACCACTGGGACCGAGAGGAAGTTAGATCCCGGGATAATCGTTGCGCCAGTGGTAGTGCACCCGGCGCCGGTAGTCGCGGTGGGTATAACAGCGTTGAATTCAAACTGCGTTCCGCTTAACCCCGCAGCAATAACGGTTTGTGTTCCATTAATTGCAGGGGCGTCAGCCGCGCTGCAGTTGCCGTTGGCGGTTACGCCCGCGATGGTGACCAACTCTCCGATACTAAGCGAGTTCGTCACGGTGACAGTCACTGTAGTCGCAGTTGCCGTCACCCCGGTCGGCGTTGCTGACGTAGGGGAGGCGCTCACCTGGACCGGAAAACTCCCTCCCGCGTACGCTGGCGTCCCGTTGAACGTGGACGTGATCGCATACAAGTAGCCGTTGTTGTCGCCGACGTAGGTAGTGTCGTTGGCATAGTTGGTGAACGGGGATGAGAAGCTATCCGCCGCTCCTGCCACGCCGGTGGCTGCATTGGCGGCAACCAAACCCAGAGGAAGCATGAAGTCCGTGGCGGTGCTTCCCGAAGTGCTTCCGGGGATCACCGGGTTGGTTGCGCAGGTGGGCAACGTGGTGCCGCCGTTGTTGTTGCTGGCGCAGCTGGCGCTGGTTCCGTACTCGGTGCTGCCGCTGCCGAACGTTAGCACGTGCAGGATTGCGCCGATGTTCGGGTCATTCTCCACGTAGGAGATTTCTGTGCCACCGAGCGAGAGGCCGGGCGAGGTGGCGACCGGTCCGACGCCAGAGGCGTAGGAAAAGATGAATTCCGGATTCGAGAGATTACACAGCGACGTCCCGGACCCGCTGTAGAGCTGATTGAAGGCGACGATGTTGGCTTGGGCGCCATTCGTCCCGGCAGTAACGGTGCCCCAGCTGAAATTGGTCAGCGTGTAGGCGTCAGTCAGCGTCACGCCGGACCCTGGTGTGAGCGCGTATACAGTAACCGTATCTCCCGACGCAACTGCCACAATACGGTCGAGAGCGGTGCTAATGAGGTTACGATTGATCGCCGCCGCCAGATTGGCCGCATCGGTGGCAGCCGTGGCGGACACTTCGAAGTTTTGCGCTGTGTTCGAGGTGGCCGATGAGGTCAAGGTGAGAGTGACCATGGTTCCACCCGTCGGAGTTATGGTGATTGACGTAGTCTGGCCAGACGTCGGCTCGCCGGTGAAAGTCCCAACCACATTGGCGCGCGTGTTCCCGGTCGGCGCGTTGATGGGGAATACTACGAAATCGGAGCTGCAGCTCGGCGTCGCGTTCACGTCGAAGGAGTACTTGGCGGGCGACATTCCTTGAGCGACGCCGCCGGTGCCCAGCGAAATGGCCCAGTCCCTTCGCATTTTGCCCCTTGACTGCCTTCGCGGCCTCCGCCGCCGGCGGCGCACCAGGCCTGAATCTGCCGGCGCATTCCCATGCAGGAGCCACTCTGCATAGGCCCGTGGCTCGTTCCACATTGTCGCCGCCTGCTTCGGCGTGAAACCCGCGGTGAAGACAACGTGCTTTGAGCTCCAATCCATCGGCACGGGAACCGAACCATCCGGCCTCGCGAAGCCCTGTCCGAACGCCGATGCGGTAAAGCTAATCGCCAGTCCGAACGCCGTCAGCAACAGAGCCGCAAATCTTGCAAGAAAGGCCACGTTCTGACTCTGCGGAGTTTTAAAAGCGTTCATTGTCTATGCGCCTCCATGTCGCGTATTCCGGGTATGGCGGTGTCGTATTACTGAGGGTGGATAAAGCCTCAAACACTTGAAGCTCTGAAAGAGGGCCTTGCATGTTTACAGTGTAAGAAATGAACCAGGGATTGTCCCGTTTTGCGAAGTAAAAGTGTTCCGTGCTAGTACCCCCCCGCTACGCCGTACGAACCGTGTAAGAAGGGAGTACTAGCCTCTTCGTTCACCAGGTCTTCAGGGAATTTGAGGCGGCATCGAGTTGGTTCGTCGGCTCTTACGTCCATCTTTAGTGGCGAACGCTGAACTTCAGCTCCTGTCCGTCGCTTGGGTGCTGACAACCTATTTTCTACAGTCATCCAGCTACTCCAACACAGACATCATTTCGCGAACAGGGTCGAAAATCGCGCTGCTCATGCCGGATCCGCTTGAAGTTCGACTCGGTAGCCAAGCTTGCGGAGTGTCCGGATCATCCGGGAAGTGCGGGCTCGTCTGGAGTTTTCCGAAACCGCCGGGCCCCGTTCCTCATAGCGAACGCCTTTATTCAGGATTATCCAGATCAGCTGACAGATGCGATGCGCAATTGCGCCGATGGTTTTGTTGTGGCCGAGGCGCGGACCGAGACGACGGTAGACGATCTCGAAGATGCTTCCTTTAACTTTGACGGCAGCATTGGCAGCCTGATTGAGAAGGCGACGCATGTGCCGGTTCCCCTTCGGTGAGCGCGCGCTGTAATTTACTTCCGCGCTCTCTTCCTCTCCCGGGCATGCCCCGACCAACGAGGAGAGATTCTTGGCGGAAGCGAAGGTCGCTGCCTTGGCACCCACTTCGGCAATGATCTGTTGCGCCGAATCCACCCCGAGACCGGGGACTTCAGCGAGCCGCTGGACTGCATCCTGGTGCTGGCGGAGCAGGCTTGCCATCTCCTGGTCCAGTTGGCCGATCTGCTGCTCGATCCATTGCAACTCCTCGAGCACCATCTTCACCAGCCGGCGGTAGACGGGATTGAGCTCCGTGCACGCACCCAAGGCATCGCGTAGCTGCGTCGACGTGGCGCGCAGGCGTTGGTCGGCCAAGGCGGCTAACGCCGCCGGATCCGTTTCTCCCTCCGCCAAGGCCTGCAGCATCCGCCGTGCACTGGCGCCGAGCAGATCTGAAACCAGGCTGGATAACTTGATATGCGCTTCTTCCAGCAGCGCTTCCAGTTGATTGTGCAGCCGTACTTTGTTACGCCGGAGCTGGTATTTTGTGCGTGTCACGGTCCGCCAGAGACGCTGTTCGGCATGGGGCACGAAGCTCAAGGTCAGCTCCTGAGACACCAGCCGCTTCAGCAAACGTTCGGCATCGCGAAAGTCTTTCTTGCGCCCCCGCCGCCCACGATTGGACAAGGCTTGCGCCAGATGGAGTGTGCCAGACATCCGGCCCGCACCTTCCCGCTTCTCACAGCTTGGCTTCCAATACTGCTCGAGCGCTCCCCAAACCGGTTTCCAGTATTGCGCAGTGGATTCCATTACCACCTCCTCCACCTGCTGCTGGATAAGCCATTCCGCCAACAGTTGCAACTGCTCCGGGTTGCTTCCGTACCAGCGTCGCTCGAATTGGTATTCGTCTTCAACTTCGACGTCAGCCACAACCACGGCCAGCTTCTTTTTATGTACATCGATTCCCGCTATCCTATACGGCATAGGTTTCCTCCTGGCGGGAGCGGAGAGCGTGCCGAAGGTACATTAAGCAGGGTCTCGGGCTATCGTCGCTCCCACAGGGGAAGAGACAACGCCCATTTATTCGCTCTATCACGCACGCTCCGGATCAGACAGGTGTTCGGCCTCAGCTTCTCCACTGTTCGATCAATCTCGCCACTCCCAACCATTGAGAATTATTGCTTAAACTCTGAGCGATTTTCATGAGATTTCACGGGCACGTAGCGCCCTACATGACAGGTGTGTTGGTCAGACGCTTACTTTATACTCTAGGTTTGCCGCAATGATGCACAACACGCAGGACGGTAAGAGCATTTGGACAGAATTTGCCGGCAACTCGTGCTGCGTGCCCTCATCTCCGTCATTAAAAGAGTACATTTCCGGGAAGACCCTGTTGATCACGGGTGCCGGTGGTTCTATCGGCTCGGCCCTCGCTCGCTTCGCAACCACATGCTATCCGGACGCCTTGATTCTTCTTGATAGCAACGAACATAGCTTGCATGCTCTTGAACAGTCCTTCGATATATCACGGAAAGTAGCGCACATACCGATTCTGGGCAGCATCTGTGATTCCATTTTGCTTTCTGAGCTCTTCGCACTCTACCGCCCGCAAATCATCCTTCATGCTGCAGCATGCAAGCATGTTCCATTGATGGAGCTGAATCCGCTGGCAGCAGCAAGCACCAATGTTCTCGGCACGTATGCTGTGTTGCAAGCAGCCTCAGGATTCGGCGCGGCCCAATTCATCATGGTGTCCACAGACAAGGCTGTCTTGCCGGCAAGCATCATGGGTGCCACAAAGCGTCTGGCTGAGCTACTTTTGTTTGCGCATCCAGACAAAGCTTTGCAACGAAAGGCAGTGCGGCTGGGCAACGTACTTGGTTCGAGCGGCAGTGTAGGTCCAATCTTTCTTAAACAGATTATGGAAGGCGGGCCGGTCACAGTCACACATCCTAACGCCCGCCGTTTCTTTCTAACCCTCGACCATGCGGTTACTCTCCTTATGACTGCATTGTCACCGGAGTACGAAGCCGGAATTTTGATTCCCGACCTAGGTCCGTCCAGAACGGTCGAAGAGCTTGCACGTTATCTCATTGCAGCAACGGCCAGAGAGCAGCAGGGCATCGAGATTATCTTCACCGGACTACGCCCAGGAGACAAGGTTGAAGAACTCCTCTCATCCTCTTATGAGAGTGTCCTTGCACAAGATAATGATCTTTTCTCCACAGTGCAGCCGGAAAGAATGGCTGTCAGAACTTTGCACGGGATTATGGAACAGATAACCCTGAGTGTTCGACAGAGAGATTTGCGGCTGCTGTTGGAGAGCATCTGTAAAGCAGTGCCCGAATATCGGCCTGGCCATGTTCTGCAGCAGCTCATCGAAAATAAACGCCAAATAGAGCTCAGGAAATGAATCAGAAGCGGACCATTGCCGTGATTACGACTTCACGGGCAGACTACAGTCATCTCTACTGGCCCCTGCGCGAACTGGCAGCCCATCCAGATGTTGATCTTAAGCTGATTGTCATGGGTTCGCATCTGTCTCCGGAGTTTGGTCTGAGTGCACAGGAGATTCAGAAGGACGGCATTGCGATTGCTGCTTCTGTGGAAACCCTTCTTAGCTCGGATACCGATATCGGCATGGCAAAGAGCATCGGCATTGGGGTGCTTTCGCTCGCGGATCTGCTTGGACGCATGCGCCCTAACATTCTGCTTCTGATCGCTGACCGCTACGAAATACTTGCTCCCGCGAGTGTCGCGCTAGCCCTGCGCATACCGATTGCGCACATCGAGGGTGGAGAAATCAGTGAGGGCGCGATTGATGACGCTGTCCGGAATGCCGTCACGAAAATGAGCCATGTTCACTTCACGTCAACCGAAAAGGCCCGGCAACGCATCATCTCCATGGGCGAGGAGCCTTGGCGAGTTCATCGCGCGGGCGCTCCATCGCTCGATCATCTTAGGCGCAGCAAATTGCGCACACGAAATGAGCTGGAAATGCAGCTCCAGCTCGATCTCTCTAAACCCTCCATGATCGTCGCCTACCACCCGGTAACCATCGCGCACGATACCACGTATGAAGCCACCGCTTTATTTGCAGCACTTAGCGAGAGAAGTGAACAAATCCTCTTTTGTTATCCCAATGCGGATGCCGGGAGTCGCTCACTGATTGAGCAAACCCGAAGGTTCTTGGAAGCACGGGCTAACGGGCGCATATTTGTCAACCTGAGTGCGGTGCTTTACTGGAGTTTGCTGGCAAGTGTGGACCTCATGGTAGGCAATTCAAGCAGCGGCATCATGGAAACTGCTTCGCTCGCATTACCGACAGTGAATGTTGGCCTCCGGCAATATGGCAGAGAGCGCGCCGGGAACGTGCTCGATGCCAAAGCAGACAAGCAGTCCATTCTGGAGAAAATAGAGGAAGCCAGATGCAACCGCTTTAAATCTTCTCTGCAGGGCATGACGAATCCCTATGGGGACGGACATGCGGCCGAGAGGATCGTAGAGATATTGACTTCCGTGTCCCTAGACGCAGATCTGCTGCGGAAACGTACATCCACCCCGGAATGATTCCCATGAAGATTCCGCTCTCTGCACCTGACATATCTCTAGCAGAAATAGAAGCTGTCGTGGAGGTGTTGCGCAGTTCGCGTTTGAGCCTGGGCCCAAAGCTCGAAGAATTTGAGCGCGCCGTTGCCATTTATACGGGTGCTCCTTACGCCATTGGCGTAAGCTCCGGAACTGCCGGCCTCCACCTTTGCATGCTTGCGTTCGGTATACGACCGGGGGACGAAGTGATTGTGCCGTCGTTCACCTTCGTCGCTGCAGCCAATGCGATTCGCTATGTGGGAGCAAATCCCGTCTTTGTTGATATTGATCCCGTCACGCTCAACATAGATCCAGAGCAGGCTGAAGCGGCGATCACGAACAAAACCAGAGCAATCGTTGCCGTTCACACCTTTGGATATCCGGCGGACATGGATGCGCTTCTCACCATTGCGCGGCGTCATGGTTTGCTACTCATCGAAGATGCATGCGAAGCAATTGGGGCTGAGTCTCATGGCCAGAAGGTTGGCGCATTAGGAGATGCCGGCATTTTTGCTTTCTACCCCAACAAGCAAATCACCACCGGGGAAGGCGGAATGATTGTCACCCGCGATTCGGGAGTTGCGAAGAAGATCCGGGCGCTTCGAAATCAGGGACGCTATGAAACCGATGACTGGTTCCAGCACAGTGAACTCGGTTTCAACTACCGTCTCTCTGAAATGCATTGCGCATTGGGTAGCGCACAGATGAAGCGAATCGAGAGCATCTTAACAGCACGCGAGGCAGTTGCGCGCGCCTATCACCAGTTCCTCGACAACTGCACAGACATTTTGCTCCCTCCTGCATATGCCCCACAGGGTCGCATCAGCTGGTTTGTGTATGTTGTCCGCCTCCATGAAAAGTTCACCAGAGCCCAGCGGGATGCGGTATTAGAGCATTTTGCTTCGATTGGAATAGGTTGCGGACGCTATTTCGCCCCGATCCATATGCAGCCTAGTTATGGGGCATGGAGAAATTCATATTTTCTTCCGGTAACCGAATCCGTATCAGCGCGCACGCTCGCACTACCATTCTTTAACAAACTGACGCAAGCCGATGTGCAACATATATGCGCTGTCTTAAGAGAAACCTTAGAACGCCTAACAAAACCGAATTTCTCCCGCAACCCGCGGTAAAAGGTCGCAACACCCCTACGGACGGTAGTTGCCCAATGGCCATCGAGATCTTGCCTGCGATGTTGCGCGTCAAACGCGAAGGATCGAGTCTGGGACAGTGGACGAGCAGCATGGAAAGCAGGGCCGCCCGCTATTTGGTGATCGTTGCCACCGCGAACAAGCTGGCCAGGATCCGTTGGGCCGTGCTCTCGAGTGGAGAAGACCTATCACCCGATGCCAGCCGTTGCGGCTGCCAGCTAGACGAAGTGGCTTGAAATTCGCTTCTCAGAAGTCTGCAGACGAAAAGGAAAGACAAAAACACACTCAAATGGCGTGCTCAAGAACCTGCGTCGAAATACGGCTTTTTCACAAGGGTGGCGATTATCAAGGAAGGGCGGGGATCATCATCATGCTCCCGGAGACCATTCTCCATTTGCCCTGGAATCCATCCCGCAATGAAGCTATCGATAGCCGCGTTGAGTTTTAAGATTTCTTTCCAGGAGATGTTCGGCGGCGAGTTTCGCTGCTACGCAAAGCGATTGTCGATTGCGATTGGGAATAGGTCCGAGAAATAGGTCCGAGAACCCATAGACGCCATTGAACACGCGGCGCTGAATGCCTGCGAACAGTGGGATAGGGAATTTGAAAGGGCCGAAAAGCGGACGAAACAAGCATCCTACGCTAGAGTTTTCCGGGCCTTGCGTGTGCGCTGTTACTGCGTGTTCGTCCTCTTCTTGGGCGCAGGCTTGGCTGTCTTCTTCTTCATTTTGCCTTCCCGGCCGCCGATCAGAGTCAAAGCATCCTCGGCATTGAATGGGAATTGGCGGACCGACGATTGGCCAGTCGTGCTCAACGTGATATCCACGCGGCGATCGCTTGCAAGAACAATCGTCCGCATGTTTCTAAGCGCCCTTTGACGCTCTTCTGGGCTGAGCTGAGGATTATTCTCGACCGCGTCCTTCACTTCGGCTTCGCTCAGAGTATGTAGAGCGCCAAACGCCTTGGTATCGATGTCGGCCTCGGAAACATCCTGTTCGACCAGGAAGCGCCTGACGCGGTCGACACGACGCTCGGAGAGCTTCTGATTGTATTCAGCTGGGCCCCGCGGGTCGGCGTAGCTCTCTAGGATCAAGTGCGCCTCCGGCTTACTTTCGAGATACTTCTTGAAGTCGGCGGCGAGCGCAACAAGAGTTTCCCGCTGACTGACAACGAGCCCGGCATTCGGATTGCTGATCGGCGGCTTAGCCGTCGGGAAGTAAATGCTGTGCAGGCTGAGGCGAGCTTCCATCACTTCGATCTCCGGTTTTGGCGGAGGTGGAGGCGGGTTCTCCACCATGACTTCGGTCGAAGCCTGGGCGCTCAGCCCACGCGAGTCGGTGCAGGTTACGCTCACGGCGATTGCTCCCGGCGGCACTCCAGCCGTGTTCAGTGCGGCCGAACCGCCGGTACCGGAAACGGTTCCACCGCTTGCCGTCCAGCTGGCAACAGAAACCGGAACGCCATCCGGGCTGGTGCAGTTGGCCGACAAATTCACGGTTGCACCAACCGGAACGCTCATCGCGCTAGCCGAGATAGACATAGTGGGTAGATTCCTCGGCGGCAGCGGCTTTATGGTGAAACTAGCCGAGCAGCTCGCTACGTTGTTCTCCTGCTCTTCGGCGTCGGTCACATAGGCGGTGACGGCGTAGCTGCTGGGGGCGGCGTTCGTGGTCTCAATCTGGGCGGTCATGTCCTTCCCGATGACCTTTCCTCCTCCGTTGCTGGGGTACCAGACATAGGTGAGCGTGTGCTTGGGATTGAAGTTGCTGGTAGTGACGGTTGCCGTGACGGGTTCACCCACTATGACTTCATTCGGCCGCACGGAACAGGTGGCAGCTGGCGCTACCGGAGGCGCGTCCGATTTGGGATCGGAGTCGCTCTGCGCAAATGCATAACTCGAAATGAACGATACCGCCAGAAGTATCAACATGCTTGTAACTACACGGCCCTTATTTAAACGGGTGACCGCTAGGCCAATAGCCACGCAGGCTGCTGTTGTGAAGCAATTGCGCATACTCTCGTGTAAGAGTCTAGCGTCACGGCGCAGGGCAAACAAATGACCAAAGTGTGGTTGGGGGCTCGGCTTCACCCAAAACGTTCCATGTCCGGAGCCGGATCTGGCGGGCGTTCCAGATAGCTGTTGCAACATCGTTATATCACGCATTGAATCTGAGCTTGGGGTCAATTAGCACTATCGATCGCCTGTACGGGGGAAGCCAGTGAAACCGCGCGATCGAACCAGACGCTATTTGGAAGGGCTGACGGGTTCGCCCCCGCGGCATAAAGCCCAGCAAGTAATTACACCGGCCGCGACGGCCCCAATTCCAATGGCCCAAGGGGTATCCAGCGTGGCCATAGTGCCCGCGGCCGGCCTAGCCGGCGCACCACAGCGTTCCTCGCGTGTTACTTGCTCACCTTGATGTACCGTGACGTCCGAAGATCTGGCCTGTTTCGACAACCGGGTAGCCGCACCTTGATAGTGGATCTTGACATCATTCTGGTGCGCCGCCACCATCACTCTTCCATCAACGTCCGTGACGTCGTAACGATTCCAATCTTGCGTAAGAGGAATGACGGTAATGCAGTTCACGCGTACTTTCATTCCTCGGGAGGTGTTCAGTTGCAAGCTGCCATGGTCGAGGATGAGTTCGTCTCCCTCGAATTGCACAATGGTTTCAGGTTGGACCGTGACTGTGGACCCGTCAGCGTCGATTTTCGCCCAATTGCCCTTCTGGGTCTGCACTAGGTCGTGCAGAAAGATCGCAGAGGAATTGGGCGCGGGACTCCCATTCAGCCACACTCCTCCGTCGTCGTGGAGCATCGCCCGAGCGGAATTCTGGGCCATCAGCGAGGTCGGCAAAATGACGATCATCACGCCGCAAACGAGCTTGCGCCATTCAAGCAAACAAACTCCCCCCTTTCCCTCACAAACTGCTTGCGCAAGAATAACTTGCGGAGTTCTTCCCGGCTATTGACTTGCATGGTAACCGGAACAAGAGGAACCCCGAACAGTGGGCCTAAACGCGGGCGCGAAATCGCGGGACAAGTTGAAGTTTTAGCTCGCATGATGGGAAGGCGGGCGATTCTGGGGGATGCTCCTGCGGGATGGCCGCTTGGACCGGAGGGGGCTTGACCTTTGTAAAACCCGGCGTTGGCCTTCCGGCGTGTTTCTGCTGTGAACCTCCGAAATCTACGCGAAACATGCTCTGGACTCGAGACTCAGTACGTACACGACCAACTCGGATACCAAGAGAGTTGGTGCTGTCGCGTTGCTGGGTTCCCCTATGGCTAGAGGGTTTCGAGCGTCTCACGCGGCGATTTTTCTCAGGGCAGGAAATCTGGGACTGATTTTTCTTGGCCTCGTAACCCTGGTTGGTTGCCAGGGATTTAGTTCCACTAAGCCTGCGGATCAGCAACAGCAATCTGGCACTTTGGTTCTGGGCAGCGCCAGCCTGGAGTTTGGCAGTGTCACGGCAGGCACGAGCAAAACACTTACCACAACCGTCTCGAATACCGGAGCGGCTTCCGTTACGATCAGCAGCGTCGCGATCTCCAACCAAAATTTCTCCCTGAGTGGACCAAGTCTTCCGGTCACGATCGCGGTTGGCCAGAACTCCACGATCAGCCTTGTGTTTATTCCCAACGCTGCGGGAGCTTTCAGCGCCACGGTTTCGGTCAGCAGCAATGCGTCGAACGTCTCGACCACACTGTCGCTTTCGGGAACCGGCGTGGCGAATGGTCAACTCGCTCTCAATCCCACCAGCCAGAGCTTCGGCAGTGTAACTGTGGGGAGTCAATCCAACCAGATAGTCACACTGACCAACAACAGCGCGTCGACCGTCAACATTTCGCAGGCCTCGGTGAGCGGAACCGGATTCAAGCTGAACGGGGTCACTGCGCCAATCGCGTTGAATGCCTCACAAAGCACAACTTTTACGGTCACGTTTGCACCTCAATCGACTGCACCGGCAAGCGGCAGTGTGACGATCACATCGGATGCCCCCAACCCAACGCTATCCATGCCGTTGTCGGGTACCGGCGTTGCGCTAGCAGCGCTGGGATCGAGTCCTACAAGTCTTGCCTTCGGCAGCGTGCAGGTGGGTAACAACCAGGCTTTGGCAGAGACCGTGAGCAACACTGGGGGTTCGAGCCTCACCCTTTCTCAGGTGGGAATCAGCGGGACAGGCTTCACACTGAGCGGCATCACTACGCCCGTGACGCTCACGCCGGGACAGAGCGCAAGCTTCAGTGTGAGCTTTACTCCGCAGTCAGCCAGCAGCGCCAGCGGCAGCCTGACGATCACCTCGAATGCCTCCAATCCAATGTTGACCATTCCTGTGTCCGGTACCGGGACGGCGGCGGCAGGACAGTTGACGGCCAATCCATCGACCTTGGCTCTCGGCAGCGTGGTCGTGGGGACCAGCGGAACAGCCTCGGGGAGCCTCAATGCCATTGCAGCGAATGTGACGGTCACGGCCGCCAGCACGAACAATTCTCAGTTTACCGTGGGTGGCTTGGCGCTGCCGATCACGATTCCGGCGGGACAGAGTGCGCCGTTTACTGTGACCTTCAGTCCGCCGGTCGCTGGCGCGGCTAGTGCCACGCTGACATTTACCAGCAATGCCCAGCCGTCGACGGCGACGGAGACCCTCACTGGTACTGGCACCCCGGCGCCGGCACACACCGTCAGCTTGTCGTGGAGCGCCAGTTCTTCGTCGGACATCTCGGGTTACAACATTTATCGTGCGGTCTACACGAGTTCCTGCGGGTCTTACTCGAAGATCAATGGTTCCACGCTGGACACGGTCACGACATATTCGGACTCTTCGGTGACCGACGGCGCGAACTATTGCTACGCAACGACCGCCGTGAATTCGAGTAACGAAGAGAGCGGTTACTCGAATGTCGTTTCCGATGTTCAGATTCCTTCTCCGTGATAGTTAGCTGGCCCCGTTTCGCCCGATCCTGGAAGACAGTTGACGCCGGCTACATCGATTGGTCTGATTGCTCCGAGCGTGGTACGAGACCAAGGCACACTAGATGATAAGTAGGAAGGCGGGGCTGATCGCGAAATTACAAACGGGGGAGGCGATTGGGTCACGTGGACAGTTGAAAGAAGTGGGTGACGCAAACAGACACATCGTGACGAAGACGGCGCTGAGAGGATGCGGCGAGAGGGCAGCGAGCAGTCACCTGGAGAAGAGAGACGGTTTCCGCGGCCTCCGGCCGTGCGTTCGGCGACGTCGGCCCCGGCCATCAGACGACCAGAAGAACGCGAGACATGACACCTTCATGTTCAGTGCCGTGAAGGACAAATCAAGTTGTCTGCCAACATGCTTCAAGACAAGGAATTCGAAAGGCTCGGCAGTAACCGGACTGTAAAGGTCGACGTCCGGCTGATCGCTGCCAGAAATCAGGACCTGCATCGGAGTATCGCGAAGGTCGCTTCCGCGAGGACCTATTCCACAGACTCAATGTCTTTCCAATTTACGTCCCCCTCTGCCGGAGAGAAAAAGTGACATTGCTGCCCTCGTGCGTCATTTCGTGTCCAGATACGCAAGTGAAGCGAACAAGTCGATTACGACTATCGCTGCCGAAGCAATGGATGCCCTCGCGAATTGGAACTGGCCGGAAAACGTCAGAGAATTGCAAAACCTGATACAGCGATGGGTGATTTGACCGACTCAACCGTCCTGAGGGTTCCTAAACCGTTGGTCGGCGGTTCGACTCCGCCCGGGGCCCCCATTTTAGAAGTTTGTTTTCAATAGGTTGGCAAGGCCTTCGAAGTGTAAGCGTCCGGAGTAGACCGCGTCGACGAGCTGTATGGGGCAGTACAAGTGTCCACAAAGGGATGATGTGGACACTGTGCGGCGTGAACAGTTCTTCGAGATCGCTGGTCACGCTAGATCA
>Ga0187847_10001725_pt1 | contig 19077 bp, 11 predicted proteins | sample June2016WEW_4_10_FD_132458 | JGI IMG/M metagenome (GOLD analysis project Ga0187847, IMG submission 132458) | Peatland microbial communities from SPRUCE experiment site at the Marcell Experimental Forest, Minnesota, USA - June2016WEW_4_10 | ecosystem: Environmental > Terrestrial > Soil >...
CAATGCGGCCCATGCTGAAGCTGCATACAGCAGGAACAGCGACGACAAACGGGTAGCCGAATCAACCTGTGCTATCTTCGCGATCCAGGTCCAGCGCGACCGGCCTGATGGTCTCTCGAAACTGACCTCAATTGCCAACAGAGGCTCCTATTTGTGAGGCAATCATAGGCCTGGACTTGTTCAAGTCTTTTTCGAGTGCCGACATGTTAAGGGCAATCCGTTTGGCGAAGGAAGTGCGAGGACTCCCATCGTTAGCGAAGGCGTGAACTCGGGGGCGCAGTTCCCCATCCCTGTGCTGGCTTGCAAGGCGGGAGGTGCCGCAGGACTGTAATCCACTTGTGATGACCTGTGCGATCGCTTCGCGCACCGATTTTTCCCGAGCGACGGCTGTTGCCGTGGAAAATGCACACGGATGCGACAACGAGTCGTTCTGCCGCGCTCGAACATCGGGAGCCTCGCGGCGGCTAGACTCCCGATGGCACAACCTTATGGAGAGAACTCGCTTTCCGTGGAACATTCACAAGCTCCTCTGTCACGATTGTTTCCCGCTTGCTTGAGCCCTGACGTGTGCTTTGGAATAGTTGGCTCGGAGTTTGTCAGCAACTTCCTCGGCTGCGACGGGTTTGCTGAAGTAGTAGCCTTGAATTTCGTCACATTGATGTTCCCGCAGGAATGACATCTGTGCTTCGTTTTCGACGCCTTCGGCAATCACTTTGAGATTAAGGCTTTTGGCCATGCTGATGATTGCGGTCGTGATCGCCGCGTCGTCAGCATCCGCGGCGACATCTTGAACAAACGATCGATCGATCTTCAGTTTGCCAACCGGAAACCGCTTTAAATAGCTGAGACTGGAGTAGCCCGTGCCGAAATCGTCAATTGTCAGCCTAAGGCCCATAGCCGTTAGTTGTTGAAGAACCGAGAACATTACGTCTGCATTCGATAGCAAAAGGCTTTCTGTGAGTTCCAGCTCGAGATATTGCGGGGGGATGCCGGTCTCACGAAGTACGCGGCAGACGGTTTCGGAGAAGCCCTCTTGGCGAAATTGGGCGGCCGACACATTCACTGCTACCGACACCGCGGTGAGGCCTTCATCTTGCCACTTCCGTGCCTGAGAGCAGGCGGTTCTGAGCACCCATTCACCAATAGGGATAATCAGGCCGCTATTCTCGGCAATGGGTATGAACTTATCGGGTGGCACAAGTCCCAATTCCGGATGTTGCCAGCGAAGAAGTGCTTCCACTCCGGTGATCTTTCCCGTGGCAATGTCCATCTGCGGTTGGTACGCGAGAAAGAGCTCTCTCCTCTCGAGCGCTAGTCGCAGGCTGTTCTCCACGGTCAATCGCTCTACCGCCTGAGCATTCATGTCGGCTGTAAAGAACTGAAAGTTGTTCCGTCCGCCGTCCTTGGCGCTGTACATGGCAGCATCGGCATTCTTGATCAGGGTTTCGCTGTCCGCGCCGTGTTCGGGGAAAATGCTGACACCGAGGCTACAACTAATAGCGAGGGAGTGACCTAGAATGGCGAATCCCGCGGTCATCGTATCCATAAACCGCTCAGCGGCCACGGCCGCGTCGGGGATGTCCTTTACGTTGGTGAGCACAATGAGGAATTCGTCACCGCCTAGTCGGGCGACGGTGTCCTGCTCTCGCGCACACCTCGTCAGCCTTTCTGCAACCGCCTGTAGTAGCATATCCCCGACCGAATGCCCGAGCGAGTCATTGATGATTTTGAAACGGTCGAGATCGAGGAACAGAAGTGCAACTTTGTGCTTCTGACGACGAGCCATGGCCAGGGCCTTCGACAACCGATCCTGCAGAAGAGTTCGATTGGGTAAACCTGTTAGCGCATCATAGTAGGCCAGGGATTGAACCTGCTCCTCGGCGACCTTGCGTTCCGTGATGTTGACGAGTGTTCCCTCAATGGTCGAGAGGTTTTCGACGGGATCGTCATCGACGAGACTTACATTTAACATCGCCCAGCCCGAGCTACCGTCCTTGCGCCGAAACCTGACCTCCTGGTTGGTAAGGCTTTTCTCGGATTTTAGTTTTGTAAGGAATACTTCGCGATGGGAAGCCGTCTGATAGACATCCGTAATTGGGATTACTAGGACTTCCTCGGGAGAGTCATAGCCAAACATGCGAGCCGCGGCCGGATTGCAGTCGAGAACCCGCCCGTCCAAAGTTGTGCGGAAGACGCCAGCCAAATTGCGCTCAAACAGGAGGCGATAGCGCTTCTCCGAGGCTTTCAGCGCTTCCTCCGCCTGCTTACGTTCCGTAATGTCGCGCACGAAGGCGAAGTCGTATTCCTGCCCATCGAAGTCCAGATAGTTCGCAGTCACTTCCACCGGGAAGAGTCGTCCCTGTTTGGCCTTGTGCTGGGCTTCAAAGGTCATGGAGCCGCGCTTTCTGAGCTCCTCCCATACCGCAGACCAGGCCTCTTTCGTGGTCAGCGGATCGATGTCCGGAATTGACAAGGAAAGAAGCTCTTCGCGGGATCGCTCTAAAGAGCGGCAGGCCGCTTCATTGGCATAGACGATATGGCCTTCTGAATTCAGCCAATGTACGTCGTCAGACGCGTGCTCCAGTGAAAATTGCATCAGCCGCAGTTGCTTTTCCGCCCGCTTGCGCTCAGTGACGTCGACCAAGGTGCTTTCAACAATCCCGCTATCCGCTCCGTCATCGTCGACGAGACTAAGATTCGCGCTCACCCAGACGGAGTCACCGTCCTTGCGCCGAAGCCTCATCTCCTGGTTGGTAAGATTTTTCGTGGCCTTGAGCCTGTCCAGCAACGCTTTTCGATCAGGAGAGTTGTGGTACAAGTCTGCCACCGCCAGGATCAGGACTTCCTCGGGGGAGTCATAGCCAAACATGTGAGCCGCGGCTGGATTGCAGTCCAGAATGCGCCCGTCCAACGTGGTGCGAAAAACCCCGGCCAAGTTGCGCTCAAACAGGAGGCGATAGCGTTTCTCGGAAGCTTTCAGCGCTTCTTCCGCCTGCCTGCGCTCGGTGATGTCTCCCATCACGGCGAGAAAGGAGGTGATTGTGCCTTTTGCATTGGTAATCGGGGTAACCGTTACCGCTTCCCAATAAATGTCGCCATTTTTCTTTTTGTTACAAAACTCGCCGCGCCACTCGTGCCCTTGCGTGATGGTGGACCACAGGTTCTGGTACAGATCTGGCGAGTTACGCCCGGATTTCAGAATGCGCGGGTTCTTTCCCACGACCTCTTCCGGCCCATAACCGGTGCACTCGGTGAATCTTCGATTGACATAGCTGATGTTACCTTGCGGATCGGTGATAACCACCGCAACCGGACTCTGCTCGACCGCCAGTGACAACTGCCGAAGGATGCCCTCATTCCGCCTTCGCTCGGTGATGTCACGGAAAGTCCAGACTCGCCCGTAGTAGACGCCGTTCTGGTCGACGACGGGAGAGGAATGCCGGTCCAGAATCGTTCCGTCCTTGAACTCGAGTTCGTCGTGGCTGGTCTGGTGGGGATGACGATAGAGGTGATTGGTCCTGTCCAAGAAGGACTGAGGATCCTTAACGAGTGCGGCAACATGATAGAGCAGAGGTGGATTGTTCTTGTCGGCCAAGATTTCGGAAGGAATTCTCAACAACTCGACCAACCTGCGATTTTGCATAATCCGTTGGCCGTGTTCGTCCACCACTTGCACACCGTCGATGGTTGAGTTCGCTTGCGCTTCCAGAAATACGGTCTTGGATTGGAGTTCAGCTTCTACCTGCTTACGGCGTGTTATATCGCTCAGAATTCCATCGGTACAGAGAGCCCCGTTTTCTTCGTGGATTCCCGTCGCACGATCGTGGACCCAGATCCAAGACTCATCCTTTCTGCGGATGCGAAATTCCTGGTCAAAGGCGTTCTGCGCCTCAAACAGAGCTTCAAAGGCCTGCTTCACGCGTCCAACATCCTCGGCGTGAATGCGGTTCAACCAGGACTCGGCGCCGTCGCCACAGAATTCTTGTTGTGTGTATCCGAATAGAGCCTCCACCTTCGGACTAATGTAGATCATCCGGCCTTGCCGGTCCGAAGTCCAAGCCACATCCGGAACGCTCGCCAGGATTCTGCGAAACCTTTCCTCCTTGGGGAAGAGTCCCTCTTGCGCCTGCAGTGGATCGATGATGTCATTGATTCTGGCCATTTCGGTTGCTCAACGGCCGCTGCAGCCGAGGGGACAAGTATTCCGCTTGGGAACAAGTCCTGTCGTTGCACGAGTCCGTTCACTCACGATACGAATGGCCTCACGGACCTTCATTACGGTGCGAATCGCACACTCTTGCGGTGGGAACCTCGCTTCATCCGGCACGCCGTGATGCCGCGATTCCTTTAGACCATCGCCGATTATGCTCTCGGTCCGATAGTGGGATATTTTCATACCGGCATCATTGCCGAGAATCACATTCCCCGCTGCATAGAATCCACAAAGGCCTTCGACGACAGCATGGAGAAAGATCTCTAGTTCGGCGGTCGACTCACTGCGAGAGTTCTGGCCAACTGACGCAGGCGCATCGATGCGTCCGCGCTTAGTCCATCGGCAAGACCGAGCCATCCGTTGAAGGGTTGCGCTCCGAGCTGGATTACGAAAGATCATCATCCGAATTGCGGCCGTCCACATCCGATGTTCGGTGGGAGAATAGGCCGAAGAGTAGCGCCGCGCTCCGTGGTTGGCCTAGCGGGAATGATCAAAGCAAGACGATGGCCACAAGCTATCCATCCTGCACCTTGGTAATCGTTCAGATCACGTTCGTTGAAGCAATACGCTGCCCTACCTTGGAGGGCAACGCTGCGGGACTCGTCAACCCGAATATCGCGCGCGGTTTTCGCCTTGAGTGACGTCGGACGAATTTGTGTAGCACTCCGAATCGGTGGCGTATTCCAATATTAACGTTCTCTGAGAATCTTTCGCAAAAGCTTTGGCCGTCAGCGTGCACGCGGAACCTCGTAAGCATCCGAAGTGAACCGTCTTGCTAAGTGCGACGAATGGGGTAAGTGGACACTGCAGCACTGCAGCGGGTGTGGATTGGATACTCCAAGAAAGAGGTTCGTTGATGCGGTTGATGGGGCGATCAGCGATGCGGGTCAGAACCTATCGCAGATAGGCTTCGGGACCGAGGTCGTTGAGTTTCGCCGAGCCGATCAGACTGTAGATGGCCCACCAGCAGCGTAACCGCGAGAACTCACCCTGACGAGCCGTCTCAGGCGCTTTTAGACCAAGAAATCGTGCTAAGGGTCGACAATCTTTGCCTTTCTTGGCGTTGTGCGACACGGGCTCCAGCGCGGAGAGTTTTCTTCGCCGACGCGAAGATGAAGACAGAGATAACTCAAACAGAAGGGATATTTGTGAGCCGCAGAATTGTTTCTCTCGTCTTGGTTCCTATAAGTCTGTTTGTGCTTTGCTTCTTGGCCTTCGGACAAAGCGGTTCGACCGGCGCAATCGCCGGCGCAGTACTTGACACAAAGGGCGCGCCCATTACTCACGCACAAGTAGAGATCTGGACGGCAGGGGGTCTGACCGCGTTGCGCACCGTATTCGCGGATGGGAGCGGGAATTTCACCGTGGCGTCACTGCCTGTGGATGTTTATGATGTCGTGGTTTCAGCAACCGGTTTCTCGACCAGCAAGTACGACAACGTCTCGGTACGTCTGACGGAGACAACCCGGCTCAATCCTTGTTTGAATAACGCTGAGAGTGCGGCTCCCAGCGAGTCGGCGGCAACCGCACAGCAAATGGAAACAGTGATCGTGGTGACCGCTCCGCCCGTAATCGCGGTAGAAACGAGCAGTCCGGCCACGGGGCGGACCGTTGAGCCCAATCTGATCCGGAGCTTGCCACTCGCGACACAGAATTTCCATCAGTTGCTGAGTCTTTCCGCGGGCGCGCTCTCGGGCCTGAACGCCTCCTCGGAACTGGGACGTGGTGATGTAGGCATCAACGTGAACGGGCAGCGGGAGGACAACAACAACTACTTGCTGGACGGAATCAGCGTAACCGATATAAGAAATTCCGAGTTGTTCAATACTCCGTTGCCGAGTCCCGACGCGGTGCAGGAGTTCAAGGTTCAAACCAGCTTGTATGACGCGACTCAGGGGCGCAATGGCGGAGGCAACATCGACGCGGTTCTTAAGAGTGGAACTTCGAACTGGCACGGATCAGCGTTCGAGTTCTTCCGCAACGATGTTCTCAACGCCAATGAATTTTTCCAGAATCGAGAAGGCCAGCCGCGGCCGGTGGTGCGGCAGAACCTCTTCGGGGCGAGTCTGGGTGGACCACTCGGGCGTGAGGCCTTGGGCGGGTTCCTGTTCCTCAATTATCAGGGAACGCGGCAGGTGAGCGGACTTTCTCCCGGGGCGATCATCAGCACCGTGATTCCGGTCCTGCCCAACGATCGCTCGGAGACTTCGCTTTCGATGGCAGCGTTCGGAAATACGACCGCTGCAATTGATCCGGTGGTACTGGCTCTACTCAACGTCAAGAGCAACCAGTTTGGCGGAGGCGGCGGAGGTTGGTTGATTCCGTCCCTGGCCCCGTCAGATCCCTCCAATCCAAACGCGGGAGCGGTGTTCAATCTTAGCCAACCGGGCCGGTTTAACGATGACCAAACGACGGCAAGCTACGATCGTCAGTTTCAGGACGGAAAAAACAAAATCGCAGCCCGTTTCTTCTTCTCCAACTTTACTTCGTATCTTCCATTTGGCGCCGGCGACGTGCCCAGTACCCCGGGAGAGTCGCTGACCTACGGAGACCTGAGTTTCCCAGTAGACTTGCCAGTGAGCAACCGCTTCCTCAGCGCGACCGAGACCCATGTATTTGGACCGCGGGTGGTCAATGAATTGCGCTTCGGATTTCTGGATCTCCATAGTCAGACGGCGGATCAGGACCCGGTAACGGCCAGCCAGTTGGGCATCGTGCGGCCGAGCAATAATGTGACCAACGAGATTTACCGCTTCGACGTGTTGGGCTTGGGAATTGGTCCAAATGACAGCGCGAACATGAGCCAGGCGCAGCACAACTACACTTGGGAGGATACGGTTAGCTATTCGCTGGGCAAGCACTTCCTGCGCTTCGGAGGCCTGTATACCCACACCAGAATGAACCGGGACTTCCCGCAGGATTTCAACGGGTTGCTGTATTTCACAAGTTTACAGACGTTTCTCTTGGGCGTACCGTCGTATTCGTTCGATGCCAGCGGCGTGTCGAATCACCAGTTCCTGCTGAACGACTACGCGAGCTATTTTCAGGATGACTATAAAGTGTCGCGAAACCTGACTTTAAATCTGGGACTGCGGTGGGACTTAATGAGCGCTCCCCAGGATGCTCTGCACCATATGGCCAATGTGATTCCCGGCTTGATGGCACAAGGTGATAATCCGTTTGTGTATCCAAAATCGGTGAGTGCCTTCGACATTCCCGGGCTGGTCGGAACTACCAGCGAAACCGGCCGTGCCAACAGCTACGCGTCGAATTGGGGGCCGCGAATCGGAATTGCTTACGATTTTCTAGGGAGGCACACGACTTCGTTGCGTGCGGGTTACGGACTCTACTATGAGCGGGACAGTCTGGCACTAGCCGAGCAACTGGGCAGTCAGGCGCCCTTCACGCCCAACGTTGAGGCATTCGGTGCACCCGGCCAATTGGGAACTTTGTTTAATGGCCTGTTGCCCCAAGGCGGCGTAGTCGATCCGAACTTCGTGCCGCAGCCGTCGCACTTGCTCGGATTCATCAATCCGGCCAACGGACAGCCGACCTCGGATCCCGACATGTATCCCGTCTTCACCGGGAGCACCTATTACGAAACCGCCATGTCGGCACCCCAGCATTATGTTTCTCCGAACACCCAGCAGTGGAATCTGAGCATTCAGAGAAGCCTGCCTGGCACATGGGTCATGGATCTCGGTTATGTTGGCGCCGAGGGCACCCACCTGTCGGCGATGCTCGATCCCATGCAAGCTCGGCTGGCGAGCATTCAAAACCCAATTACCGTACAAGACGTTTACGGCAACAGGTACACCATCACGCAGAATACGGAACTCAACGTCGGCGCCCGCTCCCCGGTACTCGGCCTGAATCCGCGCGGATATTTCCTGTTCAACAATGCGGCGACGTCGAACTACAATTCCCTGCAGGCAACGCTGGTGCACCAGTTTGCCAAGGGGTTTCATTTCCAGGGGGCGTACACATTTTCGAAGTCAATCGATCCGGTGGTGACTTCCGGCGCAGGCCTTTACCAATATCCGCTGAATGATCAGACCCAGCTCACGCAGGGACTGTCGGATTTCGACCGTAGTCACCGTCTGGTGCTCAGCTATCGATACGACGCGCCATTTTTCTCACATGCCCGTCCATTGCAACGCGCCGTATTGTCGCACTGGTCGCTGAGTGGCATCACCGTATTTCAATCCGGGTTGCCGATCCACGTCACCGACTCGGCGGGCGCCTCGGCTTATGGCACGACCATCCCGGACACTGCGACTCCCAGCCTCGCGCCGGGTTACACGATCGCCAGCGCGCGGACCTCGGGAAGCATCGAACAACGGCTGAACGAATATTTGAATCCGGCGGCTTTCGTTCCAGCGCCCATCGTCGGCGTCGACGGTTCAACGGGCTTCGGCACGCTCGGGCGCAACGTATTCCGCGGGCCGTTCCAGCAGAACTGGGACTTGTCGCTAGCGAAGAGCTGGACAGTGAGGGAGGGACAGAGCGTCAAGTTCTCCGCGGATATGTTCAACGTATGGAACCATCCGGTCTTCGATAAACCGTCGATCACGGATATCGAAAGTCCGTCGTTCGGGCAGATTACCAATACCGTTGGAACACCCAGGCTGGTGCAGTTCTCGCTGCGCTACGGATTCTAGGCGGCGGGGAGAGTCGTCATGTCGGCCAGCGAAAAATACAGTCAAGCGCGAGGGGATCTGCGATTCCGGTCTGGCGCGGCCTTTGGCGCTCTCCTGTTGATCCTGGTTCTTAGCGGACCCAGTTTGGGGCAGGAACTCAACCGAAAAGTGATTGCGCGCGCGGCTCCGGGCTTCCCGGAGTTAGCCAAGCGTATGCACCTGACTGGCAGAGTGAAATTGGAACTGGTAATTACTCCGGCAGGATCGGTCAAATCAGCAAGCCTGGTAGGAGGCAACCCGGTGTTTGAGCAGAGCGCCTTGGAGACGGTGAAGCCGTGGAGATTTGAAGCGAGGGAAAAGGAAACAAAGGCATCGATTCTGCTGGAGTTTGCGGAGCAATAGGCCTCGCCACCTCCGAATGCCTGCAAGTAATTTAACCGCAGCGAGATTTAGTGTTTCCATGCGAAGGCCCGCAGGTGGGCCTCCCGAAGCCTGGTCGCTCCTAGCAACCCGCTTACAATCTATAACTTGAAGGCCATTTGCTTTCTTTTGCGGCTCTCCGTCATGGTTGCCTTTCACGCCGGGCTGGAGTTCCGAGCATTGTCAAGTGACGCCTGACATGACTTCATCCGATCAGTCGCCGTCGAGATGCAAGTAACCGAGCACATATAGGAGTAGGGTTCCCATCGCTAACGCACTGAGTACTGCGAGTATCCAAAGGCCCTGCCAGTAGGTAAATTCTTCTATGACTTTTCTCCTGCCCTTACCGTAAGAATATTTGCCCATAGGACCTCTGAGCCCCGAAAAGCAGGGCTATGAAGGCGACCACTACGCTTCCACGCCTTTGGTGTTTGGCTCCAAGTCTTTGACCTTAGTGCGATCACATCCGCAACCACAGGGAAGATCAAGCATGCGTTAAAGGCGAGTGCGAGCCCTGGTCTCAAATTAACCAGAGCCCTTTCGCACGGCGGGCTAAAAGTGGAACCCGAGCTGAGCCGTCAGCGCACGTGGCGTCACATAGTGCGTCCCGCTGAAGGTTGACAGGAAGTTGTACAGCGCAAACCTGTTGGTTACGTTGATGGCAGTAAGCGTGAGACTCCATTTGTAATGGTCGCCTTTGAGCAGGTTGTCGTCGCCCACTGAAACATCGAACAGGTTGCGCGACGCAATACGCGGCGGGTGGAGGTCGTCATTCTCGGCATTCGGAGCTGGTACCTGTATGAGATTGGAGCCGAACTGCGAGGCAGGGCAATTGTAAGGCAGGGGCGCGGTCGGAGTTGCGTGCTGAGATCCGCAGAAGAACCCGGCCTCTGACTCTTGATCGCCAGAAAGTGGTACTTGGCCCACGTTGGCTGCCATCAGGCTCACGTTCGGCACGTTGTTGATGAGGACTGATTGCGGGCAATCGTTGCCAGCATTAACCCCGTAGCAAGGCGTTGCGCCGGCCACGAGGCCGCTGTCATACCGCCAGTTGAAGCCAAACCATGGACCAAGTTTCCAAGGCTGGTATTGGAAGTGGGTTGTTTGATTAAAATGCTCGTCGTGGTCGATACGGAATGGCCCTACGGCGACAGGAGTCGCGCCGGCTCCGCCGATCTGGGGAGTGAAGAACCGCGCCGAAACGCTGGAGAAGACCATCAGCGCCGAAAAGCCATGGAAGTTCGGCACGCTCACGCGGCCGGCATATCCTGGAATCTTCGAGTTGTGCCACTCAATGGGGAACGTGATCGGCGTGTTGCCGAGCACGCTGAAATCGTAGCCGTTATGGGTGTACTTGGTGATGTACTCGCCGGAAAAGACCAGATAGCGCCCGAATGCCTGTTCCAGGCCAGCGTGGAATTCATTGCGAAATCCCGGACTCAATGGATTCGTGGACAGCGAGGAACAGAGAAGGAGGGGGTTCAGAACAGCATTCGCGCATCCGATGCTCGACAGTACCAGATTTTCATTAAAGGGAGATTCCAGGGTACGAGCGTAGGAAACGCGGAGGATCGTGTTGGTTTTCTTGAAATTGTAAGCGATCCCGACACGAGGTTCGGCCTGGCGCGCGATGGTAATCCCGTTGTAGAGATCGCCGCGTATGCCGAGGTTCAGAGACCAGTTTCCAACCGTAATCGCGTCCCGAACATAGAGAGCGAGTTCCTTCACGTCTGTGCGGCCGTTGAAGGTATACAGGCCCCCGCCGCGGGTCAAGTCGTAGGGAAGCAGGAGGGGATTGAAATAGGGATAAAGAGCGTTGCCAGGTGCGTTCGGGTTGGCCGCGAAAGGAGGGTCCGTGTTGCTACCAGTGTTTGGCTGGTTGGCGCCGGTGCATTGTGAAGGGTCGGTGAAACCTGGGGCTGCAACGTACGGGTATGGGTTCTGTGCCGTCACTGGCGCCGCAGTTACGCAGGGCGCGTTAAAGGTCGGATCGACGATGCCGAGAGTGTCATTCTCTCGGAGAAGTGTTTGCTCGTAGGTCGCGCCAGCTTTTATATTATTCACCCCTTTGACGTAGGAGACATCGGATCGAACTCCCATGTTGGTGAGCGTGCGGTTCTGCCCCACCGACTGTCTCTGCAGACTCGGCGGCCCGAGGTCCGCGAAAGGATCGCTGCTGGGGTAGTAGTTGTAATCGTCGCGGCGCACGAAGCCGCCCAAGGTAAATACGGTGTTCGTATTCAGCACTCGCGTCCATGAAGGAGCAATGTTGAAGGTCCCAATCTTCGAGCGTTGGTCTGTTGCTCCAACGGAGTCGCCGTTGGGAGCTATGCCGTCGTAAACTGCCATCTGCGGCTCGATCCCGAAGAGTCCAATCCAGGGCGTCGCATTTTGGGCATCGAGCGAATTTGGCGTCTGGAACCAGCTCCGGCTATAGCCGAAATTGAAGTGGATCGAGTCGGCAGAGGAGAGTTGGTAGTCAACGCGGTCGAACAAGTTCTCCTCGTTACCCTTGTCGTGCGATACCATGAATTCCGGCGGATCCAGGAATCGGCCGCTGTTCAAACCGCCCAAGGAGATGAAGTTTCCCCAGTTCTTTCCGCCGTAAGCCAGTTCGCCGGCCACATCGGAGGATCCAAATGCCCCGTAGGAAGCGTTCACGCTGCCATGCGGTGTGGTTACGCCCTGGCCCGAGCGCGTAGTTGCGACAATCACCACGCTCGTCTTGCCTCCGTATTCCGCAGGTGGCGCGCCCGATATGACTTCCATCGACTGGATGGAATCGACGGGAAGCTGGTTGGAGAAGACTTTGCTTTGCTGGTCGGTGATGGGCTGGCCGTCGATGGAGAACGAATTCTCCGCATGATCGCCGATCCCGTGGAAAAGGCCATTCGAATCAGCGGCGATTCCCGGCGTCGAGAGTGTGACGAGCGAACTCAAAGACGACGACGCGCTTTCCAAGGGAAGCTTGTCGAACAACTCCTTGTCGATGTCGGAATGGAAGGTGGGATCGTTTTCCACCAAGTCGCCCGCAGACTCGACGGTTACCGTGTCGGTACTTGTGGCCACTGCCAAACCAACACTCAGATTCACCGGCACCACCGACCGGACATCCACGTCCTGTGCGAACTGAGCGAAGCCCTTGGCCTTCACTGACATGTGGTACGGATTAAATGGCACGTTCGAAAAACTGAACTTCCCGTTACTGTCGGTGATGGTCGTTCGGTCATAGCCGCTGACTACGTTGTGAATCTCAACGTTCGCGTTTGCAACTACAGCGCCTGAAGGGTCCAGAACCGTACCGTTAATCGATCCTGAACTCCCTCCCGACTGCGCGTAAGCGGAAAGGCCCAGTGCGAAACAGACAACGACCAGAAAAGTCGCATGAAGCGACTTCTTGTAAGAAGTCAACATGAATTCCTCCAGAAGAAATTGGTCCGTATAAAGATCAATCAAAGACGCGGTTCACGGGACAAGAACCGGGCCGCTTCACATCTGAAAGTTTGATCTTTAGACGCCAGGAGGCGGGCGAACACACAGGGCGAAGGCTATCAGGCATTGCTTGGCAGAAACCGTTTGCGGTCGAAAGATTGATACGACAACGAATGCGGTGCGGGTTAGTGCGGACGAGGCTTTGGGAGACGTTGAGTGGGCAGCGACACAGACCCTGCAGGTTGCCCCCTCGGTCGCGCTCGAATGATGATGGGCAGCGAATGCCAGCGCCGACCAAAAGGTCAGAACGATGCACAGAAACGCCAGTCGCTTCGAGAACGACCCCATAAAAAGCTACGCAGGAATGCGTTGTTTGAATTTACACTAAAATTAGAAAAAGAGGCAACGAGAAAACCGCGCCACCGCGCCACCTCGCCACCGGCCGCACCTTGCCGTCTCGTCGTACGGCCCTGATGCTTCGCGCTCATCTCGGTACGGGGCCTTGAGCAGGCCAAGTCCATTCCCGCATTAAGTACAGCTCGACAGTGCCTCGCTGCCCGTTTCATCCCGCTAACTTACCCACCCCACAACTTTGCCTGCGCTCCTGATCGTCCCGAAGGCACGATCGAATGCTTGATATGGAAACACGACAGTGTGTTCCGCGGCGCCGAAAAAGTCGAATGGCCCGTCTTCCGGTTCTTGACTTTCGTACAGGGTCCGAAACTTCTCTCACTCCGCAATCGAGTCGTGAACAGGCAGTTTCGACAGAACTCGATAAAGTGGCTATAACCAGGGTTTTACGGCTGCCCGAACTGCGGGTGCACTGCCAATATTGCTCGGCCCCTGCTCTAGCAAGGCCCGTTCCCACGATCTGCTCCAACTCCCGAACCTTGCTGTTGGTCACCATCGATCCTAGGGGAGCCACTCCGGTTGGCGACTACGCTCGCTTGATCTGTAATCATTGGGGCATAGATCACAAAGATGACAATAGAGGTATGCTGATTCTTTTATCGAGAAAAGAAGCCTCCCTCCACCGGAACATTCCCCAATTTATTAAGCGTGTCGCTCTCGCCGCGCTGGTCGCCGCCATCGGGGAAACCTTGCAAAGACTGTTCCTACATACGGGTCGCGCGCGCGCGATCGCTACGCTGCAGGCTTCAGGCGATTGTCCCAGCCGCATGATGTTTGTGATGCGGCCGCTCGCATTCTCGAAAACCGATTGTTTTGCGTCGTGTGCCATTCCACTGCCGCTACATCATCCGAAATTTCTCATGCGCTAGGCTAATGCAATTTGCTTCGGGGCTACGGCACTATTGCAGTCTTGCATACTCGGCTTTGGCTTGTCTCAGAATAGGGATATCGGGGTCGGCGTCATTCCAGAGTGTGAGGAAGTCTTTGTAGGCGGCGAGGGCGCGGACGCGGGCGGCGTCGCGGTCCGCTGCGGAGCTCTGCTCTGCCCGTCCAGGCGAGGCGCCCGGACCCACAGGAGCATTGCCTGTCCCTACATGCGCAGTGCCGATGCCGGCCGTTCCCACATGGCCGACGCCAGCTTCGAGCGCATTCGCACGCGCCACACCCAGATGCGCCAGCGCGCCCGTCCAGCAGTTCCAGACAATGCCGTTGTGGTCGAGGATCTTTTGGAACTCGGCGGCAGCTTCTTTGCCCCGCCCGGCGGCCAGATAGGCCTCGCCGCGAATGTAGGTTGGATAGAGGCAAGACAGATTGGCGAGAAATTGGATATTCCCCAACTCGATGGGTGGAGCAGCAGGTCGCAGAGCGTTGAGGGCATCAGCGGGGTTCTTGCGATTCAGCGCCAACTTCGCTCGAATCGCTGGCAGCCAAAGCGACTGCATTTGGGTGTCCAGCGGATAACGCAGGCTTAAATCTTGCCTCAGCGATTCGGCACGTGCCATTTCGCCCGCCATGGCGTAGGCAAGCGCGGCTTCCACGTCCACTCCCGGACTCTCGGGATAAAGTTTCAGGCCCTGCGCCGCTGCCCGTTTCGCTTCCGCGGCGTTGCCGAAAGCGGCTTCGCGCAAAGCTGCATTCTCCAGCCGTACCGCGCCGTTTTCCTTGCTATCCGTACGGATGGCGGAGTTTGTGGACTGCTTGGTGAGTTCTCGCGCCTTGCCCAGATGACCCTTGTAAGCTTCGCTGTCCGATGCGAACGAAAGCGCAGCGTGCTCAAGGCCAGGCTGATCCGAAAACCACTGTTGCTGTTGCGCCATCGCGGCCGGGTCCGATCCGAGAAAAGCCAGAGCGTAGAGGACATTATGAGCTTCTATATCATCCAGCTTTCGCGCCTGCGCTTGCCGGAGGACCTCCCGCGCTTGATCGAATCGCTGCAAGGCGAGCAAGCTGCTGGCGAGGCCGCCATATGGGCCGACATTATCCGGGGCGAGGCGGATATCTTCGCGGTACGCCTCCTCCGCCTTCTCCCACTGACCCAGTTCGATATACGCGACGCCCAGATGGAGATGTGCTCTGTGTTCTCGCGGGTAGCTCTCGACTTCTTTTAGAAACGTTTGTTCCGCTTTCTCGCGTTCCCCGGTAACGTTTTGATAGTAGGCGGCGGTGATAGCCAGTCTTTCCCTCTCGCTGGCATGTTCTCGCAGCTCAAATGCCTTCGTGTGGTACTCGCTGGCTCGTCCCAACTCGCCGAGGCTGTAGTAGTCATTGCCTACTGCCTGAAAGCCCATGGCGAAGTTCGGATCAAGCTGGATGGCGCGTTGATGGTCAGGCAGGGCCGCGGCAGGGCCTTTCTCACGACCAGCCCTTGTGCCCAGGCTGTACGCTTGCAGAGCTTCGAGCGAGGAAGTGGTCGCCTGTTCGAGCGGGACATCAAACTTCTGCACCGTTGACAGCGACTCGCCCAGTTCCCTTCGCAGCTTCGATGCTGCCTGGCTCAGCGCGTCCAAAGCTTTTTCCTTCGCCGCCGCCGTGACCTGCTCTTGGGCCAGACTATCTCCGCTCTGGCAATTCACTGCTTTCAACCCGAGCACATATTCGCTCCCCAGACTGGCAATCTCCCCCGCAATGTAAGCCTTGCTGACTGCCCGCTGGCAAAGCTCGCGGGCAACATCGGGCGTTAGCCTGGTGTCGGGCGGGCGCGTCATCAGCTTCAACGTTGCAGCCACTTTGCTCTCGGAGAGCACGTTCAGAAACGGGGATTGGTTCAGGGAGACGGTAAGCGCGGTCTTTAGCGTGTCGTCGAAGACCGCGTCGCCGGTCGTGTTGGTGAAGTCGGCAATTACGATCGTGTCCTTGTCGGTCAGCGGCTTGGCTTGATGGGAACGGTAGAAGAGGCCGCCGACAAGCAGTGCCGCTGCCGTAGCGAGTGCGGAGATGACGATTTTCCAGAGATTTCTCGTCGCCGCGCGTGTGCGGATTCCCTGAGCCGCTGCGACTGACCCGGAACTAGCGGCTGGCACGCGGCCCGACTCTGCATCGCGCTTCAGCCGCTGCAGATCCGTGCGCATGTCGGATGCGTGCTGGTAACGCAGCTCGCGGTCTTTCTCGAGTGCCTTGCCGATGATCTCTTCCAGCCTGGGCGAGACTTGTTTGTTCAACTGGAATGCTGGCTCCGGGTCGCGGTTCAGGATCGCGTCATACGTAGTCGCATCCGTTTCTCCCTGAAACGGACGCTGGCCTGTGGCCATCTCGTACAGGACGGCTCCAAACGAAAACAAATCCGTACGCGGGTCGAGTTCTTTCGCGCGCGCCTGCTCCGGCGACATGTAGGCCACGGTGCCGAGTGCGGCGCGGCCTCGGGTGAGCGGGGCAGCCGTCAGCACCGTGTCCTCGTCACCGCTACCCGTCTTTTGTTTCGGCGCAGCAAGCTTCGCCAGGCCGAAGTCGAGAATCTTGGTGTGGCCACGCTTGGTGACGAAGATGTTGGCTGGCTTGATGTCGCGATGGATGATGCCTGCGGAGTGGGCGACGTCGAGTGCGTCGGCAATCCCGATGGCCAGCGGGAGGAGCCGGTCCATGGGCAGCGGCCGGCCGGCGATGCAATCGCGCAGGTTCTGGCCGTCGAGAAACTCCATGGCGATGAAAGCGCGGCCTTCGCTCTCGACAATCTCGTAGATGGTGCAGATGCCGGGATGACTTAACGCCGATGCCGCCCTTGCCTCTCTTCGGAAGCGTTCGAGGGCCACGGGGTCGCGGGCAGTTTCTTCGGGCAGGAACTTGAGTGCAACGAAGCGGCGGAGCGAAGTGTCTTCCGCCTTGCACACCACGCCCATCCCGCCCGAACCCAGCGGTTCGAGCACTCGATAATGGGAAATGACCTGGCCTACGACCGAAGAATCAGCCAGCATGGGTGAGCCGAGCGTGGGAAGTTGTGCGCCAACATTCGCGACGGGAGGATCGAGGAAGCTTCCGGCATCGCGATGAGACGCGAGGAGTGACCTGACCTCCTCGAGCAGTTCGGCATCGGTTCCGCACTGCTGGCACAGGAGCGCGTCCTGCCGCGCAGCGGGCCATTGCGTCGCCGCCTGAAAAAGTTCGTCGACTCGTTTCCAGCGGTCAGCGTCCATCCGAACGTCCTCGACTCATCTCACGGTGCAACCATGCCCGGGCCGAATACCAGTCGCGCTGCACAGTGATTGCGGAAATCTTGAGCACCTCGGCAGCCTCATCGAAGTTCAGTCCGCCGAAGAAGCGCAGTTCCACCACTCGAGCTTTGCGTGGGTCGATTTTCGCTAAAGCGTTCATTGCGTCGTCAAGGGCCACAACATCGATGTCGGGGCTTTTGCCCGGCTCGAAGAAACCCGTGTCATCCAACGATAGTTTTTCTGCCTGTCCACCCCGTTTCCCGGCACGGTGACGGCGGGCGTAATCGACAAGGATTTGCCGCATCAGTTGGGCGGCAACGCCGAAGAAATGAGTGCGCCCCTCCCATTCCGGGGCGCTCATCCCAACCAGACGCAGATACGCTTCATTTACCAGGGCCGCGCTTTGCAACGTGTGGTCAGGACGTTCGTGACGCAGTTGAAAGTGGGCAAGGCGCTGGAGTTCCTTGTAAACAATGGGCAGGAGGGCGTCCAGAGATTTGCGGTCTCCCGCCTGCCAGCCGTGCAGCAAACGCGTGATTTCCTCGGAACGCTCCTGCCCCACGGAAGCTACCTCGAGGCGACTGGGAAGAACCTCGTTGCGTAAGGGTAGCGAACCCGGTTTCCTCTGTCAATTCATAAACAACTGAAAATCATTGGCTTACAGGGTCGCAATGTTTTTGGAGATCGATGATGGGATCTGCCGCCGTTTTGCGCTGATAAGAGACAAAAGGGGACCAAGAGAAATGCAGGCGGTTCCGGATCGGCAGTCGAGGGCTTTCGGGTCGAGAACGACCTCAATATTTACGGGCCGAGACAATAATTTAAGGAGGAGGCAATGACAAGTTCGAAGGCTGCGAATTCCGTGGTTCGCGGCGATATTGGTCAGTTTGTTGGTTGGACCGCAGCTTACGCTCGGATCACGCCCCTCGGCGATGCCTATATCAACCGCGCCAATCGACCTCGACTGGAAGGGGAGTACAGGGCTCGGGTGGCCTCTCCGACAGCGGCTGTCGGGAGGCGAGCTGTCAAACGGAACGCACCTCTTCGTCTGAAAAGCGGAACAAGGTGCGTTGAACGGACTCACCGGGGATCGGAGGAAGAACTGAGGAAACTGAAAGCTACCGAGACCGGGACATAGACTGCGGTCTTGCGCTTCACCTCTATCGCTCACTGACCGTTTCGGTGGATGGGAGCGGGTGGGTTGGCCTATTCCACCGCGCCCAAACTAATCATCGCCCCTGCTTGCCTGAGTTTAGAGCGTTCAAAAAACGGAGGAATGGACAAATGAAAGCACACGACAAATTCTCAAAGCTGGCAGTCTCGGTAATTACGGCGAGCCTGCTGCTCAGTCTCACTACGTTGGCCAAGGCAGAAAGCGACGCCGGTGGGCAATCCGCGCCTCGGCCTCCGCTGTGCCCACTGTCAGGCTAGCAACATCGGCGTTAGCCAGTCGCAGGGGCCACAATTCGGAAATCGGGATCTTCGTGTTCAGCATCCGCAATATCAAGTGCCCCTTTACCGGTCCTTACTGGTACTTATCGTCGAAGGAACCGTCCCAGGCGAAAGGGCTCCCTCCGATTCTCGTGTTCGCAGTCACAGTTGCAAATTGGTCCGACGGAACGGCCGCACCCTTGCATCGAGAGTAGATTGACCACTAGGCAATCGAGACATCCCAATGAGCTCCAGCATGGCAACCAGACAGCGAGCGCAAACGACGGGAGTGCACTCCCATGGCCACGCGATCATTCACTCTCGCTCTTGCTCGTCTCGGACGGCGTCGGGAAGCGTTCTTGAACCCACGATTCCCAGAGCGGTG
>Ga0187847_10001726_pt1 | contig 19068 bp, 21 predicted proteins | sample June2016WEW_4_10_FD_132458 | JGI IMG/M metagenome (GOLD analysis project Ga0187847, IMG submission 132458) | Peatland microbial communities from SPRUCE experiment site at the Marcell Experimental Forest, Minnesota, USA - June2016WEW_4_10 | ecosystem: Environmental > Terrestrial > Soil >...
AACAGCTCGCCCCAGCCTCCGACGGCGCAACCAAGCTGACCCTGAACAAAGGAGACATGCTCACCATCCCGCGCGGCACTCCGCACCGCCGCACCACCACAGGCAGCGTCACCTTCTTCCTGACCTCCCCCTCCGGCTCCATGAAGGCGTAGAACGCTACTCAATCCCCAGCTTCTTCCAGATGGAGTCGATCCGCGCCACCACGGACGGCTCCATCTTCAGCATCTGCGGCCAGGGCCGGGTGAATCCCTCCGCCGCCCACTTGCGCGTCGCGTCGATCCCCATCTTCGATCCGTAGTTGGGCAACCGGCTCGCGTGGTCCAGCGTATCCACCGGCCCCAGCGTGAACTGGATGTCGCGCTCCGGGTCGATATTGTTCGCCACGCGCAGCGTCACCTCGGCCAGGTCCTGCACGTCGCAGTCCTCATCTACCACGATCACGCACTTGGTGAACATCGCCTGCCCCATCGCCCATATGCCGTTCATCACCTTGCGCGCGTGCCCCGCGTACGACTTCTTGATCGACACAATCATTAAATTGTGAAATACAGCCTCCGGCGGCAGGCACACATCCACAATCTCCGGCAGCGTCAGTTGCATCAGCGGCAGAAAGATGCGCTCGACGGCCTTGCCCATCCACGCATCCTCCATCGGCGGCTTGCCGACAACCGTTGCTGCGTAGATCGGATCGCGCCGGTGCGTGATGCATGTGACGTGGAAGACCGGATACTCGTCCTGCATGGTGTAGAAGCCGGTGTGGTCGCCGAACGGTCCCTCCGTCCGCAGCTCGCCGAGGTTGACGTATCCCTCCAGCACGTACTCCGCGTGCGCAGGCACCTGCAGATCGACCGTCTCGCACTGCACCAACTCCACCGGCTTGCCGCGCAAAAATCCCGCGATCAGATACTCCTCGACATCGGGCGGCGCGGGAACAATCGCCGCAAACGTCGTCGCCGGATCGGTGCCGATCGCCACCGCGACCTCCATCCGTCCAGCATTGATCTTGCTCAGCGTCGTTGTCGGAATCGCCGCGTCGTTCGCCGCCGCGGTCGTACCGCCGGCGGTCTGCGCCATCAACTCCACGCGCGCACTCGCCCAGGTCTCAGAATCGAGACCTGGGGCACCCGGCTCTGTGGCACTACGCAGCCGGTCGCGCAGATGCTCCGCCGCGTTCTTCTGCCGCTGCCAGTGCATCCCCGTGGTTTTGCCGTCGTACACCTGCATGCGATACATGCCCACGTTGCGCTTGCCCGACTTCGGATCGCGCGTCACCACGCACGGCAGCGTGATAAACGGCCCACCGTCCTCCGGCCAGGTGGTCAACACCGGCAGCTTCCGCAGGTCGATCCCCTGCCCGCCATCCTCCACCGTGCGATGGATCACCTGCTTGCAAGCCGCGTCCTTCGCCGCGATCAGTTTGGGAAAGAAGCTCCCAACCTCCGCCAGCCTTGGCAGCAGCTTCAGCTTGTCCATCAGCGTGGTCGGCGTCTCGGGATGGATCAGCGTGCGAATCCGCCCCGCAATCTCGTCCAGCGACTCCACCTCCAGCGCCAGCCTCATGCGCCGCTCGGAGCCGAACTGGTTCATCAACACCTTCGCCCCGGGAAACCCCGTGACGTTCTCAAACAGCAGCGCCGGCCCGCCAGCGTTTGCCGTCCCCTTGCCCAGCTTGGCCGCGCGGTCGGCGATCTCCGCCATCTCCAGATACGGGCTCACCATTTCGCGGATGCGCCGCAGTTCACCTGCCTTGTCGAGTTGCCGGATCCAGTCGCGTAGATCGGAATAGGCCACGTGCGCGCTCCTGCCTCGGACCAGCCGAGGCGTCTTCCATGGTAACGGGTCGAGCTAAAGTTCGGGTCGAACTTAAATCATCAGATCTTCAGAAAAATCTTCCTGCGCCACAAAACCCAGTTCGGAACAAAACAGACCGCCGTAAACGCCAGCGCAAACGCCAGCGATGTGACCTCCGTGGATTGCCCGCGCGCGAACCCATGCTGATAAACCCACAGCCACGAGCTGATGGAACTCGCCGGTGCCACAGCGTCGATCGCTGCAGGGCCGGTTGCTGGCCCGGCAATCGCACCCACGGGAACCTTGATCCACAGCATTGCTTCAACAATAAAGTTCGACAGCACGAACGCCGTAATTGCGTTCGACCCGAAGACCAGCCAGGGCAACAGCAGTCCCCTCCCCGCCGGTCTCTCGTTCATCCGCCGCAAGTCGATGAGCCAATAGCACAGCGCAAGCAGCACCAGCGACCAGCCGGCCGCGTAGAGCACATAAGAGCTGGTCCACAAATTTTTATTGATCGGAAACCAGCGACTCCAGGCCAGCCCCGCGGCAAGACCCCCAATCCCCGCAACAACCAGCCCGCTCAGGCATCGTGCGCGCGGCTTGCTGCCAAAGACGCCAGACTCCTTCGTGCCTCCAACTCGCCGAATCCACAGCCCAGCCACCGCCCCGATCAGCGTGGTCGCAATCGCGGGCAGCGTACTCAGCAGTCCTTCGGGGTCGTGCGTACGGTTGTATAGCGAGCCGACGTGGATCGTCCGCTGCGTGAACGCCGTAAACCCTCGGTCGATCCACGCGGCAAGGTTGCGCTCCGGATCGAGAATCGGCATCGCGTGCGTCGGCACGCCAAATCCCGGCACGGGAACGAATCGCATTATCGCCCAGTAGCCAACCAGCAGCCCGGCGGCAATCGCGGCCAGCGCGCGTGCCCGCCGCGTGAGCAGGCAGATCAGCCCCACCGCCAGATAGCAGACCGCAATCCGCGTCAGCACTCCAAACAGACGCAAGTGAGTCCAGTGAAAGTGGGGAAATGCGCTGAGAAACATCTTGATGGCAAACAGCGTGGCCGCCCGCCGCAGCATGTGTCCCGCCAGGGCGCGCCGCGATTCACCCCGCGCAATGCGGCCCTCCAGCGAAAAAATAATCGACGCGCCAACCAGAAACAGAAAGTTGGGAAACACCAGGTCGGTCAGCGTAAAACCGTTCCAGGCTGCGTGGTCGAGCTGCGCATACACATGGCCCCAATCTCCCGGATCGTTCACCAGGATCATCAACGCAATCGTCAGCCCGCGCAGCACATCGACCGACAAAACTCGCTGCGGGGTCGGCTTGGCGGCGGATTCCATGGCTGATCCATCATCTCTCATCCGCTGCCGTTCGCGCGCGGGAACCTTTCCCCATGCGCGGTGTCTAAGGGATTAGTACGCATTCCTCGCAGATGCGCACATCCGATCTTCGGAGGTGCCTTATGTTTGAAGGATCTCTCATCGAATCACGCGGACTGGTCATCACCCGAACGCAGCAATGGTCCACGCTGGGTTCCATCACCTTCCAATGTGTGCTGGCAGGCCTGCTGATCGCAATTCCTCTGCTGCGACCGCAGGCCCTCTCCACAATGCCCGATGCACTGCATCTGTCTCTGCCATTGCTTCAGAAGCCTCTCGTGGAGGAGGTGCAGCGAACGGCATCCACCGCCTCTTCCACAGCGATCGGCGCTCCTGCGGCGAGTGCGGCAGCGGCCTCAGTCTCCACGGGAACCGCCGCCTGGCTGCGGCCCGGCAGTCTGACAGATGGCCCTGCGCCGCCGTTTGATCCGAACCTGAGAATGACAGGCGCAGGCCCCAGTCCGCTTGGCATCGCAACCCTCATCGGAATCGGCGGCGCAACCGGGCCGGGAGTAGTCGTGGAGCGCGCCCGGCCAATCGCCCCGCTGCGCATCTCCTCCGGCGTTTCAGAGGGATTGCTTCTGACGCCGATCCAGCCGGTGTATCCGGCCATTGCGCGGGCAGCGCGGATTCAAGGGGCCGTCGTGATGGAGGCAGTCATCTCCAGAACGGGCAAGATCGAGAACCTTCACGCCATCAGCGGCCCACAGATGCTGCGCACCGCAGCGCTTACCGCAGTCGAGGCCGCGCGCTACCAACCGTACCTGCTCAACGGCGAGCCCACCGATGTGCAGACCACCATCACGGTCATCTTCCAGTTGGGAGGCTAACGAAGCGTGGGAAGCCTCACCTCAACCCGCGCAGTTTCCCCTCCAGCATCACTTTCGGCAAAGAGAACTCAAGACAAACGAAGAGGCCCTGCAAACCGCCGGGCCTCTTCCGCTAACCCATCATCCATCCCCGATCAATCCAGCGGGGACCTCTGCCCTACCGTTTGCCGCCCTTGCCGCCGGTTGTGTTGCCGCGTCCATCGCGCTCTTCGTTGCCCTTGAAGGCGCGCGCTTTGGCCGGCGGAGCCGATTTATCGCCGGCGTTCGGCATTGCGCCCTTGTAGCCATGCTGCGGGTCGTAGCGGTTGTTCACCGTGCCATGAAAGTCGTTCGAGCCATGGAACCACGGTCCCACCCCGATGAACACGCCGCTATTGAAGTACTGCGGCCCGTAGTAGCCGTAAGGACTGCAGCGGTACGGCGCGTAGTCGTAGTAACCATAGGGACAGGCTGGTTCGACTCCGATGCTGAGACTGATCTGGGCCTGGGCCATTGGCGCCGCCGCCATAGCGATTCCTGCAACCGCAGCCAACGCAAACGATGTAATAGTACGCATAAATTAATACCTCTACCGGGTATGATCCATCTGCAATAAATAACGTTGTACCGGCCCTCGCAAATCACACGGAGCGCCCCACAATTTCTCCTGCGCGCCACAACAACTTTTCTCCCCGAATTTGCGTCCTAATCAGGAGCAGTTCCAAGGAGAACCGAAAACAATGAAGAAACAGCTCCTCACCGCAGCCTGCGCACTCTTTCTCACCGTCGGCGTGGCCAACGCGCAGATCGTCATCCGCATCGGCCCACCGCCGCCGCGCCCCGTCGAAGTCATCCCAGAGCCACAGCCCATGCACCACGACTGGGTCTGGGTTCCCGGCTATCACCGCTGGGATGGCCACGGCTACGTCTGGGTCCCCGGCAGCTACCAACGCCCACCTCATCGCGGGGCCGTTTGGGTTCCCGGTGAGTGGCGTGCCGAGCGCGGCGGCCACGTCTGGCACCCCGGCAGATGGCGCTAACCCAGGCTACCTGAGACTTTTCTCACGCAGCTCCTTCTGCATACTCTTTCGCCTTGGCGGGCCGTCGCATAGAACGGCCGCATGGAAGACCTGCGGTCCGTCAAGGTATCATTCTTAATCATGACCTTATCCGCGGAAGACCGCGCCCGCCGCATCCAAGTCCTGCTCTTCGACGTCGATGGAGTCCTCACCGACGGCCAACTCTACTTCCTTCCCCAGACCGGCCTCGACGGACGTCAGCACGGTGTCGAGTTCAAGGGATTCACCGCCCACGACGGCCTCGGCATCACACTTGCCCGTCTAGGCGGCCTGCGCGTCGGCCTCATCACCAAGCGCGAGTCCGTCACCGTCGCCCTGCGCGCACGCGACCTCAAGCTCGAGTTCATCTACCAGGGCCAGTCGCACAAGCTAGCCGCCGCCGAGGAGATCGTCGCCAAAGCCGGATGCACCCTCGCCGAGCTGGCCTTTGTCGGCGACGATGTCGTCGACCTGCCCGTCATGCGCGCCTGCGGCCTGGCAATCGCCACCGCCAACGCCCGCCCGCAGGCCAAGGCCGAGGCCCACTACATCACGCCAAACCCCGGAGGCCAGGGCGCCGGACGCGACGCCATCGAGTTCATCCTCGCCGCCCAGGGCAAGCTCGACGCCGCCATCGCTACCTTCCTCGACGCCGACAACCCAGCCGCCAAGGCCGCCGACATCGGCTCCGGCAAGATGTAGTCACGCAACCCAACCCAAAGAATCGAATCCAATCCTTATGCCCGACACATCAACCCGCGACACCGTCATCCTCGGCTCCGGCTGCGCCGGCCTCACCGCCGCCATCTACGCCGCGCGCGCCAACCTCAAGCCGCTCGTCCTCGAAGGCCACGAGCCCGGCGGCCAGCTCTCCATCACTACCCTGGTCGAGAACTTTCCCGGCTGGCCCGAGGGAGTCCAGGGCCCCGAACTGATCGAGAACATGAAGCAGCAGGCCGTCCGCTTCGGCGCCGAACTCAAGATGGCCCAGCTCGTCTCCGCCGACCTCAGCAAGCACCCGTATGAGCTGAACCTTGGCGCGGGCAAAGATCCCATCCGCACCCGCACGCTCATCATCGCCAGCGGAGCCAGTGCACGCTGGCTCAACCTGCCCTCCGAGCAGGCGCTCATCGGCCACGGCGTCAGCTCCTGCGCCACGTGCGACGGCTTCTTCGCCTCCGGCAAGGAGATCGCCGTCATCGGCGGCGGCGACTCCGCCATGGAGGAGGCGCTGTTCCTCACCCGCTTCGCCACCAAGGTCACGCTCATCAATCGCACCGACCGCTTCCGCGCCAGCCGCATCATGATGGAGCGCGCCACGGCCCACCCCAGCATCCAGCTCCTGTCAAGCACGGTGGTCGAAGAGGTCCTCGGCGTGGAGGAAAAAGAGGTCCGCTGCCTCCGTCTGCGCAACGTCAAGACCGGAGAGCGCACGGAGCTGCCCGTCTCCTTCATGTTCCTCGGCATCGGCCACACGCCCAACGCCAAGCCCTTCCACGGCCAGCTCGACCTCGACCCCGACGGCTACATCCTCACCCACGGCAACGTCTTCGTCACCCGCAATGGCCATGATGTCCCCGGTGTCTTTGCCTGCGGAGACATTCAGGACCGCCGCTACCGCCAGGCCATCACCGCCGCCGCCACCGGCTGCATGGCCGCCCTGGAAGCAGAAAAATTCCTCGAAAACCACGGCAGATGACAGCCAGGGTAGCTCACCCGTGACCACCTCCCTCGCAATCCGCGATAGCTCCGATGGCTGCACACTGCCCGTGCGCGTGCATCCCGGAGCGCGGCGCAACGCCATCACCGGCATCCACGACGGCGCGCTCAAAGTCTCGCTCACCACACCGCCCACCGATGGCCGCGCCAACCAGGCGCTCATCGCCTTCCTCGCCGGCGAACTCCGCATCCCGCGCGCCCGCGTCACCCTGCTCACCGGGGCCACCAGCCGCAGCAAGTCCCTGCGCATCGCCGGCCTCACCGCCGCCCAACTCCGCGCCGCGCTCGCCACCCTCGCCCCGCCCGCCGCGGAATAAACTCCGCCGCGCTCGAATCTCCCTCGCCGCGCCCTACCGCACAACAGGCTCGATATCGCTGGCCTGCCGCCCCTCCAGCGCGTAGTCACCCTTGAAATCCGCGCCCGCCCACACCTTCGCCGAACTCCATGGCGTCGCCGCGCCGCTCCAGAACCGGTCGCCCGCAGGCAGCCCCAGCGGCAGGAACGCCGTCGTGCATAGGTACAGGCTCCCGGTCGAGATATACACCTCGCCGATCGACGGCTGGTGTCCCGCGAGCCCAATGCGCAGCCATCCCTTCTCGTCGAACGTTCCCGGCGCGCTCAGTGTCCTGCGGATCACCGCCGACAACGCGCCGCGCACCTGCTCCGGCGCGATCTCCGGCGGCAGCATCCCGCGTAGCGCCGCATCCGCAAGCAGTTGGAACGCCCCGCAGCGATACGCAATCGACCGCCCCACCACCGGATACGTCCCATCCGGCGCGATCGTCCGCTCCTGGATCGCCGCATAGCGCGCCGCGCGCACCCGGATCTCCGCCGCCATCGCGCCCCACGCCGCCTCCTGCTTGCCCACCGCGTCCATCAACGTCAGCAGAAATGGCTGGATCACGAACGAGTTGTAGTAGTCCTGGTGGAAGTTCGGCCCGTCCCCGTACACTCCATCGCCGATATACCATGCAGCGTGCTCGCGCAACGCATAGTCCACACGCACGCGGTCCCACGGCTCGCCCAGTGCGCACAGGCATGCCTCGATCATCGCCGAGAACAGCAGCCAGTTATTGTAGTTCGGCAGCATGGCGCGCGTTGCCCGCAGCGCATCCGCGAGCTGCGCACGCACCGCGCCCGGCAGCTCTTCGCGCAACTCATGCGGGGCGCGCAAGATCGCCAACGAAAGAAATGCGCTGTCCACAATCGTCTGCCGGTCGCCGCCGAAATCCATGTAATCCGGCGACGTCTTATCCACAGCCGCCGCAATCCCGGCCCGCGCCCACTGGCAGTAGCGGGCCCGCAACTCCCCTTCCGCACCTGTCGCCGGTCCATGCTCCAGCCACGGAGCCATGCCCGCCAGCGCGCGCCCCAGCGCCTCGAGGTAGGTCGTCTGCCGCCGGTGCTGCTGCTCCCCGGCATACGCCTCCACCGGCATCGCCGCCTTCAGCCGCCGCTCGCTCAGCGCTTCAAACAGCGGACGGCAGACGCGGTCCAGCATTGCCACCCAACTGGCGCGGTCTTCCGCAAACCCAGCGGCCTGCGCACCGCCAGACGGCTGTGCTTCGCTCGTCGCCAGCCCCTGGAACGCCATCCCGGCCACCGCAGTCGCGGCAAATCCGGACTTCAACATCTCACGTCGTTTCATCTCGCCTCTTTGAACGGGAACCCAACCAGTCCCCTGAGATTCTAAGCTCTTCCTTCAGTGGGAAAAACCGGCGAGGCCCGCGTGATGGTCACGCAGCTTCGCCGACCGTAGTAAGAAAAATGCCCAAGCCTCGCAATCGAGACCTGGGCACTCCTGTGTATCAAACCTGAATCGACAACCCGCCGATTACTCCTCAGCCTTTGGTTCATCCTTGGCCGCAGGAGCCTCGCCAGCCTCCGCCGGAGGGGTCTGCTCTTCCATCTGCTTGGCAATCTCCTCGCGCTTCTTGGTGCGAGCCGCCTCGCGCTTCTGGCGCTTGGCATCGAGTTCCTGTTCCGCGCCCAGCAGCTCGATATACGCCATCTCTGCGGCATCGCCCTGGCGAACGTAGCTGCGCGTGATGCGCGTGTATCCGCCGTTGCGGTCGCCGTAGCGCGGCGCCACCACGTTGAACAGCCGGTCCACACTCTCCGGCGTCATCATGTAGCTGAGCGCCTGCCGCCGAGCGTGTACCGTACCCCGCTTGCCCAGCGTAATCATCTTCTCCACCAGCGGCTGGGCGGCCTTGCACTTGGTAATTGTGGTCTCGATGCGGTCCATCAAAATAATGGACGTGACGAGGTTGCGCAGAACGGCGCGGCGATGGCTGGTGTTGCGGCCTAACTTGAATCCTGCATTGCGGTGACGCATGGGGTAATCTCCTTCGACCCGGCTTCTGCCGTCGGTCGGTACTGCGGTTGATCGCGTTTGAGCGAGTGTTGACGAGCAACGAACTGACGAGCGGCCCCAAATCAATCTCGGAGCAGCTTCAACAGCCCATTTTGGCGATAAGCAGCCTGGCGCGTTTCATCTTTCGATAAAACTAACGCAACCCATCACTATTCATAGAATTGGCTTTATCGACGATGAAAAGCAGAGATATGATCCGGCAGCATCAAGCCATTCCTTGCGCCCGAATCCGCCTCAATCCATTGTAGCGTGTCCCGAAGCAGAACTGTCAACCTCGCCCAACCCAGTTGCGGTATGGACGAGGCCAATCGTCTCACTGCTAGACTATTTCTGTCCGCATTTCTCCCAGAGCCCGAATGTCCATCGTCCAGCTAAACCACATCCGAAAGGTCTACGACACCAAGGTCGCGGTGGATGATCTCTCCTTCACCATCGAGCCGGGGACGATGTTCGGCCTGCTCGGCCCCAACGGCTCGGGCAAGACCAGTTCCATCCGCATGATGATCGGCATCACCGTGCCAGACTCCGGCTCGGTCTCGCTCTTCGACCAGCCATTCACCCGCTCCGCGCTCCCGCGCGTCGGCTACCTGCCGGAGGAGCGCGGCCTCTACAAGAAGATGAACGTGCTGGACCAGCTCATCTTCCTCGGCCAGTTGCACGGGCTCAGCGCGTCAGTCGCCTCCCGCCGCGCAAGCCTCTGGTGCGAACGGCTCGACATCGTCGAGGCCATCCCCAAGAAGACCGAAGACCTCTCCAAGGGCATGCAGCAGAAGATCCAGTTCATCGCCGCGCTGCTGCACGATCCAGACCTCATCCTCATGGACGAACCCTTCAGTGGCCTTGATCCGGTCAACTCATTCCTGATGATGAGCACCCTGGTCGACCTGTGCAGCATCGGCAAGGCCGTCCTCTTCTCCACCCACCGCATGGACCAGGTGGAGAAGTTCTGCAACAACATCGCACTCATCCATCGCGGCCATCTGGTCCTCTCCGGCTCCATGCGCGAGATCAAATCCATCTATCCGCGCAACCGCGTCCTGATCCACTTCGAGGGCGGCGACGGCTTTCTCAATCATCCCAGCATCGAACACGTCAAACGCTACAACGGCAACGTCGAGATCAAGCTCCGCCCCTCCGCAACCCTGGACGAAGACGCCCAGTCCCTGCTGGCACAGGCCATCGCACACGCCCGCGTCTCGCGCTTCGAGGTGATGGAACCCACTCTGGAAGAGATCTTCATCGAAAAGGTCCAGGAGACATCGCCCGTCAAGAATGACCGCGATCTCTCCCTGGCCCAGCTCGACCAACCCAACAAAGGCGGCCTCGATGCATAATGTCTGGCTCATCGCCCGCCGCGAGTACGTCGAGCGCGTCCGCACACGCGGGTTCCTCATCACCACCGTCATGATCCCGCTCATCATGGGTGCATTGCTATTCGGCAGCGCCTTCGTCAGCTCAAAATCGGAGCCCGGCACCCACATCGCCGTCGTCAGCTCCGATCCCCAACTTGCCCTCGACCTGCAGTCCGAGTTGCAACAGCAGGTAACGCGCCCGAGTTCCGCCAAACATCCCCAATTCACCGTCGACGCCATGGACATCGTGCCCCAGAGTGCGCAAGCCACGCGAACCATCCTCGACCAGGAACTTGATTCCGGCGACCTCGACGGCTACCTCTGGATCACTCCCGCGTCCACACCCGCCAGGGCAGAGTCAGCCCGTCCCACCTTCACCTTTACTCCAAGGTCAAGCGAACAAAGCTACCTGCGAAGCCAGTTGGCCGCCGCCCTCGGCACTGTCCTCATGCGAGAGCAGCTTGCCCACCATGGCATCGTCGCCGACGACGCCGACACCATGCTCCAGCCCGTCGACATCCTCACCGCCCACGTCCCGCACCACGACGATCGCGAGTCCGCTGAGGTCAGCATCACCATCCTCTTCGTCCTCATGTACATGGTCATCGCGCTCTACGGCATGAACGTTGCCCGCTCCATCATCGAGGAGAAGACTTCGCGCATCTTCGAGGTCATGCTCGCCACCATCCGCCCAGAGGAGATGATGGCCGGAAAGATCCTCGGCGTTGGCTCTGTCGGCATCACCCAGGTCGGCATCTGGCTTACCGCCGCCCTGCTCCTCTCCGCCAGTGCCATCGCCTCCAATCTCGGCGGCCAGGGCATCCACGTCGCTCTCACCGCCGCGCAGATCGTCTATTTCTTCGTCTACTTCATCCTCGGCTACGCCTTCTACTCCTCCATCGCCGCCGCCCTCGGGGCCATGACCAACTCCGAGCATGAGTTGCAGCAGCTCAACTTGTTCCTCGTCCTTCCCCTGGTCGTCTGCTTCGTCACACTGAAGAGCATCCTCACCTACCCGGACAGCGCCATGGCCCGCGTCCTCGCCCTCATCCCGCCCTTCACCCCGCTGCTGATGTACCTGCGCGTCTCTCTCGGCCATCCGAGCCACTGGACCGTCTTCGCCTCTATCGCGCTCACCTCGGCCTCCATCTACGCCATTGTCTGGGTCTCCAGCCGCATCTACCGAGTCGGCGTCCTGATGTACGGCAAACGCCCCACCCTCCCCGAACTCCTCCGCTGGCTCAAGTACAGCTAGAATGCGGAAGCAGCACTTTTTCGCAATCCGAACAAGGGAGAAACATCCGTGAGTGTAGTGGCAGGGGTCGACTTCGGCACATTAAGCGTACGCATCTCCATCTTCGACAAACTCCGTGGCAAACTCGGCTCGGCCTCCGCCGAGTACCCGCTGCACAGCTCTCCCACCGACCCGCAGCTCAAGACGCAGTCGCACGACGACCAGATGTCCGCGCTCACCCGCGCCATGCACGAGGCGGTCCGCATCAGCGGCATCGACGGCCATGAGATCAAGTCCATCGCGCTCGACACCACCGGCTCCAGCGTCATCCCCGTCGGCGAGAACCTCGTCCCCCTCGGCGAGTACTATCTTTGGTGCGACCACCGGGCGGCAGGAGAGGCGGCGGAGATCACCCGCGCCGCACACGCCTTCCAGGGCGGCACCGGCTTCGAAGGAATCGACTGGTGCGGCGGCGTCTACAGCTCCGAGTGGGGCTGGTCGAAGCTGCTCCACTGGCTGCGCCACAACCCCGACCTGCGCCCCAAATTCGTCACCGCGCTGGAGCACTGCGACATGGTCGCCGCCACACTCTGCGGCGTCACCGATGCCAACGAAATTCCACGCAGCATCTGCGCCATGGGCCACAAGTGGATGTGGAACCCGCGCTGGGGAGGCCTGCCGCCGGAGGAGTTCCTCGTCTCCATCGACCCGCTGCTGGCCGGCGTTCGCTCGAAAATCACCGGCCACTACAACACCTCCGACAAGATCGCCGGCCACTTGTCAGAAAAGTGGGCCAAGGAGCTGGGCCTGACGGCTGGAATTCCCATTCCCACCGGCGCATTCGACGCCCACTGGGACGCCATCGGAGCCAACATCCGTCTGGGCGACGTGGTCAACGTCATCGGCACATCCACCTGTATTATCGGCCTCAGCGACAAACAGACGCTCGTTCCCGGCGTCTGCGGCGTAGTCCCCGGCTCGGTCGATCCCGCGCAGGTTGGCATCGAGGCGGGAATGTCCGCCGTCGGCGATGTCTTCGCCGCGATTGCACGGCGCGCCGGCTCGACCGTCACCAGGCTCTCCGAGGCAACCGCCGAGTACAAAGCCGGCCAGACCGGACTGCTGCGTCTCACCTGGGACAACGGCGACCGCACCGTCCTGGTCAACCCAGCGCTCGGCGGGGTCACCTTCGGCTGGAACCTCCACCACACAGCCGCCGACGAACTCTTCGCCGCCATCGAAGGCTCCGCCCTGCACACCCGCGTCATCTTCAACCGCATGGAGGAGAACGGCGCGCCCATCCGCCGCGTCATCAACGGCGGAGGAATCCCCAAGAAGAACGCCAAGCTGAACCAGATCTACGCCAACGTCCTGCGCAAGCCGGTGCTCGTCCCCGAGGGCGATGTCACCTCGCTCGGCTCGGTCATCGTCGCCTTCCTCGCCGCTGGGGATTTCCCCACCATCGAGGCCGCGCAGAACGCCCTCTGCCCGCCCTTCAAGACATTTCTTCCCGAACCCGCCGAGGCCGCCCGCTACGACCGCCTCTTCCCCCTCTTCCGCGACACCTACTTCGCTCTCGGCACACCAGACGCCCCGCCCGCACCCCTCGGCCACATCCTGCCCGAGCTGCAAAACATCCGCCGCGACGCCACCACAGCCTCGCAGTAACGCGTCTATCCATCGACCGCTGTGCCGGGAATTCGCTTGTGCGAAGCCCTCAAAGCCCCCGCGTCAACTCATACGGAAAGAACGCCATTGTGCCATCCGATCGCTGGATCTTCATCGTTAAATTGGTCGTTCCGTTGATGGTTGCAGCAACCACCGTCCCCGTCGCGTCGCGCTTCGAGAAGTCCACATGGAACGACGTCACCGTCCCCTTCCACTCGCTCTCCGTCGTAAAGTCTTCGGTGAACCGCTGTAGCGGATAGTCGGCATATTTTTGCGGATGCTGCTGCCAGCCCGCATCGTTATTGAATATCCCATACGCCTTGGGGTAGTCCCCCGCCTCCACCGCCGTCAGAAACACATTCATCCTGTGCTCCGCCGGCAGGTTGGTGAAGAGCCATCCGTGCCCCAGCAGAAAGCCCACAACCGTCAGCACCACCATCACCGCGATAAATATCCCCGACCCCACCCAGATATTGCGCCTGCGGTTTTCCTTGCGCTCGTCAAACTCCGGTGCATTCAGCAGCGTCATCCCCTAAATCCTCCGTGCAGCGGTTCCCTCTATTAGACACCGAAGACGCGCCCTGTGTGCCCACAAGTGCAATGCCGTCACTGCCACCCGAAGGCATTCTGGAAGACCTCAAACTCGCTGGCACCGTCGATCGAATACACCGAGACCACATCGAAGCGTACTCGGGCCGTCGCCCGCTGGCTCTCGGGCAAGGACCGCAGGTAGGCCCTCGCCAGGTTGCGCACCATCACGCGTTTCTCCTCATCCACGGCAGACTCCGCGGGACTCAGGTCCCGTGCGGTCCGCGTCTTCACCTCGACAAAGCAGAGCAGGTCCCCGTCCCAGCCGATCAGATCCACGTCGCCACGCACCCGCGCATTGGCCCAGCGCCGCGCCACCACCTTGAGTCCGCGCCGCCTCAGCTCGAAGTACGCCGCACGCTCACCGTCGAGTCCCGTAGCCAAATGGGAGGCCGTGGCCGGCCCGCGCCTCATCCGCGCCCACAAGCCCATCCGCCCCAGCGCCCACTCCTGCGCGTCGATCCACAGCCTCTCGAGCTTCCCCGCTGCCACCATGCACGCGATAATACCCCCACGCAATGCCTCTATGCGAGGGGGAAATGGGATTGGCTCTCCCTGCACTCCTCGCCCCTCGAATCTCCCCATTGCCCCAGCCCCTCATTCCTGCGATACTTAAACGTGCCCCACACGCGCGGCCAATCCAAACAACAAAATATTCGGAGGCGCAGATGTCAGCAAAATACATCTTTGTAACTGGCGGAGTTGTGTCATCGCTCGGCAAAGGGCTCTCGGCGGCCTCCATCGGCTGCCTGCTGGAGGCGCGCGGCATCAAGATCAACATGATGAAGTTCGACCCCTACCTCAACGTCGATCCCGGCACCATGTCCCCCTTCCAGCACGGCGAGGTCTTCGTCACCGACGATGGAGCCGAGACCGACCTCGACCTGGGCCACTACGAGCGATTCACCCACGCCAAGCTCTCGCGCGACAACAACCTCACCACCGGCCGCATCTACGAGCAGATCATCACCAAGGAGCGCCGCGGAGACTACCTTGGCAAGACCGTCCAGGTCATCCCGCACGTCACCAACGAGATTAAAAACGCCATGCGCAAGGTCGCCGCCGAGTGCGAGGTGCTTCTGGTCGAGATCGGCGGCACGGTGGGCGATATCGAGTCGCTGCCCTTCCTCGAGGCCATCCGCCAGATGCGCCAGGATCTGGGCCGCGACAATACTCTCTTCATCCACGTCACCCTCATCCCATGGATCGCCGCCGCGCAGGAGCTGAAGACCAAGCCCACGCAGCACTCCGTAAAAGAGATGCTCTCCATCGGAATCCAGCCCGACATCCTCCTCTGCCGCTCCGACCGCCCCGTCCCCCACGAGATGCGCGCCAAGATCGCACTCTTCTGCAACGTGCAGGAGCGCGCCGTCATCGCCGCGCGCGATGTCGCCAGCATATACGAACTTCCCCTAACGCTGGCCGCCGAAGACGTCGACACCCTCGTCCTCGAGCACCTCCGCATCGACGCCAAGGCCCCCGACCTCACCCGCTGGCAGGAGATTGTCCGCCGCGCCTACAACCCGCAGGACGAGGTCTCCATCGCCATCGTCGGCAAGTACGTCGAGTACGAGGACAGCTACAAATCCCTCAAGGAGGCCCTCGTCCACGGCGCGCTCGCCCGCAACCTCAAGCTCAAGGTCACATGGATTGAGGCCGAAGGTCTCGAAACTCACGACGAACCCATCGGCGACGCGCCCGCCAAGCCCAACCGCGCCTACGAGTCCCAGCTCACCGGCTTCGACGGAATCCTCGTCCCCGGCGGCTTCGGCAAGCGCGGCATCGAGGGCATGTTGAACGCCATCCGCTACGCGCGCGAGTCAGCCACGCCCTTCTTCGGCATCTGCCTCGGAATGCAGCTGGCCTGCATCGAGTACGCGCGCAATGTCGCCGGCCTCGCCGGCGCAAACTCAGGCGAGTTCGACCCCGCCACCCCCCACCGCATCATCTATAAACTCCGCGAACTCACCGGAGTCGAGGAGATGGGAGGAACCATGCGTCTCGGTGCCTGGGCCTGCCATCTCGAAGCGGGCTCACTCGCCGCCAAGGCCTACGGCGCCACCGAAATCTCCGAGCGCCACCGCCATCGCTACGAGTTCAACCGCGAGTACGAACCCGTCTTGACTGGAGCAGGTCTAAGGCTAACCGGCACCACTCCCGACGCCACCTACGTCGAGATCGTCGAGATTCCCACCCACCCCTTCTTTCTCGCCTGCCAGTTCCACCCCGAGTTCAAGTCCAAGCCGCTGGAGCCCCACCCCATCTTCCGCGACTTCATCGCCGCCAGCTACCAAAACCGCCAAGCGCATACGATTGAGCAAGAGAGTCAGCAGGTGCTTCAAAAAGGATAGGTCGAAGCCAACGCTAGAATTCAAACTTCAAGCTGATGTGTCGAAATTGTCAGGTCTTGCCGAAGATTATTGGCAGAAAATGAGCCCACAGGACCAGAAATTGGAGAAAGATGCTTTCGACGCCGGGGCAGATATTCGCAATGAGAATTGCACACGGAAAAATCTGGAGAGTATCGTCCACTGGAAATCTGCTCGCACCGTACCTCTTCTGGAACATAATGACGACGCTGCGATTCAGAAGGCACTCGAAATTGCGTCGGACACAAACACCCCAGTGAAGGAAGCACTAAGTGAGCTAATAAAACTGATCGGCGTCGGCATTCCCGTCGCCTCGGCCATACTCACCGCAATCCATCCAGATCGGTATACAGTCATCGATTTTCGCGCACTGGAGACCCTTGGCCATTCACTACATGATGAAGATTTCTACGTCGCATATTTAGATTTCTGTCGCAATCTGGCTGTGCAACACGGAGTTAAAGAGCAGAAGGATTATCCAGCACCCACGCCATTGCGCGCCCTGGATCGTGCGCTGTGGCAGTGGTCGAAAAAGAAGGGCTCAAACGACTGAGCAGTAGAGCTACCCCTTTAGCAGAACCGAACCCTTCGCTCTTCCCGCCAGAGCCTTGTCGAACGTCACAAGCGTGAGCCCAGCAGTCTCCGCGAAGGCGAGCAGATATTCATCCGCCCACTCTTTGGTAGAACTTCGCTTCTTTGTCGTTCGCGACCGCAGCAGATCTTCCAGACCTCTTGGCTCGTCGGTCAGGAACGTTCTGCCGTTCTCATAAAACAGGTCATAGATGCGCCAGGCCTCTGCCTGTGTCACAACATCCACTCCCATCACGCTCTCATTGGTCAACAAGCGCAGCAAGGACAACTGCGTAATGCGGCAGAAGTAGAATCGCGACTCCGGTGCAAGCGACTCGCCCCACGCGATCGCCGCCCGATGGTGCGGATGGACGCCATGGGCAAGCGCAAGCCACACATTGACGTCAGGGAAAAGGAATGTATTCGTAGACACCTTCTGGCCCCAACTTCAGCGATCCGGGATTCTTTGCCTTGATGGCTGGAAATTTGATCTTCCTTCGCGTCGCTGCCGCCTCGCGCGCAGGACTGGTCACGCGCAGCAGGATGAGTTCCTTCACTGAGCGTCCCTTAAGAGCAGCGTCGCTCTTCAGTTCGCGATACACCGGGTCCGGAATGTCCATCGTCGTTCTCATAAACCCATCCTACCATATTTATGGCTGATCCAGTGAGCCACCAGGTGCCCCATTCATCGCGCTCTTGTCTCACGCTATGAGCGGCGATCCGCGCCCCACTTCGCTCACCGCACGAGCCACGCCGATGCCGCAATCGCCACTCCCGCCACGCCCAGCCCCAATCCACCCACAAAAAAACTCCGCCGCCGCGTAAACAGCGTAATCGACGACAGCACCACCGAGATCTGTAGCAGCGCCTCGCCCAGGTCGAACCGCACCGCCCGCCTCTCCGCGCGCTCCACCTCGCGCTCGAACTCCAGCGCCGCTGCCTGCTCCTCGGCCAGGTCCGTCGTCCACTTCGCGATGTGCGCCTTGTACTCCGCCAGCTTCGCCGCCGTCGCCTTCGCGTCCACCGTCGGCTGCAAGGCCATCTGGTCGATCACCACCAACAGGCTGTCCTGGCGAATCTTCTTCGCCTCGTACAGATTCCACTGGTCGCCCGCGCGCGCCTGCATCAGCACCGCCTCGGTGTGGCTGCGATGCCCCAGCACCGTCACCATCGCCACCAGCACAGCAAGGATCGAGATCGCCAACGAAATCTTCGTCAGCGATTCCTCTCCACCCTCCTTCATCTGCTTGGAAAACTCCTGCATCTCGGTCGGTTCCATGCGATTTATTCTAGCCCGTCCCCAACGCCGACATATTTGCGGGGCAAGAGAAGTCTGTGTGGTCTTCTCCCCGCAAAAACCGCTGCGCATGAGTTTATACGTCAGAACCGTGCCTCATCCCGCCACCTGGTAACGGGGAACCTCGTCGAAATTGCATCTTGTGCTGCAATCACTGCGTCCGTCCTATCAGCAAGCGTCTCCACGAACAAAATTAAAATAAATCGTTCGCGTGCAACTATCTCCTTCATCCGGTGTTTCTTAGAAAAACGGCTTGCACAAGGCGTTATCCCTCAGGGCCATCCTTCGCCGCATCTACTTCGATAAAGCGGCCTCTCAACCAGGATTCATTCAGAGAAAGGCTTTTTATGAAGCGACTGATCTCCTCTTCGCTCACCCTCCTCATCACTTTTCTCCTGCTCGTGGCCACCGACCGCCGCGCCTGGGGATACGTCGATCCCGGCTCCGGCCTCATCGCTCTCCAGACAATCGCTTCGGTGGGCGCGGCCTACGTTTACTTCATTCGCCGCCGCATCCGCTCATTTTTCGCACGCAATAACTCGGCTGTAACTGTGGCCCTGCCGACCGTAGCCAAATCAGTAGAGTCCCACGAAGTAGTATGAACTCTGTGTCACCCCACGCCACCTTCCGCGATCCCGCAGGCTCGCTCTGCTTTGAAGGCGAGTTGGCCGTCCGCAGGATCGCCGACTCCTCGCGTGCCGACGTGCTCGACTTTATCGACTCCCCGCTCTGCCAGGCCATGCAACAGCGCGGCGACCTCATCGCCGCCGCAATCGACGACTCCGGCCCACAGCTCATCCTTCGCCACCCTAGAATTCCCATCCCCACCTACCCGTGGGAGTGGACCCCT
>Ga0187847_10001727_pt1 | contig 19064 bp, 14 predicted proteins | sample June2016WEW_4_10_FD_132458 | JGI IMG/M metagenome (GOLD analysis project Ga0187847, IMG submission 132458) | Peatland microbial communities from SPRUCE experiment site at the Marcell Experimental Forest, Minnesota, USA - June2016WEW_4_10 | ecosystem: Environmental > Terrestrial > Soil >...
ATGTTGTGCGTCGTCGCACCAAGTCCCGGCCATCGTGTTATTGGATACGTTAGCATCACCATCAAACATGGAGATTTTTGTACTTCTGTAGGAGTCATTGTCAAATTCAATCTTTAAGGACACTGATCGCACCATCGCGGATGATGAAAGCTTTTCAGCCTCGCCAACCACGTCGCGCCAAGATTGTGAGGGCTGCCTGGGCTGCTCCATTTCGTATCCAGCCGTCGCCAAGACTGCTTCAGTGTTAGAAAGTTGTCCACGGCTCCCATCGAAGCTGCCTACGGAAGTGAAACACGCTTCGCCGGGCTTGCCATCTTTATCAAGCAGCATCATGGAATTCAAACTAAATACATTCCCGCTCTGGGTACAGTTGGCATGGTTGCCATTGACGACATTCGCTCCATCCTTTATATCGACACTTAACACGCCGATGTCTTTACTTGTACCCGGTATCAGAGAACCGTCATCTTTTTTTACCAGTCGCTGCACAAAAGCGATGGTCCAATGGCCACGGATATCGGGTAGAGAGGCGGGCACAGGAGCTACATGAACTTCTTGTGCTACGGGTTGTCTTGCCTGAAGAGGTTGCGGCTCCGCTGTCGGCTTCGATTTCTCACAGCCAAGCGTGAATGCCAGCAGGCTTGCGATCAGCAAAACATATTTCATAGTGTTGGCTTCCTTCCATCACTGCGCCATCCCAGAAAGTCGCGCCTTACACTTCGAATTGATGTCCCCGGAAGATAGCTCTACGTATGTGGTTATGCCTTGGTACGATGGATGTGTACGCCACGAGATAACATTTTCGGTGGAATACGAATTGTCCGTCGAATATGAACTCCCGAATTGCCGCCTGAACCTCTGGAGTATGTTTTCATAGCGCCCGCAGGGAAAGACGTAAACTAGACTCACCAGTCCGCGATCCCTGATGCTGAAATCGGCATCGATGCCTTCGTCCCATTGCACCTGCGCTCCTTTTAGAAGAGCCGATTGAGACATGGGCGATGTGGGATGCACCCACGAACAACTAATTGTGCCTTGCTGAATCCCGCCGACACAGAATGAAGAAACAAATTGCGAAGGCACCCTCAAGAACCCTTCTTCGCGGAAAATCTCAGTCGCTGACGATAATTGAGTACCGACAGTAAGGCCCCTGATTGACAGCGCCGCAGAATAGTGACGCTCCTTCTCGATCCGTGCTGCTTCTTGAACCTTCAGGTCCTGCTTCTTCTTCACAGCCGCCAATGTCTCTAGCTTGGGTTCCTTATCAAATGGTCCGTAAGCCTCGTGGTAACCATCTTGGCTCAGAGGCGCAGCCCAATATTTCTGGCCATCCGTGACGAGTGTCAGGCGGAATCCATTTTTCCAAAGTTCCTCCGCGGCGGCCATGCCGCCCCGAAACAGTCCATTGATATCGTTTTCACTTACGGAAGGCATGGCTATCTTCAGAATGCGATTACCGACTCCGGTCGCCATGTATTTCCACTTTTTTCCCGGCTCAAGTTGGTCGCCTGATCTCTGTAGGTGTTCAGCGATGTATTCCCGTTTCGTTTCTGGGGTTGAATCCTGCTTGCGAGGAGGAACCCCGACGCAGAAATCAGCGTTTCCCGAGGGGGAAGCGCCGGGAACGTACCCAGCCAGACAGCCACCAGATCGGGAAGTAGGGATGATTTCCGACCCCTCTGGAAGGCAGCTAAGCACACGAGACTGCGGCGAGCCGACAAACAAATAAACTTGTTGAGCTACGGGGCAGACCTTACCCAGGCTGTCGTGCTGAACTTTTTCCAGCGCTTTTTGCTGCGCCACCACCGTCCGCCACGCACTGTTATAGGCCTTCGCGGCTTCTGGAGAATCATTGCGGTGGAGGTAAAGCTGGCGAATCTGATATTTGGGATCGCCCAGTTGAGGTTCCTTGAAGGTTGTACTCTGTGAGCCCTGAGTTAGCGAGTTCGACTGACCAGCCGCACTTTTATTGCTATCGCCGCGTTCGGTCTGAGATTGAGCGGAGGGGGCATCGGCTCCCTGTAGCGAGAAGTTGATTATGACTTGCCCGCTCACCGAGCCGGGCTTGCTGTCGATCAAGTGAGGCTTGTATTTCCATTGCTTGACTGCGTCGATTGCGGACTGCACGAGCAAAGGGTTCCCGCTGACAAGCGTTGCCGATTGTACAGCGCCGTCTTGGCCGATAATCACATCGAGAACTACATCCCCCTGAATTCGTGCCTGTCGAGCGAGCGGCGGGTAGATGGGAGAAACACGCTGAAGCAACTCGGCCGAAGCGTAATCTTGCCGCTGCTTGACGGTGCCAGTGGTGACAGTTTGGGCCCCAAGGGACCGTGAGGAAATAAATAAAAGGATCAGCACAAATTGTGCGTACAGGAAGCGGCACTTATTTCGTTTCTTTTTCAATCTCACCTTTTACCTTCGCGCAAATTCAGAATTGGAACAGTCCAAGACGGCACATCGGTCGCTGGAGATAAAGGATCGATTGCATCAGCGGGCCCCAACGTCTCTATCCTTTGCGCAAAGAGGCCGTCGGAATGGGGGGGTAGGACGGCGAATACTGCGAAGGGGACTTCTTAATTAAGCCTATTCCTTTACGTTACCAATAGCAACGTGAGATTGATAGCGATCCCTACCGTGCAAGAAATGAGTCTGGACAATGAGAAGAGGAAAGGTTGGCCGCAGCCCATTGTTCCGTATGGAATTCTTAACTCAGTAAGTCCAAGAGGTATAGATGCGGACTAGTCGAAAACTCAAAGAGTCGGCGCTGATAAGAAGCCAGTTGTTGCTCCTGCGGCGCACCCCTTCCGGACCACCGGGCCAATCCCTCGAAGCCCCCCGTGGTATGCTCCACATCGTATCTTCGATGATGTGAAGGCTCATGCGAACAATCAAAGTCCTGACCGCCCGCGACCGATTTCTCAAGGATTTTGAGCGATGTTGCCGTGACTACAACTCGCTTCATATAGCGGTCGCTTGGTGCGGCGATCCCAAACAAACCCTACCGTACAAGCACCTGAGCGACTTCAAGGGCGAAATCGTCGCGACTGTAGGCTATTCATTCAACCAAACGCACCCCGATGCGATTCAATGGTAAGCGTCTGACCAACACACCTGTTCGACAGGCTCCGTCTGTGTTGAAATGTCCGGATGACCGCAAAAACAGAGTTGTCAGAGCCCAAGCGACGTACCCGTGCGGAAGTCAAGCAGTTGGTTGCCGAGTTTGTGGGCAGCGGTATGCGGCGGAGCGAGTTTTGCCAAAGTCGAGGTTTGAGCTTTAGCACGCTGGATCGCCATCTAAAGAAACTGCGTTGGAAGAGAAAGCGTAGACCAACGTCCTCGACCGGTCGTTTGGTGCCAGTGCAGTTGGCGGCAAAGGAATCGCCCTTGCACGTCGCGGCACCGTCTGGGCTGGCTGTTGCGCTGCCGGGTGGACGCCGGATCGAGGTATATCCTGATTTTGATTCAAATACGTTCGAGCGCCTGGTGAAAGCCCTGGAGCGGGTGTAGAGAGTGTTCGGACTGGGTCCAGCCACACGGATCTATCTGGCGGCGGGAGTGACCGACATGCGCAAGGGGTTCGAAGGCCTATACGGACTGGTCCGGGATCGATTGTCGTGCGAGCCTTTGAGCGGACATCTTTTCCTGTTCTGCAACGGCCAGCGCAATCGGTTGAAGGTCCTCGTCTGGGATGGCAGCGGACTCTGGGTGTGTGCCAAGAGGTTGGAGAAAGGGCGCTTCACCTGGCCGCAATCCGGCGATGTTCAAGGCAAGGTCACCTTGAGTCACGAAGAGCTATCCTTGTTACTCGGTGGGATCGATCTGGCCAAAACCAAGCACAAGCGGTGGTACCGGAAGGTTTCCCCCGAAGGACATGCCGCCTGAGTTGCTTGAAGGATTCAAGAAACTCTGGTAAATCAAGAACCCATTGTGAGTGCGCCTCCCATTCCATCATCGCCAGCCGATCTGGAACTCATCGTACAACTAAAGAGCAAGCTGCAATATGCGGAGTTGCGGATTCGAGTACTGGAAGAGCGACTTCGGCTGCTGCGGATCGAGAAGTATGGAGCGGGCGGAGAAAAACTTTCGACGGCGCAAATGCAATTGTTTGAGCTTGAGCCTGTCGTCAGTGGGATGACCGAGCAGGCGGAGGGTGAGCAGGCGCGAGCGCATCGCTCGACCAAGAAATCGGTGAAGCATCCGGGTCGCCAGGAGTTGCCGGCTCACCTTCCTCGCGTCGAGCGGATTTTGCCGTGCGCGCCGGATCAGCGAGTGTGTAAACGCTGCGGAAAAGAAACAGTAGTGATCGGCTACGAGGAGAGTTCCCAACTGGACGTGGAACCGGCGAAGTACTTCGTACTGGTCACGAAACGAGAGAAGCGGGCTTGCCGGTCTTGCGAGGATCTCGGCGTTTTCTCAGCCCCCCTGCCGCCACGGATTATCGAGAAGTGCCTGGCAAGTGACCGGATCGTCATCGATACGGTCGTCGCCAAATATTGCAATCACACTCCCTTGTATCGGCAGAGCATGATTTTGGAACGGGACCTCGTTTTGGAAATCAGCCGCGCAACGCTGGACGGCTGGGTCCTGAAAGTCGGCGAGTTGCTGATCCCGATGGTCGCGGCAATGAGGCGAGAATTGATCAGCGGAAGTTACATTCAGGCGGACGAAACCCCAGTCGATGTGCAAACACGCGAGGGCCGCGGTAAGAACCACCAAGCGTACCTCTGGCAATACAGTCGCCCCGGAGGAAGCGTTGTGTTCGACTTCCGCTTGGGTCGCGGACGCGATGGGCCGAAGCGGTTTCTGGGACCGTTCGAAGGCATTCTCCAAACCGACGGCTACGCAGCGTATGACCAGATCGGTGGGCCGAGAATGGTACATGCCTCTTGTTGGGCTCATGCAAGAAGACAGTTTTTCGAAGCAGTGCAGCTAAATCCCGGAGACCCGGTTGCAACCCCTATTGTGGCTCAGATTGACAAATTGTTTGCAGTTGATGGCGAAGCTCGACGGAAAGGGCTGACTACAGCGGCGCGCCATGTTCGACGTCACGAAACAGCCAAGCCTCTTCTTGATGATGTTCGCAGCAAGATCGAGACAGCGCTGTCCGTTGCATTGCCTTCCAGCGTGCTCAGCAAAGCGTGCAAGTACGCACTTACTCTTTGGAGGAAACTTACTCGATTTCTCGAATATCCGGAACTAGAGTTGAGCAATAACCTGGCGGAGAATTCCATGCGTCCCGTGGCTCTCGGTCGGAAGAACTGGATCCACATCGGCCGCACACAGGCCGGCCCTAAAGTCGCAGCGATCCTATCGGTGGTCGAAACTTGCCGCAGGTTGAAGATTTCGGTACGCGATTATCTGGTAGCAGTTCTTCCAGGCCTTGGCGATGTTGCAATCCGAACGCTGCCCACTATTACTCCCACTGCGTATTCCGCAAATTTTCTCGCGAGGCAAGTTTTCCGATAAGAGTTGGTGCGAGAATCTCGGTTGCTATGGTGGAAAAGCCCGCTCTACTTTTTTCCTTTAGCTACGTTCTGAAAAGAGAGTTAACTGCTTCTTTGATAGTATTCATGCGATTAAGCGGATTTTCTTATCTTTTTCCTTGACTTTCCACAGTCTCTAACTTTAATGTCCTGCGCAAGCTTGTCACCGGATAGAAGTCCCGGAAGGGCGCTCAGATAGTTCTCGACCGTTCGACAGGTCTTCCCCCCACAATCAATTAGTACTGGCGTCGATTTGACTTAAAGATACGCGACGGAGGAGAGGTGTGTTTGCCGCTACATTCATAGCGCATGGGCCAAGGCTTTCATGCACGCTGCCAGACTAGGAACATTACGAGGAATGACAATATGCAGAAACTAACGAGTACCTCTGCTCTTTGCTTTGTGCTGATTGCCACGGTCGCGGCTGCTCAGACGACGGTGACGACCACAGGTGGGACAACGAATTCTGTGCCGTTATTCACGGGGACTTCGACAATTGGTAACTCGGTAATTACGCAGTCGAGTGGAAACGTCGGCGTAGGGACGACGGCTCCAAGTACCTTACTGCAGGTATACGAAGGCACCTATTCTCAAAATGCGCAAGCCGGTTGGCAGAGTGTTTTCGACATAGATAGAGCAGGAACTACCATAGGCGGAATTACCTCCGATGGAAATGGTGAGATAGGGCTGTTTACCGGTAGCTCTGATGCTTGGGCCAACGTTAAGCTGGCAATAAATAGTGGCGGTTACGTAGGCGTCGGGACAACCTCCCCAAGTGCCCCTTTGCATGCCGTTGGCTTGGCTCTCGGTACGGTGAGTGGCAATACTGTTCCTCTACTTAGTTTGCAGAACTCTAACGCAAACGGCAACTTCCTCAATATATCTCAGATTAGAAACAGCAGTGGAAATACTTGGACTTCAGCTACGACGCGCATTCAACAAGTCACCGATGTTTCACTGCAAGGCTACATTGACTTTAATCCACCCGGCGGCCCTTGGGACGTTGCTTTTGGCAGTTCAAGCGGCGAAATCATGCGCTTGCTAAATGGCGGAAATGTTGGCGTCGGCACGACTTCTCCTGGGGCAAAGCTGGAGGTCAACGGCGGCCTTAAGCTGACGAGCGGCAGTGGCGGTTCGATCACATTCGCAGACGGAACCGTGCAGACAACAGCGGCTACCGGGGTTGGCGGCACATGCGGAGGGGATTATGCGGAGTCGGTGGATGTGAGTGGAGATCGCGCGAGTTACGAACCCGGCGATGTGCTTGTAATCACTGCGGACGCTGCCTCGGATGTAGCAAAGTCGACCGAGCCCTATTCCACTTTGGTTACCGGGATCTATTCCACCAAGCCCGGAGTAGTAGGCAGAAGGCAAACGATCGATCCAAGAACGAGCAAGACAGAGATCCCGATGGCCATGGTGGGAATTGTGCCGACCAAGGTGAGCACTGAGAACGGGCCGATCAAGCGGGGCGACTTGCTGGTTACGTCCTCGACTGCCGGATACGCCATGAAAGGCGCAGATCGGAGCCAGATGCTCGGAGCCGTGATAGGCAAGGCGCTCGGGAATCTCGACGCTGGTAGGGGCGTGATTGAAGTGGTCGTGACGCTACAGTGACGAGCAAGTTCGAGAGGCAGGAATGACAACATGCAGAAACCGATTAGCAGACTAGCTTTCTGTTACGTACTATTTGCGGTTAGCGCCGCAGCGCAAACAGTAACCGGCAGCGGTACCGCGAATACCGTACCTCTGTTCACCGGGACATCCACCATCGGCAACTCCAACATTACTCAGTCGAACGGTAACGTCGGAATTGGAACGGCGGCGCCGGGGTACGCATTAGAGATTGGTAGTAACAGTGAGCTGCGTGTAGACGGTCCAACTAGCCCGACAGGCACAGCTTTCAGCATCGGCGGACATGGAAGTTTCAACATTGACGCGCCGGGCATTCTAGGCGGCAGATTCACTTTAACCGATAGCGGCAGCGTCGGTATTGGCGCGCCGTCGCCGTCGGGAATTTTTCAAATTTCTGAACCTAGCCCCAATACAGGAAACTGGATCAATTTTTATAACAACGTCGGAGCAGGCGGTGGCACTCCGCCGTCCTCAGTGAATTCTGGATTGTTATTTGGCTGGAACCCTTCAGATGGGCTCGGAGAATCCCAGATCCTTTACGGAACAGGCGTAGGTGCTCCCCGTCTTGATTTCGGGCGCTGGAGCGGAACGACGAAGGCTATCGACATGTCCCTGAATGGCGGCAATGTCGGCGTCGGCACGACTTCTCCAGGAGCTAAGCTAGAGGTCAATGGCGGTATTAAGCTCACTAGCGGCAGTGGAGGTTCGATCACCTTTGCTGACGGAACCGTACAGACGACCGCGGCTAACGGGGTGGGAGGGACGTGCGGTGGCGACTACGCCGAGTCGGTCGATGTTTCCGGCAGTCGAACCAGCTACGAACCCGGCGATGTTCTTGTAATCAGCGCGGACGCTGCCTCGGATGTAGCAAGGTCGACCGAGCCCTATTCAAGTCTGGTTGCCGGGATCTATTCCACCAAGCCCGGAGTAGTCGGCAGGCGGCAAACGATCGATCCAAGAACCAGTAAGACAGAGATTCCGATGGCCATGGTCGGAATTGTGCCGACCAAGGTAAGTGCGGAAAACGGCCCAATCAAGCGGGGCGACCTGCTTGTTACGTCCTCGACTGCCGGGTACGCCATGAAAGGCACTGACCGCAGCCTGATGCTGGGAGCCGTAATCGGCAAGGCGCTAGGGAATCTGGATTCTGGCGCAGGAGTAATCGAGGTGCTGGTGACGCTCCAGTAGAGATAGAAGGTACAAACACTATGAGTAAATGGTCGCAACAATTTGTTTTGTTCTTTGTGCTAGTTGCCGTGAGCGCGGTTGCTCAGCAGGTCACCGGCAGCGGCACCACAAACACCGTGCCTGTCTTCACTGGGCCGTCTACGGTGGGCAACTCGGCCATTACGCAATCGGGCGGCAATGTGGGAATTGGTATAACAACGCCAAGTGCACAATTGGATGTGTCGGATGCAACAAGTAAGTTCGTCGTGCACAGCGGAGTGCAGAAGGCCGCCTCTTACACTATCGGAGCGGCGTCGAACCCTCTCTATGAGGTACTGGGTGGACCGAGTTTACCGCAGGGAGGCTCGAATCCTAATATCGGTGCGGGTGGATTTGGCTTTGTTAGTGGCGCAAATCAAATATCTCCCGTTATTTGGATGTATGGCTATTCGGGTCAAAACGCTTTCCGGGTTATCACCAAAGGGTACAACACGAGCATAACGAGCGATGCTGTGGATTTTGATGTCGACTCTTCTGGCAATGTCGGAGTCGGGACCATCACGCCAGGTGCCAAATTGGAAGTAAATGGTGGTATCAAGCTGACCAGCGGCAGTGGAGGTTCCATCACTTTTGCAGACGGAACGGTGCAAACCACAGCCTCGACTGGAATTGGCGGTACATGCGGGGGAGATTATGCAGAGTCGGTGGACGTTAGTGGAGAGCGGACGAATTACGAACCTGGCGATGTTTTGGTAATCGACCCGAGTTCTCCCGGTAGATTTCTCAAGTCCAACGAAGTGTACTCGACGATGGTTGCTGGGATTTATTCCACTAAGCCGGGCCTCGTCGGAAGAAGACAGACAACTGATCCAAGAACCAGCACAAGTGAGATACCAATGGCCATGGTGGGCATTGTTCCGACCAAGGTCAGCGCTGAGAATGGCCCCATTAAGACCGGAGATCTTTTGGTCGCTTCGTCCACAGTAGGCCGTGCGATGAAGGGTACGGAACGCAGCCTTCTAATCGGAGCGGTAATTGGCAAGGCTTTGGGGTCGCTGGATTCGGGTACAGGTGTAATCGAAGTGCTAGTGACACTGCAGTAGGCAGAACACCTTTAGGAGTCGCTTTACGGGCGTCCAAGGAGACATCTATTTATGTGTCGAAAGATGAGTTTCGTCTTGGGTCTCATTGCTGTTTCGAGTTGCGTGCTCGTTGGGCAAGAGGAGAAGTCGAGCCAGCCTCAGCGAGATCGGCAGTCAATCGAAATTCTAACGCGAGTATTGCAAAACAGCGGTGGGTCGCGGGCCCTCGCCGCGGTTCATGACATCACCGAAACTGGGGAAATCCAGTTCTATTCGAAAGAGGGCGCAAAAGGCAGCGTTACCATCCGAATCCTTGACGGGACGCACTTCCGCTTGGAGGCCGACCTTCCGCAAGAAAAAGAAACTTGGGTAGTGAAAGAAGGGGTCGGATCGCAAACTCAGGGTGCCAAAACGGAGCCAATCTCGCGTGAAAGAGCGATCGCTCTTGCGAATCTTACCCTTCCGGTCCGGCACTTAGTAGCCGCGCTCGCGGACGGACAGAGCGAGATATCCTTCGTCGGGATCGAAAAGCGCGGGGATCGTTCGCTCTATCGCGTGCGTGTAAAGGGGCGACTTGGCCTCCTCAGTAAGAACAATTCGTCCCTTCTTCCAGTCACGAAAGACTTTCTCATCGACGCCCTTACTTTTGACATCGTCAGCATCGGAGATTCCCCGTTTCTCATGTCCAAGACGTACCGCCGCAAGCAATCTGCTCCGTCTTCGCACGAGATCGAGTTTGCCGATTTCCATCTCATAAACGGAGTTCGACTTCCTTTTTCAATCGTCATAATAGTCTTCGGACAGGAGACTCTCGGCATTCGCCTTACTCAAGCTATTTTTAACACTAATCTGCGTGAGCAGGACTTCGAGTGGTGAGATTTCAAGTGAGCTGGCCGAGTTTGCTGTAAGAGGCTTCGCAGAACGTGAGGAGAACGTTAATGGGTAATTCGGGAAGGATCAATCTCGCGACTAAGCAGACTTGCAAGGAGGAAGATATCTCACCCGCTGCCACACGCTGTCAGTATTCGATCCTTACCATTCTGCTTGGCGCAATCGTTTTCTTGTGCACTTCTCTTCGAGCTCAGACTTATGTAACCCCTTCTAGTGTTCAAGATTACCTAACGGGCTCGGGCGGTCGGAGCTTCGCGGCCCCATATCCGGCTGAAATGGGAACAGTCGATGCCGGCTCCGGCAATCTTCATTTAGAAATCCCCATTGGATCACTTAGGCAAAGAGCAAAAAATCCACCGCTGATATCTAAGCTGGTTTACGACAGTCGCATCTGGGTTCCGCAATATGATTCTGTGAGTAATAGCATGGTGTGGACGGTTCTTGGCTTGGGAGAGGGACTGAGTGCACCTCTCGCCTACGGCACTTGGGGATTCGAAGCCGGAAACAGCACCTATTTGCAGGCTACGGGTGACCGTTATACCATAACCAACGGGCAGGTAACCTTTTGTGAGACTGACTACGTGCTATGGGACACCTCGGGAGCTGAGCGTTACTTTCCTGTAATCAACGTTACTTTGTCTGACTGCCCATTCGGCGGAGGTAACGCTTACGCGGCGGACTCCTCAGGATACTACCTAGAAGTGCAGACGAATGACGAATACTCCCCACTTTACCCTGTGGTGTATGCGCCCGACGGGACCCAAGTCTTCAACGGAGCGGAGGGCAACGCTCAGGGGAACGATCCTAATCTGCCATATGTCGTGGCTGAAGACTCAAATGGAAATTATTTGTATTCGAATAACAACATAGAAACTGACACGCTGGGCCGTGTGTTGAGCACCGCCGTTTTCAATTCTCAAGATACTACGACCGGTACGTCGAATTACACCGTGAATACGACGACAATACCCGTTTCAACCGACTTTCAACAGAGCGGAATAACGGAATGCAATTCCAACTGTACAGCTGAGGTCATCGAGAGTATTGTCCTTCCGGACACCTCTAAATACACCTTTCTCTATGACTGCAACACTAGCAGCGGAAATTCAGCGTGCAATTCGCCAAGTGGCCGAACCGGGTATTACGGCACACTGACCAGCATGACCCTACCCACTGGCGAAACAATCACGTACAGCTATTCTAATTTTGTCGATGCGGCTGGCAATACTAACCATTGGCTCACGTCAAAGACGACCGGTACTGCCCAATGGTCGTATTCTCCAGTCATCACCAGCAACGGAGGGTGGAAAACAACCTACCCTTGTGCATCCGGTGCGACTGCGGACGGTTGTCAAACAAGCACCGTCACCAGGCCCGATGGCTCGAAGGAGATCACAACATTCGCGTTTAACAACGGGGCGTGGCCCACGACCGTGCAGAGTTATGACACAAATGGCACAACCCTCCTTTCTACCGTAACGAACTCTTGGGACTTCTCACAGCCATGTACTTTGGCCATTTGCTATACGAGCAGCGGCCAGGAAAATGGCAGCCAATACATCCGTAAGCTCGACACATGGACCACACTGCCTGTGGCCAGCGGCAGTATAACTAAGAAGATTACCTACGCTTACGACAGCCCACAGACTGGCAATGTGACGTCCGTTCAAGAGTGGGCCTTCCGCAGTGGCACGCAGTCATCGGCTGTTTTTCCCGCCCTTCCTGACAGAGCGACGTACACAAAGTACGCCACGATTGGGACCAACAACAATATTAACCGACCGACTGCCGTAACAGTCTGTAATAACAGCGCTGGCTCTGACTCCAACTGTCCTGGCGGCGGGATTACGACTGCTCGAACGACGATTGCGTACGACACCTACGGGGCTAGCAATGTTCTACCGTTGAAAGACGTACCATCGGCTATCCAGCATGATGACACGAACTTCGGAACGGGATTGACAGCACGAGGCAACCCAACGCAGATCAGCCAGCTTGTGAGTGGAAGTACATATCTCACGACATACCTGTCCTATGACACAACTGGGGAGGTTATTCAGGTCTTCGACTCGAACCTAAACAAAACGACGTATTCATACACGGACAACTTTTATTACGATAATGGCAGCAATCCTCCTCCGAAGTACGCACCTTCATCGACAAATGCTTACGTAACAAGCGTTACCGATCCCATCGGAATTACATCGATGGGCTACTACTATGGAAGCGGCAAGTTGGCGTTCGGAACCGACTACAATTCGGTCACGACGTACTCGCATTACATGGACCCTTTCTTGCTTGACCGCCTCACGGAGACGATCTTACCGATCGGATGGACGCTGAATACATACGCCTCCGAGACGCAGAGCGATTCCTATTCCGCCGTCGGCGACACTTCTCCGTCGACCGGATGCGTAAGCTGCACACACCTGCGAGCGTTGCTGGATTCGCTCGGTCGTCCGGTGACCGGGAATTTGGTCAACAATCCCGCGGGCGAGGTGACCGTCACATCCAACTACGACGGACTCAACCGTGCTGTGTCTGGCAGTCATCCGTATATTGGAGCTCACGATCCAAATGATGTCTCCGAAACACAATATTATGACGGACTCGGGCGAGTTCTGCAGATTCGGCATCCTGATGGTGAAGGCGTACGATCCGAGTATGGAGCGAGCGTCAGCAATCTTGGCGGCCTGACAACTCAGCTGAGCTCTACGACCACGTATGGTGTGGGTTATCCCATCGTCTCAGTGGATGAGGCGGGAAAACAGAGGCAGGAATGGATTGACGGGTTTGGCCGTGTTATCGAAGTCGACGAACCTGCTTCTACCATTGCGACAATCGCAACGGCTACCGTTACAGTTTCAGGAAGCCCCGGCGGGACGTCCGGGACGATCAGCATTACCGTTGACGGCTTCGCAGCCAAGACATCCTGGTGTTCCAGCTCAACCGCCGCGTCGTTGGCGGCAAGTCTCGTAACAGCACTGAGCACTCCAGGCTCCCCTGTCACGGCAGCGGCCAATGGTGCGACCGTAACAATGGCTGCGGTAGGATATTCTCCATCTTTTACGGTCGTTTCCAGCAACAGCAGCGATTTCACTGCGACCCCAACATCGGGAACACTTGCGGGAGGAACAGGAGGAATTCTATCTTCGTCGGTTTTCACGGCTTATAAATACGACGTGCTTGGCGATCTGACCGGTGTCACGCAGGGATCCCAAACTCGAAGTTACAGTTACGACGGCTTGAGTCGCTTGATACAGGAAGTGACGCCGGAAGGTGGGACGATTACGCTATCGTACGGCTCTCCAGGAGCGTTATGCAGCGGCGACCCATCTAACCCGTGCACTAAAACAGCACCCGCACCCAATCAGGCTAGCGGTACTGTTACCACGGCTTACACCTACTATCCATCTAATCTTCTGAAAACAAAAAGCAATTCCACCGGTACCGAGACTTATACGTACGGTACCAGCGCAGCGGCTTTCAACATTGGCCGGCTGGTGTCGATGACGGATCCTTCCGGATCCGAAGCATATTCATATGATGCCATGGGTGACGTCACTAAGCTGGTTAAGACGATTGGCAGCACCGCTTATACGACGTCCTATAGTTACAACGCCGGCGGCCAGCTCACTGGAATTACATATCCTTCTGGACGAACGGTGCAGTACAGCTACGACAACGTTGGCCATCTCTGCGTCATCGCGGCGGCTACAACAACTTGCTCCAGCTCTACAACACCCTATCTCACTCTGCCGAGCGGCAGTTACGACGCGGCCGGCCGGCCCCTGACCGCCACGTATGGAAACGGCATAGTGGCGACAGCATCTTATTCGGCGTTGCGGTCGCAGCTTACGAGCATTCGTTATTCCAATAGCTCTGGGCCGCTTTTTGGTTTGATCTACTACTATCTAAAGAATGGGACAACGTGTCCCAGTGGTAGTTCGGTCGGGAACAACGGGCAAATACAGTGCATCTTCGATTTTGTGCAGCCTGGGCGAAGTTCATCGTACACTTATGACCCGCTCGGGCGCTTGAGCACAGCGAAGACAAGCGGCAGCACTCTTTACGTGGCATGGGGATTATCGTTCGCATTCGACCGTTATGGAAATCGAACAGCGCAGAATGTGACCGCCGGCAGCGGATACTCATCGCAGCTAACTTTCAATCCCGCGAACAACCAGATCACAAGTCCGGCCTTCACGTACGACGGAGCGGGCAATGTGCTGTCGCAATCATCGCCCAGCAACGCGAATTATGTCTACGACGACAACGAGTGCAATACGTCATACAGCGGTCTCGGCGGCACTGCCGCATACACCTGCGACGGCAATCACCTGCGGGTGCAGAAAGTCGTCACAGGTGGTGCCACCACGGTATATGTACGTTCAGGCGGCCAGGTAATCGCAGAGTACGACAATGCCGCACCAGTCACCGCTCCGAACCGTGAATACATTTACGGCAACCATCTCCTAGCGATCATAACTGGCAGCAGCGGAGGTTCCGGCGGGACGATTGTTTACCAGCATCGGGACCATCTCTCACCCCGTATTTACACGGACGTCAATGGCAATTGCATAGGCGATCAGGGCACCTATCCTTACGGAGAATCGTGGTACACGAATAACGATCCCCTCTGCGGCGGCACTGCCACCTCCAGTTGGATTTTTACTACTTACGAGCGGGATGCGGAGAGTGGCCTCCAAAATGGAAACGATTATGCCTTGGCGCGCTCTTACGCCACCGGTAATGGGCATTTTTTGTCCCCTGATCCCTTGGAAGGCGACCCGAGCGATCCGCAATCTTGGAATCGCTATGCCTACGTGCAAAACGACCCGATCAATCTGACCGATCCCAGCGGCCAGGGATTCTGGGATGATTTAGTCAATTTATTTTTGGACATCGGTAGTATTTTGTCCGGCGGGCAGAGTGCCTCTGATCTCACGAACGCCCTCGGCTGCGATTCGGGGCCAGACTGCGGAGGAACCCAATTTGATTTGATTTACGGGGGTGCTCAGCTCGCCCCCGAGTTCGGCGGAGGGCTCAGTGCGGGGGGGGCCCCAGGCTCGGGAGGCGGGTGGGGAGTCTTTCAGGGCTGGGGAGGCGCGATAGGTCGTTTCGCCGGACAAGGGCTCCAGACCTTTAATACTGTTTTGTACCTCGGCGTAACTGGTATCTACGACACAGTTTTCGCCGGACCGCTAAATGTGCTGAAGTCCGCCAGTGATAATATTTGTGGATCGGACGGCGGCGCTTGCGCGATGGTGCCGGGAGTGGGTGTCGAAGTTGCGGTAACGCAACAAATAGAAGAAGCATCGTCTGTGTACACCATCGTAAAGGATGGAGAAACGGTATATGTTGGAATTACGAACAATCTCGCGCGACGAGCGGCGGAACACGGGGAAGAGCTCGTGGAGATTGCTAGAGGTCTTACCCGGATTCAAGCACGAGGCGTCGAACAGGCGCTGATCGAGCAGCACGGGCTGGCCAAAAACGGCGGGACGCTCCTTAACAAAATAAACAGCATTGCTCAGTCGAATCCCAAGTACAGTAATGCAGTACAGTTTGGGAAGCAACTATTGGTGTCCATCGGTTACGCGCCATAAAAGCGAAAAAGTTTCAGAAACCCTAATGTTTCAGAAGAAACCAAAAATCGGAGACATTTTCGAAATCAAGACCCCGTCTGGCTTTGCGTACCTTCAGTACACCCACGAGGGTGGAGGTATGGGCGAACTCGTGAGGGTACTGCCGGGGCTTTTCAGTACTAGGCCAAAAGATTTTGGCGAGTTGGCTAAACGAAGGGAACTGTATTTTGCGTTCTACACCCTGAAGTATGCATTTCGTGCTCGGCAGACCGAGACGGTTTCTCATCAACCTGTGCCAGAGTGGGCACAGGCGTATCCCTTCTTGCGGTGGCCGGCGGCGCGCGACCAGGGCGGGAAAACGCTGGCTTGGAAAATTTTCAAGGCCTCAGATCCCCTAACTGTAGAGACACACCAACGTACGCCCGTCATCCGAACACTAACGCCGGACCAGGAGAGGCTCTCGATCCACCAGCTGTGGCCTCATCCGATCATGGTGAAGCAACTCGCTCGCGGCTGGACCCCAGAACGCGCAGAAGAGCTACGGATGGAGGACGTCGCTGAAGGGAAAGCTCGAAGGGCGGGCCATGTTCCTGAAAGGAAAGATTCCGAACCGATGAACCACTACCTTTACTTCCCCAAGAAGCCGAATGCGGAGGAAGCGGGTGAATGGCTTCGCCGTCGCGGTTTCTCCGTGGAAGTTCGCAAAGGTGCTGACGGAGAAAACTGGCTTACCTTGGCGAGGAGGGCTCCGCCTGAGACGGGGGAACAAATGGACGAGCTTCGCGATGAGATGGAAACTCTCGCGGCGCAGTTCGGTGGGGAATATGACGGATGGGAAGGATCGTTCGATTCTTGCGGTTCTGAGAGTGTTGAAAAAAGCAATTAGGGGGTAAAAGCCTAGCAGGCTGCTGAAAAACTACTCCCAATGCACAGCCTCTTGTGGTACGAGAAGACATGCGCGGAGAGGATCAGCAGCAGAATCATATGTTCAGTTATTTGTCTGCCGGAAGCGCGGGTGCGGAAAGATCATCCGCTGCGCGCGGATCCGGGGCATGGTGGACGAAGTACTCACGCAACTTTCGCGGCGGTTTGACAGCATGTACGCCCGCGTCGGCCGCCCGTCGATTGCACCGGAGAAGCTGTTGCGGGCGCAGTTGCTGCAGATGCTGTACTCGATCCGCAGCGAGCGATTGCTGATGGAAGAGATGGATTTACAACCTGCTGTTCCGCTGGTTCGTGGGGCTGAACGCGGACGACGAAGTCTGGGACGCGACCAGCTTCACCAAGAACCGCGACCGCCTGCTGGAGGCCGACGTGGCCAAAGAGTTTTTGTCGCGGGTGGTCGAGCAAGCGCGGGGGAGAGGTCTGACTTCGGACGAACATTTCACCGTGGACGGCACGCTGCTGGAAGCCTGGGCGAGTCTCAAGAGCTTTCAACCCAAGGAGGGCAAGCCGATTCCTCCGCCGGATGATCCTGGCAATCCCACCGTGAACTTTCGCGGGGAGAAGCGCTCGAACGAAACCCACGAGTCTAAGACCGATCCCGACTCTTTGCTGGCGCGGAAAAGCGGGGGGAAGGAGTCCCGGTTGAGTTATAGCGGAAATCTGTTGGTGGAGAACCGCAACGGACTGATCGTAGACGCGGAGGTCTTCCTGGCCAACGGGACGGCAGAACGGGATGCGGCGCTGGTCATGATGGAGCGACTTCCCGGCACACAACCGCTGACGGTGGGCGGCGACAAAGGCTTCGACACGTTCGGGTTCGTGGAGGAGTGCCGCAACCTGCGAGTAACGCCGCACGTGGCGCAGAACCTGGGGCGACGTGGAGGGAGTGCGATCGATGGCCGCACCACGCGGCACTCGGGTTACGCCCTCAGCCAAAAGAGGAGGAAGCGGATCGAAGAATGTTTCGGCTGGCTGAAGACCGTCGCGCTGATGCGGAAGGTCCGGCATCGCGGGGTGAGCAAAGTGCACTGGATATTTACCTTGGCCTGTGCCGCCTACAATCTGGTGCGCATGCGCAACCTGGCCGCCGTCGTTTCGACGGTGTAGGTCCGGGCCGACGTGTGTCTCACAGGGCATGAAGTAAACGAAAAACGGTTCAGAAATCCAGATCAACAGCAACCAAAATGAGAAACAGAAAGAAAAACTCGCTGCAGATCACTTTTTCAGCAGCCTGCTAGACCCTCGTCTATGCATGGCCAAAATCCGTTTGGAGATTTACGGGCTGGCTTTTCACGATGAGAAGACAAAAAGCGTTATCCGTGAAGCTCGGCATCGCGGCTAGGAGCTTTACCTTGGTAGTCGCTTCATGGTCCTTGGTAGTCGCTTCATGGTCCGCAGTCGAGGCTCAAGGCTTGCCATCAGTCGGGGTCAGCTACTCGAACCCGACCCTAGGGTTCCGCTACCGGCCGCCGAGCGAGATGCAAGACCTAACCGAGAACGCGAAGGCAGACATTCGCAAACGCGCAGAGGCTACGCATTCGACCGACACGCTTGGCATGCTGCTCGCAATGTGGTCGGGCGCTAACCAGCAAGCTCCGGACTGGCGCGCGCTGACCATTGAAACCTACCCCCGCAAAGCATTTCCCGACTTGAATGACACCGCCGCCAAAGCAAAATTGAGCGCGCGGGTGATGGGCTTTTCTGAAGCAGCCGCGCTACCCAGGCCCGCCGTTCTTTCCGGCCAGTCCTTTACTGTATCCGTATTCGAAAAGGAAGAGGGCGGGATGAAGAAGGTCGCGATGGTCTGGACCACCATACGCAGAGGCACCCTCGTCGCTTTCGCCTTCCAAGCAAACTCCCCGGAACAACTAAAGGCCGTAACCGAGAGCATGAAGAGCCTTCAGTTCTTCTGACCATCCAGAACACAATTAAGGGCCCCAATATCGTGTCGAATACCGTGCGTTGCTCGGACGCTTACATTCAATGGCTGCTGGACAAGGCGGCCGCCATCCGAATCTTCCGTAAGGAAAAAGGCTTATTCCATCCAAAGCTTTATCTGTTCACTGACGGCAACCGCTACGCACTCTTTGCGGGCAGTTCAAATCTGACCTACTGCGGCTTTTATGAAAATTTCGAGGCCAACGTTCTAGTTGAGGGCGTCCTTTCCACGGGTGCGGCGGATGTCCGGAAACTCCAAGTGCTCCTCAAACAATGGCGCGGTGAAGAGTTTTCCTTCACTCCGAACAAGAAGTGGCTCAACGACTACCGCA
>Ga0187847_10001728_pt1 | contig 19038 bp, 9 predicted proteins | sample June2016WEW_4_10_FD_132458 | JGI IMG/M metagenome (GOLD analysis project Ga0187847, IMG submission 132458) | Peatland microbial communities from SPRUCE experiment site at the Marcell Experimental Forest, Minnesota, USA - June2016WEW_4_10 | ecosystem: Environmental > Terrestrial > Soil > Wetlands...
CACGCGATAGTGAGAAACCGTTTTTCCGGTTAGTGCGCCAGACTGCTGACCGGTTCGCAGAGGGGCTTCATTCGCGAAGGTTCCGCTTCCAAGGGTGCCATTTTCAGGTGCACCCAGCGCCTCGCCTTCAGGCGCGGTTTCGAACGCGCGGGCTGGATACCTGCCCACTGGCTGTTGTGTTTCAGATGGATCCTTCGGAACCGCCGCTTTTTCTTGTTCCTTCACGACACTCTTAAGGGTTTTGCGCTTTCCTGTGGCGACAACGCCAGACTTCCTCAGAAGACGATTTCTGTGCCCTCGCGCGCCGCATCCGTGTTGTCAAACTGACCCCGTGCTTCTTTCACGATCTCCTGCATCCTAGCATCATCATGGCCGGGATCGTGGTGGAACAGGATGAGCCGCTTCGCCTTGCAATCACGAGCCACCCGGGTAGCCTCCAGCCAGGTACTATGCCCCCATCCCTTCTTGCTGGAATATTCCTCGGGCGTGTACTGCGAATCATAGATCAGCACGTCCGCGTCCTGCGCATATTCGCGTAGCGTCTTGTCCAGCTCCGGATGGCCATGTTCCAGATCGCTGGCGTGCGTGATTACGACTCCTCCTGCCTCAATGCGATAGCCAGTGGCGCCTTGCGGATGGTGGAGAGGAAAGGCCCGCACACACAATCCCGCACCGCGGAGCGGGCCATCGCGGAGACTTACGAAATCCCTCTTCGCCGCTAGAAACTCAAAATTGACCGGGAAATAAGGGGTCGACATCTCGCCTTCGAGAATCCGTTTTACCTTCTCCGGCGGGTGGCAGGAATGGAATATGACCCGATTGTCGGCTGAGTAGAGCGGCGCAAAAAAAGGCAGGCCCTGGATATGGTCCCAATGAAAATGCGTCAGCAGCAGATTCAGTTCCAGCGCCGTGCCGGCAAATTCGTTCTGTAGATCGATCCCTAGCTTGCGGGCGCCGGTTCCCGCGTCGATGACAAAGATGTTTTTACCGACTCGCACTTCCAGACAAGGTGTGTTGCCTCCATGACCCATATGGTCCGCAGCGGGCACGGGAATGGAGCCGCGCACGCCCCAGAATCTCAGCCGCACCCGCGAATCGTCCGCCATCCCCATCCTTTCGTCGGGATCGTACCCCGATGCCAGATATCGCGCCGTGCAACCTTCCGCTTATTAGAAACTTGCCGAGTGCTCAAGGTACTATGAGACCTTCAGCGCCGCCACTCATCGATCAAATTAGCTACCAGCCCGGTCCAACCGGTTTGATGACTTGCGCCTAAGCCTTGTCCAGTCTCCCCGTGATAGTACTCGTTGAATAGCAGGCAGTCATGCCAATGCGGGTCTTCCTGGAATTTTCTATGTGGCCCGAAGCATGGCCGCCGGCCATTTTCATCCTGCTTGAAGATCGCGATCATCCGGTCGGCGATCTCCCTAGCCAGAGCCCGCGGGGCGGGCAGGTGACCATCGCGACCTGTGGACTCCGTCGCAAATTGCGCTCCCATGGCCCGGTCAAATTTCACCAGCGATCGAATCAGCAGGTAGGAGGTGGGAAACCATACCGGACCGCGCCAGTTTGAGTTCCCTCCTTTGATTTTCTCGTCAGATTCGCCCGGTTCATAGCCCACGCAACGTCCGCCAAAACAGAAGGGGTTCTGCGCGTGATGCTTGGACAGGCTACGCAGACCATGTGGGGACAGGAACTCGTCGGGATCACCGATACGTTGAAGCAGTCGGCTAAATTGGTCGCCGTCGGCGATGGAGAGCACGTACCGCTTGCCGTCCAATAAGTAGCACGCATGTCCGACAACGTCTTGTCGGTTCTTGATGAACCATTCCACATTGGCGAGAAACTCGGGATGGGGGTCGAGATCCTCCCGCTCCAGCACTTCGACCGCAAACAGCGGAATCAACCCGACCATGGACCGCAGCCGGAATTTCTTAAATGTGCCATCGGGCAGTCGCAACACATCGTAGAAGAAACCGTCTTGCTCGTCCCACAGTTGATAATTCCGCCCGCCCATCTTCTTCATAGCTGCGCCGATGTAGATGAAGTGCTCAAAAAACTTGGTGGCAAGAACTTCGTAAGCGGAGTTGAACGTGGCCAGTTCCAGCGCGGCCCGCATCAGGTAAAGGCAAAAGAACCCCATCCAGCCGGTCGCGTCCGATTGCTCCAGGGCCGCCCCTCCCGGCATTTTCTCGCTGCGGTCAATTACGGTGATGTTGTCCAGACCAAGAAATCCCCCTTCGAAAACATTGTTGCCTTCGCGATCGACACGATTCACCCACCACGCGAAGTTCATCAGCAACTTGTGCACGCACTTCTCCAGAAAAGCGATATCGCCCTTCCCTGTGCGCCTCTTCTCGTTCTGGTAAACGCGCCACACTGACCATGCATGGACCGGCGGATTCAGATCGGAGAACTCCCATTCGTAAGCCGGAATCTGTCCGTTCGGGTGCTGAAACTGCTCGAAGAGCAACAACCAAAGATTTTCCTTGGCGAATGCGGGATCCACCAGCGAGAGCGTGGTGCACTGGAACGCCAGGTCCCATGCGGCGAACCAGGGAAACTCCCATTTATCTGGAACGGAAAGTACGCGCATGGAATTCAGGTGCCGCCAATGGATGTTGCGAATCTTCTTATGCGCCTCTGGAGGAGGAACGCTGTCGCCTTCCAGCCATCGGTTCACATCGAACAGGTAAATCTGTTTGCCCCACAACATGCCGGCGAATGCTTGCCGCTGGATCATCTTCTCTTCCGGCGTCGCCTTGGGCGGATGAATGACCTCGTAGAACTCATCCGCTTCGCCTTTTCGCAGAGCGATGGTTTGGTCAACATCTTTTAAGGGGTTCCGTATCTCGTCGGGCGCCAGCCGCAGCCGCAACACCGTGGAACCCAACGCCGGTACTTCCCGCGAGTAATGAATACAGGCTTTGGTCCCTAGGCGCTGGGGGTTGATACATGCTTCGCCGTCCACGATGTAACCATGAAAAGCGTCCTTCACGTAAGGAGTCGAGTTCGTCGCGTCGGGGCCAAACAGCCGCGAGCGGTTGGTCTCGTTGTTGGTAAAGAGCAACTCGCCACCGCTGTCACCGTACAGGTGCCGCGTGCCGAGGTGGTAATGAAACTGTAGATTCTCCAGCGACGAGGCCGTCGAATCGTCCGCGATCAAGCTGACGTACTTGGCATTGCTGGGCCCCGCTTGAATGACCGGCTCGCTGCCGGGTGGATCGGTCCACGCCCACGTGTTGCGGAACCACAGGTGGGGCAAAAGGTGCAACGTCGCTGGCTCCGGCCCGCGATTGAAGGCTTCCACCCGGATGCAGATGTCGTCCGGGGAGAGCTTCGCATACTCGATAACGATATCGAAGTAACGGTTGTCATCGAAGACGCCGGTGTCGAGCAGCTTGTATTCCCGTTCGCCTTGCCGCCGACGGTTCTCCTCGACCAGCTGCCGGTAGGGGTACTCGTGTTGCGGATACTTATAAAGCATCCGCATGTAACTATGGGTCGGAAGGTTATCCTGGTAAAACCAGTATTCCTTGACGTCCTCGCCACGATTGCCTTCATTGCACGTAAGTCCGAACATCCGCTCCTTCAGAATGGGGTCGCGGCCGTTCCAAAAGGCCATTGCAAATACCAGCAACTGGTAGCGGTCGCAGATTGCGGCGATACCGTCTTCGCCCCAGCGATACGCCCGGCTGCGCGCCTGTTCATGCGTGAAGTAGTTCCAGGCGTCGCCGTCGGCGCTGTAATCTTCTCGCACCGAACCCCACGACCGTTCGCTGACATAAGGGCCCCACTTTCGCCACGGCGGCACGCCGCCCGCATGAGCTTCGGCCAGGCGCCGGTGCTCGGCGGTTTGAGGGGCAGGTGACCTTGCTCCCGCGCCGCGCCTGCTCTGAGGCCGGCTTTTGGTTGAATCCACTTTCATGAAAGCTGTTCCAGATTAGCCAACGCCACATCCGTCCGGAATTTTATTCGCGCGTGTGCTTTGCTGTTCTCTGCGCTTCTAACCTGGCCTGCGAGTCAGTGACCGAGAGCATCGCTTACCTTTTGCATCTGCGCAGCAAATCGCGGAGCCGAGTAAGCGGATGGGTCTTGCTGAAGCATCTGGATCAGAGCATCAATCGAGGCGCGAGCCTCGGCATTCATCGCCGGCTTGGTGTTCTGGGAGTAAGCTGCGTACAGGTCGTCGAGGGTCATGGCGGCCTGCTCCGCCGATCCCCAGCCTTCGGCTGCAATCACCTTGTTATCGGCTGCAAGGCGCCGCATCAGGCGAAGCGTCAATGCGGGATCGTACGCTTGGGCCTCGAGCTGTACGGCGAGCTCACCGGAGAGGACCGCCGCCCGTTTGGCCGTAGCGGAAATCTCTTGCCGGTTGCCATTCAGCTGATTCATCAGGCCAGCCAGATGCGTCAGCTCATCATTCAGCCGCTTGGCCGTGTCAGGATGAAGTTCCTCTACCAGATCGCGGAAGACAACGATGCGAGCTTGGTTCCATGGAGGATTGCCGGGGCGATGTCCGCTGTAGCCGCGCTCCTGCCGCCAACTGTCCGACGCCATGGTAAGGCTATGGTGGCAGGCGTAGCAGTCGAGCTCGGCGTACTCCGGCCAATTCGGACCTTCGGCTCGTCGAGCGAGGCGATATAGCGACTCGCGCAATTGCACGGCCTGTCCCACTCCCCAAGTCTGTACTCGGCGCCAGACATTGTCTTGCTCCGGGGTCTTCCAGTGCTGGGGCATGTAGAAGCTGAAATAGCTCAGTTCGAAGGTCAAGTCAGGATGCCCGGCAGCGATCATCTCGTGGTCGACGAACTTGTCGGCGGAACCCAGATGGCAACTCAGGCACTTCTCGCTGCGCTTGATCAAGTTGCGGTTGTCATACATACCGAGCTGCACGGACTTTTCGTGAGGCCAGTCGCGAACCGTGTGCGCCCCCAGCCATCCCGCGGCCGGCCCATGGCAGGATTCGCAGCTTACGCCGTCATCGAGTTCGAAAGTTTGCGCTCGTTGCTCCGTGGGTACGTAGAGCGCATGGCAAGCTAAACACTTCGGCGCCTGCGACGGCGCTCCAATGTTCAGGAGCTTTCCCATGCGAACTGAGACAGGATTGGAAAGTACGGAGAATGCTTTGGCATGCCTGTCCTGGGCAATCCAGATGCTGTACTCGTTCTGGAGAATACGAGTCATCAGCTTGGGTTGCACGCTGCCGTGGCAGCTACTGGCAGCGCAGCCCCCCGGCCCGTTGTATTTACCCACGCTGGACGCGGGTGCGTCAGACGGGTTGGCACAGTAGCCGGAGGTCGCCAACAGCATCAGGAAGGGCAGAGACGCTACCCAGCCAGCCTTCCCGCCGATCGCCATAGTCCCCCCAACGTCGCAGTTCCACAGCTCGGTTTACGCAAATCCCAGGAGTGCACGGTTTATACGACGAATTCCGGAAGAAATCAATCGGAAGCTTCGTAAAAGGATTTTCCTGCGCCAGGAAGACTGCGCTCGCCTCGCAGTGAAATCCCGCAGCAGCTTTAATCCACACTCGACTTTGCGGCATGCCCCGCTGACCTGCCGGTAGGGTGTAGTGTTCCGGAAACCGCAGTTAGCCGAAGCTTGTCTGGTCCCTTGTCGGGTCCGAGGATAGTTGCACTATCGCGGGGAAAGTGGACAGGACAGCTATTTTGCTATACGATTTGCGCTCTCATCCCTGCATGTTTGAAGGTCGGCCCTAATCCTCGGGAACGGAGCGCTGCTGCCGTGTTCGAAGAGTTGAGAGCCATACAACGGGAGTTCGGCTATTTGCCGGCCGAACAACTGAAAGCCTTGTCCGGCAGCATCAATACCCCCCTCAGCCAGATCCATGCGGTTGCGAGTTTCTATCCCCATTTTCATTTGACGCCTCCGCCTAAGGTTGATGTTCGCGTCTGTGCCGACATGAGTTGTCACCTTCGCGGCGCGGACCGATTGAAGGCCGACCTGGAAGCTACCTTTCGCGGAGCCAACCCGCAAGACGTCTGCATTCGCGAGGTATCTTGCCTCGGCCGATGCGATGATGCGCCCGCAATTACGCTAAACGACAACATCTACGCACAAATGAGCAGTCAGACTGCCGTCTCCATGGTGCAGGACGTACTGCTTGAAAGACCTCTTCCCGAGCGCCCGGCCAGAAAAGAGCGTAAGCGAACCGTTTCCGATCCTTACAGCGGGTCTGGTGGTTACGCGGTGGTACGCCGCTTTGTCGCTGACCACGATTGGCAGAACATCATCGCCGCCCTTAAGGCCAGCAGCTTGCGCGGCATGGGCGGCGCCGGGTTTCCCACGGGTCTGAAGTGGGAGATCGTACGCAACGCACCTGGCTCGACGAAGTACATCGTGTGCAATGCCGATGAAAGCGAGCCTGGAACGATCAAGGACCGCTTCATCATGGAGAACCTGCCTTATCTCGTAGTGGAAGGCATGATCGTGGCTGGCCTGGTTACCGGGGCTCGCCAGGGAACTCTTTACATCCGCCACGAGTACGAAAATTCCCGGGAGGTCCTGCAGCAGGAGATCGATCGCTGTTATCGGAACAGCTTGCTGGGTAAGCGAATCCTCGATAGCGATTTGGCCTTTGACCTTGAAATCTTCGTAAGTCCGGGCGGCTACATTTGCGGCGAGGAAAGTGCGCTGCTGGAAGCGATCGAGGGTAAGCGCGCCGAGCCGCGAAACAAGCCCCCGTTTCCCGGTACCAACGGTCTATGGAACCAGCCAACCGTCATCAATAACGTGGAGACGTTCTGCCTGGCCACGGTAATTCTGGCGCGGGGCGTGGAATGGTACAAGTCGCAAGGCACCAACGGTGCGGTGGGAATGAAGTTTGTTGGCCTAAGTGGAGACGTTATCCACCCGGGAATCTTCGAGGTTCCCATGGGCACAACCTACAACGACCTCATCTTTAAATATGCCGGGGGCATTCCCGACGGGAAGCAGCTTCTCGCTTTCGCGCCTTCCGGGCCTTCATCCGGATATTTGCCGGCTGCCATGGCCAGCCTTCCGCTGGACTGGAATGCGGTGGCCGCGGCTGGCTCCATGGTGGGTTCGGGAGCCATCGTGGTATGCGCCGACGACCGTTGCATGCTGGACATGGCACTTAATGCAACGCGCTTCTATCGCAATGAGTCTTGTGGCAAATGTGTGCCCTGCCGCATGGGTTCGCAAAAGATGGTGGAGATGCTGAAGGGATGGACGGAAGGTCAAAGTTCACCGGATGACATGCAACTGCTCGAGGAGCTCTCGACGGCCATGCGTCTCGCCTCCATTTGCGGACTGGGCCAGGTCGTTCCGGTGCCCATTGCCTCCATCCTTAAGCATTTTCCCGACGTAGTCGATGACCACCTGGGGCGCCGTCACTGCCCGGGCGGGGTGTGCTTCAGCGCATCAGCGAGGACGGCATGAATTCTGATATGCCCGCGCCCAAAGCGGCGGAGCAACCACAGATCCAGCTGACCATCGACGGCACCGTCGTCTCCGTCCCCATGGGGACTACTATCTTTGATGCCGCCCGCATCAACGGCATCGGCATTCCAACGTTGTGTCACCAGCAAAACGAAAACCCGGTCGGGGTGTGCCGCGTTTGCGTCGTGGATTTGGGGCAGAGGGTGTACGCCGCATCCTGCATTCGTCAGGCTGAAGCGGGCATGCAGGTAAAGACCACAACGGAACCGGTGCAAGCCGTAAGGCGGACGTTGCTGGAACTGCTGATGGCCGACCATCCTGCGCCTTGCGCGCGGCAGCAGCACTCGGGCGATTGCGAGTTGGAGCAGCTGGCCGCACACGCCGGGATCGAGCATCCGCGTTTTCCGAAACGCAGCACCCCGCGCGGGCACGATGATTCCTCCATCGCTATCGCAGTCGACCACGAAGCGTGCATCCTTTGCGACCGCTGTATTCGCGGCTGCGACGCTATCCGCCATAACTGGGTGCTGGCGCGGCGCGGCAAGGGATACCAGGCAGGTGTCGCCTTCGACAATAACTTGCCCATGGGAGATTCCTCCTGCGTTTCCTGTGGTGAATGCATGGTCTCGTGTCCTACGGGGGCCCTGACCAACCGCAAAATCGTGGGCACTCAGTTGCCCGGCGATGCGGTCGATCCTGAATTCCTACAGACCCTGCCGTTTTTCAAGAACGTTTCCGGAACGTTTCTCGGCCTGAACCGCAACGCGATCGTCGAGCGTCACTTCAGCGCCGGGGAAATCATCTGCCGCGAAGGCGAGTTTGGTTCAACCGCGTTCTACATCCTGGAAGGAACAGCCGAGGTCTATCTTTCCAGCCCTATCGCGCACGTCACGACCGAAGGTGGTTCGCGCGGATTTCTCAGCAAGCTGACGAGTTTGCTGACGCCCCGCAAACAAGATCAGCGGGCCGAGGAGAGCTCACGCTCCTTTATTCCCATCGATGCTTCGGTCGATCTTCCCTATGAAAAGCCGGTCGCCCAACTGGGCCCAGGCGAGTTGTTTGGGGAGATGACCTGCATGAGTTACTACCCGCGTTCGGCAACCGTGCGGGCCACCACCGACTGCACCATGCTGGAGATGTTGCGCAACGTTCTCGACATCCTGCAGCGCAATAAGAGCTTCCGTGAGCAACTGGATCGCACGTACAAGCGGCGAGCCCTGGAATCGCACCTCCGCAGCGTTCCCGTCCTGGCCTCATTGACGCCGGAGTTCATCAAGGGCCTGGGCGATAGTGTCGAACTGATTCGCTACATGCCGGGGCAGGTGATTTGCAGTCAGGGTGACACCGCCGACGGTTTCTATCTGGTTCGCCTGGGCTTTGTGAAAGTGTCGGAGCTGCGTCGTGGAGGAGAAATCGTACTGGCTTACCTGGCGCGCGGCTCGTACTTCGGCGAGATGGCATTGCTCACCGGCACTACCCGCACCGCAACCTGTACCGCTCTGGACCATGTGGAAGTAGTGCGCATTCCCGGCGAAGAATTCCAACTCATGCTCGATCGTTTCCCGGACATCAGGCAAAAGCTGGAGAAAGCCGCAGCCGAGCACGTGGCGGCCAATCGCCAGCGGATAATGCAATTCGAGAACGTTCCGGTGGACCAGTTCCTCAGCCAAGGCCTGATGGAAGCTCAGAGTCTGCTGATCCTCGATCTCGATCGGTGCACCCGATGCGATCAGTGCGTACGAGCGTGTGCGGATGCGCATGACGGTATAACCCGGCTGATACGCGAGGGTGTTCGCTTCGACAAGTACCTGGTCGCAACTTCGTGCCGCCAGTGCCGCGATCCACTCTGCATGGTGGGCTGTCCCGTAGGCTCCATTCGCCGGCGTAACTCGCTGGAGGTGATTATCGAAGACTGGTGCATTGGCTGTGGTCAGTGCGCCAATAATTGTCCCTACGGCAACATTAATATGCAGCCTTTCTCGGTGGAAGTCGCTGATCCCTCCAGTCCGGGACGGCAGATTGCAGCCGTCAAGCTGAAGGCGACTTCGTGCGACCTTTGCCACGACCATGCGGAACCCAGTTGCGTCTATGCCTGTCCGCATGACGCGGCCCATCGGGTGAATCCCCCTGAGTTTTTTGCCGGCTTGCTCAAGCAACAAACCTTGGCCAAGAAGGAGCAATGACGCGTGCGCATCGATCGCACTCACCGCAGCTGGTTTATCGGAAGTCTTGCGGGGGTCGTTTTGGCCGCGGCGGTCTACGTTCCCTACAGCCTGCGGTCACTGCAAGGCGTTAGTGGCGGAAGCGCAATCGGTCTCACCTATGGCAGCATCGGCTCCGCATTCATGTTGTTTGCCGGACTGCTCGGAGCCCGCAAGAAGTTTCCCATCTGGCGAATAGGCCGGGCGCAGACCTGGATGCGCGGTCACCTCTGGCTCGGCACGGTCAGCTTTCCTCTTATCTTGTTCCACGCCGGATTTCATTTCGGCGTGGGACTGACCAGAGCGCTCATGTGGATCTTTGCGGTGGTCTTCGTCAGTGGAATCTTCGGCGCCGTGCTGCAACATTACATGCCGCGATTCACCACCGAGCGCATTCCGATGGAAACCATCTACGAACAGATCGGGCGCGTCCGCGCTCAGCTTGTGGATGAGGCAAGGAACCTGGTCGAGGAGGCTTGCGCAACTTTAACCGGCGGATTGTCCAGGGCAACCATGGAACAACGGGCGGCCGCAGCTGGTGCAGGTACCATGGGCGGCCTTACTGTCGCTTCGGGACTGGAACTGGACGAGGAAGCGAGCGTGAAGCTGCGGGATTTCTTCCAGCAGCAGGTGCAACCGTTTCTCCAACACGGCGGATCGCGAGGGCTGCCCCTGGCTGACCGCTCCCATTCGCAAGGCATCTTTCGGCAACTTAAAGCGCTGCTGCCCCCCAGTCTGCACCCCATAGTCGATGACCTGGATAACGTATGCGAAGAGAAACGCGAACTGGACCAGCAGGCTCGCTACCACCGCGTTTTGCACGGCTGGTTGCTGGTACACATTCCGCTTTCGTATGCGCTGTTGCTGCTGGGGGCGGTGCACGCGGTCATGGCACTGCGTTACTGAGGCGAAACTATGCCGCGACGCGTACGCACAACCAAATCGCTGGCCAGGCGGATGGATTTGCAGTACTTCACCCGCTCGCATCCGCTGCGGCGCTGGAGGCTGTATCTATCGTTGGCGATTCCCGTCATCGCGGTGGTTTGGTTTTTATCGCAGAGAGCGACGGGGCAAAAAGTCTACAGTAGCGGCCCCTTATCAGCGTCGCACGCCGTGTTCGGCAAGCGCTGCGAAGTCTGCCACGTGACCCAGGCGGGAGTGTTTCGCAGAGAGGTCAGCGACCACGCCTGTGAGCGTTGCCATGACGCTCCGGCGCACCATCCTCATAAGGCGGCATTCACTCCCGCCTGCGCCTCCTGTCACCAGGAGCATCAGGGTTCGCTGAGGCTGGCGCGCACCAGCGATAATTCCTGCGCGCAATGTCACACCAATCTGCGGGTCCGCGCGGGCGAACCCAAGTACGTTGCTACGATCCAAGGCTTCGACCGTCATCATCCAGAGTTCGCCGTGCTGCGCCCGGGGGGCTCTGATCCCGGAATGATCAAGCTCAACCACTATGCACATCTGCAGCCTAAGCTGGCCAGCCCCAACGGACCGGTGCAAATGACCTGTCACGACTGCCACCGTCCGGCTGGAGTGGAAGGCACTTGGCCTTACGCGCTGGGTCAGGTCAAAACGGTGTCCGCCATGACGGATACTGACAGGAGAACGGCGAATCCGCGCGCTTACATGGCGCGCATACGCTATACCGAACAATGTGCCGGCTGCCACATCAAGGATCTCCAGTTCGATAAGCGCTTCGACGAGGCTGCTCCGCACGACAAACCGGAGGTGGTGCAGGCGTTCCTGATAAAGAAATACACCGAATACATCGCGGCCCATCCCGGCGCGGTGTCGGAGCCTTTGCCGGCGGGCCGGATCGTGACCTCAACAATGGCACCGATGCCGCCGGCGCCGCGCACGCGCGAGGAATGGATCGAGTGGCAAGTTGCGCATGCTGACCGCCTGCTCTTCAGCAAGGGATGCAAGCTGTGTCACACGATGATTCGGGAAAACGGACCGCTCCCTGCGGTGGCGAAGTCTGCCATCCCGATGCGCTGGCTCCAACATGCCGACTTCGACCACGATTCCCACCGCATGTTGACGTGCACAACCTGCCACAGCGCGGCCCCGCAAAGCCGCCAGACGGCAGACATTCTGCTGCCCGGCATTGCATCCTGCCGCGGCTGTCACCAGGAAGGCGGGCCCGAACACGATGCAGCGGATGGCCGCTGTTCGGAATGTCATCAGTACCATGAATGGCGAGCGGAGCAGTTCCCGAAGAGCAATTTCACCATCCGGCAACTGCGCGGAGCCGCAGGAGGGCTGTAAGGAAAGCTTCCCGTCCGTTTTTTATTGTGACGGGTTTCCGGCTGGGGGTTGCTGCGCGGAGATGCGCTGGGCTTCGCCGGCTGAGCGAGGAGGGCCAGGCGGCTGGTCAGTGACGGTGTACAACTTGTCGTCACGCAGGTATAGCCTTCTCATTTCTTCTAGATTGAAGGGTCGCGCCCCGCGACGCCCGAACACAGCCAACTGATTTCCAGTCTCATCGACCGCCCGGTCGCGATCAATACCTTTGGAAATTGCGAGCGCCGGGCCTGAGGTGTGACGGCTGGCAATCAGCCTGGGCATGGGACGCGGACTGAAGGCGGCGAACGCCGGATTGTCCATCGGAGACAACAATTGCAGTACTCTTAGTCCGTTCTGGCCATCGGCGACATAGGCAAACGCTCCCGCTGAAACCATACCGATCTTCACGTCGTTAACGTCGTTCATGGCGCCGTCAGCATTAAACACCTGATCGAGTTTGGGTTGCTCGGGATGCTCAACATCCACGATTACCAAGCCTTGTTTTCCGCCGGAGACATAAGCGTAGGTGCGAGCCACGTAGACATTACGAGCATCCGAGATCGGAACCAACGCTGCGGATACAGGCACCGGATGCTCCAGGTGAGTCACGTCGAGCACCTTGAGTCCGTCGCGGTCCACAACAAATGCGTAGCGAAACTGAACCGCAAGGCCACGCGGATCAACCAGGAACGGCCCTCCAACCTGGGCGCTGATGCGCGGCGCTAACGGGTTGCTCAGATCCACAACTACCAAGCCGCGGTCGCAAAGGATGTAGGCGTACGTCCCCGCAATCGTAATGCGCCGGGCGCCTTTCAGCACGCCATCGGGATTGAAGGTCGTAGCGCGCTTGAGGAAGTTGTTGGACGGATCGCCATCGAGCAGGGTTCCGACGCCTGGACTCTTGCCTTTCAGGTTGGGGTCGCCAACCACGATCAAGCCTTCTTCCCGGTCGGCAACATAGAGGAAGCCGTAGAGCAAATTGATTTTCTGCTCCTCATTTTCCGGACGCTGCGTGCGCAACGGATCCACGCCAAGCGTGGTAGGAGTTGCCACAGCCATTGCGTATTTTGTCGGCAGATAGAAGCGCTGGCCAAGCGGGGACACCGGCGCGGTTATGGTCCGCTCTGAGAAGTCTTTGTCGTCGAGATTGGCGATGTCGTAAATACGCAAGCCGCCTTTGCCCATGGCTGCATAGAGATATTCTCCGCGAGCCTGGACATCCAAGACCTCGGCTCCGGCGTGCCCGTATGTTTCCTTCAACTGGCGGTGGTCCTTGATGTGCTCGTTGTAGTCGTCAGGATAGGCCATCTTCTGCAGATCGCTTCCGATGACGGCTGGCGGCTCGTCATGCTCGGTGACGGCAACCGCTTCGTATCCTTTGCTGCCAGTGGCAACGTAGATATACCGTCCCATGAAGTTCATGAAGTTGGTACCCAGCAGAAGCAGTTGCGACATCCACGCATTGTTGTTGCCGGCTTGGGCGACGTGGCAATCCGTGCAGCCTTTCGTTTCCTTGGCACGCACGGTGTGAGGAACAAACGTACTGAAGGCCTGCCCGCTGAAACCTTCGGCTGAAATGGTCTGCTGCTGGTAGTAAATCCAATCTCGATCGGCGTTTTGTGAACTAACCAATACCGCGCAAGCGGAGCGCACTGGTGCGACGCGATGACCGGTGACCGTTCCGTCAATTCCGAGGCTGTATACGTCATCACGCAGCACTTGGAAGTCGTAGGAGGTCCAGTTGCGCGTCATCGTCCCTTCGTTGTGCAGCATGGGCATGCGCTGGTTGGCGGTCATTGAGAGATGACAGCCATAACACGTGGGCGCCCACGAGCTATGACAGGCATAGCACGTCATCCGGCTGTTCTCATGAGCCAGCTGGGTGGGCTCGACGCGAGCGTCGCCCCAGGCGCTGCCATCCTTCTGCACCGTCTTAGCGAGGCGCGATTTTTCGCTGTAGTGCGGATTACCCGGCGTAATCGTGTCGAGTACCTGCATGACTTCCCATTGCTGATCTTTGTCGAGCATCGAGCGCTGGAACAGCTTATCGTCCTTCCAGTAGAAGCGCCGGTCGCCCCAGGGCGTGCGCAGCATCTCCAGTCGCGTGCCTCCAGCAGGCGCGGCAATGCCCGACGTAGTGAGGTTGGCCCGCCGCTCAATCGTGCCGTGACAATCCACGCAATCTACTTCGATCGCGTTTCGCGTCTCTCCGTAGATCTTCCCGTTGCCATGGTTGTCCTGAACAAAGTGGCAGTCGACACAATGCATACCCTTGTCCAGATGGATGTCTGCCAGATGAACCGCCTTTCCGAACTTGTCCGGATCGTCGAAGGCAATGACATTACCCTCGGCGTCCAGGAGCCGGCCCTCACGGTCGTGTTTGTATACGGCACGGAAGATCCATCCATGACTGTGAAAATCCGCGAACTGCGTGTTCTTCAGAGTCTTGTTGAACGCTGGAGTTCCAGTCTGCTCCAGAAAATCGACGTTTGACCAAAGACCGCGAATTGCCGTGCGCTCAGGATTCCTGGTTTGAATCTGTTGCTGCTCCGTAGGGCTGGGATGACGTTGCTTTGCCGGATACATTTTGTCGCCGTCAATTTCGTTGTCCCACCAGGTGTATCCGAAATAGGTCGTGACCATATTGGTGCCGGGATGAATATGGCATACCATGCACTGGCTCGAGGGAATGGCACGCGTAAATGCGTGCTTGATGGGATGGCCGGACTGACCTTTAGGAATGGTGGGATCAAGGGTGGCCGTCTGCCCCAAGTTGCCGTACTGGGCATAACTGGCCGAATGCTCCTTGGCGCGGTCATTGGCATAAACCACATGACAGGCGCTGCAGCCGCTGGCGCGGTAGTCGCCCGGCTGATCGTTAGTGCCCGGAAAAGAGAGTAGAGGATCCAGCAAGCGGGTCTTCTGCAATCCGAGGAATGTGGGATCGGTACGCAATTGAGTTCCAAAACCGCGCGAACTCAGTTTCACATCGGGCCGGCCAGGCTCTTCGTCGAGAAGGGGAATTCCGGTCTCGGCTTTAAGTCCACCGCCGCGTTCGAACACGCGCAAAACATTTCCCGGCTGGGATACTTCCCATCGCTGTAACGGCTCAAGATAAGGTAGTACGCCTTTCTTTTCGGTCTCATCCGAAGTGGGGGGCGGATAGGTCTGCAATCGCTGCGGAGTTCCGTCGCGACTGTAGCTCTCGCCGAAGTGCGGGTTCTTTAGGGGAAATGCTCCGTTGTTGTAGAGAGCAGCTCCCCACAACATCGCGCCGTGGGTCATCATGCTGGTTTGCACGCGACGTACCTCGGCGGCATGACATCCTGAGCGGCCGCAAGTTTCCTCGGCAACTCGCAGATCGCCCGGGTTGACGAACTTGATATAATCCGCGTCCTCCTTCAGCCATTTTGTATAGGCGCGCACCGGATTGGCGGAGTTCCAGGCATTTTCAGCAATACGCGGCTGGGGATGGGCTTGCCTGGTTAACCGGATGTATTCGGTTGTATTCGGCAACGTGCGGGGCGGCAGAAGAACCTGCGGGTTACCCCCATGACAGTCGGTGCATCCCAGCCGGACTGTGCCGGTGGGGTGCATTGTGGGGCTGTCGGTTGCAGTATGACAACTGACGCAGCCATTCGATTTCTGGTTGACCTGTTCCGGCGACTGCTCAAGCAGGTTGGCTGAACCTGCCTGCTGCTCAAGTGCGGACTGCGACAGGCAAGTCGCTGGAGCCGCCAATGAAGTCGGACGCCATCCCGGGACAAACACCGCCAGGAGCGCGCAGATGGATACGATCATTCCTATCGTTCGGCCTGCACGGATTGAAGAGGACGATCTCATCATCGAATCATGTTCAGAAGGTCAACGCGAGGCTTGCAAAGCCGGACAAAAGCACTTTGCTGTTGTAGATGTTTTGCAGGCCCGCTCCGGGTAGCAGCGCGGAAGTTCCGGCCGTGACCACTATGTTTTCAGTCAATGGCGGCCGATACCTCACGCCAAAACCCAGGTCCTGACCGATGCTGTGTCGAATCGGTGACTGGAACAATAAGATCTCCAGCGGCTCCGTCTGAGCGAATCTGAGATAGCTGGTATTGGCGAAAGCACGAAGCTTGGTAGTTAAATCAAAATCTGCGCCGGCGTTGAAGATGTACACACCGGGATTGACAAAATTGGCCTGCCCTTCGGTCTTATCGCTGCGCAAGCTGGGCAGCAGGCTGGAGGGATTCGTCAAGTTCACTCCAGTGCCCGTCAACAGAATCCCCTGCTGGTCCCAGAAACTGAAAGGGCCACCGGCGAAGTTGGTATCGTCCACGATCGTGTCAAATCCGTGTGCCGTGCTGGTACGTGAACTGCCGAACCGGTAGGCTGAATCTCCTGAGGCATAGAAGAACGAAGCGTAGTAACGTACCCAATCCTTGTCGATCGACAGCTCCAGGGCAGCCATTTGCGCATTGATGTTAACCGGCCTGCCGGCGATGGGATTGAAGGTATCGTGTCCCAGAGCTTGGTAGAACGCATTGCTGACATTCACGCGCTTGATGTGTCCGTTGCCCGTCCATCCCAGATAATAGGCGCGGATCCCGTGTTCGATCACGTCTCCGTTGACCACATCCCCAATCGGCGATGGACGCACCAGAAATCCGTTCTCGTTGTAATGCAGACTGGGATCGTCGCGATTGCAGAGGAAGCTGAATTCCGTGGTGTAACCCTTGGTGAGAAAGTCCTGCATATAAAGGTTGCCCACGTAGACCTGCTGATGGCGTTGGTTGAAAGTGTTCAGGCCGGTGTTGGTGTTCTTGTCGAGGAAGTAGAAGTAGGCAAGATTGTAGTTAAATCGGTTGGAGCGTAGGTTTCCGAACAGGCGAACTCCCGGCTGCTGGTCGGCAAAAATGAAACCGCGAAAGTCGCTGACAAACGGCTGGATTCCCGCGCGCACGGACAGGAAATCAAAATTGGGACTCAGATCGTGGATTTTGGCTTCGACAAATGCCTGCTGCATGCCGGTCCAAGCCGAGAAGCGATTGGTACCATCTTGAACATTGATGTTGACCAATCCGCGCTCGCGTGTCTGCAGGAAATTCAAGTCGATTTCCGGAGAAATCCGAAAGCGGAAATCGACCGGCCGAAAGCTAGTATCGCCCTGAAAAAGGTCAAACGAAAACAGGAAAGCTTGCGAGGCAAAGAACTGCTCGCCTTTACCGAAGAAGGCTTCGCTGTCCGGTTGCTCGGCTGAAACTCCACTTGGTACCGGCAACCTCTGAACAGAGATGCCTGACAAGCTGGTGCCCGTGACGTTCAAGAACCAGTTCTGGCCGAAGATCGGCTGATCGCCCTTGATCCGGTTCCGGTTGAACGGGTCGTACCAATGCGACTTGGTATAGGGAAACTCACCTGGCTTGCCGTAACGATTCCAGGCCGGCATCGGAGCATCCCACCGGTCAGGAGCAGATGTGAAATTGGCGCTGGCAGGCGGCACTTCCTCAGGCACATCGTTCAGTGGCCATGGTGTCGGCGCTTGTAGGTTCTGCATCGCAGTGGGATAAGACGAGACCTGGGGTGGCTCGGTTATTGCTGTCCCGGCGGTGCCGGGAAGTCTGGCTACCTGGTTGGGAGTAACTGGCGTTCCGGAAGGCTCAAGCCGCACCTCAACCGTCAAGAGTTCGCCGCTGGTCATCTGAGCAGCGGAAAGGATGGCTGGTGAGAACCCTTCTTTCTCAGCGCGGATCTGGTACGTACCCAGCGGTAAATCCAGCATTCGGAAAATACCTTCGCTATTGCTGACGACGCTACGGATGGCGATTCGCGAGCGGATGGCGGTGATCTTGACGCCGGGCAAACTTCTGCCCTCGACATCGCGCACAATGCCCTGTATCGATGAGGACGCAGATGAAGCGTGACCGGGAATCCGCTGTGGCAGGACCACCGAGGAACTACTGGAAACCGACGGAGGTAATTGCTGGGTGTCGCCTTGCATTGCCCTGGCGAAGGTACACCCCAACGCGGTAGGAACAAGCCACGCCATCCACAACAGCGAGGTCTTTCGAGCTTGCATCCTCACCGCCGAAGTTAAAGGTCGCTACTTGGAATCAATGGGCTTAGTTGGTATCACAACTTACGCCAGGTAGCAAGCATTGCTTGACTTCCGCTCAAATATGGGCATAATTGCGGGACTGGCGAAAGCACATGCAGTTTGTCTGGTATTCGTAGGGCGTCTCAGGGAAGGTACTGCCTGCATTACGGACTGGCGTTAACTCCACCATCACCGCAACAACAGAGAGGGAGTGGCAATGGACTTTTCGAATCCACTCGGAGCAGGCGAGACGATCGGCGGCAGGCCGGGCGACCCATGCGTCATGGTGATTTTTGGCGCCGGAGGCGACCTCACGCGGCGCAAGCTTCTACCTGCGCTCTACAACCTTGCTACCGCCAACCTACTGTCGCGCGAGTTCGCGGTGGTGGGACTGGCCCGCGAGCCTATGAACTCGGAACAGTTTCGCGATAAGTTCCGGGAAGATATCAAGACCTTCGCTACCGGCGCACTCAACGATGACCTAACGGAATGGTTCGTTCGCCGCCTTTACTACGTGTCGGGCGAATTTGGCGATCCCAACGCCTACAGCCGGTTGAAGGATGTTCTTCAGCAAGCTGACAAGGAACACGGTACCCGGGGAAACTACCTCCACTATCTAGCGGTAGCCCCGGCATTCTTCGGGCAAGTCGTACAACAGCTAGGAGCAGCCGATCTGGTGCGCGAGGACAACGACCACTGGCGCCGGGTCATCGTAGAAAAGCCTTTCGGCCGCGATTTGGAGTCGGCGTGCAGCTTGAATGCCCAACTGCTCCAGGTACTGAACGAAAACCAGATCTATCGCATCGATCACTATCTGGGAAAGGAAACCGTCCAGAACATTCTGGCTTTTCGTTTTGCCAACGGTATCTTCGAGCCAATCTGGAATCGCCGCTATATCGACCATATTCAGATCACGGTGGCGGAAACCGTGGGAGTCGAGCAGCGCGGCGGTTACTACGATCAGTCCGGCACTTTACGCGACATGGTGCCGAATCACATCTTCCAGCTAATTTCCCTGACCGCCATGGAACCCCCAATCTCGTTTCAGGC
>Ga0187847_10001729_pt1 | contig 19013 bp, 14 predicted proteins | sample June2016WEW_4_10_FD_132458 | JGI IMG/M metagenome (GOLD analysis project Ga0187847, IMG submission 132458) | Peatland microbial communities from SPRUCE experiment site at the Marcell Experimental Forest, Minnesota, USA - June2016WEW_4_10 | ecosystem: Environmental > Terrestrial > Soil >...
CACGGAAACTGCGGGTCCGGCTTTCCCTGCGCCTTTGCCTCGTCTCGTTGCCGCTGCTCGTCTTTCGCTCGCAGCAGCTCATTTTCCTCCCGCGCCGCCATCTTGCCCCATGAAACAAACACCGGCGACACCGCCGCATCCGCACCTAGTGCGTCGATGCGTGTCCATGCATCGGCCACCGTTCCACCCCAAGTCGAGTCGATCACGCCCACCGGCACATGCTCCCGCTGCTCAATCTCCCGCGCAAAATACCACCCCACTGCGGAAAAGTTCTTAGCCGTCTCCGGTGTCGAAGCCGCCCATCCCGACCACACATCAGTGTCAATATCGTCTTTCGGATATTCAATCGCCAGCCTCTTCACAATCAGCATCCTGATCTGCGGAATGCCGGCCTTAGGCAAATCCTCCGCTGCCGTAGAGGCTCCGCCAAATCCGCCTCCCATCGAAAACTCCATGTTCGACTGCCCCGCAGCCACCCACACATCGCCGACCAGCACATCGCTTAGCGTGATTGTCTGCGCGGCCGCAACGCTACCCGTTCCTGCGGTTCCCGTCACCACCATTTCAAACGGCCCGCCTGCCCCTCCCGGCTTCAGATACACGCTCCACCGGCCAAGTTTTCCAGCCTGCGCCGAGCGAGTCTCGCCACGAAAACTTACGCTCACCGTCTCCCCGGAACCCGCCAGCCCCCACACATGAACGGGCAGGTCGCGCTGCACCACCATGTGGCTTGACAGAATCTTAGGAAGTGTCACCTCCGCCGTAGCGGTTGTTATCGGAGCCAATGCGAGTAGCAGAAGAAGTCGCAAATTCACTAGAGAGCCTCATCGTGTACAGAATGCCGAAATACTTTCCGCTTCACATGGAAGCAGTATTTTTCCGGAAAGCAAAAGTTATCAGAGTCCACCGCCATTCGTCAGCCCGAGCTTCGTTTGTCCGCCCGATTACCGCGCGACAATTTTGCATAACACGGGCCAAATCTGAAAAAATGCGGCCTTCCCTGCGAGAACCGATACAGCGTCCGAAACTGCCGCAAGCATCTCGTTAGAAAGGCAATTGACTGCATAAGCGTCTCGACGTGCTGATGGAGACACAACCCTTTTCGCCCAGAAGGAATCGCAGTCATCGATGAACGCTGGACGAACAACTTGGCTCACCATCTTCACCCTCGCGGCCCTGGCATCCTCATCCATCCATGTTCATGCCCAGGCGGCTCTGCTCATGGAACAGCCCTACGGTCTCTTCGGCATCGCCGTCCCAACCGGGCACAATGCTATATATTTTGAGCGCGTCTGTGCAGAAACTCCTATCAAGCTCCGCCGTTGCGAACCCGGTGAACTGGGCGCGGTAATCGCCCGCTATCGGGGTATCGCTGGATATGACTGGATGGCAATTCCTCTCGTGCCTTACCTCTACGCCCTTGAAGACCCCTCAGACGTACCCACACGCGTTAATCGTGAAACCGTTGAGCGCATGCGCAATCGCTACTACGAGGCACATCTCCTTAGCACTCTCGGAGCGAACCTGTCTCCCGGCGGCTTCCTGCCTGGCGGATGGAGCGAAAGCCTTGGTGCAGCTTATGAGCGGCGCATCTATGCCTTCCGCTTTGAAACCACTGAAGCCCAGGACGATGCGCTCATCACCCGCATGAACTCTGCCACGAATCACTCTCAATTTGATCTGCTCTACAGCAACTGTGCCGATTTTGCGCGCGTCGTCCTCAACTCCTATTTCCCGGGGACTTTTCGCAGAAGTATGTTTCCGGATGCCGGCATGACCACCCCGAAGCAGCTTGCCTCGAAGCTCGAGCGCTATTCCCGCAAGCACCCTGAAACCGATTTGTCAGTCTTTGAAATCCCCCAGGTACCCGGCTATCGCCGACACAGCGGCTCCAACAAGAGCGTCGCCGAATCCCTCTCCACCACGGCCCATGCCATTCCGATTGCCCTCTTAAATCCCTATATAGCCGGAGGCCTCTTTTTGGATTATCTCGTTCGCGGGTCCCACCATCTCATCCCGAGCCATCCGCAGATCCTTACACCGGACACCCTTTCCGCCCTGTCAGCTCCCAGGTTGACAACCCCCGTCCGCTACGGGCAAGATGCAGGCAGCGCAAGCATTCAGGCCAACGGCGCAACTGACATCGGATCGGCGGAATCGCACGCCCCCGAAGCAGACCTCTTGGCCGGAAGGAAATGAGGGTCCTGCATGAGTAAGTCCTCTCCGCAAGACTTCAAGAACCATGGCCGCTTCGACCCGCCGTATCACATGGTTCTTCTAGCTGCCTTGGCTGTCAACGTCTACATCGTCGGTCTATTTGCATTCAAGCATCTCAATTTCTATACTGCATGGCTATTCATCCTCTCCATCGGTGTCTTTATTCCCGTCCTCAGGCTGCGTCAATATCCCATGAAAGTCCAGGATCGGGTCATCCGTCTCGAGGAACGCCTTCGCTTGCAGGCGCTCGCACCGGCAGAGTGGCATGCACAAATCTATCGCCTTTCTGAAGATCAGTTGATCGGACTCCGCTTTGCCTCCGACGAAGAAGTTGTCGAGTTGGCCAAGCAGGCTCTTGAGCACAATCTGAACCGCAAGCAAATCAAAGAACGCATCAAGACCTGGCGCCCCGATGAATTCCGTGTCTGAATCGCGAACCATCTTCCGAGCAAACAAGAAAGCCGCCTTCAAAGGCGGCTTTCTTGTCGTGTCTGAATCCTTCCGGTGAACCCTACTCGACGTTGCTGACCTTTCCATTGGTAAAGGTCACCTTCATATCCTTGTAGTAGTAAATCTCCTTCACTCCCAGTTTGGCTAGTCGCGCTGGCGGTCCAAAGGCCGCCGTCACTTGGTCCTTGGTCTGCCCGATGGCGATCGTCGGTGGCGGCTGATCCGGCGGTGGCGGAGGTGGTGCAATCGCCTGCATCGGAGGCGGCGCTGGCGCAACTGCCGGAGCCTGCGCAGCTGCTGGTGCTTGCTGGCCGCCCTGATCCTCTGGCGGAACCACCGTGATCACCTCCGCGATGGTCTGTAAGAAGCTATCGACCGGAGGCACCGTCTTCTTGTCTGGATACGAGATCTTCAGGGTCCCGTAATAGTGGATGTTGTTGTAAGGGTCGCTGTACAAGTCGAACGAAATGCCATCCTTCTGCACCATCACCCTTGTAACCCAGCACTTCTCCTCGGGCACAAATCTCCGCTGCTGTGTTTGCGGGTTCGACATGACCATCGCAGTGCCGAACCCCTGTCCCATCTTTCCGTCTTTATAGACATTGGTCGGCGGCACCGGCGAGTCCGAGCTGAACATCACCACTCCCGGCTTGTGCAACTGAACTACATCTCCGGCCGTAACAATGTCTGTTCGGTCCGCTGTCGTGGTGGTTACCTTGAACTTGGCGTTGAGCTTTTGCTGCATTACAGCCGGGTCGCCCGCCTGCGCCGCCAGAACGCCAGCTGTAATCATCACCGCGACAACCACTCCACAAGCGCGATGCTGCCTTACCTGATTCATAAATTCCTCTCTTGTTTCAGTTTTAGGGGACTCCTCACCGGATGAGAGAAACGTATATTGTGAAATCCCCTAAGTCAAGATCACAAACATAAACAAATGAGCTAAGCGCAAACCAGGCAGGTCTTTGCCGACCCGTAGGAGCCCGCCATTCGCTGGGCCCCGCTAAGTTCTCTCGTGGGCGCTATCACCCTTTGTTTTCGCCGCCCTCCGCCGCATCCTTGCCTTCAGGCCCCGCCGTGTCCAACCCGTGCTCGTGCCGATAATGCTCCGCCGGCATCTTGCCATCCCACCATGCCCAATTCATCGGATACACATCTGGGTCGAAGAACACCTGGTAGAAATGCCACACTAAAATAGCCAGCGTAGCCAGAATTGCCTCGTAGTAATGGATTGATGTCGCCACGTCAACCCACCACCGCGCCAGCAGGTTGCCAACCCAGACCTTCGCCCAGATCATCACGCCCGTAAGGCCCATCAATGCTGTGCCCCACACCAGCGCCCAATATTCAGCCTTCTCCGCGTAGTTGAAGCGCCCGAAATTCGGCCTGGTCTCGTTGAGTCCCAGGTAGTATGCCATTGTGCGCCATGCATCGGACGCATCCTTCCGCATCGGCGCCAAGTCACAAATCAACCGTCGTCCTTCCCTGCAGGCGATCAGATAGCAGATGTGATAAATACCCGCGCCAATCAGGATGACTCCCGCCACGCGATGGATGATGCTGCGCAGGTGCTCGTTCATGCCAAGCACATCCGCAATCCATGAGTTCGGAAATTTGAGCGCAAACCCCGTAACCACCAACACAATGAAGCTTGTCAACAAAATCAAATGCTGCCAGCGTTGATTCGCGGTCATCCGAACCATATACGGGTTCTGTAACCTGCGTTTCGCCACTGCTTTGCTGCGCCAGATGATCGCGTTATGCAGGAACATCGCCCCAATCACAAGCCAGATCAGAACAATATAGATCAGCCGCACCCAGCGCACCGCAATAGAGCCTGGATCCTGCGAAAGGCTGCGGTCCATATGCACTTTGTTCAGCGTGAATTTTTGCGTGACGCCCTTGTGGCACTTGCCGCAGGTCGCATCCAGATTTGCGTGATTGATCGTAGAACGCGGATCATTCGACGGCAGAATGTCATGCACCCCGTGACAACTTGCGCAGTTCGCCACTACCACCGAACCGCCCTCCGAGGCCATTCCGTGATAACTGTCTAGATAAGTGGAAACGCGATTTCCGGCAAATCCGAATTCCTGTGAAAGACGCACCCCTTCGTGACAATGCGCGCAGGTAGTGCGGGCAATATTCTGTTCCGAAACTGAAGAATTCGGGTCGACATGCGCCTTGATCGAGTGAATCCCATGGCAATCCGTGCATGCCGGTGCCAGTTGATTACCCCGTGCAATTGCCTGCCCATGAATGCTCTGATTGAATGTGTTCTCAATCTCCGCGTGGCACTTGCCGCACGTACCTGGGACGCTGGCCTTGTAGATGGGAGACTTCACATCGCTCGCCGGCAGAATCTCATGCGCCCCGTGGCAATCGGTACAGACCGCGGCTTTCTTTGATCCCTTCTCGATCGCGAGTCCATGCACGCTGTCCTGATACGAGAGGAAGGGTTGTGCACTCTCGCCATTCGATTCCATTAGAAACTTCTGTCCATGGCATCGGCCGCACGTGTTCGGAATGTTGGCGTGGTTCACCGGCGATTTCGCGTCGTCGGCTCTCAGGACTTCGTGCGCACCCCCGTGGCAGTCCTGGCAATTGGCCGCTGGTGCGCCTGTCTTCGTCGCCTTCGCATGCAGGCTCTGCTTGTAAGCCTGCTGTGCATCCGCATGACACTGCGCGCAGGTCACCTTCTGCGGAACGGCCTCGTGCGGCAGGCTCTTCACATCCTTGTGGCAATCCACGCACGAGAACATAAATCCGTGAATCGAGTGCTGCAGCTTGCCCGCATCCACAAACAGGCTGATGGTCTTGCCGTTTACTTCCGTTGTCAGCGTCTTGTCGGAGTGGCAGGCAAGACAGTCTGTGTCTTTCGGGTTCTGCTCCGCACGAACTGAAAGCGCCCACAAACAGAGGACGACGGCAACCATTGGCGCAATGATTCTTCGAGTCAACTTCACGCCATCAAGCAGATGCTTCCTTGAATTGCATGCGCAGTGATTGGAGTCACAAGGCCACAACGCAGAGGCCCAACCGTTCCCCCTTCCGCACAGTAAACATGTACTTTCGTTTACATGCGAAAAGACAAAGACCCATCCTCTTCAGCAGAATGGGCCTCTGTCTTGATCATCCGCTCTTCGTTAATCAACCATCGTGTCTTCGATCATCCGTCTTTACGTGAAGTAAGCACTTAGTGTCAGCACCAGCAGCGTTAGTCCAATCAGAATCGCCGTGAACCCAATCACCCGCGCGAAATTGATCCACCATGTCGCCGGCGCTGATCCAAGTCTCGACTCCAACTTCCCTGTCTTTTGCAGCGCCTCAAACTCCTCCGGCCGTTTATGCTTGAACTCTTCTTCGCTCTCCACGCCGGTAAAGATCACCATATCCATCGGAAAAGTGTCTGGACGCAAGTGCGTATTGACGAAATGAATTGAGAAGATGAAGAGAATCGCCAACAGCCCCTCTTCGCTGTGAACCACCAGCACCGCATTCAGCGCCCACCCCGGCAGGAACCGCGCGAAGAATGGCGCAAACCACATCGCGTATCCTGAGAAACCGATGATCATCATCCCCCAGAACACCGCCCAGTAGTCGAACTTCTCCCAGTAGGCATAGCGCCCAAACGTCGGCCGTTTTCCCAGTCCGACAAACCAGCGCACGTGTCCGACCAGATCCTTCACATCTTTCCAGTTGGCCACCATTGAATTCGGCCCCCAGAAGATCCCCTTCTCACGATTGACCACGCCGCGCGTGAAAATATCTTTCAGGTGAATCAGAAACGCGACTGTCAGCACCAGTGCGCACAGCTTGTGAAAGAAGATGATCGCGCCGAACCCACCCACCGCCGAAGCAAACTTGCGCGCCCAGAAGCTCTGGCTGAAGCGCATCGGAAGTCCCGTCGCAGCCAATCCCAAAAACGAGCTGAACAGAACCCCATGCATATACCGCTGCGCCGCGGTGAAGCGCGTGAAAAACCGCCCCTTCCCCGCTTCGTTCCCCGTACCACTGACTGCCGCTGGCTCAAGATCAGGCATGGTTCCCTCCCTCAGTCGACTTTCTCTTTACCTGTTCAAGGCGCTGGCGAATCAGCCAAAGTATCGTGTGAATCAGGAAGAACGTAAGCACACTCACCAATAGAAGATTCATGAATAGCCCAATGTAATAAAGCGCAGGATTCAGCTTCCGGTTATGCGCATTAGCGTGCGGTTGATACTGCACAAAGCTTGCGTTGGCGCCCGCATGACACCGGCCGCAGGTCTTCACTAGGTTCGCTTTGTTGACCGGCGAGCGCGGATCGGACGCAGGCAGAATCTCGTGCGCCCCATGGCAATCCCAGCAGCGCGCCGTCTCTACGTAACCACCCAGCGAGCCCAGTTGCGAGTGGAACGTATCACGGTAAGTCGAGAACTTCTCCTTGTGGCATGAACCGCAAATCGGTGTCGACTGCGAACGGAACACAGCCTCTGTCGGCTGCAGTATCGCGTGCGCGGTGTGACAGTCCGAGCACACCGGAGCGTCCAGTTTCCCCGCAGCCACAGCCTTTCCGTGCACGCCCTGTTCATAATCTGTAGTAATTCCTGCGTGGCATTTCCCGCACGTCTCGGGAACATTCGCTTTATAAGTCGCGCTTTGCGGATCTTTGTGGCTCAGGATGTGGTGCGACCCGTGACATGTCTGGCAGTTCGCCGCAACCAGCAGCCCTTCTTTGCTCAGCGCAAATCCGTGGATCGAGTCAATGTACGACGGGTAAATGCTCGGCAGACCGTGCTTTTGCCCCATCCCTTGATTGCTGTGGCATTGCCCGCAAGTGCGCGGCACATTCAGCGGATAGACCGCCGACTTCGGATCGCTCTTCGGAACAATCGTGTGCGCGTCTCCGTGGCAACTGGTGCAGGGATGCTCCTTGCCGTCCGCATGTACGCTTCCAACCAGCCCAGTTGCTTCATCGGCGTGGCAGGCGCTGCACTCCACCCGCTTCACCTTGTCCGGATGCGGATATTCCTTGATGTCGGCATGGCAATTGCCGCATTCCAAACTGCCGTGAATGCTGGAATGAAACTTCTGCGCATCCACGCTGATACTGTGTCCTGCCCCATCTTGCATCCCTGCGTCGCCATGGCACGAAATGCAATCAGTGGCCTGCGCAAAGCCTTGCGGCGCAAGAGCCAGTGCGATGGACGCAAAGATCGTTAGGGCTATGGAGGAAACGGTCTTCATCTTGTCTCCGGTTAATGCCTGCCGATCCCCGATGCGGGACATCCGCGATAGCGGTCCGTCTCTCCCGATTCGAGCCGCACGGTCAGGTCTGGCTTAATCTGTTCCCCTACTTCTGCAGCGTGCGAATGTACCCGATCATGTCCTTGATCTGCGGGTCCGTCAGCTTGCCCTTGTACGCAGGCATCTTGCCCTTGCCGTCTTTGATTGAAGCGGCTAACTGCGCATCGCTCGCCTTCACCATCGCCGGATCCTTAAAGCTGAGCACCTTGAAGTTTTTCGCCGTCGGCGTTGTGGCAAGCCCATCAGCCCCGTGACACATTGCGCACTTCGCCTTGTAGGTATCAGCGCCAGGAACGGCAGCGAACGCAGGTCCAGCAAGAGAAATAGCAAGCAGGCTTAATGCGGTATTTCTGACTTTCAGGTTCATTCTGTGGCTCCCTGCAGCGGCCATTCGCCGCTTACTCATCAGCTACATGGATAGTCCTCTCGCTTTGGCATCGTATGTGATGGGGACCACAGTTCGCCCTCAATTGAGAAGATCTGTACCACTTTAGTGTGCGCAACATCCCTGTACTCGCCGGTTTTCATCCTGCCGAATGATTACCTGAACGTGATACCGCTCACACCTCTTTATCGGAAGCCAGCCCGTCCTTCGCTTCCTCACGCACTTCAACCAGGACCTCCCGGTCTCCCGTTGCGGAGACAAGCGACACGCGACTCGGCAGGTGCCGCATCGGCGGGGCGCCGTGCCACTGCGCTCAACCTAAATTGGGTCTGGATTCACGACGAAACTGACGTAGTCACATCGCCGACGCCTTCACTTTTGGGGGGATGGGCAGCCTGAACTCGATGCCGGGAGCACCGAGGCTCAAACCCACAAGAATCACGCGTGCCCCATCCACGCGGTTCTTTCTACCGCATGGATGGGAAGCAGTACGCCAGTGCGAGCCTCCCGCGAGCGTTTGGCCCCACCGCAGGTGGTTGGCCGCACCGCAGGTGCCGAGCGTCTGTCGCACCGCAGGTGCCTATACTTTGAGCATCGCCGGAAGCGAAAGGGTCTCCATGATTGCTTTCATGGCTTCCTCATCGTTTCCAATTTTCGCGAGCAGTTTGTCTTTAAGCTCCTCGCGCTTGGCATAGAGGCGAAGCGGTTCCGGAGGATTATGCAGCAGTTCCTTCCCTACCAGCGCGCGCACAAGGAAGGGCATGTACGACGAGTAGTCGCCCTGCATGCTCACCGTCTGCGTTGCGTAGGTCGCCGGATTAACCTTGCCCCACGACACCGCCTCGGCTGGCGGACACGATGACAAACTGCCATCCGTCACCGGAGAGGAAACAATCTGAACGTCGTAGTCATATCCCCGAATGTTCTCAAGGAAGAATATCTGCGACAGAGTCGGTTCCGGCTGCAATGAGTAATTCTTGGGAACACCGCCCCCCAGAATCAGAATCGCAAACGACTTCGCATCCGAGTCAAACAATCCCCAGTGATGGTACGCGCAGCTCTCAAACACATCTTCGTGAAGATCGTAGTCAAAGCCGTATTGAATCTTGCTCATCCGCGCCAGCGCCCACAGCTTCACGGAATTCAGGAACAGGCTGCCGTCGGCAGGCGCTCCAATAAAAACCGGCAACTCAAGTTCGGCGCACGTGCTCATCAGGCCCGGCGCAATACCCAGCGCCTTTTCCCGCAAGGCAAATTGTTTGCCCAGCAGATAATTGCGCTCCGTCGTTGTCATCTTCTTTTGGAACTCAGGCCGTTGCAGTATCTCGGTCGCCACGGCGTCCTGGTCAAACAGTACTTGTTCATCGAATCCGGTATCGGCAACGCGAATCACGCCGTTCTCGCGAAGCTCACCGTCGTCCCCAAACATATCCACTTGGCGAATCGGCCGCTCCGCAGTCTTCCGCAGACAGTCGTGCCCGTCGTGGTAGCAGATCGCGTCAGTCACCGTGATGTACGCAGTGTTCGCAGCTTTGATCAGTGGAATGAGCCACGCCCGGTGTTGATCGGAAACCGTGATCGGCCCGGCGCAAGTGACCACCAGCGGAATACGCTTTTCGATTATCGCTCGCATCGCATCATAGACCCGCCGCAAGTAAGCCCCGCCGAATGCTGGAAGCGACGACAGAAACACCTCATTCAAATCCTGGCATTCCGTCACCGGCTTTCCCGTCACCGCCCCACCCATCAGTCCATCATTCGAGCACTTTGCCATTTCTAAAGAGACCTCCAATCAAGCTATATCCAGTATCCAACATCCCCAACGCATCCGCGAAAGCGCCCTCCATCCCAATGTAAAATTGCATTCACAATTCATCATCGGGTCCGAAGCCTCAATCGTGGGCCCGCGACTTTCCCCCTTGGTTCTCGGTGGGAGGAGCAAACTGTAAGATATGGCCTTGACTCGCAAGGGATCGGCGAATCTTCTCGGAAGCCTGAGCGTTTTGTGCTCTTTGGTACCTTTGGTATTGATTTTGAGAAGCAAGATAGTCGGAGGTTTTCCAACAAGTCTGAATCTGTCGTTCACTGGTGTGATTCATCTCTGGGAATTCGGACTATTGCTAGCCTTCATCGCTAGCTTCTTCGGGTCGAGGTGGTGGGCTCTCGCTGTATTGCTCACCATAGTCTCGATCTTCGGGACTTTAGCCTTCACTTGGTCTTAGAATTGATAGCCAAGTGCCCCTGTCCCGCGTTTGGGACAGGGGAAAAGTGCGAATTCAATGAGCGAATCGAAGCCACCCCAAGGATTTACTTCTCCGGGATCACTACAAATGCCCCCGGAATCTTAGATCCATCTCCCCCAGCAAACACCGCATGACCCAGTGCAGGAATCCCAATCTCCCACTTCGGCCCCGCCAGCTCCGGCATCGGTTTCGCCTGGAACAGCCTCTTGCACTGCTTCGCCGTCCACTTAGCCCAAGCCTTCGACTTCTTCCGCCGTGCGCTGTCCGTCGAAATGCCCGTCCCCGCATACATCTGCCTGTATAACTTCGATAGAAACATGAATGCTACCCGCGAAGTAATATTCGGGCAGCAAGCCGACCGCTCCCAGATAGCTCCCCAGTTATAAAACCTGTCCCAGACCTTCTGTGTCCTATCCCGTATCTCATCCGAGCTCATCGTAGGATGCGGCGTAAACATCTTCGGTCTTACTTCCGTCGGAATCATCCAGTACCGCGTAATTGGAACATCGCCCACCATCGTCGGATGTTGCGCCTGCTCCTTCTCCCATTTCCCAAAGTCCACAGTCCCCGGGAATGGTGTCATCATCACGAATTGCGCAAACGTCACGCCCGCCTTCAGCGCCATCTCCACCGTCGCGTCGAAAGTAGCCGGCTTATCCGAAGGTAATCCGAAGATGAACGATCCCAGCACGTGCACTCCATGCTGTTTGAATGTCTGCAAGCGTTTTGCTAGCGCGTCGCCCGAACAGTTCCAGTCCTTGAACACGGCCTTCAGCCCTTCAGGAGTTACCGCTTCCACGCCCACGAGCGCGCCCTTGATGTTAGCCTTGTGCATCGCATCAAGATATTCGCCGTCTTCGCCCGCCTCCATCGTGATCTGCGTAAAGAACACCATATCTTTCGGCAACTTTGCCAGCTCTTCCATCAGCTGGTACCGCTCCTGGCGAATCGCAGTCAGCTCTTCTAACTTGGCCGTGTTGTTCTGTTCGCGCGCCAGCCGCAGATCGGTCAATGTCACCGGGTAGAAGTTATCGTCCGCCAGGGCGATAAAGCGAAATCCCAACCGGCGTAGTGCAACAATCTCGTCCACCACACTTTGAAATCTTCTCTGCCTCGGCTTCTGTCCATCCGTCCGCCACACCGAGCAAAACGAGCAGTGCTTTGGACATCCGCGAATCGTCTGCACCGAGGCCCACATATACTTCTCGGGATTCATCAGGTCCCAGCGCGCAGCCAGGAACTGGCTCCCCTCCAGTCGCCCGCCCTCGTACACCTTCTCCGGTTTGCCCGCCAGGCAATCCGCGACCACTCTACCCCACGCAACATCACCGTCGCCCTTGACCACTGCGTGTGCCTCTCCCAGTCCCAAAGCCTCTTCGGGAAATAGCGTAGCGTGAATCCCTCCGTACACCACCCATGCACCGCGGCTCCGCGCCATTCTTCCCACGGCGTAGCCGCGCAGCGCATTGCCCGTGTGCACGCTGACGCCCACAATGTCGCCTGGCTGGATTGTCTCCGGCACAATCTGTTCCAGTGATTCATCCACCAGAATGGGATCGCCTGCCGCTTGCGGCGTAGCTGCTGCAAGCACAAAAAGCCAACGCGGTGTGATTACCGCCGTACCAAATGAGTTGTCGCTTGGATTCACCAGATGAACGCTCATCAAACAAAAACCTTCCCTCGTGCCGGTGGACGTGCGTTGCGAGTGCGGTGTAAGAGAGCGTTTTGTAGTCGGAAGAGTAATTGCAGACGTAAGCTTCCGCGCGATCAGCGATGACGCGTATTTTTCAGCTCGAAGAATTTTCCCCTGAACTGTTGTGCTGATCTTACAGGTATCGGGCTATGAGCGGTGAGCAATATTGACCGCTTTTGGTCAGGAATCTAATTATCTTTGCTTCAAATACATAAATAACTTAAGAACTAACTGCGCACGAGCGCCGCGTCACAGTAAATCCTCCATCATTGTAGAAGTTCGAGTCCCGGAATAATCAAGCGCCGTTCGCGAAAGAGTGCCGCGCATATACTTACCACTTCGGCGTCCAGCTTGGTACCCGCCTCACGTTCAACAGCCTTCAAAGCAACTTCCAATCCAAGTGCGCGTCGATACGGTCGCTCTGAAGCCATCGCTTCCACTATATCCGCCACGGTCAGCACCTTGGCTTCAGCCAGAATCTCATCTGCCTTCAGCCCCAACGGATACCCGGAGCCATCCAGTTTTTCGTGATGTTGGCGCACGATCTCCGCAACTGGCCACGTAAATGGGATGTCTTTCAGGATGGCGTAGCTGCTGTCCGGATGCCCTTTCACTAGTTTGTATTCTTTCGCGGTCAACCGCGATGGCTTGGTCAGGATATCCGGCGATATCGAGATCTTCCCTATGTCGTGCACCATGGCTGCCATGCGCAGTCCCTGCAGGCGTCCCTCTGGCCATCCCATCTCCTTGCCAATCGCGTACGCAATGTCGGCTGTCCTGGTTTCGTGGCCTGCCGTGTAGGGATCCCGCATCTCCATGGCCGTCACCATCGCCGATATCGACGCAGTCAAGGCCTCTGTCAGATGCTTCTGCGTCTTTTCAAGGTTTCGCCGTTCCTCATCCAGAAGCTGCTTGTGTTCCAGTGCCTTGATGCCGTGAGCCACCTGCTCTGTAAGCCGCTCGAACACCTCTACTGGCGCAGTTTCAAATGCTCTCGGGCGCGCCGAATACACAATCAACGCACCTTTCCACCCACTCTCGATATGAAGCGGCGTACACACAGCCGACCGAATCCCGAATTCTCGCGCTCGCTCTCGCCACACCGCAAAAGATGGCGATTTCTCGGTATCCTCCAGAATCTGGAGCTCATCGGTTCGAATGCAGACGCCCATCGGACCCTGGCCAGACGCCTCATCTTCTAACCAGCTTACGTGCACTCCATTCAGAAAACCCACCGCGCTCCCTGACGATGCGGCCACTCTGATCTTCTTGTCCGGCCCGTCCTCCGCAATGCCTACCCATGCCAGCACGTACACCGATTGCGCCGTGATCGCCTCGCAGATGGACTGCAGCAACCCTTCGGCCGTACGGGCTCGTCCAAGCGCCAACGCAGCAATCGAGAATGCCGACAATGCCCAGTTTTGCGCTGAAAGTTGATGCTCTTTTTGCTGTTGCTCGGTGATATCGCGGAACTCGGCGATCACCACGGTTCCGCCCCCAAGCCGGATCGGATCAGAAGACCAGATCGCAACCGGCACCAGCCGGCCGTCTTTGCATTGAAGGTGAAACCCCGAGTGGGGAGTTGCACGGTGCCTCGACTGCAGGAATTCCAACTCAGCCCGAGAGCGCTCGGCAGGCGGGTGAAGTTCCGTCACGTGCTTTCCGATCAGTTCCTTGCGAGAATAACCCATCAGCGCTTGCGCTGCAGGGTTCGCATCTACAACCACCCCACCCTCAGCATCAACCGCAATCTTCCCGTCCTGCGCATAGCTCCAACTCAGGGCGTACAAGCTGTTCCGATCTTCCTGTTCCGTCTCACACATTGCGGAAACGGTGCCGTTTCTGTCCATGCGCCTATCCAATCACGGCAAGCCAACACAGGAGCGGCAGATCCCCTCCTGTGATAACTCCTCAAAATGCGAAAAAAAGAGACTGAAAATGGGTGCTGTAAGAAAATTGACACTATTGTGTATATAGAAGTCAATACCCAAATCGGGTAGTGCCCGCTCCGTCACTCTACTTGGCTGCATTGCTCTATTTGTATCGGCATTTGCTGCACGATCTCTAATCCAAAGCCTCCGGTGTCCCTTTCTGCATGGGGCTATTTGGAAGCGGATCTGTGCTCTAGAACAAAACCAAATCCAACTGCCGCCAGCGTCGAAGGCCCGGAGCGATCTCTCCCCTAAAGCGCCGAGACCGTTACATTGCCATCGGTGCTATGAATGGTCAGCGGTACCCCGCCCGCATTCAAATGGCCGCGCAGGTTATGTCCAGAGCTATGGCTTGAGTCGTAGCCTTCCATTGTGAGCGGCACCGTGCTACGGATCTGACCGTCACTGGTATGGATATCCAAGTCAGCCGCGAGGGTTCGCGGCAGCTTCACCGTCACCTGGCCGTCAGAGCTCTCGATTCGCGACGACGAAGTCAACTGCGTGCCTTCGCTCAGCGTCACGTCCAGGTTGCCGTCGCTGGTGTGCGCCTGCAACGAAGTAAACCGGCCATCGATCGTCGCATGACCATCGGACGAGCGCGTCTCCAGCGTGCCAGTCGCATTGTGAATCTTGATTGTGCCATCGCTGGCGCTCAATCGCAGCGACCCGCTCACATCCTCAACGTCCACCGCACCATCGCTTGTATGCAACTCCAGGTTCCCCTGTACTCCAATGACCTTGAGACTGCCGTCAGACGTCCGCGCCTCGAGGTCCAGCCGGGAAGGCGTTTCTACCATGACGTGGGGCTCGTGCCAATTCCCCATCGTGAAGTGGATGCCTATGTGAGCCTTTTCTTTCAACTCGAAATTCACATGACCGCCGCTCTGGGACTCGGTCAGGTCAAACTCGCTTGGCTTGCGATCCTTCCAATCGATCCCGACCTTCACCTCACGGCAACTCCCGCAACTGCTCACCTCTACCGAGGCATCTCCGGTGCTCAAAGTGAGTGAGGCCTTCTCCGAAACCGGATAGGACTTGGACCAAGCTGCGTTGCCTGTCTGAGCATTCGCAATTGCACCGGCCACCAAGGCCAGTGCCGGAAGGTACATTGACGCTAGGCACAGATTTCGCATGGACGCATCCTCTGAGAATCATGTACGGCGCGAACGCACCGCCGGTTCCAATCTCAGGGGCGCCGGGGCGGGTAAGCTCACCCCACTGTGCTGAGCTTCTCCACCGGTATCGGCACCTGCTCCACAATCTCTAATCCAAAACCCTCCAGAGCCGGAATATGCATCGTCGTATTTGACAGCAACCGAATCCGCTGGATCCCCAGGTCCGACAAAATCTGCCCACCCAGTCCAATAGCCCGCAAGATTCGCCCAGTACGCGCCTGCGAACCTTCCCGCTGTCGAAGTTCCTGGTGCAGAATCAGCCGCCCCACGCCCGCTGCTTCCGTTTCATGGATTGCCGCTGCACCTCCCGGCTCAAATGCCTCCGTTGGAGTGGGCGCATGTTCAATCTCAAAGCCTCGCGACGTGTTGTGCAGGTACAGCACCACCCCGCACCCCTCTTCGGCAATCATCCGCATTGACTGGTCGAGAGTCTCGCGGCATCGGCAGTCGGCTGCAAACACATCGCCCGCCGTGCAACGCGTGTGCACCCTTACCAGCACCGCATGCGAGCAAGGCGCCCGCAACTGGACGCCGTTCCCCATGCCCTCTGCCGCCTGCTCCAAATTCCTAGCCAACCCATCCACCGCAGGCCCGCTACTCATCGCTGGACAATCCCCGCAAAGCTCCCCACGCACCAGCGCAATATGGCTCTCTCCGCCCGTCACCGCGCTCTCGTACGCAATCATCCGGAACTCGCCATAGCGTGTCTGGATGCGGCTTTCCCCAGCTCGCACTATGTACCGCTCATGTCGCAGACGGTAGCGGATCAGCTCCGCCACCGTAAGAATCGTCAACCCGTGTTCCTTGCAGAACGGAACTAGGTCCGGAATCCGCGCCATCTCCCCGTCGTCCCGCATAATCTCGCAGATCACTCCTGACGGATTCAGTCCGGCCAGCCGTGCCAGGTCTACTGAAGCCTCAGTCTGCCCCGCCCTCACCAACACGCCGCCTTTGCGTGCGCGCAGCGGAAATACGTGGCCCGGACGTGCCAGATCGGTGTAGCTCGACCGCGGGTCGATCGCCGTACGAATCGTATGCGCCCGGTCCGCCGCAGAGATCCCTGTCGTCACTCCCTCGCGCGCTTCGATAGTCTCAGTGAACGCCGTCCCAAATCGCGACGAGTTCTGCTGCGTCATCGGAAACAGCCGCAAATGATCGGCGCGTTCCTCCGTCAACGTCAGGCAGATCAGCCCGCGTCCAAACCGAGCCATGAAGTTGATCGCCTCTGGCGTCACGAACTCCGCGGCCAGGGTCAGGTCGCCCTCATTCTCTCGGTCCTCGTCGTCCACCACCACCACCATCCGCCCCGCGCGAATCTCGTTGAGCGCGCCGGGCACGTCGGTAAAGGGAGGCTCGAAAGTGCGTGCACTATTGGGCATGATGACCTTTTCATTCTCGCCTATGGCAGGTGAAAACGGCAAAAACCTCCCACACGATCAGATCAAAGATGCGCACAGAAGCGCTGCCTGATTATTGGATAGCAGTCTTAATCCGGCTCTGTCCGCAGCCAGCGAATCATGTGCGGATAAGACCGAGGTGGACTGCGGCCGCATAGGACCAGGTCTGCGCGGTAATCTCATCTCCCATGTCGGAGCCAGCATTCGATACGGCGGCGGCACGCCGCGCAGGCAACATGGTCGCCGGTGGCCAGCCGCTCCGGGTCGACAATGATGCCGCCCGGCTCCAGCGTGACGCCAGGCAAGAATGTCTCGTCGCCAAAAGGTGCCAAGCTTACAGTGAGCCCTATCTGCCAAAGCCAGTCCACGATCAGAGTTGCGGTAGGACCGAGCATCGACCTTGAGTGTAACGGCAAACGTCCGACTGCAATCCTTACACCACCCCAAACAGCAAAAGCGCCGCCCAAAGGCAGCGCTTTTTGAGGAACTTCCAAAGAAAAGGCCTACAACGTCGATTCGATCTCGAAGCCCCAGGCCTCCAACAGCGCCTCGGGGATATACTTGGAATTCTTGTTCCGCCGAGCCCACTCCCGAAGACGGGTGGACCGGATGTACTGGTCCGGGGTAAGCTTGAACTCCTTCACGATCTGCTCGAAGGAGGTCACTGTGGGCACAACGGGGCCGATGGGCTCCGGTTTGCCCCAATTGGGATTTCCACGACGCTTTGCCATCGAATTGGTGTCCTTAATGGAGGATAATTTCTACGTTCATCCTCAGATTCGGGCTGGGGGAACCTGTCTCTCCTGAGGTAACTCTAGAGTTTTATTTTACGGATTTTTTCTTCAAAAATCAATAGTAAAATGATAGAAATTTCGAAATGCCACCCTGATCCATCTCGAACCAACTTCTCCCGTATCTAATTCATTTAAAATTACTTACGTCCTCAACATGCCAACTTCCGCCTCCCCGGTCAAAAGGGTTACATGTGCGCTTGATAGTAACCATTTCCCCTGTGGACCGATACTCTTTTGACAACACCCAGGAGCCTCAATCGCACCACTCCTCAAACGCCCCACTCCGGAGCACACCAGCCAATGCATCCACATCTAGAGCCAGAACCCGATCCTGCTCCAACCGTGGAACCACCGCCCTCACCACATCGTGCGCCCGCTCCATCGCTGGGCCTGCCTTCAGCGGTCTCCTGCATTCCAATCCCTGCGCCGCGCACATCAGTTCAATAGCCGTGATGCGCTCGCCATTCTCCACAATCTGCCGCAGCTTCACCGCCCCGGTCATCCCCATCGACACGTGATCCTCTTTGCCTCCACTCGTCGGGATACTCCCCGTAGAAGAAGGATGCGCGAGAACCTGGCACTCGTTGATCAGCGCCGCCGCCACAATCTGCGCCATCATGAACCCCGACGAAAGTCCCGGATCCGGCGACAAAAACGGTGGCAGCCCCTCGTTGATGTCCGGATTCAGCAGCCGGTCGATTCGCCGTTCCGTAATGCTCGCTAGATCGGTCAGTGCGATCGCCGCGTAGTCAAACGCGTATGCCAGCGGCGCTCCATGAAAATTCCCTCCAGAAAGAACTCCGTCTTCTTGCGCCTTCGACGGGTCGCTTGGAAACACCAATGGATTATCTGTAGCCGACCCCGTCTCAACCTCAAGCACGTCGCACACATGTTCAAGCACATCCCGCACCGCCCCATGCACCTGTGGCATGCAGCGCAGACAATAAGCATCCTGCACGCGCGAATCCTGTTCCCGGTGCGCTTCGCGAATCTCCGAACCCTCCATTAGTCCCAGTAAATGCGCCGCCACCGCAATCTGCCCCGCATGAGGCCGTGCCTCGTGAATCCGCTTATCGAAGGCCGTTGGCGTGCCCATCAATGCCTCCAGGCTCATCGCCCCCGCCAGGTCCGCAACCTTCACCACCCTGAGCCCGCGCGCCACTGCCAGCGCCCCCACTGCGGTCATCGCCTGCGTCCCGTTCAGCAGCGCCAATCCCTCTTTGGCTGCCAGCGACAGAGGCTGCAAGCCGGCGCGCTGTAGCGCCTCGCCCCCAGCCATTAGTTCGCCGTGATAGAACGCCTCACCCTCGCCAATGGCGACCAATGCAAGATGCGCCAGTGGCGCCAAATCACCGCTTGCTCCCACCGAGCCTTTCTCCGGAATCACGGGATGCACCCCAGCGTTCAGCATCGCCACCAGTGTCTCCACCACCACAGCTCTG
>Ga0187847_10001730_pt1 | contig 18986 bp, 16 predicted proteins | sample June2016WEW_4_10_FD_132458 | JGI IMG/M metagenome (GOLD analysis project Ga0187847, IMG submission 132458) | Peatland microbial communities from SPRUCE experiment site at the Marcell Experimental Forest, Minnesota, USA - June2016WEW_4_10 | ecosystem: Environmental > Terrestrial > Soil >...
GCGGTGGGACAGGCTTCAGCGGTGGGACAGGCTTCAGCCTGTCGTCTGGATGGTCTGGGGTGGCCACCCTTTTTGCGGGCGACGTGCTGAGCCGATTGTGGATCGTCGCCGCTAACGTAAGCCTGCTCGCCGCCGTGCTGGCGGCGGCCCGGCGGCCCGGCCCCCGGCCAGCCTGGAAGCCCATCGCCGTGTTTGCCAACTGGATCACGCTCTCCACTGTGATCGGCTCGCTTTACAACTACATCCCGTCAATCGCGCTTTCGCGCTGGGCGGCGGCCTCGGCGCTCGGAACATATAGCCTGGGCATGTCGCTAACCGGCGGATTTGCGCTCCTGATGAATACCACCAGCACAGTGCTCTTGCCGGAAGCGGTCGCCGCAACCACCCCCGAGCACCGCCGCGGCTACTTGCGCAGCTACTTGCCTGGAGCCGCGCTGCTGGGGGCGGCGCTGCTCGCTCCGACATGGCTCGGCGGGCGGCTCGCGGCGCACCTTTTTCCGGCCGCCATGCCGGACGCCGTGCGCGTCTTCCAACTGCTGGCCACGGCGCAGATTGCGCTGCTGGTAGCCAATCCGGTGCAATTCCTGCTTTACGGCGCGGGACGCCCCCAGTGGTGCACGGCATCCGACGCTCTGATCACGCTGCTGTTCGGCGCGATGGCCGTATGGCTGGCGCCGGCACACGGTGCGGTCGGTGTGGCCTGGGCGCTGCTGATCGCGCAAACGGGAGTCAAGGCAGCGCTGGCCACGGGGCTGTGGAGGTGGGACAGGCTTCAGCCTGTTGTGACATGAGAACCGTTCTCATTGCGGTGCTAGCCCTGGTTGCCGTGGCCGTGCACTTCGCTAACGCATCGCCGGCCGGGGCAAACGCTTATCTGTTCTTCGCCGTGCTGTTGCTTTCCTTTGGCATTTACAGCCGGGGAATGCGACGGCAGAACTACTGGTTGAGCCTGACCGGGCTCGCGGAGGCCTGGTTCCTCTTCGATTACTGCGTGTATGGAACCGCGTTATCCGTGCTTGAGCGGAGCAAGACACCCTTGCCGGCGTCGATGGACGAAGCCTATTCGCGCACCTACCTGGTGGGCGCTCTCGCGTTTGTGGCGTTCGCCTGCGGCGCCCACGCCGGCTTCGCCCGATCACGTCTCAGCCGGGGTGCGCGGTCGGCCGTGCGCTCCTTGATCGCTGCCCTCCGGGCTCGCCGGCACAGGTGGGACAGGCTTCAGCCTGTCGTATCGTTTCGCCGCAACCGGCTGCGGCGCGTGGTGTACATCTTGTTTACCGCCGCGGGAGTGTTGAGCATCGTGGTCCTGCTCGTCGATCCCGAGAGCCGGCAACAGCTTTTCTTCGATCATGTCGGACTTACTCCGCGCCAGGGCATGGGCCGCTACACCGCCTTGCTATTCATGCTCCCTACCACCGCCGTCGGGCTTTGGTATCTCTCTAAGCCAAAGCGGCGGTACTCCCGCGTGCTGACTATGGCGGGCCTGTTTTTGATTGCGACCATCCCCCTGGGTTGCGGTCGGCGATTGATGTGGGCTGGCACTTTGTTAATGGTTTTTCACCTGTCGAAAGTGCGCGGCATCTTCACGCTGCGGGCGCGACACCTGGCGGTGGCGCTGCCGCTGGTGCTGCTGGTGTCGGTTTGGATGGAGGCCACCAAGAACATCGGTTGGTACGCGGCGGCGGACGCCATCGACATCCGGGAACTCAGCGATGGCGACAAGGTCTTTGACATGGTGGACAACTCCGTCGGCCGCTTCGATACCACGGCGGCGTTGATCGTCAATCGCGAGACGCTGCCTTATTACTACGGCGAAACGTTTCTGATGGCGCCCTTGCAGGTGCTGCCGGTCTCGGCGGGATTCGAGCGTTCCCGCGGGGTGCGCGAGGAACTGGGCGAACTGATCTATGGCGCGTTTGACCAGGGACTCGTTTCGCAGGAAGCCTCGCTGGTCGGAGAATTGTACGCCAATTTCAGCTATGGCGGCGTGCTGGCGGGATTTCTGTTAGTGGGGTTCGGCGCGGCGTTTCTGGACGGGCGATGCCATCACAACCGCAATCCGATGGTCGCGCTGGGCTATGGACTGTGCTTGTTTCGCGCCGTGCATCAACTGGCTACCGCATCCACGTCGTGGTTCCCGCTCACCTTTCTGGCATTTGTGCCGTGGCTGTGTGCCATCGCCGTGACGCGGTGGGACAGGCTTCAGCCGGTCGTCAGGTGGGACAGGCTTCAGCCTGTCAGGTCGCGGCAATGATCGTCCACGTGGGGCCTTCCCACCTTCCGCTGCCGGCGCGGCTCGGCGGCGCCATCGAGCGGCGCATGATCGAACTGGCCGAGGCGCAGGCTCGCGGCGGCGAGCGAGTCATCGTGTATTCGGGCGGCCCGGAGACCGGTTGGCGGGAATATCGCGGCGCATCCATCCGTTACCTGAGCGGATCCCGCGCAGAGTTTGCGCTGCGCTTTGTGCAAGATGTTGCACGCCGCACGCCGCGCGTGATTCACATCCACAACCGCCCGGAAATTGCCTGGCTCACCAAGACCGCCCGTCTGGCGCCAACCGTGCTGAGCTGCGATTATCATTTCGAGCCGGGGAGACGCTTTCCATACTTGCGCAGGATCAGCAAAGCCGTGTGGCGCCCCTGCCTGCTGGCGTGCGACCGCATCGCACCGGTCTCGGACTATTGCCGTGAGATGTATCAAACGTATTGGAATTTGCCCGACAGCAAGTTGGCACTGATCCCCAATGGCGTGGATTGCGCGCGCTTCCAGCCCGACGCGGCCCTGCGCAAGGAGTGGCGCGCGCGCCTGGGCATCGATGCGCGCCCCGTGATCCTGTATGTGGGCCGGCTGTGCCGGCAGAAAGGCACCGACCTGCTGATCGCCGCCTATCGCATGTTGCAGCGGCCGGCCGCGCTGGTGGTGGCAGGCCCGTGCGAGTTGTTCGGCGTGACGCAACTCAGCGCGCTGGTTGCTCAAATCCAGGAAGCCGGCGGCATCTACCTACCGCCACTGGACGACGCCGATATGCCGGGAATCTACAACGCCTGCGACATCTTCGCCATGCCCACGCGGGAACTGGAAATGTTCGGCATGGCGGCAGTGGAGGCGCAGGCCTGCGGCAAGCCGGTAGTCGCCAGCGATCACGGAGGACTGCGGGAGACTGTTCCGGAAACCGCCGGAGTGCGTTTTCAGACTGGAGATGTGCCCGCGTTGGCCGCCCGCCTGGAAGCGCTCCTTGCTGCAACGGTGGGACAGGCTTCAGCCTGTCGTTCGCTGAGCGCGCTGGCAGTCGGCGCTCGCGAAAATGCGTCGCGCTACGACTGGCCTCGTATCGCCCAACGGTGCCAGGAGGTCTACGCCACGCTATGAGCACACCGCTGGTAAGCATCGCCATGCCGTTTTACAACGCGGAGCGCACTATGGGCGCCTCCATCCGGTCGATCCTGCTGCAAAGTCATGCGGATTGGGAGCTGCTGCTCTGCGACGACGGTTCCACGGATGCGAGCCGCGAGTTGGCTTGCTCCTTCCACGATCCGCGCATCGTGGTGTGGGGCGACCGGCGGCGCCTCGAACTGGGAGCCCGCTTGAACGAGTGCATAGAGCGTGCCCGCGGGCAGTACGTCGCGCGTATGGATGCCGACGATATTGCATACCCGCGGCGCCTGGAAAAGCAGTTACGCTTTCTCGGCAGTCGTCCGGATGTGGACCTGACCGGCGGTTGGGCCGTGCTGTTCGGTGATGCGGGCACGCCCGTCGGCAAATGCGACTATCCCGCCGCGCACGGCGAAATTGCCCGCAGGCCGCTCCACTCGTTCAAGCTGATGCATCCCACGTTCATGGGAAAAACGTCCTGGTTCCAGCGCTACCTTTACCGCGCCGATGCCATTCGCTGCGAAGACCGCGATCTGCTGTTTCGCGCTTACGCGGGCAGCCGGTTTGCCAACCTGCCGGAGATCGTGCTGGGTTACCGACAGGGTTCCATCGATTTGCGGAAGTGCTTACGCTCGCGCTGGATGTGGTGCCGTTGTGCGGGGCGCTATCTGAATAGCATCGGGCGTCTGCGGGTGGAAACCGTGGAGGCGTTGAAGGGAGGCTGGGACGTTTTAGCGGTGGCGGCGCGTGCGGATGCCGCTTGGCTGCGCTTGCGCTATACGACGCTCACCGAAGCGGAATTGCGGGAATGGCGGCAGGTATGGGACTCGGTGTCGTAAACGCCGCCACAAGAGAGGCTGAAGCCTGTCCCACCGTCTGGCCCGCGCCGGACTACCGCACCGTGGCGGATGCGCCATTCGAAGGCTGCGACTTCGCCCGCTTCCGGCACCAAAGCGGGCTTGCCGAACTGGAGAAGGACTACGCGCGCACACCGGCCGCGTTCCTCGACCTACGGCAACAGTGGGCCGAGATCGAGGATGCCAGCAGTTACGTGCGCCGCGTATATCCACTGGCGGGTGAACCACATGGCTTGGAAGTTCATCTTGCCCGTGAAATGGCCGCCTGCCTCAAGACGGTATGATATGAGCTTTGATTTGATCTACCTGGAACCCTTAACCGGAGGATACCACGAGGGCCACTGTAAGATCTTCATAGAACGCGTTCCGCAGGATCCTCGGGTTCGGTCCCTGCACTGCGTGGTGGGAAGAGGCTTTGTCCAGTACGCTGGTGCGGATCCAGTGCGGCTTTCCGGCTGCTCCGGCAAGGTGACGTTTGAGTACCTTTCGCCGGCATTCTTGGATATTGCTTCCTCGCGCAGCGAAAGTCCGGCCCGTCGGGGTATCGCCACATGGAAGGAAGCTCGACGTTTGGTGACTACGAGGCCAGGGTCGATATGCTTTAGCGACATGTTTGACCTGACCATATTCGGTGCGGTGTTCGACCGCACGCCGATGCCTGGCTTCATCACGGGCATTGTTCACCACCCCCCGTTCAATCTCCCGCTCAGGGAGAATCCCGTCGTCGAACTACGTCGTTGGGGTGTCAAAAACGGCATAAACTACCTCGCGAGCCACGTGGCAATGCCGGTCGTCTTCACGTTTGACCAGTATTACTTGAAGGGGCTGCCGCGCTTTGTTTCTCAATACTGGCATTATGTACCGGACCCAATACCCCTTCGCCGGAACGTCTTGGTTGCCGCCTTTGAAGCACCAAACGGGCCGCGAGAGCGCTGCTCCCGCACCAGATTTTTCATGTTTGGCTCTCTGGGCCGAAGGAAAGGGCTGGTGACGCTCTTGGAAGCGCTACATAGACTCAGTCCGTTGGATCGGCAGAGGATCGACATCACACTGGCCGGAGAGATCCGAGAGGCGTCGCCTGGAGAGCGGAGCGAGCTTCTCTCCTTCGTAGCTGCGGCGAAAGAGCTGAGAGGGCTATCATTTAGGCACGTCGACAGATTCCTATCCGAAGATGAGCTTGTTAGAGAACTGAGGACCTGTGATGTTGTGCTCGCCCCATACCCCGACCACGTGGGCGTGAGTGGCGTCCTGCTATGGGCTGCCGCAGCAGGCAAGCCAATTATCACTCAGAAAACAGGCTGGATCGGACACGTTGTCCAGAAGGAGCAGCTCGGGTTCGTGTGCCAATCCTGTTCGTGCGTCGAACTCGCCAATACGATCATGTATGCGTCCGATCGAGCGATTCGGGGGTATTTCGAAGCATCCCGACTCAAACTGTTCTCATCGGGCCACTCGCTTGACGAGTTTTATGAAGCCATAGTGGACAAGCTGGACGAGATAGCGTCCACATGAGCGAGGTTCGCCAATCCCCTGAGGGAAAACAAATGAAACATGTTCTGGTAAACGGCGCCGGCGGCTTCATCGGTAGCCCTATGGTCGACCGTCTGAAAGCCGAGGGCGGCTGGGTCCGAGCCGTGGATCCTAAGAGGAACGAATTCACTATTCCGCTGGCAGACGAGTTCATCATCGGCGATCTGCGCGCTCGGCGACTGGCGACCGATGCGGGCACGCCTATCGGCAAACGCGCCGATCCCGCCGCGCATGGCGAGATTGCCCGCTGGCCCGCAAGACAGGCCAGCAGGCCTGTCCCACCTGGTTCCGGCGCTACCGCTATCGCCCCGATGCCCTCCGCTCGGAGGACCCCGATCTGCTGTTTCGTGCGTGCGCGGGCAGCCGGCTTGCCAACCTGCCGGAGATCGGGCTGGGCTACCGGCAGGGTTCCATCGACTTGCGGGAGTGTTTGCGCTCGCGCTGGGGGTGGTGGGCCGACGTGGACGTCGGCCGCAGGACTGGAGTCCTGCCCCACACGCGTCTGGTGCACTGAAGCAGTATTGAGCGGCTGCCGCGACGTTTTAGCGGTGGCGGCGCGTGCGGACGCCGCCTGGTTGCGCTTGCGCTACGCCGCGCCCACCGAAGCGGAATTGCGGGAATGGCGGCAGGTATGGGACTCGGTGTCGTAGACGCCGCCACACGACAGGCTGAAGCCTGTCCCACCGTCTGGCCCGCGCCGGACTACGGCACGGTGGCGGCCAGCGTGCGCGAGCTTTTCCGCTTCCTTGGCCTCGACGCCGCCAATCCGCTAGGCCGGTGGATCCGGCCCGGCATGACCGTAGTGGTCAAACCCAACTGGGTGAAACACGAATTCGGCCCGACCGTTGGCCGCAACGTGCTATTCACGCATGCCTCACTCGTGCGCGTTCTCCTCGATGCTGCGTTGGAGGCGCTCGCCGGCAACGGGCGCGTCTTCGTGGCGGATGCGCCCCTGCAAGGCTGCGATTTCGCTCGCTTCCGGCGCCAGAGCGGGCTTGCCGAAATGGAAAAAGACTACGGGGTGGGACAGGCTTCAGCCTGTCGTTTGCCGGTCACATTCCTCGACTTGCGGCGGCAATGGGCCGAGATCGACGATGCCAGCAGTTACGTGCGCGGGGTATACCCGCTCGCGGGCGACCCTCAGGGCTATTCGATGGTAGACCTGGGGGCGCGCAGCCGGCTCGTGTGCTTCGGCGTAAATGCGCGCTTTGGGGTCACCGATTACAACGCGAAGCAGAGCCAGTCCCCGCACTGCTACCCGGTCGGCAATACCGTGCTCAGCGCCGACGTGATCCTGAATGTTCCCAAGCTCAAGACGCACATGAAGACCGGCATGACCGCCGCGCTCAAGAATTTCGTGGGCATCACGGTCGCGAAGGATTTTCTGCCGCATTTTCGCGCCGGTTCTCCCAGCGCCGGCGGCGACGAATACCCGGATCGGAACTGGCTTAGCCACGCCGCGAGTCCCGTACGGAAGCTTTTGCAGACGCGCGCGCCGTTGTGGCTGTGGAAACTGGCGCGCGCGGGCGCGCAGACGGCTTCGTCGCCGCTGATTCACGGCGGCGGCTGGCACGGCAACGATACGCTATGGCGCACCATACACGACCTGGTGGATATCGCGCGCAATTACGACGTGGGAGGCGCTCCGCGGCCGCAGCCCAGAACCATCCTGACGCTGGTGGATGCCATCGTGGCGGGCGAAGACTGCGGCCCCTTGAAGCCGCGTCCCAAGCCGTGCGGACTGCTGGTATGGGGAGAAGATCCCGGCATGGTGGATGTGACGTGCGCTACCTTGATGGGCTTTGACTGGCGCAGGATTCCGCTGCTGAGCCATTTGTGCGACGTCGAAGCGCGCGCGTTCACGGACTTTCGCGGGGAGACGCCAACTGTCGTTACCAGCACTGGCCCATTCGCCGCGCCGGTGGGCTGGGCAGGGGAGATAGAGGCGGCCCGGAGGGAGTAGACTTAAGTGCATGGCGACGTCGACCAGTGTTCCAGTCGAAGAGTATCTGCGGACTACCTACCGTCCGGATATGGAGTACGTGGACGGGGAACTTGTGGAGCGACACGTGGGCGAACGTAAGCACAGCCGCCTGCAGACACTCGCTGTCGGTGTCCTCTTACCGTTGGAGCGCTCTCGCAGGTTCCACGTCTTCACCGAACAGCGGTTGCGCGTACTGGGAACGAAGCACCGATACCGCATCCCGGATGTCTGCGTGATGGCGCTGCCCTACCACGCGGAGCCTGTGCTGGCCACGCCACCCCACTTGATTGTCGAGATCCTGTCTCCGGACGATGAGACCGCGGACACGCTGGCGCGAGTGGCCGACTATCTGCGGTTCGGCGTTTCGCACATCTGGATAGCAGATCCCTACAGGCGTACCGTGCAGGAAGCCGACCGCGAAGGCATCCGCTATTGCGCCGATCTGGTGTTGGAGACCGAATTGGTTGGTCGCGTGGACTTCAAGGACCTGTTCGCGAGGTTGGACGAATCCACCGAGTGACGCAGGTTAGCCGTGGGGCAGGCCATCGTTTTTCGTGGCCTGCCGAGTTCGAGCACGGTGCGCAGACGACAAAGCTAGCATATCCCGTTGGTGTGGCAGGCCGTAGTCCCTTCCTCACAAGTTTTCCCGTGCCGCAAAACTTCCCACATTTTCAGAGATAAAAGCCGTATCGATCCATACATAGTTATTGAAAAACGCATCCCCTGAAATGCTGCAACAAATCTATTCCGCACTGCCTATTCCCTTGCAGCACGCATGCGCCACGGCCCAGGGCGCCAGATATTACCGTTGGCGCTATGGTGGGATATTCCAGGAATATTTGAGCGCGCTGAAGCGCACCGAGTACCTGCCAGCGGACGAATTGTGCGAACTGCAAACCGCCGGCTTGAAACGGTTGCTCCAATTCGCTGCCACCCACGTACCGTACTATCGGAAGCACGGCGCGGCAGTACACACTACTAAGGATCAAATCCGCGACCAGCCTGAGGATTTCATCGCGGATACGTTTCCGCGACGGGCGCTGATTCCCTGGCACACCAGCGGCACCACGGGAAAGCCGCTCACCGTTTACTACAGCCGCCAGGCGATGCGCAAGATGTGGGCCTTCGTCGAGTTGTGCCGGAACACGGCCGGTGTCACCAAAAGCGACCGGCGGGGCCAGTTCACTGGGAAGATGATTGTGCCGCCCACCCCGGCCTCATCGAAGATCTTCTGGCGTCGGGACCTGGCCAACCGCTCGCTATTGCTGTCGACCGTCCACCTGCTGCCGGCCAACTTGCCGTTCTACGCCGCGGCTCTGGAGCGTTTCCGTCCGGCGTATCTCTCCGGCTATCCGTCGTCGATGTACGTGCTGGCGGAATACTACCGGCAGTCGGGTCGACCCGCGCCGCGGCTCAAAGCCGCTCTCCCTTCCGCCGAAACACTGCTCGATCACCAGCGCCGCGCCATTGAGGAGACCTTCGCGACGCGTGTTTTCGACCAGTACGGACAGGCGGAGATGCAGAGCTTCTGGTACGAATGCGAAGCCCGACGCATGCATACCCATCCGCTGGCCGGATTGACCGAGATCTTGCGTCCGGACGGCGCGCCCGCGGCCCTGGGCGAGATGGGCGAAGTGGTGCTGACAGGCCTTGTGAACGATGCCATGCCGTTGGTGCGCTACCACGTGGGCGATACCGCGCGCTTCGCCACCGCAAGCTGTCCCTGCGGCCGCGGCATGCCGGTTATCGAGGAGATCGGCGGCCGGCTTGACGATTTTATCTATACCCGCGAGCGCGGTTTTCTAGGGCGTCTGGATCCGGTGTTGAAGGGCGTCCGCAACATTGTCGAGAGCCAGCTCGAGCAGGAATCGCTGGACGTGCTGCGCGTCCGCTTCGTGCCCGCGGCGGGATTTGCCGCCGCAGATCTGCAAATGCTGGAGAACAACCTCCGCGCCCGTGTGGGACGGAGTATCCATCTGGAGTTTGAATGCACCGATCGTATTCCGCGCTCGACTACGGGCAAGTTCCGGTTCGTGATTTCGCGCCTGCCGCGAAATTTCCCAAAGTCGTGAGCGTCGTCACCCGCCTGAATATAGGCGGCCCCACAATGCACATGCTGCTGGTGACGCGGGAGATGGCCGCGCTGAGATATCGCACCGTGCTGGTGGCGGGAAGTTGCGAGCCGGAAGACGGGGACATGAGCTACCTGCTGCGGGCCGCCGACCGCGTGTTCTGGGTGCCGGAGTTGTCGCGCTCGGTGCGGCCATGGCGCAACCTGAAAGCGCTCTGGCGGTTGTGGCGGCTGTTGCGGCGCGAGCGGCCCGTCATCGTGCACACCCATACAGCCATGGCCGGATGCCTGGGACGTCTGGCAGCGGTGCTGAGCGGCGTGCCGATCGTCATCCACACGTTTCATGGCAATAGTCTGAATGAATACTTCTCGCGTTCCCAGGCAGGTGTATTCCGGTGCGTCGAGCGGCTACTGGCCTGCTTCACCGACGCACTGTGCGTCTTGTCGCCGCAGCAGGCCACGGAGCTGAGTGCTAAGTTTCACATCGCTCCGCCGCGCAAGTTCCGCATCGTGCCTCTAGGGCTGGACCTGGACGACTATTTCGCGCTGCGTCCGCCGCCAGAAAGCGGTCCGCTAACGGTAGGCTGGTTCGGCCGCCTGGTGCCGGTGAAGAACATCGCCCTGTTGGCCGCCACCATCGAAAACACGCTGCAACGTGGCCAGGACACACAGTTCGTGATCGCGGGCGATGGGCCGGACCGCACGCTGCTGAAAGGCCTTCTCGACCGGTATGGCAGGCGCGTCGAATGGTTGGGTTGGCAAAGGGACATCCTGCCGGTGATGGCGCGGTGCCATGTGGTGTTGCAGACTTCGCGCAACGAAGGCACGCCGGTGGCGCTTATCCAGGGCATGGCGGCGGCTCGGCCGTTTGTCTCGACCGCCGTGGGTGGAGTGGTGGACATGGTTTCGGGAATCTCCGAGCGCGCTAGCGGCGGCGCGCGCTGGTACGCCAACGGCGTCCTGGTGGAGTCCGACGCTACCGCATTAGCTGGCGCACTGAAGGCCCTGGCCGATAGCCGGCTGCTGGTATCGCGCATGGGACTCGCGGGACGCGCCTTCGCGTCGCGGCAATACCGCAAGGAAACGCTCGTGGCAAACCTGGACGCCTTATACCGCGAGTTGCTGTGGAAAAAGAAACTGGGATCAATCTTAGGGAGGAATCTGTGAACGTCTTGATTACCGGCGGGGCCGGGTTTATTGGATCGCATCTGGCGGAGCGCTGTCTGTCGGAGGGGTGGCGCGTTGCCGTGCTCGACGATCTTTCGACGGGCGCATTTGAAAACATCGCGCATCTGAAGACCAAACCCGCGTTTTCATACCGCATCGAGTCGGTCTTCAATGAACCCCTGGTCGGCGAGATGGTGGACTGCGCCGACATGATTTTCCATCTGGCGGCGGCGGTAGGCGTGAAGCTCATCGTGGACAGCCCAGTGCGCACCATTGAGACCAATGTGCATGGCACCGAGGTGGTGTTGCGCTGCGCGGCCAAGAAAAGCAAGCCGGTACTGCTGGCATCCACCTCTGAAGTTTACGGCAAGAGCGTGCGCCAGCCTTTCCGCGAGGGCGACGACCTGGTGCTCGGTCCCACGCACATCGGCCGCTGGAGTTACGCCGCCTCGAAAGCGCTGGATGAGTGGCTGGCGCTGGCCTACTGGCGCGAACGCTGCCTGCCCGTAACGGTGCTGCGCTTTTTCAATACGGTGGGGCCGCGCCAGACCGGCCGCTATGGCATGGTTCTGCCTACCTTCGTGCGCCAGGCGCTGCGGGGCGAACCCTTGATCATCCACGAGACCGGCGAACAGCGCCGCTGCTTCTCTTACATCGGCGACGTGGTGGAGGCTCTGGTGCGCCTCTCCCAAACGCCGGCAGCCGTCGGAGAGGTCATCAACATCGGCAACAACCAGGAGGTGACCATCAACGAGTTGGCGGCGCTGGTCAGAGAAATTACCGGATCGCCGTCGCGTCTCGAACACATTCCTTACGATCAAGCCTACGGCCCCGGGTTCGAAGACATGCCGCGGCGCGTGCCCTGTCTCCGGAAACTGGAAAGCCTGGTGCACTATCGGCCGGAGACTTCGCTCGAAGCCATCGTGCGGCGGGTAGTGGATTATGAATGGGTTCGTTTGCCAAAACGCGCCCTGGCGGCGGCGCTGTAGAGATGCTGATTCTTTTCACCGGTGTGCTATCGGCGCTGCTGACGAGGCTGCAAATCCGAGCAGACTCCTGGCTGGGACTCACGGCGGCGCCGCGGGCTGACCGCTGGCATGCCCTACCCACACCTTCGAGCGGAGGCTTGGCGATTTTTTTGAGTTGCGCGGTGGCTTACTGGCTGGCGTATCCCGGCCGCTATCCGCGCATCGCATGGGCCGTGGCGGCGCTCTGGATCTTCGGATTTCTCGACGACCGTCTGCGCTTCCCCCCAGCGCTCAAACTGGCCGTGCAGGTGACGGTGGCCGGCTTTGTGGTCCTGGGCGGCGTAGCCTTTCCCGCGACTCCGTGGTATCTGCCCAACGTGGCGCTGAGCATGTTCTGGATGGTGATGATCACCAACGCCTTCAACCTGATCGACAACATGGATGGGCTGTGCGCCGGAGTGGTGATTGTCATCGCTCTGTTCCGCTCCTGGCTGCTGGCTTCCGAAGGATACCGGGCGGATGCGGATCTGTGCGCCATACTGGCGGCGGCATTCGCCGGTTTTCTGGTCTTCAACTACCATCCGGCGCGCATTTTCATGGGTGACTGCGGAAGCCTGCCTGCCGGCTTTGCGTTAGGCGCGTTGACTCTGGCGGGCCCGGCGCCGCATAAGGGGCCTCTGTTGACCTGCTTCTTTTACCCGGCGCTGACATTTGCCTATCCGATTTTCGACACGGTGTTGGTTTCGGCTCTACGCAAGCTCACAGGGCGGCCCATCTCGCGGGGAGGACGCGATCACAGCTCCCACCGCCTAGCATCGCAAGGCCTGGACCAGCGGCAAGTCGTCTGGATCCTCTGGCTGCTGACAGCGTTTGGATCCAGCCTGGGTATCATGATTCATTGGATGCCGGATGCCCTGTTCGCCGCGGGAGGGTTGCTCCTCGTGCTCCTCGGTACGTTCGCACTGTCGCTGGCAACGCTACCCGGCTATCCTCGGCCGGAGTTGATTCGGTTTCGCCGCCGGGAGGTGGACGCGGAGGGCTCTCGTCAAGCATGTGCCTGATGCGCGCCGTTTACTGGTACCGGCATAGCCCTGATTGGCCCGCATTCGCTTGATTCTACAGTGGCTTTCGTGTTAGCTTCAAAGACACCAAGCGTTAATCTGCCTAATCCCATGGAAGCCGCATGCAGCCGAACGACAGCGTCACCACGCTGAACCATCTTTTCTTTTACCATCTGGACCATTACCGCTTCGACCGGCTGCTGAGCTTTCAAAATCGCGGCGAGTTGATGGTGTGGTCCACGGAGCGTTTCTCGCGTTCGGTTTTTGCGCTACGGCATTTCCTGCTCGGTTCCGGTCTGGCGCCCGACGACCGGGTGGCGGTGTTCTCCGAGAACCGGCCGGAATGGCACATCTCCGATTTCGCACTGTTGCTTTCGCGCTTGGTGGTGGTGCCGGTTTACAACACGCTGTCGCCCTCGCAGATCGCCTACCTATTGCGGCACAGCGGGTGCCGGGCGGCCATTATCGCCGGCGCAAAGCAATGGGAAATCCTGCAACCGCTCCTGCCGGAATTGGCGGAGATGGAGAAGATCGTTGCCATGGAAGAGACGCCCGGCATCCCCACTTCCTTGCCGCGGATCGTCGCCGAGGCGCCGACATTTGACGAGGCGGCCGTGCGCCTTATCCGCGCCGAATCGCTGGCGGCCGCGCCGCACGATCTGGCCACCATCGTCTATACTTCCGGTACCACGGGCACACCCAAGGGCGTGATGCTCTCGCACGGCAACATCGTGTCCGATCTGCGCGGCAGCTTGGCGCGCGTCCCGTCGAATACCGCCCACCAGGCGCTCTCTGTCCTGCCGCTGCCGCATGTTTTGGAGCGCACGCTCAGCTATGGCTACTTCCACGAAGGCGTGCGCATTGCTTACGGCGATCCACACGATCTGAAAGAATTGCTGCCTATACACCGGCCCGACATTATAGGCGTTGTGCCGCGGATTCTGGAAAAGGTAAAGGAAGCCGTGGAACTCCAAATCGCCCAGCTCGTGCCGCACCGCCGCGCTATCGCCGGGAAGTTGATCGAGGCCGCGGTGGCGCGCGCGCGGGCCGGGGGTGTGGGGCAGACCATCGTTTCTTGTAGTCTGCGCCACAAACTGCTGGCGCCCCTGGCCAACCTGCTGGTCTTTCCCAAAGTGCATCGCCAGTTGTGGGGCCTCAAATACTTCATCTCCGGGGGCGCCTGGCTCAACCCCGATGTGGAGCTATTCTTCCGGGCGGCCGGTTTCGACGTACTGCAAGGCTATGGTATGACGGAAACCTCGCCCGTGATCACGCTCAACGAATTTCACCGGGAGAAGATTGGTTCCGTGGGACCTGCGTTGCCGGGCGTGGAAGTGCGCATCGCCGATGATGGCGAGATCCTCACGCGTGGTCCGCACGTGATGCTCGGCTACTATAAGGACGAAGCCGCCACTCGCCAGGTATTCGAATCGGACGGCTGGCTGCACACCGGCGACTTGGGCAGCGTGGATGCCGATGGATACCTCACGATCACGGGCCGTCGCAAGGAAATCCTGGTTCTCTCGAACGGCAAGAATGTGGCTTGCGCACCCTTGGAACATGCACTCGAGCGTAGCCTCTATATCCAGCAGGCGCTGATCGTCGGGGATGGCCGCAAGTTCGTTAGCGCCCTGATCGTGGCCCACCCGGAGAACGTGGCGCGCGTGGCCACCCACCACGGGCTGGTTTTCAGCAGCTTCGATGAATTGCTGCTGGCGCCCCCCGTAGTGGCGCTGTTCCGCGAGCAATTGGAGAGCTTGCAAGCCGGGTTCTCCTCGTTCGAGCGGGCCAAACGATTCTGCTTCCTCAACGAGGAGGCTTTGTTGGATACCGAACTGGTGACGCCCACGCAGAAAGTGCGTCGCTCGGTACTGGAACGTAAGTACGCAGAATGGATCCGGCAGATGTACCAGCAGGAAGATCCCCTAGTCATTCCGCGGCCCGAACAGGCCGTGTTCAGCAGGCAGTTATAAAACATAATGGAAAGAGGCCTCATGCCCGAACCGACACTCGTTAAATGGAATGAAGAAACGATCCTGGAGCACCTGAAGAAGATCGCCGGCGAACAGCTTAACCTGACGCCGGAACAGATCCAGGCGATCGGCCCCAGCGTCTCGCTGGTGGACGCCCTGCAATTGGATTCGCTGGCCCAAGTGGTGCTGGTAACCACCATCGAACAGGACTTCGGCTGCGCTTTCGGGTTGGAACAGTGGCAGCAACTGGAAACCATTCAGGATCTGGTGAAGATGATCGCCGGCCGGGTTTGCGAGCAGGAGCCGCAGGCATGAGTGCTCTGACGCTCAAAGGCGCCACGCTGCCCGAAATTCTGTTGAACCTGGAGAATTGCACGCGCTGGGGCGCGCGTTTTGTGGCACCCAATGAGGAAGCCACTTTTTATCCCTACCAGGACGTGCTGCACCGCGCGCAAAAGGCCGCCGCGGCATTGCAGGCGCGCGGACTCCAGCGCGGCGACCGCGTGGCCCTGATCCTCTCCACCTCGATCGAGTTTTTCGATTCTCTGCTGGGCGTGCAGCTTGCCGGCGGTATTCCAGCCGCTCTCTATCCGCCCTTCCGGTTGGGGAAGCTCGACGAATACTTCGCCCGCTTGCGGAAAATGTTGACCAAGATAGGGGCAAAGTACCTGATTACCGAAGGCCGCATCCGCAAGCTGCTGGGCCCTGGGGTGGTTGGCGTAGAGTCCCTCCGCGAGGTTCTGGAAGCCAAGGATTTACAGACCGGCGGCGGACGCTGGCAACCGGTGGATGTGGATCCGGAGCAACCCGCGTTCCTGCAATTCTCGTCGGGCACCACCGTCGAGCCTAAAGCCGTGATGGTGACGCACACTAATCTGCTGGCCAATCTGACCATGATGCAGGAATGTCTGGTGTACCGTGGCGAGGATGAAGTCGATAACGGCTGTGTCTGCTGGCTGCCGCTCTATCACGACATGGGCCTGGTTGGTTGCCTGTATCTGGGGATGTATTACCCCGGCACCGTGACATACATGGGGCCGGATACTTTCCTGGCTCGGCCGGCCATCTGGCTGCGCACCTTGTCGCGCTACAAATCGGCGATTTCGCCGGCGCCGCATTTCGCTTACAGCTTGTGTGCCGCCAAAATCAAAGACCAGGAAATGGAAGGCGTGGACCTGTCGCGCTGGCGGGCCGCCCTGAACGGCGCCGAGCCGATCGAGCCCGATGGCGTCCAGCGCTTCACCGAACGCTTCGCGCGCTGGGGTTTCCAGCCCACCGCCATGACTCCGGTCTACGGCTTGGCCGAAGCCGGATTGGGCGTCACCTTCACCGATCTCGACGATCTGCCCCGCTTCACCGAATTCAGCCGCGAGGGCTTGTGGAATGGCGGCACGGCGCATCCGGGACCGGGACGGCGCATCGTATCGGTCGGCCGCGCGCTGCCGAGCGTGGAGGTAGCCATCTTCGACGACCAGGAACAGCAAGTACCGGACGGGCGGGTGGGGCGAATCTGGACCAAAGGGCCGTCCATCACCAAGGGTTACTGGGAAAGCCCCGAGCTTACCGCCAATATGATTCACGGCGACTGGCTGGACACCGGCGATCTGGGCTTCTTTCACGAAGGCGAACTCTACATCGCCGGACGCGCCAAGGACCTGATCATCATTCGCGGGCGCAACTACGCTCCGCAGGAGATGGAAGAGCTGCTGCTCGATGTGGAAGGCGTACGCAAAGGCTGCACCGCGGCGGTGAGCACCATGGTCGAAGGCGAAGGGGAGCAGCTTATCATTCTGGCGGAGAAGGACCCGCGCAGCAAACGCACCGAGGAAGAGGTGATCGCGGAGATCAACCACTGCATCCTGACCGGACTTTCGCTCAAGCCGCGGGACGTGGAGTTACTCGAGCCTGGGACGCTGCCGCGGACGTCGTCGGGCAAACTGCGCCGCTCCGAAGCCCTGCGCCAATTCCTAGCGGGCGAGCTAGTGCCGCCGGAGAAGGTCAACGCGCTGAAGATTCTGTTCGAGCTGGGCAAGTCGCAGTTGGCATGGGCCAAGTTCCGGGCGGAAAAGAAGTAAGATAAAAGCCACGGGTTTCACGCAAAGACGCCAAGGGACCGCAAAGAAAACAAAATCCAAGCTACTAGCTGCTAGATGAGGTCGTCCGCCTGATTTGCCTCTTGTGTTTCTTGGCGGTCTTTGCGGTTCCTTTGCGTCTTTGCGTGAAATCCGTCTACGCTGTGACGCGCGCCGCCGCCCAATCGTAGAGTTGCCGGTCTTGCTCCACCGACCGCAACAGCATGGATCCAACCTCGTCGCCGGGATGGATCCACTCCAGGTCATCCCGAAAATCGGCCGACGCGTTCTCGACTGGTAGGGACCCCGGCGGAAAGTCCAGGCCAGCGGCCCGCGCCAACGCCCGCAGCTTGTTCACGCTCTCCTCCATACGCTCGGTAATGCCCACGAAAAAGAACCCCTCCAGAGCGGCTTTGGCCGCCTCCAAACGGTCAGGGGCTGCGGGAGCGCTGTAGCACGCGAAGAAGTTCACGTTGTGATTCTCGCGGAAGGGGATGTCGCGGTCTTGAGTCAGGAGCCATCTGGCAAATTCGCGCAGCGTCAGTTGCGGTGCGTCCGGCGGTACGGCTGCGAGCAAGCTTGCCGAAGTAATCTCCGCGTAATGCTTTTTGATGTGCGTCATGTACGAGACGAACTGCTGGATGGGATCGCGCAGAAACGTGATGTAGAACATTTCGCGTCCGGCCAGCCAGTGCGGGAATCGCCGCACGTGATGCGAGCTGAATCCTTGCAATTCGGGACCTTGCAGCAGGTAGCTCCGAAGAGCCTCGTCGCCGTAGACAAAATAAGTATCGTTTACGTACAGGCCCAGGTGCCGCGGTCCGAAGTACGTCTCCAGCAGGACGCGAAACGAGGTCCCCGCACACTTCGGCACGTGAATATGGGCCAGAACCGGCGCATTTTCCGTAACCCGTGTTTTCGCAAAGGCGAAAATCCGGCGCGTCCCACCCGGCGTTGCGAGCGATTCCAGCATAGGTTCCGCAGCGCCACACTCCCGGAAAACCTGCCGGATCTGCCCGGAGACTGCCGCGGTCTCTTCGAAGCCGATTGCCAGAAAGCCGGGCTTATGCATGTGACCTTGTACAAGCTGCGTCAAGGCAGACCACAAAAAACGACGGTCTGCCCCACATGCAACCACTAGATCGGCATTCTCCGCCGGATCGTAGGGCAGGTCCATGCTGGTGAATTTCCGAAACGGGACCCCCGCATCGGAGAAGACGCGCCCTAACTCTTGCGCGCCTTCTCCTATCCCGCAAACATGATGCTCCGGCTTGAATTCGAAATAGGCCTCAAGCGCCGCCAGGAACGCGGCTTCCCAGTCCGATATCCTGCCTTCCCGGCGCTTTACCCAGCGCCCCCGGCCTCCGGGTACAAGTAAACGGGAGCCGGTATAGTACACTTCCAGACTGTTGCGGCCGGGTTTCAAATGTGCGGCGGGGTCGAAAACAAACCCTTTGCGGCCATCTCCGATGCCGGCGGCAAGCAGATCTTCGCGAAAGACCACGCAGGGGACAGTCGCAACCGGTAGCGAATTGACGATTACATCGACCTGCACCGGCTTCTTAGGATCGGCATCGTCGGAAGCCCATCCGGAGATGCGTGTGTCCCAGAGCGTGTCTACACAGCCAATCAAGCCCATCGCATTGCCGGTCTCAGTCTAACGCCAGGCTGAAATCCTCTTTCCGGCGGGCCAGATTGGGGTTGTAGTATGGATCGTCCGCGATATACCGGGCCCATTTGTGCTTCATGAAAGCGTCCTCGGCTGCGTCCGGAATCTTATCTTTTTCGGTCTTGGTGGCCGATTCATAGTGGTAGAGCTTGGCATACGGAGTGTACACGTTGCGAAACCCGAGTTCCAGCAGCTTCAGGCAAAGATCCACGTCCTGAAAGGCTACCGCCAGATTGACTTCGTCGAATGCCCCGGCCTCGAA
>Ga0187847_10001731_pt1 | contig 18977 bp, 13 predicted proteins | sample June2016WEW_4_10_FD_132458 | JGI IMG/M metagenome (GOLD analysis project Ga0187847, IMG submission 132458) | Peatland microbial communities from SPRUCE experiment site at the Marcell Experimental Forest, Minnesota, USA - June2016WEW_4_10 | ecosystem: Environmental > Terrestrial > Soil >...
ACCAATACGATCCGCGCCAGCGTGGCGGATGTGGAATTTGAACTGTGCCTGACCGTGCTGCTGGTGGTGCTGGTGATCTTCGTCTTCCTGCGGAACATCTCGGCGACCATCATCCCCAGCGTGGCGGTGCCGCTATCGATTGTGGGCACCTTCGGCGTGATGTACCTGCTGGGTTACTCGCTCAACAATCTGACGTTGATGGCGCTCACCATCTCCACCGGCTTCGTGGTGGATGACGCCATCGTGATGATCGAGAACATCGACCGCTATTTGGAAGAAGGCGATTCGCCGTTGGACGCCGCCCTCAAAGGTGCCGGCCAAATCGGTTTCACGATTGTTTCTCTAACGGTTTCACTGATTGCCGTGTTAATTCCCCTTTTGTTCATGGGAGACATCGTCGGTCGACTATTCCGCGAATTCGCGGTTACGCTTGCCGTCACCATTCTTGTTTCCGCGGTGGTGTCGCTAACGCTGACACCGATGATGTGCGCCAAGCTTCTCAAAGCGAAGGATCCCTCGAAGGAGTCGTGGTTTTATCGCAAGTCGGAGGATTTTTACGATGGCGTGATTGCCTACTACGGCCGGATGCTGAAAGTGGTTTTACGCTACCAGACCACGACCTTGATCGTGACCGCCGCGACCTTCGTTCTGACGATTTTTCTATACGTGGTGGTGCCGAAGGGCTTCTTTCCCGTCCAGGATACTGGGTTGATTCTCGGAATTTCGGAAGGCCCCGAAAACATTTCGTTTCCCGCAATGACTGAACGCCAGAAAGCTTTGGGAGACGCGATTCTCAAGGACCCCGATGTGGCCAGCTTGTCCTCGTTCATTGGAGTGGATGGTACCAATATCACGCCCAACAGCGGACGCATCCAAATCAATCTAAAACCGCGCGATCAACGCAAAGCCAGTGCAACCGATATCATTCGCCGCCTACAACCGCAGCTTGCGAAAGTAGAGGGCATCACCCTTTACATGCAGCCGGTGCAGGATCTCACCGTCGAGGATCGCGTCAGCCGGACAGAATACCAATACACGATGGAAGACCATGATGCCACCGAACTAGCCGAATATTCGACGCGATTGGTGGCTAAGCTTAAGACCGTTCCTGAACTGCGGGACGTCGCCACCGATCAGCAAAACAACGGCCTTCAGGCGGAACTTGTCATTGACCGCGATACGGCATCGCGCCTCGGTATTTTGCCTGGGCAAATCGATAATACGCTCTACGACGCGTTCGGGCAGCGGCAGGTCTCCACTATCTTCACGCAGCTTAACCAGTACCATGTCGTACTGCAAGTGCAACCAGATTTCCAGTTAACTCCGGACGCGCTGAAAAATATCTACGTCAAATCAAACTCTGGAGTTGAGGTTCCGCTCTCCGCATTCACCCACCTCGAAACCAGAAATTCCACGCTGGCCATCAATCATCAGGGGCAATTTCCGGTGGTGACTCTTTCGTTCAACCTGGCGCCCGGTAAATCGCTAGGGGATGCAACTGCAGCCATTGATACCGCTGAGAAAGAAATCCAGATTCCTCCCAGCATCGAGACGGCGTTTCAAGGCACGGCTGCCGCTTTCCGCAATTCTCTTAGCTCGGAACCGTGGTTGATTCTTGCCGCTATTGTTACGGTGTACATCGTGCTGGGCGTGCTTTATGAGAGCTATATCCATCCCCTAACGATTCTGTCGACTTTACCTTCCGCCGGCGTCGGGGCCATTCTCGCTTTACTTATCACGGGGAATGATCTCGGTGTGGTTGGCTTAATCGGCATTATCTTGCTGATTGGCATCGTGAAGAAAAACGCCATCATGATGATCGACTTCGCTCTCGAAGCGGAGCGCGTTGAGCACAAGAAACCTGAAGAAGCGATTTATCAGGCCTGTCTCCTGCGGTTTCGTCCCATCATGATGACGACTATGGCAGCCTTACTTGGCGGCTTGCCTTTGGCATTGGGCACCGGCACAGGATCGGAATTGCGACATCCTTTGGGCATCACCATCGTCGGCGGTTTGCTGGTGAGTCAATTACTGACGCTGTTTACCACGCCTGTCGTTTATTTGTGGTTTGATCGCCTGGCGCAGAAATTCTCGAGTTTCGGATTTTCGAAAGTCATGGATGAGCCCGAGCCGTCTCTTGGGGACTAACCGATGAACATTTCCGCCCCATTCATCAAACGCCCCATAGGAACTTCGTTGTTGACTTTCGCCCTATTGCTCGCCGGCGCACTAGCATTTGGCTACCTTCCGGTATCACCGCTTCCGCAGGTCGATTTTCCTGTGATTCAGGTTTCGGCAGCGCTTCCTGGCGCCAGCCCCGAGACTATGGCTTCGGCTGTCGCCACGCCGCTCGAACGCCAGTTTGGCCGCATTGCGGGTATCAACCAGATGACTTCGACCAGCCAGTTGGGGTCAACGGGGATCGTGTTGCAATTTGATTTAAACCGGAACATTGACGCCGCCGCCCGTGACGTCCAGGCCGCGATCAATGCGGCGCGCAGCCAGTTACCTTCTTATCTTCCGGGCAATCCCACTTATCGAAAGGTAAACCCTGCTGATTCGCCGATTCTGATTTTGTCTCTGACGTCGGACACCATCACGCTGCCAAACATCTACGATCAGGCCAACTCAGTCTTGTCGCAGAAACTTGCTCAGGTCAGCGGAGTCGGTCAGGTTTACGTGGGTGGTGGCGCCAACCCCGCAGTGCGTGCCGAGGTCAACCCATCGATGCTGAATAAGTTCGGCATTGGACTGGACGCCGTTCGTACGGCTCTCGGCGCCGCCAACGCTAATAGCCCCAAAGGCCAATTCTCCGGCCCGCTCAACGCCTGGACTTTGGATGATAACGATCAGATCAAAACCGCTGCGGAATATCAACCTCTCATCGTTGCTGGCAATCAGAGCGGAGGAATAGTCCGGCTCGGCGACGTCGCCGACGTTGAAGACTCCGTCGAAGACGCCCACATCATGGGGTTATCGAACGGCAAGCGCGCCGTTCTCATCATCGTTTTCCGTCAACCCGGCGCCAATATCATTTCCACCGTTGATAATGTGCTCGCGCTGCTGCCCGAGCTTCAAGCTTCCATTTCGCCGTCCATTCAGCTCGGCGTGGTGATGGATCGAACTACTTCGGTGCGCGCGTCCGTACACGATATAGAAATTACGCTTCTGCTTTCTATCGTTCTTGTCATCCTAGTCGTGTTTATCTTCCTACGTAACGTTCGCGCCACGCTGATTCCAAGCATTGCCGTTCCACTCTCGCTTGTCGGCACTTTCGCCGTGATGTATTTGCTCAACTATAGCCTCGACAATCTCTCACTCATGGCCTTGGCAATCTCCACCGGCTTCGTTGTGGATGATGCCATCGTAGTTCTCGAAAACGTCACCCGCTATCTCGAACACGGCCTCACGCCAGTCCAGGCGGCATTTCGAGGGGCACGCGAAATCGGGTTTACCGTTCTTTCCATGAGCACATCGCTGGTGGCCGTCTTTATTCCCATTCTCTTGATGGGAGGTCTGGTGGGGCGTCTCTTCCGCGAATTCGCCGTCGTGCTAAGCATTGCCATCGGCGTCTCGCTGTTAGTTTCACTGACCACGACGCCAGCTATGTGCGCCCAGCTCCTACGGCCTTTGAAGGATGAAGAGCACAATCGGGCTTACAAGATTACCCAAGCGGGCTTTGATTGGATACTAGGAACTTATAAACACTGGTTGGATTGGGTATTGCGTCATCAACCCCTGACGCTGCTCATAACAATCCTCACCGCTTGCCTCACGATATATTTGTATATCATTGTGCCCAAAGGGTTTTTCCCTCAGCAAGACGTCGGGCGCCTCATCGGCACGGTTCAAGCTTCACAGGATATTTCTTTCGGCGCCATGAGTGGAAAAATGCGCGCTTTCGTGGATATTGTTCAGAAAAATCCCGACGTCAGCACCGTCGTCGGGTTCGCCGGCGGCAGCACCGCTCTGAATCAAGGCCGGATGTTCATCATGCTCAAGCCCTTGGGCAAGCGTAAGCACAGCGCCGATCAAGTCATCGGAATCCTACGAAAACAACTCGCAGTTGTTCCCGGCGCAACTCTCTATTTACAAGCGGCACAAGACCTCACCATCGGCGGACGGGCCTCACAAGCCCAGTACCAGTACACGCTCCAAGGTGAAGACTTGGCCCAACTGAATAACTGGGCGCCACGCCTTCTAGCCAAGTTGCGCGTCTTGCCTGAATTGCGCGATGTCAATACCGATCAGCAGGATAAAGGGCTGGAATCCAGCATCGTCATTGATCGTGACACGGCGTCAAGGCTGGGAATTGCTCCGCAGGATATCGATAACGCGCTTTACGATGCGTTCGGCCAGCGTCAGGTTTCTACCATTTATGAATCTCTCAATCAATACCACGTTGTGATGGAAGTAGCTCCTCAATTTCAAAGGAGTCCCGACGCGCTGCAAAGCGTATATGTGAAATCGTCAAATGGCGTAATGGTGCCGCTCTCGGCGATAGCCCGTTTTGGACCGTCGAATACATCGTTAGCAGTAAACCATCAGGGGCAGTATCCCTCAGTGACGATTTCCTTCAACCTGGCTCCTAATGTTTCACTCGGCCAGGCGACCGTGGTCATTGAGCGAGCCGAGCGCAGCATTGGATTTCCAACCACGTTGAACGCGAGTTTCCAAGGTACGGCCGCGGCGTTTCAGGATTCCATTTCGAGCGAGCCAATTCTGATCTTCACAGCCTTGGTCACGGTTTACATCGTGCTGGGCATACTTTATGAAAGTTACATCCATCCCATCACTATTCTTTCGACCATTCCCTCCGCCGGCGTCGGAGCGCTGCTGGCGTTACTACTCACGCATAACCAACTCGACGTCATCGGACTCATCGGCATTATTTTGCTGATCGGCATCGTCAAGAAGAATGCGATCATGATGATAGATTTCGCGTTGGATGCCGAACGGCGCGAAGGAAAGTCTTCCCTCGAGGCTATCCACGAGGCCTGTATCCTGCGGTTCCGCCCCATTGTGATGACGACAGCCGCCGCATTGCTCGGAGGCTTGCCGCTCGCGCTGGGGCACGGTACGGGCTCGGAGTTGCGCCGTCCGCTTGGCATCACCATCGTTGGCGGATTAATGCTCAGCCAAGCTTTAACGCTCTTCACGACCCCTGTCGTTTATCTGTATATGGACCGCATTCGCCTTCGTTTCGCCCGGCGGTCGGCCGTGGCGCCGCTTCCCAGCCCTAGTTCCGCGGACTAACAACCTCAGAAACTGGGCAGTACCTTGAGTCATTTATCCGTAGTTACTACAGTGCACCCTCGAATACCGTTTTGGAACATGGTTCTTAAGCATCTAGGAAGCCCTCTGATTCACCGGGATAATGGCCCTCAAACAAGGGGGCTACTTTCCGATGTTGCGAAACTTCTGTCTGGCGATGGCCGTGTCCGTCGCGCTGCTGCTTACGGGGTGCGGCGGCGGCACCGGCATCAATAACTCCGGAAGCGTAGTCTCGCAGCCTCCAGCGCCACCTAACAACGGAGGTGGCACCCAGACACTGCCAAATCTGAGCGCGACAAGCAACCTTGACTTTGGAGGAATTTTCGTTGGAACGACGCAGGATGCCTCCGTTACCTTGACGAATAATTCCATATCCTCTCAGACCATCACCGTATCTCAGCTCAATTTCACGGGCGCCGACTATGCGCTGGCTTCGAATCTATCCTTGCCAGCCACCGTTGCGGCCGGGCAAAACTTGATCGTGCCGGTCGCGTTCACGCCTTCGACATCGGGAGCGGACGACGGAACTCTTGTAATCGTTAGCGACGCCGCGGACACCAATCTGACGGTTTCGTTAAGTGGTGCTGGCGTTGTAACAGGAGCCCTCGCTTACACTCCTTTGGCACTGGATTTCGGGTCGGTTACTGTTGGATCCCGGCAGAACATGTCTGTGATCCTTTCGAACAGTCCCCTGAACAACGCGAATATTGACATCGGACAAGTTAGCTTGGCAGGTGCGGATCTCAGTCTGAGTTCCCCGCCCGTGCTTCCAGCGACGCTTACACCAGGTCAAACTTTAACCGTCACGGTAACGTTTTCGCCATCCACGGGTGGCGCGAACGCCGGTTCATTGACTATCTCCAGCAATGCCCCTAATAACGGCGTCACTTTGCCGATTTCGGGATACGGTCTCGCCGCGAACCAGCTGAATGCCAGTCCGACAACTCTGAGTTTTGGCAATGTCTCGACTGGAAACAACAGTTCGTTAACCGGCGAACTCACGGCCGGAACTTCGACGATTACGGTTTACTCCGCTAGCATCACAGGATCGGGCTTCTCTCTCAGTGGTCTGGATTTTCCAGTTACGGTTTCCGCAGGCACAAGCCTTCCCTACACGGTTACGTTTGCTCCCACGTCGTCGGGCGAATTTAATGGAACCCTCTCGTTCACCAGCAGCGCCTCGAACTCGCCAACAATTCAGAACCTTAACGGCACAGGCACACAAAATGGCGGCGGCTCAGGCGGCTCGGGCGGGGGTGGAACACCGTCGGGCGCCATCGCCGCCGACTTCTTCAATCTTGACATCGGCAACTTTCGATCGCCTTGGCCAAACAAGTTAGGAGTAAACATCGGTGTCTGGCGCACGTTAGGCGCAGAACTACGATGGAGAGATATTGAAACCTGCGACGGCGGTTCTGATCCTACAAATGCGTGCTACACGTGGGCCGCTTTCGATAAATGGAATGCTGCAGCGGCGGCGAACGGAGAAAGTATTCTGTTCACCACCTATTACACACCGACATGGGCATCTTCTAATCCCTCGGGTAATTGCCAGGACGGAAATACTGGCGGTTGTTATCCCCCGAACGACGTGGAAACCGGCGACTACTACTGGAAAGGGTTTCTTACAGCGCTTTACACGCACACTTCGACCACGCCGGGGCTAGAAAATATCAAGTATTGGGAGTGTTGGAACGAACCTAACGTGCCAAGCGAGTACAGTGACAACAACTCCGATCCCGCTGTAGCCCTGGCAGACTTGAATACCCTGTGCTCGGACTTGCATACAACGATCTCAACACTCGACCCCACGGCGAAGTTCACAACTCCAGCTCCGGCTCTCGGTCCGGGGGTGGTGAAGTGGATGACAACATGGATTGCTGATGGCTACGCCAATTATGCCGACTATATCGCGTTTCACGGTTATGTTTGTCCTGGTCAGGGAACCTGCGTACTGAATAGCGCCGAGACGATTGTACCAATCATCCTCACACCGTTGAAGGCGCTGATCGCGAGTACAAAAGGCACTCCCAACGATGTAACTGGCAAACCGATGTGGGACACCGAAGGCAGCGACGATTCAGGGGGCATACCGCTGACGGACCCAGACCAACATGCGGCGTTCTATGCGCGCTACACCCTTGTACAGCAGTCTGCGGGCATCGCACACTATTCGTATTGGGGGTATGACTTTACGGCCGGCATCGCTCTCGTAAACAATCCCGGCGTGCCTTCAGCCACACTCAACATTGCCGGCATCGCATGGCAGCAGATTTACACGTGGACGGTAGGTTGGGCATTCTCAACACCATGCTCGAATACCTCCGGCTCTATTTGGCAGTGCACTTTAACCAATGGAACGTCCACGAGCTTAATCGTTTGGGACACGTCTCAAACGTGCTCCAACGGAGTCTGCACTACGAGCAACTTCACAGCGCCAGCTGGCTATTCTTCCTATCAAGACCTCGCCGGGAACACAAACTTCATCGCTAATAACACCGTTCCGATTGGAGCTAAGCCAGTTCGACTCCAATAACGAATCAGACCAGCAATCAGATAGACGGGCGCGGTTGCCTAAGCGGCAACCGCATTCGCCACCCATTCCCCGGCTTCTCGCGTGCCTAAGGCTCCACCGAGATCTTGGGTGGTGCGCTTCTGTTGAATAGCTTGAAGCACGGACGCTTCGATCTTCGTGGCATTCTCAGTCATCCCCAAATGCCCTAGCATCATCGCGGCGGTAAGGATGGCGCCGAAGGGATTCGCGATGTTCTTCCCGGCAATCGGAGGAGCAGACCCGTGCACGGGTTCAAACATTGAAGTCTTGCCGGGATGAATATTGCCGCTCGCGGCCATGCCGAGCCCGCCCTGGAGTCCAGCTGCCAAATCGGTGATGATATCGCCAAACATATTGTTCGTCACGATCACGTCAAATTGCCCTGGGTCGCGGACCATCTGCATGCAAAGCGCATCCACGTACATGTGTTCGGCCTTCATTTGCGGATATTCGCTGGCTACTTCTTTGAAAACGCGCTGCCACAGGCCACCAGCGTGCGTCATCGCATTGGACTTGTCACACATGAGCACGCGATTGCGGGGACGACCGTCGTGTTTGGTGTGTCGTTCTCCAAATTCGAAAGCAAAACGAACGACGCGTTCCACCCCTTTGCGCGTATTGATGTCTTCTTGAATAGCCACTTCGTCAGCAGTTCCCTTTTTAAACACTCCGCCAACATCGCCATAGACGCCCTCGGTATTTTCGCGAATCACTACAAAATCCACGTCTTTGGGTTGAACACCCTTGAGGGGACATAGAGATTCGTCCAGCAGGCGAACGGGACGAACATTGGCATACAGGTCCATCTGAAATCTCATCCCCAGAAGTATTTCCTTGGCATGAAGGTTGGTGGAGACACGTGGATCGCCGAACGCGCCCACAAGAATGGCATCAAAATCGCGTTCCAGCATGGCAAATCCACCTGGCGGCACCGTCATTCCGTCGGCAAGATAACGATCCGCGCCCCAATCAAACTGCGTGGTTTCAAATTCAGCGCCCGCTGCGATAAGGACATTGAGCGCCTGTGGAATGACTTCTTGCCCGATGCCGTCGCCAGGAATAATAGCAATACGTTTTTTTTGAGGCACGCCAAAAAAGTAACACAAACCACGACTTCGCGCGGCAGTCCCCATCAAACTCAGGCTTTATAATTGATATAGGGATGGATCCAGAGATTATCAGCGCGCATGCAGACGTTGCCAGCGATCACGACCGCCCGGGCTTTCAAGCCTCCATTGCGGGCTGCGCCGTTTTTGACCTAAGCTCAAAGGCTCGAATTCGTGTAAGCGGATCTGATCGCGTACGCTGGCTCAACGGCATGGTGACGAATAACATTCGCGACCTCGCCTTGGGCCAAGGCCTGTACGCGTTTTTGCTGAATCCACAGGGCCGAATTCTAGGGGATTTGTACGCGTACAACGTGGGCGATGAGCTGATTGTCGAGACTGACAAAACACAGCTGTCCAAGATTCTGGAGATCTTCGAGCGTTACATCATCATGGACGACGTCGAAATCGCTGATATCACCCAAAGGCAATTGGTCATTGGCGTTGTGGGGCGCAAAGCACAAACGATTTTGGCGGCCTCGGGTCTTCCGGTACCAGCCTTGCAACCCCTAAAATTCGCGACCCTGCCATGGCTTGGCAAAGAAGCAACCATCATTCGCGGCGACTTTCCAACCGTCGAGACCTACGAAATATGGGTTGCGCCCGAAGATGCGGAATCGGCACTCGCAGCGATCGGGAACGCTGGGGCGGTCCCTGCTGGTGCGACAACGCTTGAACGGATGCGCATCGTGTCGGGAATTCCCCGTTATGGCAGCGACATTCGAGAAAAAGACCTGCCGCAAGAGACCGAACAATATCGTGCCCTGAACTTCAATAAGGGCTGCTACATCGGGCAGGAAATTGTGGAACGAATTCGTTCGCGGGGCGCGGTACACCGCCAATTCACGGGCTTTGCGATTGACGGAACGCTGCCGGAACCCGGTGTGGAAATACAGTTTGAGGGCAAGAAAGTGGGCGAAATCACGAGCGTGGCAGCGGTGCCGTTCGGAGATAGTACCCGTAACATCGCGCTTGGCTACATCAGACGGGAAATTTCCGCACTGCACAAGTCTCTGGATGGTGGACGCTTCCAGGCTACGCCCGTTAACGTCCCATTCAGTGAATTCTTTCAGAATTGAACGTTCTGCGACCGGAGACAAATATGGCAAAAAAAGAACAAGAAACCTTTACAGTGACCGACCGGCGGCTATTTACCAGCGAGGGCGACGTCCGGGAAGACGCCAGGGAAGATGCACACAAAGAAGGGCCGGGAGAAGCTCGACAAGAAAAAACTGCATCTCCGGCAGCGACGAGTTCTCCTGCGGCCGGCGAACCCCCGCCAGTCACGCAAGAAGCCATGCCTCCGGCCCCGACCGCAGTGGAGCAGCAACAGCAGGCTGACGCCTATCGCGAATCCTCGCGAGATATGGATCGCCGCGTCGAGCAGGGTGGTCATTCCACCAAAGACCTCGAAGTCACATTTGAACGCTTTCTGGCATCGCTCTATATGAGCGCGATGATGCAACTTGGCATGATGCATGAGGAAGGCGGCCAACCACGGTTGGATCCCATCAGCGCGCGTCAGACGATTGACACCCTCAGCCTAATCGCGGACAAGACGAAGGGAAACCTTACGAGCGCGGAGCAGACATTCCTGCAAAACTGTTTATACGAACTCCGTATGGCCTACGTGGAAGTCATCAACGCTCTTTCCCGTGCCCCGCAAAGTCCGGCTAGCGTCGCTGGAGGCAGCCCTGGCGAGGTTAAGCCCGGCTTCAGCAAATGAACGCAACACTAACCGTGCTCGGCAGCGGCACGTCCATGGGAGTGCCCACAATCGGCTGCAATTGCGCTGTCTGCCATTCCTCGGATCCGCATGATCGACGCACGCGCCCGTCCGTGCTTATCGAGTACGATGGCCACGGCGTGTTGATTGATACCACCCCGGACTTTCGGGAACAGGCGATACGAGAACACATTCGACATCTTGATGCGGTAATTTACACTCATACGCACGCAGACCATATTCTCGGGATCGATGACCTTCGGCCGCTCAGCTATCACCATAAGCCGGGGAAACTGCCGCTCTATGCCAAACCTGACGCGGCGGAGTTTCTGCAAAACATGTTTCGCTACATCTTCGAACCCAAATATAAATTTGGCGGCTTGCCGCAAGTAGAATTGCGCGCGATTGACAGCCCCGTGGATCTTTTTGGCGCTAAGTTCGAACCAGTAACCGTCATCCACGGCGAGACAGAAATTTACGGTTACCGTTTCGGTTCGGCGGCCTACTTAACGGACCACAGCAGCATCCCACTGATATCTCTTGGGCAGTTGAGGAATCTCGATATTTTGTTTCTGGATGCCCTTCGTCATATGCCCCACCCGACGCACTCCACTGTGGAACAATCTTTGAGCATCGTCGAGGAAGTAAAGCCTAAACGGGCGTTCTTTACGCACATTTGCCACGATTTGCCGCATGCCGCGACGAATGCGAGTTTGCCTCCTCACGTCCGCCTGGCTTACGACGGCATGAAGCTGGAGTTTGAAATCTGACTTATGAAAGTTTTTCACCAGCTTAGCGAACTCGAAGGATTCGGCCCGACAATCGTCAGCATTGGCAATTTTGACGGCGTGCACGCCGGTCACGTTCAGGTTGTCGACCAGATTGTGAAGCTCGCTAAAGAACGCGGCTTGAAATCTCTGGTTCTGACGTTCGAACCACATCCGGTTCGATTTCTTCGGCCGGACGCGACTTTGAAGCTCCTGACTCCTACTCCGGAAAAGTTGCGATTGCTCGATGAATTAGGGCTGGACGCTGCACTCGTACTGTCTTTCACACAGGAACTCTGCCAAATGTCGCCCCGCGAGTTTACGCGCAATATCTTAGAGAGCGGCGTGCAGGCTCGCGAGGTCCACGAAGGTTACAATTTCCGCTTCGGACACAAGGCGGCGGGTGATGTAAACACTCTCACCGCATTGGGTCGCGAGATGGAATTTGAAGTTGTCATTTATCCGGAAATGAAGCTGCGGCGGGAGTCCGTTTCCAGCAGCCATATTCGTTCACTTCTGATGGAAGGACGCGTACAAAGAGCTCGCCATCTGCTCGGCAGGCCGTTCAGCATCGCAGGAACTGCGTCCGAGGGACGCGGCTATGGCAGCAAATACACGGTACCCACAATTAACTTGAGCCCCTACGGTGAATTAGTTCCCAAACATGGCGTGTACATCACGCGGACCGGTGTGGGCGCGGAGCTGTTTAATTCCGTGACAAATATAGGCAATCGACCGACCTTTGGTGTGGATTCGTTTGCCATTGAGAGTCACTTGCTCGATTTCCATCCCCTCGCGCTGCACGCGGACACGGTAATTGAGATTTGCTTTTTGCAAAGACTTCGCGACGAAGTTAAGTTTCCTTCGGTTGAAGAGTTGCGGGCCCAAATCGGCAAAGACATCCACAGGACCCGCCGATTCTTTCGGGCCATTCAAGTCGAAGGTCAGGTAAAGAAGTAAGGGCTTAGTGCGGAAGATAGCCGCTTTCCATCGGTAGTTTGCCATCCACCTTAACAACCTTCACGTGATCATTGATGGAGCGCACGTCCACTAGCGCGATCGCCCCCGGATTGCTTTCGACTTCCTTCAGCAGATCCTCGTCGGTATTCACAATATGAATCGAGTCTTTGTGGGCCGCGATGTGCGCTTTCAATTCAGCAGCGGACATTTTGTTTAAGTGCTGCAAAGTCTGACTCTCAGTGCTCAGATTGCTATGCAACACAAGCAGGATCGGGTTCCCGCTGGGCCACTTGTTGACTTCATAACGAAAGATATCCGAGAGATGCGACGACGTAACGCTGTCCACGGCATTGTTTTTATTCACGATAACCGCGAGATGATGTGCAAAACATGGAACCGAGAATACGAGAAGCAGCAGCGCTGCGCACACACGATAGAGTTTCATATATTTAGGTAGGCCTCCCGAATAGTCTTCGCCGCCACCGGCCCACAATCAAGCGCAAAAAGACCGGCGCACCTAATTGGTAAAAAAATGTCATGAAATTGTCGCGCGTTTATTCGATAAGTTCGAGTGCCTGTACCGGCGCATTCGATTGCCGGCCAGGTGACTGCACGACGACAATGGCAACAAGAACCATGATGATACCGATAGTTTGAACAGCACGAAGCGTCTCTCCAAGCACAATGGCCGCAATTACGATGGAAAACACGGGTTCGAGGCAACTAACAACGATCGCGCGCGTTGGCTCGAGATGCTGCAGACCCGCAAAGTAAAACGAGAACGGCCCTAGCACTGACAGCAGCGAAAAAACAAACAAGAAGAGCCACTGTGCGCCGGAATAATTGGCCGAGAGGACTTTGGCGGGAGGATTCACCAGGATCCAAAATAGCGATGCCGAAAGCGTCGTATAGAGCAAGACCGTCCACCGGCTGTGACGGGCAAGAATTCCATGGCCACCAACGTTATAGAACGCAAACGAAAGAGCTGCGAGCAAGGCCGCGCAAAGGCCTATCTTGTCGAGCTTCAACTGTCCCCGGCTGAAGATTTGGATGACGAGCGCAATTCCCATAACTGCGAGTGCGACGGCGCCGATACGCTGAGGTGTCGGTTTTTGTTGCCCTCGCATTATGGCATAGAGCAGCACCCAAACCGGGGCTGTATATTGCACAACGATGGCCGTTGCGACGTTCGTTCGCTGAATCGCAAGATAATAAAAATAGTTTGATGGCGCGACACCCAGGATACCGAGCAATGACAACCTGCCAAAATCTCCCCACGAGATTCTCATGGTCTCCCTGTCTCTACTAGCGAGAAGAATCGCCAACAATGTCACGAAGGAGAACGTCGTGCGTGTCTGAGAAAGTATCAGAGGATCGACGGGATGCAAAAATTGCCCCGGCAACAACCGACCCGTGAAAGCAGCCCGTCCAAGCGTCGCACTTACTCCCCATAGAAAAGTTGCACAAGCAATATAGAGGTATCCCCGCCGCGGGCTGGGTACAGTTTTCGTATTCAAGAATTTACATACTCAATGCGGAAGCTAATCTTGGCGGTCTTTTCGAGCATGGCGGAAACCGAACAATACTTCTCCTTCGACAGTTTGACGGCATCCTCCACAGCCTTGTGTGTCACATCGCCGCCCACACAATAAAGCAAACGGATCTCGGTAAAAACCGTGGGCGGGGAGGTCGCACGGTCGCCTTCCGCGCTGACTTCGAGGCTCGTGAACGGCTCGCGTTTTTTTCGCAAGATGCTGGCAACGTCGTATCCAGTGCATCCGCAGAGCGCGATTAGGACAAGCTCTGTGGGGCTGCTGCCGGCGTGACTGTCGCCATCTACCATGATCTCGTGGCCGCTGCCAGCGATACCAGTGAACTGTTGTTTTTCTTTCCAAGTAGCGCGTGCCGTAATCATTGGTGTGACCTCCTGGCTACCGGCGGTTGTCGGTTTGCGGCTCGGGATGAATTAAGACCCGGTAGATCTCGGGCGCTGCCTGCTTGAATCGTATTTCCAATTCGGTCGACGCTTCGTGCACGCGCGACAACGGCAGCTCATCGGAAAAAGTGCAATGGCACGATATATACAGTCGGCCACGAATCCGCTTAATTTCAAGATCGTGCATATCCAGAATCTCTGTAAATTCCGTCGCCACATGCTTCAGCTTTTCTTCCAGACGAGCATCGCGCACAACCTCTTCGCTGGTCTCAATCGTAGCCGGCTCGCTCTCGATGTGCGTCAGAATCGTCGAAATCTCTGGAACGTCGCTCCGGATTTCCGACTCGATTTGAGTAACTTTGTCGTGGGCATCTTTCAGCAATAGCCGTTCGTCTAATTCAAGATGCTGCTCCACGTGCAGGCGACCAGCGATATCTTGCACACTCACATCGTGGACGTTGACGTTGTTGCGCGTAGCTACGGCCCGGACACGGTCGAAAATATTCTCCGAAAATCCGGCTCGAGGGATTGAACGCACCATAACGTCGGCATTGGGGAGCACGCTCTGTACCGCTGCGGTCACCGAATCTGCGACTTGCTCGGAACGCTGGAAAGTAACGTTCCGCGCCAGACCGATGGAAAGGTCTGCGAAATACCGGTTGCCGGCGCGGCGTATGCGGACACGATCCACTTCGAGCAGGCCATCCACGCCGGAAACCGCGTGAATGATTTTGTTACGAACGCCCGTTGGTGCGGCATCGAGGAGCGCATCAATGGTTCGGCGCCCCAAGCGGCCGCTCACGTAAATTACCACCCCGGCGACAAATAACGCGGCCATCGCATCGGCGTAGCGCAACCATGGAATCTGATGCAAACGGCCCCACCAAACCAGCCCCAGGCCGACCACAACCACGCTGCTCGACCAAATGTCAGTTGAGAAATGCAGTGCGTCAGCCTCAAGCGCCTGGCTGTCATATTTCACTGCAATCCGGCGCAGCGCGCGCGAACGCCAGAAATCGACGCCCATCGAGGCAAACATTACTACGAAGGCAGACACACCGGGTTCGATTTCGACCGAATGAAAAAAAAGCCGCCGGAAGGATTCACGAACGATCCAGATGCAGGTTAGTAGCAACAATCCGGTTTGCACAAACGCCGAGAAGTTTTCGACCTTGCCGTGACCGTATTGATGATCGGCGTCCGCCGGTTTATCCGAGACGCGCACAGAAAAGAAAGTTACAGTGGCTGCAACAAGATCCAGCCCAGAGTGAGCGGCTTCCGACAATATCCCGAGGCTCGACGTGGTCAGTCCTACGAACACTTTCAAAATGGTAACCGCGAGGGCAGCTAGGACGGAATTGCCCGCTACTGCGCGCTTTTCGGAGCGCATGGATTCGCTTTGGAAGATTACGGGAGATCCCGCCATACGAGCATTATGACCGCGCATCGGACTTCCGCCAAGTTGCCATCCAGCTTCCAGTTCAAGGTCTTCTAACTCGACTGACCAGTCGTCGACGTACCCTGGTATTGGGATAGGCGGGCATCTCTGTGCTAGGATTTTAGTGGATTTGCATCTTTCCTGGAGGATTCCTACACAATGATCCAACGCGGATTGGTATGTCTGCTGCTCGCTGGCATGACCTGGGCACAGACCCCGAACTCGACCTCAACGCCCGCTCCGACCGACAAACCGGCGGCGCAATCATCTCAGCCGGGATCTCCGGCAGCTCAGCCAGCGGCACCTGAAGTGGCGCCAGACGCGCCGGTTATTACCATTCAAGGCTTGTGTGACAAAGGCGACACGACTGCTCCGGACTGCAAAACAGTCATCAATCGAGCTGATTTCGATCATTTGGTCGAAACCGTCGCACCAAAATTGCCTCCTCCGGGACGCAAACAATTTGCCAACCGCTACGCCAACGCTCTCATTATGTCCCATGCTGCCGAGCAGCAGGGTTTGGACAAAACGCCTCGTTTCGAGGAGATGCTGCGGTTAACGCGGATGCAATTGCTACAACAAGCAATCGGACAGAGTGTGCAAGAAAAAGCGGCACAAGTCCCGGATAACGATATCGAGGATTATTACAAAGCTCACCAACCGGATTTTGAGCAGTTTCACCTCGTCAGAATTTATATTCCCCGCCACAAAGAAGCGCTGCCCAACGCGCCCAAGCTGAGTGAAGCCGCGCAGGCAAAACATGATGAACTCGAGGCTGCCGCCATGAAAAAAGTAGCAGAGTCGATTCGCACCCGCCTTGCTGCCGGTGGAGATCCGGAGGCTTTGCAAAAAGAAGCCTACACAGCGGCACGGAACAAACTGGAGCCTCCAACCACGAAACTCGACAATATGAGACGAAACATGCTTCCTCCGGCACAAGCCCCGGTCTTAGACCTCAAACCGGGCGAAGTATCTGCTGTGCTTGAAGAGGATACCAATTACGCCGTATTCAAGATGGTCAGCAAAGAGGAATTGACTTTGGACAAAGTGCATGACGAAATTCGCAATACATTACGGGGCCAAAGAATTCAAGAAGGCATGCAGGCGATTCAAAAGGACGTGAAAACAACCTTGAACGATGCCTACTTCAACGTCCCTGGCGCACCCGCGCCGGGCTCGAGAATGCCCATGGGCGGACCCGGCGGAATGCAGATGCAGATGGCTCCCCCGCCTCCTCCCAAAAAGTAAGGAATGGATAACGACAAACCAGTCGTCGTGGTCACCGGCCTTTCCGGAAATCTGGGACTTCGTTTGCTACCTCAGCTGACGGAGTTCCAGGTTATTGGAGTGGACATACATCCTCCGGAGACCACTCTTCCGGTCCACTTTGTAGCTATGGACTTTGGCGAAGAAGACTCCTGCCGCGAGTTTTATCTTCTCCTTAAGGAATACAGGCCCGTGGCGGTCGTGCACCTTGCATTCGTGATTGATCCCCAGCGGGCGGGAGTAGTCGATCCCGATCGGATGTGGCAAATCAACGTCGCGGGAACAGCGCGAGTCCTGGAAGCGATCGCGGAAGCCAACCGCGAAGACGCCATCGTCGAGAAATTTATTTATCCCAGCAGCGTTGCCGTCTATGGTCCGGACCTCAACGCTCCAGTAACTGAGGATGCCCCTTTAAGAGCGCATACCCTGCCTTATGCGGTCCATAAAATGGAATGCGACAAAGTCGTGCAGCAACGCGCGCCGGCTTTGCAAAGTTGCAGCGTTTACATGTTGCGGGCCCATATTTTTGCCGGAAAAACCGTCGACAATTATTTGATGGGTGCGTTTCGCGGTACTCCGAACGGCAAGAGCAAGCGCGCCGCCAAAATGCGGAGCGAGGACAGGCGTTTGCCTTGCATGTTGCCCTATGGCCAGCGTTATCTCGATCACCAACTGCAATTCGTTCATGTGGACGACATTGCGCGGTTGATATTGCACATTCTGCGCAAGACGGAACCCGAAGCTCAGCGCATTACTGTGCTGAATGTGGCGGGACGCGGTGACCCTCTCAGTTTCGCCCGATGCATCGAATTGGCGCACGCCAAACTCATGCGCGTCCCTGGAAAATGGGGATTCGGAATAATACTGGCGGTCCTATGGAAGTTGCGCCTCTCTTCCATTCCCCCAGAAGCGCTACCCTACATGACGGGCCAATACACAATGAATACTGACCGGCTTAGGAAATTTCTTGGCCCGCAGTACGAAACCGTCATTCAATACAAGATCACCGACGCTTACACCGACAGCTTCGCCAAGTAATCTAACTACTGGTAAACCTTCGGCGCGCCCAGACTTCCTTTCGGGGGTAAGTGCCTCACATAAAGCACCAACTCCCAGATTTCCTCGTCACTAAACATGCTTTTTGATGCCGGCATGCCCGAAGGGAATATCCCGTGTTTTATGATCCATTTCAATTGACCGTCAGTGTAGCGTTGAACGTTTTCTGAGTTGAGCGGTGGCACTGGCGGAGACACTTTTTCGGCGAATGGCACACCGGTGTTCTGACCGTCCAACCCGTGGCACACCATGCAGTACGGCCCAAATATCTTCTGCCCATGGCGAATATTTTGATCCGAGGATAACTGCGGGCAGGCGGATTTATTCCAAAATTATTTTTGGACTGGTTAGGGAATAAATTGCGGGCCGGTTGGTTTACTTTAGTGAGGTGCCGAAGGACCGTGAGACAACCGTGATGTTCGCAGAGTTGGCGATGCCCTTGTTCGATCAGTTGTACAACTTTGCGCATTGGTTGACGCAGGACCGGTCCGAAGCCGACGACCTGGTGCAGGAGACTTACGCCAAGGCATTGCGGGGATTTTCATCGTTTCAGCCGGGGACGAACTTTCGGGCATGGATTTATCGCATTTTGCGCAACACGTTTTTGACTTCACGGACTGGATTAAAAGCGGCTGTTATGACCGTGGAGCTCGATGAAGCTACAGATGAACTTGCGGTGACTGATACTCCGGAAAGTATTTTCATTGGCCAGTCACAACAAAAACTATTGCAGGAGGCAATTGGAGCTCTGCCGCTGCAATATCGCGAAGTCGTGCTTCTCTGCGATGTGGAAGATATGTCCTACAGAGAAATTGCGGAGACGCTTGCGATTCCTATAGGCACAGTGATGTCGCGTTTGGCCCGCGCGCGCCGGGAATTGCGGCAAGAGTTACA
>Ga0187847_10001735_pt1 | contig 18944 bp, 13 predicted proteins | sample June2016WEW_4_10_FD_132458 | JGI IMG/M metagenome (GOLD analysis project Ga0187847, IMG submission 132458) | Peatland microbial communities from SPRUCE experiment site at the Marcell Experimental Forest, Minnesota, USA - June2016WEW_4_10 | ecosystem: Environmental > Terrestrial > Soil >...
ACGAGCAAAATCAAGGCAGATGAAGAAAAGAAGTTTTCTTGCACGGAGTGGTCGAATTTAGACTTTTTACAAACTTACGAACAAAAGAAATTGATGGGTTCTCTCTTGGACAGACAATCAAAACGCTTCATTTTCTGAGACGGCACCTACCGCTCAACAATTGCAACCGGTCTAAGAGCCGCCGTCAAAGCAACATGAGCATTTATGACGCAATATCCCACAAGATTTGCATTCATAAAACGACGCAACCAATACTAAAACGTTTTTTCAAAGGAAGTCAAGCAACTAAGATAATGTTGCGCGCTGACAGATAAAAAGCGATGGACTCACATTGCCACACAAATAAATGAAGTGCACCGATCACCCTCTAGCTCAAAAGACTACCTTCATGCAGAGGCTCTTGAGGCTTTTGCGCAGAGGGGAATTCGAGTCCTCTCTATCAGTTCCCGCAACGATCTGACCAATCGCAGCCTCTTCAGCCACCTTACACAGGGTGCAGTTTCGGAACAAATCAATTGGGTATCCTGTCGGAATTGATGGTTTTCCTAAGCTGCTCTCAGCGTGCAAAGGGCCCTGGCATCAATGGCATTTTTTGGCATCCGTGCTAACGTATATTCTGTAACTTACGGGCGGCTGCGGCGGTTCGAAAGTTCGACCCCCTTTGCCGTCCCACTTGCACTAGCCGTAGGGCGGAACCAGCCCAGCCGGCCGAATTAGCGAGTTTCCGTGACCCAGAAGATCCCCGAAAATGAAGAGGTCGACCGCGTTCCTTTAGGGCTGCCTGCCTTTCTGCCTGTGGCTCCCAGCGACGTGGGCTCCCTAGTGAGCAATCTGCATTCGAAGGGCAGCTTCTTTTCGCTGGAGTGGTTGCAAGCGTTCGAGCCTCGCCGCGGCTTGAGCAGTGGCCACCTGCAGACAATTGTTGGGAATTTTCTTCCCCGGCCTCCTTTTCGGCTCGCCACTGTTTCGGAGACGGTCGAGGTAGATCCGGCCGATGGCAGCCGTGTGTTATGCCATTGCCACTGGCAAGCGGAAACTGTGCGCGCCAAGCGGCTAACCTTGGTGATGGTTCATGGCCTTGAAGGCTCGTCGGACTCCCGCTATATTCAGGGCATCACGGCCCGCGCCTGGGACGCCGGCTTGAACGTCATCCGAATGAACATGCGCACCTGCGGCGGCACCGAGACGTTGACGCCCACGCTCTATCATTCCGGACTTTCGGCAGACGTGGGCGTGGTGGTGCGCCACTATACCCAACGATTCGGTCTGGAGCAGGTGGCGCTGGTGGGCTACTCGATGGGTGGCAATCTGGTGCTGAAGCTGGCAGGGGAGTGGGGTAGCCGGCCGCCTCTCAGCGCAGTGGCCGCAGTATGCCCGGCCATCGATCTGGCTCCCGGTGCCGACGCCCTACACGAGCCCGCCAACCGCCTCTATGAATGGAGATTCCTGCTCGGTCTCTTGTCGCGCTACGATCGGAAGGCAAAGCTGTTTCCCGACATTTATCTTTCCAGGAAGGCCATTGGGCCGGTGCGCTCCATTCGCGAGTTCGACGATAAAATCGTGGCCCGTTACTGGGGTTTTCGCGATGCCGACGACTATTATGACCGCGCCGCCAGTGCCCGTGTGGTGGACAAGATCGCGGTCCCCACGCTTGTTCTGCACGCCCAAGATGACCCCTTCATCCGTCTGATGCCCCAGACACGGACCAAACTTCTCGCCAACCCGCACGTAACCTTGGTGGAGACAACTCACGGCGGGCACTGTGCCTATCTTTGTCGCGACCCTGGCAACGATATCCACTGGGCCGAGGCGGCAGTGATGCGCTATCTGCTCGCGGCAACTGCGGAGTCTCATGGAAGCTGACTGGGAGTTCGAGGTAGGTGGCGGCGCGCCGGTGATAGAGGCCTTCTGGGCAGGGTTTGTCGATCTACGCCGCCATCTGGAGCGCATGGGGGAGATTCACGAAGCCGCGACCTTCCCGTCGCTTGCCGCCATGCTCGAAGCCTTGAATGGAGCGCGTTCGCCACTATGGACCGCAAAGTGCGACCTGTGGGAGCCGGAACCTGACGAACTGGCCTCTGCCGACCCAGTTGCGCCTCAATCAAGCCCAGCCCTGCACACTAAGCTGGCCTGCTACGTTGATCTGCTCCCGATAGCCGGTGATGTCTTTGCGCAACGTCAAGCCGAAGCATTTTGCCGGGAGTGGGTGGCCCGTTTGGCCCCGTTCCCGCTTCTGGAGTGCCGTGTCGACCTGGTCATTCGCCAGGCAATTGCGGACGACGTGGAAGGCTTTGGTGTCACCGCGTATCTTAGCGCCGAAGGCAAGGATCGATCCACGGCCGCCGAATCCCTGGCTACAGTGCTGACTGCCTTTGTGGACACAATTCCCAATTTCCCCGCTCCCGGAGTCCTCGCGTCGAAGATACAATGAATGAGAGTACACGGGCGAGTAGCTCAATTGGATAGAGCACCGGCCTTCTAAGCCGGGGGTTGTGGGTTCGATCCCCGCCTCGCCTACCATTAAATCGATAAGTGCATAACCATCATGGACTTATCTTTATCGAAAACCTCCATTTTGACCTTCAACCCCCGGCCGATTTTTGTGGAAAATTCGTAAAGGCGTGTTAATGCGTCGATTCGCCCATTTCGATTACCGATGCGAATGCAATTACTTCACGCAGGTAACAATAGCCACCAGAGTCACAGAGCGGAAACCCGTAACCGATGTTCCACTCTATGTGGATGCCGTTGGTGAATTCTATCTCCCTGATTATCATCGACTAGATAATCTTTCCGTCTGTATCCTCCAACAGGTTCTACTACTCAATACAACTATGACTAGGTCAATTTCAATCGAAGCGCGGTATAGGTGAATCTGGCCGGCCACATCAAGAGAGATTTGTTGGTTCAACCAAAGAAGTGACATTCTCGTTGTTGGCAACTTGGTCTTCGAAAATGCATACGGGCTGGCGCAATCACGTTCCTCAGAAAGGCAAGCTGATTGGTGTGCTATTCAATCAAACCAAGGATTTTGAGTTTCTTCTTCAGTTTTGTAGTCTCGATGGGCTTCGCCAGGTAGGCATTGCAGCGGCCGAGTAGAGCCTTGGTAGTGTCGTCCATGTCGGTATGGACCGTCAATTTGGGCGGGCTTCGCAACGCCTGCTGCGAGTTTCTGTTTGCGAATCCAGCGGATCGCCTCCTGGCCATCCGTAACTGGCATCCGCAGATCCATGTAGACCAGATCATAACTCTGATGATTCTGACGGGCGAGGCGGACAGCGTCCACTGCTTGCTTGCCGTAGAGGGCGACATCACACGTATCGCATTGAGTAAGGTAGGTTTGTAACAACTTTCGATTCGTTGCGTCATCTTCTGCAACCAGGCTCTTCATCGTGCTATCCCTCATCCTGCGGATATCCGTTGCGTTTGGCCGGTCCGTTGCACTGCCGAACATTATTATTTCCCACGTGTAAACAAAGAGCGCGAAGAGGATTCAACATTTAGCGTCTTTTGGGGAATGGAAGCTCAGACCACCTTATCTGCAAAAGGACTTTTGCACTTGAATGCGAGCCGCGATCTAGGGCAATTCGCTGAATTAATCTGCAAGGTTTTGAAAATATAAAAAAGGGGGGAGGGGGGTGCGCCCGGGTTCTCCTTGGCGGCAGATCGGTTCCGCCGCCAAGGAGATTGACCAGGATTTGGCCGGAGTGCAACCGCTTTTCCTATTGTGCGGGAGGGGCGCGGAATTATCTGCAAACTCCTGTGCCTTAGAACGTTCCTTATTGCGCGAAATTAATGAGACCGCACGCTTTGCCTGCGCCACCGCCGGCATCTCTATCATTCGCCCAGGCACAGCGTCCTCGATGCCAACCCGCATCGAGATCGACGCGCTTCGCAAGTAACTCGTCGAAACCCGCCGGATACCCACAAACGGAACATCAAGTGGTATGACCACTCCAAGTTTCGGGCGTATGATGGTTCGGGAAGCTAACTTTCTATTTGCGAGGAATTCGCTTGATTCAACGAAGATTGACCTTTAAGTACTTATTGTTTTTGTTGGCTGTAACGGCTGCCTTAACCCCCGTTCCGGCTAGTGCGCTCGATCCGTCCCTGGTCTGCGATGCACGCGCCTATGGCGCCAAAGGCGACGGAACGAGCAAAGATACGGCCGCTATTCAAAATGCTATCGATGCCTGCGAAAAGAAAGGCGGTGGCACGGTTCAACTTACTGCCGGCATTTATCTGAGTGCCCCCATCATACTTAAGAGCAACATCACGCTGCAACTCGACAAGGGCGCTACGCTGTTTGGCTCTGCCGATCATGCTGACTATCCTCCCATGACTATGTTTCATCTGCCTGACTTGCAGCCCTTAGTCAGCGCAGCAAACGCAACCAATGTTGCAATCACCGGCGGAGGTGTGATCGACGGCAATGGTGAGAGCTGGTGGCGGGAAGCGCGAAACATAAGGGATCATGGCATCCTTGGCACAGGCCATCCGCGGCCAAAGCTCATCATCTTCGACCATTGCAAGCACGTGCGCGTCGAGGGAGTTACTATCCAGAACTCGCCGATGTGGCAGCTTGTTCCTTATTACTCGGATGATGTAGTTATCCATAACATCAGGGTCCTGGCCCCTTATCCTTCGCCGAATACTGACGCCATCGATCCATTTTCATCGTCGCACGTGGTTATCGATCATGTTTTTGCCGATGTGGGAGACGATAACATTGCGATCAAGTCGGGACCTATCAACTCTCCAGGTCCGGACGACCCAAGCCGCGACATTACGATTACCGATTGCATCTTCATGCATGGGCACGGCTTGTCGATCGGCAGCGAGATCGCCGGTGGAGCGCAGAACATCCGCGCCGAGCGTATTCATTTCGAAGGCACCGACAACGGTATTCGCGTGAAAGCCAACCGTGACCGCGGCAACGATGTGAGTCATCTGCTCTTCCGCGACATTGAAATGAAGGATGTGAAGAACGCGCTAGTTATCAGCGAGTATTATCCAAAGATCCTGCCGCCTGGTACGGAAACAGCGCAGCCCATTACACGACTGACTCCGCATTTCCACGATATTGTGCTCGAAAATGTGACAGCTAAAGGGAGCACATCTGCGGGAGCGATTGTTGGCTTGCCGGAGTCTCCTGTTCTCGGAGTGGTTCTGCGCAACGTGAATATAGGAGCCACGACTGGACTGACGATAGCTTATGCCGAAGTCTCCGGCGAACAGGTAACTGTGCAGGTAATGGAAGGGCAGGGAATTGATAAGCAGGCGGGAGCAAAAGTTACATTGCATTAGAGCGAAATAGCTTCAACGTAAAGAGGCTGCGCCGATTGGCGCAGCCTCCTTTGTGCCGTATAGAAGTTACCGATTGACGCTTATCTATACACCGCTGAACGCAGAAAAACCACCGTCGACCGGAATCACTACGCCGGTCACGAATTCCGAAGCCGGCGAGAGCAACCACAGCACGCACCCAAAAAGATCTTTGGATTCGCCAAGTCGCCCCATCGGCGTGTGCCCGATAATCGTCTTGCCGCGTGGCGTCCAGTCGCCCGTCTCCCTGTCGGTCATCAGAAAACGATTTTGATTGGTGAGGAAAAAGCCAGGAGCGATGGCGTTGACGCGGATCTTCGGCGTGTATTCCTGAGCCATATGCACGGCCAGCCATTGCGTGAAGTTACTCACCGCGGCTTTTGCGGCCGAGTAAGCGGGAATGCGAGTCAGCGGCCGGAACGAGTTCATGGACGAGATATTCAAAATCGTGCCATATCCTTGTTCTGCCATGACCTTTCCAAAAGCTTGTGATGGAAGAATTGTGCCCATGACATTTAGTTCGAAGACCCAGCGTACGGCGTCAGCAGAAAGATCGAAGAATTTCAATTCAGCGCTGGTTGTGGCCTGAGGCTTATTGCCTCCCGCGCCATTAATCAGGCAATCCAGCTTACCGAGGTGACTTACCACTTCCTGAGCGGTTTGACCGATACTCTCGCGGTTAAGCACATCGCACTTGAAAACGGACATCTGCTTTCCGCGCGCTCCCATACTCTCGACGAGCGCCTTGCCCGCGTCAACATTCACGTCCAGGATGGCGACTTTTGCGCCGCATCCGACCAATGCGCAGGCAATTTCGCTTCCTAGAATTCCGGCGCCCCCGGTAATGGCCACCGTTTTCCCGGTGAAGTCATACATCTTCGTTAGTTCCGCCAGATCAAAGGAAACTGGCGGCGCACTTTCCGGTTTCTGTCCATTTGCAACGGCTGCTGTCTTTTCCATATTTCACTCCTTTTGTCTTTCCTTAGTTCATGATGAAAGAAACTTCAAAGCGTAGCTTCAACCGTTTTGTCCCAGAAAAACGGGAGCAATGTGTCGGTTGTATAGGTTCTCCGTCACGTTCTTCGCGATAACGGCTTCATTAGCTTCGAGCAGCCCGAGATAGCGCGGTCCCATCTTTGCCGCAACCTTAAAGCCGACATGAAGTAACTGGCGCAAGCTGGGGTTATAGGCCGCTGCCCCGCGCACATGGCGCAAGGCCGAGGTGTACTGTTCACTGGTCCAGCCGCGCACTGCGTCGGGCGAAGGAAGCTTCGAAGCGTCAATGTCGATGACCGTAGCATAAGGTGCGCATAACTCTGCACTGTGCGCGAAGGCCTCGGCGTAAATCTCCTTGGCCAGCGCTAACCCATCGCCACCGGCTTCGGCCAGACCAATTAGCTCTTCGAGCCACGTGGTTCCAGCGGTCTTCAGATGGACGCCTGCGCCGAAACGTCTGATGGTCGAGTGAATAGCAGGGTAGATAGAGAACTTATCGCTGCCTGAGTGCACGCTCAGCTTGAGATTGTCAGGCAGGCCAAAATTCTTGACTGCATATGCGATGGCCGCTATGTCCAACGCAAACTCACGCTCGAACTGCGCCAGATCGCCAACATAGTCCACACCTTTGTTGAAGCGGCCACTGAATTTGGGAGCGATGGTCTGCACCGGAATGCCTTCATCGGAGATCGCCGCCAAAATGATAAGTAACTCGACCGGGCTCTGCGCGCTGTCTGTCTCGTCCATCGATACCTCGGGGATGAAGTTGCCTTCGCCCTTCTTGGCCAAGATCGTGCGGTAAACTTCGCCAGCTTTCTTAACGGCAGTAAGATATTTTTGCGCTGCCTGGCGCAGCAGTTCGGGTGTGATCTCGAAGCTTTCGCTGACTCCGTCAAGTTGAATCTGTCCGAGCAGTTTTGGATGGCGCGCGACAAAGTTATCGATATCGGCTGCCGGCGCGGCCTGCCCGATGTAGTCGGCCACGTCGAGGGTGTAGAAGTCGCACGCCTCAAGAAAGCGGCCGACGGTCTGGAGCGTGATGTGATCGGCGTCGCAAAAGTACGGAAGCTTCCACCCGAGCGCCTTGACGGCGGCATCCGCGGCCTGACGCGTCGAAGCGGGCTCGGAACCAATGATGGTGTGCTCGCGATTCGACTTGTTCCAGACCGGAACAACTTCGACGCCGTTTTCAAGAGCTTTGATGCAGGCCTGTAACTGGGCTTTCGCCTGGTGTGCGAACCGGTCTCCGGTTCCGACGGAATACTTCGGAAGTTTCAAACTTTGTTTTCCCATGATCTCTCCCACTTAGAACCGGCTGCGATGCGCCCACAAACCCAATCCTGGATTGGAAATAAAGAATATCTCTTCACCTTCGACTTGATTCGAGCCGTGGCTGAGTTTTTCCGGATTGTAGCGCTCAAGCATCGTGCTTAAGTCGCCATAACTGAAACCGACACCCTCAACCTCTTTCTTGCTAAGGTGTCCGGGGCACCAGGTAATCTTGAAGCGCCCTTCCGACGAGCCATGGATCAGGTGCGCCGCGGCACTTAGATCATTGGCAAGATCAGCATTAGCTTCGACCGCTTTGAGCGTCGCTTCCGTGCCAAAATAGCCGTATTTGCGAATCAAGGTGTCGATAGTCTTGTCTTCGCCGAATTCCTTTACCCCCGGAGCGAGTACGACTAACTCCGCATCGTCGGCCAGCGCCATGCGGGTGCGATAGACAGCCTTGTTGCCCAGCCAGGTCGAATGAAACTCCTTGGGATCAAGATATACCACGGCCTTTTTGATTGGCTCATCGAGCATCTCGAAGTTAACCTTGAGGCTAAGTTCAGAGGCCAGATGGAAGCACTCCACATCATCGCCGATGTAGAGGCCGCGTACGGCCAAGTCGCCGTCGGCCTTGCGTCCAACCACGGTCAACACATAGACGATGGGGAGATGCTTGAGAAAGCGATCCGACGCGTAGTTCAACACGTTGCGTACCGGATTGGTGGCGCGTCCCATGATCCGCTCCATACCATAGACCGCGCCCAGGTAATGGCTGCGGTTGATCCCCTCGCGGCCTCCCGTGCCCACCAGAATATTTTTGTTGTAGTTAGCCATGCCGATAACTTCATGGGGCACGACCTGTCCGATCGAGAGGATAAGATCGAAGTCGCCCTGCGCGATGATCTTGTTGACTTGCGCCGGCCAAGCGTAACTCAGTTTGCCCTCCGATTGCTCGCGGATAAACTCGGCCGGAACCTCGCCGACGGTCTCGACATCTGTGCGCCAGTTATGGACGCGGAAGAGATCTTGCGGGATATCTCCGTACATATGCGAAATCTGCTCGGGCCGCATGGCAGTATGCGTGCCTAGAGCGGGCAGAACTGCCTTGAGCTTGTCGCCGTAATGCTTCCACGCATAGCGTGTCAGTTCGCCAGCGCGGGAGTGCTCGCGGGTTTGATCAGGAGGGACGGCCAGCACTTTGCTGCGAGGGCCGAGTTTGGCAAGACCTTCCACCAGCAGATCGTTCAATTGCTGGGGAGTTAGGTCGGTATCGGTGTTTCCAACTGCGTAATAAAGGCTCATATGACAGACTCCGCTTTCTTCAGTCCGGGGGCGAGCAGGACGGTGATGAGCAGTGAGACGAGATAAACGCTGGCGGCGATAATGAACAGGATCGAATAGTCGCCATTTGTCAGTTGAAGAATGTAGCCAATATATCTGGCAAAGAGGAAGCCGCCGATCGCTCCTGCCCAGGAGCCGATGCTGGTGACCGAACCGACGGCGCTGCGCGGGAACATATCCGACGCCGTGGTAAAGAGGTTGGCCGACCAGCCTTGATGTGCGGCGGCGGCCAGGCTGAGCAGTCCGACAGAGGCCCACTTCCCGAAATTGTCCGCGTGAATGAAGTTGATGAGGAATACGGGAACTACCAGGATGGCGCAGATAAGCATGGTCGCCAGCCGGGCGCGCTGTGCTGTAAGTCCCATGCGGATGAGGGACGCGGGTAGGTAGCCACCATAGATGCTGCCGACGGCCGAGGCGTTATAGACGATGAAGAGCGGCAATCCCAGGTGCATCAAATCCAGATGAAACTTGTCGCTGAAGTAACCCGGCAGCCAGTAGAGATAAAACCACCAGATAGGATCGGTGAGGAATTTGGGAATGGCATACGCCCATGTCTGAGGAATGCCCAGCAGTTTGCTCCACGAAGTAGATGGACCGATTTTCTCTGGGGGATCCTGGTTGATATAGGCAAATTCGGCGGCGGAGAGTGCCGGATGTTCGCTAGGCTTGTGGTATTTGAGGAACCACAGAAGTATCCATGAAGCTGAAAAAAAACCGGTGACCAGAAAAGCGGCGTGCCAGCCAAAGAAGTAAGTCACTAAAGGTACGAGGAGTGTAGCCAGGATTACGCCAACATTTGCTCCGCAATTGAAGATTCCGAAAGAGAAGGAGCGTTCTTTCTGCGGGAACCACTCGGCGTTTGTCTTATTGGCTGCGGGGAAGTTGCCGGATTCGCCTATTCCAAGGCAGGTGCGCGCGATGCCAAGTTGAAGCACAGAGTTGACCAGCGCGTGGCCCATCGCAGAAAGGCTCCAGACACCCATGATGACCATGTAGCCGATGCGCGTGCCGACTTTGTCGACGAACCATCCGGCAAACAATAGTCCCACCGCATAAGCAATGACAAAGTAGCTCACGACATCGGCAAAGCCTTTTTCTGTTAGGCCGATACCATGATTGGCAACGCTCTGCATTAGGGTAGGCTTGAGAAGCCCTAGAACCGTGCGGTCCATGTAATTGATCGTCGTTGCGGCGAAGAGCATGGCGCAGATCGTCCAGCGCACGTTTCCAACCCGCGTGCCGGCAGATAGCTTTGGTCTCTCTGGCCTGTCCAATTCAGTGGTTTCCGCCATATCTCGCCTTTAGAGCCTATACGCTTTCTTCACCAGCCCATAGGTCAACTCATACGCCACTTCAAATGCTTCGTCTTCATCCAACCGGTGCTCGGTTACCAGCTTTGCCAGGAAGGCGCAATCTACACGTCTCGCCACGTCGTGCCGGGCGGGAATCGAGAGGAAGGCGCGAGTGTCATCGTTGAAACCCACCGTGTTATAAAAGCCTGCCGTTTCGGTCACCTGCTGGCGGAACCGCATCATACCCTCGGGACTGTCATGAAACCACCACGATGGCCCGAGCCGCAAGCAAGGATAGTGACCGGCCAAGGGAGCTAACTCGCGGCTATAAGTCGATTCGTCCAGCGTAAACAGAATGATCGTCAGCTTGCTCTCATTACCGAACCGGTTGAGCAAGGGGCGCAGGGCGTCCACGTAGTTAGTCGGCCGCGGAATGTCGCAGCCCACATCGCGGCCATACTTCTCATAGACTTTGCGGTTATGATTGCGCGTGCTGCCAGGATGAATCTGCATTACTAGACCGTCTTCCAGGCTCATCTGCGCCATTTCGGTGAGCATTTGCGCCTGGAACAGCACCTGCTCCTGAGCGTTGGCTTTGCCGCTAAAGGCCTTGGCGAAGAGCGCCTCTGCCTCTGCCTTGGATAGATCCGCAGTCTGTGCGGTTAGATGTCCGTGATCGGTCGAGGTGCAACCCAGCGTCTTGAAGCGCAGCCGCGCCTTGCGCAGTGCGTTCAAATATCCGCTCCATGTCGAGCTGTCTTCGCCGGTCTGTTCGCCAAGCTTGAGAATCGATTCGCTGAACCCGGCAAACTCCGGATCGACTACCGGGTCGGGCCGGAAGGCGGGCACAATCTTTCCCTTCCACTTCGACGCGCGGATCGACTGGATGGCCTCAAGAGAGTCCAGCGGGGAATCGGTGGTAGACAAGACCTCAATATTGAAACGCTCGTAGAGTGCGCGCGGCAAAAATTCCGGTGTGCGCAGCTTTTCGGCGATGGTGTCGAAGTAGAGGTCGGCAGTCTTGGCCGATAGCCGCTCCTTCAATCCAAAGAGCTGCTGGAAGGCGAAGTCCAGCCACAGACGCGTCGGCGTACCGCGAAACAGATAGTAATGGCTGGCGAAGATGTGCCAGACCTTGCGGGGGTTCTTGAGCTCCGGTTGCCCAATCTCGAGGTCTTCGAGGGGGATTCCCTGGCTATAAAGCATCCGGTAGACGTAGTGGTCGGGCTGCACGAACAGTTTTGCCGGATCGGGGAAAGGCTCGTTCTTGGCAAACCAGGCCGCCTGCGTATGTCCGTGGGGGCTGATGATGGGCAAGGTTTGAATGTGCGCGTATAAAGCCCTGGCTATCGTTCGTGCCGCTGATTCGGCGGGAAACAGGCGATCTTCATGGATCAGCATGATTGGAGCCGTGCCTTTCACTGGGAGGCTTTGGGGTCTGACCGTCCAAGAGGTCAGACCACAGTATACACATCCGGCGGGGTAGGACGAAGGCCGCCGGATAAATTTTCCCGGAACGAAGGAGGGTCTTCGGTGTTAATCTCGTTTTTGCCCTGTATTTCGGGCAATGCAAGAAAGTGTTGGCCCCAAATGTTGCGGATGAATCAGGAAATACCGGATACCCAGCGAACGATGCATGTGGTCAACCATATCCGATCCCTGATCGAGAATGGTACGCTCCAGCCGGGCGATAAGATTCCGTCGGAGCGCGAGTTTGCGCGTTCGCTGAACATCAGCCGCGCCAGCCTTCGTACCGGCATAGGCTATCTGGCGGCGATGGGTGTGATGAAGGTACGACACGGTGTCGGGACCTTCGTAGCCGATGGCCCGCCCGAATTTGGCAAGGCGTCTTTCAGTCTCATGGGCGCACTACACGGTTTTCAGTCCTGGCAGATGTTTGAAGCGCGGTTGATTCTTGAGAGCAATCTAGCCGCTCTGGCCGCTGAACGCGGCAAGGAAGAGCATCATACCGCGCTGGCCGAAGAGGTAGCCGAGATATTCGCCTCCGTGGACAGTCCCAGCGATTTTCTGATCCACGACGTGCTCTTTCATCGCATCGTATCGCAGGCGTCAGGCAACCCGATTTTGGCCGCTTTGATGGAGACCATCACGTCGGCTCTCTATGACAAACGCCGCAAAACCGTCGAGCGTTCAATCGATCTGCGCGAATCCGCGGAGATGCATCGGAAGATCTACCGCGCCATTCGCTCACGAGACCCCCTCGAAGCGCGAAAACTCATGGAACAGCACCTGCGGATGGCTCAAACGGCGCAGGGCATGGAACGGCCCACGGCTCGAAGAATCAACAAACCCATTGTCAAACCGAGTGGCTTCGAGGCAGATATGGAATCTGCTCCATCATAACCAACTGCGGATTCATGTTCCCGGCTGTGTGTAGGGGACCTGCTCGACCAGCTTGCGCTCCTCGCCCCGCGGGTCCTCAACGAGCCGTGTGCGCGCATTGAAGCCCATGGTTTCTCTGCGCGACAGGCTGTAGGGCATCCAGTGCGGCAGACCTTGATGGTTGGGGTCGCCGGTCCGCGCAAAGGTGATAAAAGTCTCGCTCATCAGGTCCGCAAGCCCTATCGCTTCTGGGCCATCGCCGGTCATGCCGTCCGCCACTGCCACGTTATCCAACGCCAAAGGTATGTCCAGCGTATGCGGCGCCCCCCACTTGCCTCCGTCCACTGGAGAGCGCCAGTCCAGTTCGTAAACCCAGGTGTGGGCTGCCGCCGAGGCCTGCGCAGCCCGCCGTTCCGCCTCGATCAACTGGCCGCGCCAGGATCGGGAAGCTGTGGTTGCGGCAAAGAAAATATCCGAGGGCGAATAGGCGGGATACATCCTGCGATACTGGCGAATTACCTCGCCCAGATCAAGATTGCCGAGAAATTGCCCGTGTTTCTTGAGCTTGGCCGGAAGCGTCTCCCACGTCAACGTGAAAGTTGATGGATCTCCAGCGCCGATCAGAAGCCGGGTCTCGTCGTGTGTGTTGCCCATAATCATGGGAATATTGGCCGAAAGCGGCGGTGCATCGGGGTCGAAAGGATCACGAACCAGCGTGCGGCCGTCTTTGACCGGCCCGTAGTAGCCGGCAGCGTGCGATGCCTCGATCAGTTGCTGCATAGGCATGGTGCGCAACTCGCCGGCAGACTTTGCGTCCAGTTTGAGAGCCGCCAGCACGGCCATGGTGCGTGCCGTCGCCGTCTCGCGCCGCGATGCTGTGATCTGCTGGCCGCTCATCGAAATCACGCGGTGAAAAAGCCCCTGAGCGGCAGGCATGCCCATCAGCGTTGCGCATTTGGCGCCGCCGCCGGATTGCCCGAAGATCAAAACCCGATTCGGATCGCCGCCAAACTCTGCGATGTTCTCCCGCACCCATTGAAGCGCCAGAACCAGGTCCAGCATCCCTGCATTGCCCGAGTCCGCGAATTCCGGCGCAACTTCAGCCAAATAAAGAAAGCCAAACAGGTTCAGGCGATGGTTCAACGAGACGAAAACCACATCGCCCCGCCGGCAAAGGTTCACCCCGTCGTAAAGCACATTGTTCCCCGAGCCGCCGCTGTATGCGCCTCCGTGAATGTAGACCATCACTGGTCTCTTGCGGCCGTCGCGCAGACCGGGCGTCCAGACGTTCAGGTAAAGGCAGTCTTCGCTGACCGGTCCGACCTCAGGCGGAAGGTGATAGCCAGTGTTGCCGCCGGCGCTTCCGTGCCCTGGGCCGTGAAGTGCTCCGTGCGGTGTCCCTTGCGGCGCCCTGGGCCCAAAGCTCGTTGCCTCGCGAATGCCAGTCCAAGGCACTGGTGGGACTGGAGGCATAAACCTGCGCAGCGTCGTATCGGCACCATAGGGAATGCCCTTGAAGACATGGATGCCGCGATCCACGGAACCGCGCACCCGTCCGGCAGTGGTTGCGGCTTCAGGCGCGTCGGTGTCGGCGGCAAGAGCCATTCGCCTCAGAGTCTGGCCTGCCAGGGCCGCTCCGGCGCAGTACGCTGACCTTCGTAACAGTTCCCGTCGGTTCATTTCTTAGCCAATTTTCATCTAGGGGTACAATTGTGGCATGAACAATGCAATACTCTTGGGTTCCAGTGGATTGTGGTCGGCCGGTTGTTCTGTCACAACCGAGGATTACATGCCAGCCACCCGCCCTGGTTCACAAGGTCTGACCAGTTGCATTGAAACACCTATGGACACTGCTAAGCAAACCGCTCATTCCGGGGATTTTTCAAGAAAACCCTTCAATCCGCGCATTTCTTGCTTGACAGGTCTTAACCTTGTGCACGACACTATTGTCGCTTCAGAAGTGGTCTGACCACCGTTGGCAAATTGTTCTAAAGAGCTAATCGGGCGGGCCAGGAACCAAAATGCAGTAGCAATCCTTATGGAGGCTTGAATGACAAGTTTGGCCGTAGATGAACGTGAGAATGGGACATCGTGGAGCCTGAAGAACGGACTCCAGAGCTGTCTTGGGTTGGCATGGCTGGTACTTCTGGTCATCGCTTTGATGGCGCCATTGGGCGCGAAGGCACAGATCGGCGGAGCGGCAACAATCCAGGGAACGGTTACAGATCCCTCGGGTGCCGTGATCGTCGGTGCGAACGTGACGGCGCAGAGCGTGGCGACGGGTGCCAAAATGACCCGTGCCGCCGACAAAGCCGGCTACTACGTGCTCTCTCCAGTGGACCCCGGAGATTACACGATCACCGCAACCGCCAAGGGCTTTGAGCAGCTTGTCCGCGAGAACGTTCATGTGGATGGCATGCAGGTGTTGGGGCTCAACCTGACCATGCAAATCGGATCGACAAATATCACCGTGACCGTTACCGATGTGCCGCCGCCGCTGGAAACAGAGAATGCGACCCTCGGCAGCGTGATGGAAAACCAGGTCTATCAGTCTCTGCCGCTCGAGATGGGTGCCGCGGGCTCGCAGGATCAGCGTCGCGCCACCGACTTTGCCGCGCTCATGCCCGGCGTCTCTGCCAACGAAACCAAGAACAACGAAACCGATGAGCCGATGGTAGTCAACGGCAACCAGGCCGCCTCGGAAATGTATCTGGACGGTATTCCCGTCACCTCCATCTCGGTCGCCGGCGACCCGCGCTACATCTGGTCGGCCTTCTCCGTCGAGACCATCGATCAGTTCCAGCTAAAGACCGCGGCCTACTCCTCGGAGTATCGCGGCCTCGGCATCGAGAACTTTACCATCAAGTCGGGCACCAACAAAATCCACGGCACTGTGTACGACGTGATGCGCAACACCGCCTTCGACGCCGCCGGCTTTATCCCGGCGCACTACAACGATCTGAACGGTGTGACTCACTGGTATACCCCGCCCGAGCATATGAACGAATATGGCGCCTCGCTCGGCGGCCCGGTTTGGCGCGATAAGGTCTTCCTCTTCGCTAACTACATGGGATACCGCTTCTCTTCGGTGACCACACCGGCATATCAGAGCGTCCCCACGTTGGCCATGCGGGCCGGAGACTTTTCCGGAGTGCTGGGGCCTTTGGTCAAAAATCAAACCACCATATACACCAACGAAATCTTCGATCCAACGACGGAAACCTGCACCACTGCCACCTCCTGCAACCGTTCGCCGTACTACGGCACAAGCTACACAGGCGTGGCGAACACCATGAACGTGCTTCCGACAACCGAAATTTCGCCGATCAGTCTGAAAATGGCGTCGCTGCTTCCAGCACCGAGCAACTCGGCCAACACCGGCAACTACCTCGGCTCGTATCCCTGGGGCCTGAACAACTGGTCTCAGACCGAACGCCTCGACGCCGATCTGTCGAGCAAGAACAAGGTCTCCTTCATCTTCGCCGCTGGCCGCCAGGGTCTCATCGGCCCTGCGGGATCTCAATCGACGAACGTCGCGCCGTTGCCCTATCTGTATGCCAAGTCTTATCGTCCCGTTACCAAGGATGCGATCTTCGAAGATACCTACCTGATTAGTTCGAACTTGGTCAACCAGTTCAAGTATGCGGCCCTGCAGTATAACGGTCCCAGCATCAATCCAACCTACGGTGTAGCCGCATGGGAGGCCTCTGGCTACGGCATCACCGGTCTGCCAACCGTCGGTCAGACGGGCCAAACCTTCCCGGATATCACATTTAACGGGAAAGATCAGGCCAATTGGGGAGGCCAGTCCAGCGGGACAGCCGTCGTCGACAACTACACCTTGGTGGACAACCTGCAGTTGATTGCCGGCAAGCACTCGATTGCCTTCGGTGGGCAGTATCAGTGGCTCGGCTACAATTACTCCGCTACCGGCTACAGCCCCTCCATGGAAGGCTCCAGCCTGCTGTCGTTGACTGCCGACCCCACTGAAACCGCTGACCTTGTAAACTCGGCGAGTATCCTCTCTGGAACCGGTTACGACTACGCCAGCTACATGCTGGGCGCCTACCATGCGGGTACCTACACTGAGTATGCGCCGATGGCCCAGGAGACCGGAACGCGCTTCCATCCCTTCGCGCTCTTTGTCAACGACGACTACAAGTGGACCAGCAAGCTGACGGTCAACGCCGGTCTGCGTTGGGACGTTCTGCCGCCCATGCGCGAAGCGCAGAACCGCTTCTCCTTCATGAACCCGGCCCTGACCAATCCCTACTCCCAGTCACCCGGCGCTCTCGAGTTTGCCGGTTACGGAAAAGATAGCTGCAACTGTAAGACTCCCATGAAGACCTACTTCAAGAACTGGGGACCGCGCCTGGGCTTTGCCTATGCGGCTAATGACAAGACCGTCATCCGCGCATCCGCGGGCATGTACTACGCGCTAGGCGGCGGCGTCGGCGGCACGGGAAACTCCACCCAGCCCGGCAGCGCGTTGGAGCTTGGCTACTCGGCGGCGCCTTCGCCGGTCTCGCCCGGCTATGCGCTTCCTGTCTTCTATCTGAACGGCAACACGGGCGTAACCAAGACCACGATAGGCCCCTTTGGCACAACCGCTGCTGTCACCAACGACCCAACCAACCAGAACTTCGGAGGCGCTGGATATGTTCCTGTTGCGCCGCCGATCTTTGACCCCGGCTATGCCACATTCTATTCGACGGCCGTCGCCGGGACAGCCGACAACATTGCCTCTACGCTCGGCTATCTCGATCCTAAGTATGGCGCCCGCGCGCCGGAGTTTATTGGATGGTCCTTTGGCTTCCAGCGCTCGATCACCAAGGACATGACCGCAACTGTGAGCTACGTGGGCAACGAGGGACACTTCCTGCTCGCAAGCGGTTCCGAGCGCGGACTCTATGCCGATCAGATGGATCCCAAGTATCTGGCTCTCACAGGCTGTCTTAACGCTAAAGTCTCGGCCCTCGCTGGCGCGGGTGCAAGCTGCGGCCCATTGGCCTCCGGAAACCCAACCCAGACTTTGGCGACTCTAGGTTTGAGCATGCCTTTTACAAGCTTCTTGACTAGCCAGAACCTCAGCCAGATGCTGTTGCCCTTCCCGCAGTACAAGGGCGTGACCGACGAAGTCGGATCGGTGAGCAACTCAAGCTACAACTCCCTGCAGCTCTCCATCAACCAGCGGCTCGCTCATGGCCTCACCATGATGTTGAACTACACTTTCAGCAAGAGCCTCGACAACGCCGGAACCTTCCGCTCCGGTTATGCCATCCCTGCCAGTGTCAGCGCCGATGGAAAGAACTGGGCTCTCGGCAAGGCCGACCGCTCGCTCAGCACCTTCGATCAGCGCCAGGATGTCACCGGCACCGCTACCTATGACCTGCCCTTCGGCAAGGGCCATATCGGCGGCGGCAACTCCATCGTGAGCAGCATCGCCAGTGGATGGAGACTCTCAGGCATCTTCACCTACGTCGGTGGTAATCCGCTATCGATTACCTCCAGCACTTGCTCGAACGTTTCTGGCCAAGGTACATGCATGCCCGCCTACAACACCATCAACTCCGGGGCCTATCCGTGGGACGGCTCTATTCGCCAAAACGGCGGATGGGGACACGGCGCAACCAGAGAGACTTTGTCCACCATTCAATACATCAACCCTGCTGCCTTTGTGCAGACAGGCCAACTCACCAATCCCTATGTGGTTGGCGATGCGGCACGCACGGCTCCTTTTGGCTTGCGCGGTCCCGGCAACGACGACATCGACGGCAGCATTCGCCGGACCTTTGATCTCTGGAACAAGGAGAATGTGAAGTTCGTCTTTGAAGCCAACGTCTTCAACCTCGAAAACCACGTCTGGTTCGGAACCACCTCTGGGAACGCTGCCTCCGGCGCTACTATCGGTCAGTCGGTTACTTCATCCAGTACGTGCAATACTTTGGTAACTCCCAATACCGGTGACTGCTCCCTGGGCGTAGTTGCTGGTCAGGCAAACCTCCCGCGTCAGTGGCAGTTTGCTGGACACATCGTTTTCTAAGACGCTCTTGCGTCTTGGTCAACCGGAGGGGCTGGGCAACCAGCCCCTCTTCATTGATGCGAGCTTTTTCCAGTAAGATTGACCCTAAGGAAGTTTCATAATCGCTGTCCCAGGAATCAGCTGCCGCAACGCAGGTGCCGCTTGCCCCACCGCAGGTGGTTGCAGAAGATTACCGCGCACTGACGCACAATGTGAGAAGGAGTTCGGTGAGGGCAAAGATGGCAAACAGTCGTCTAGCGTTGAAAATGGTTCCAAGGGAACCAGAAAGCTCCGGCTCCTCCCGGTACCCCCTCCCCCCATATTTATTGTGAAACTGTGAAACTGTGAAC
>Ga0187847_10001738_pt1 | contig 18930 bp, 20 predicted proteins | sample June2016WEW_4_10_FD_132458 | JGI IMG/M metagenome (GOLD analysis project Ga0187847, IMG submission 132458) | Peatland microbial communities from SPRUCE experiment site at the Marcell Experimental Forest, Minnesota, USA - June2016WEW_4_10 | ecosystem: Environmental > Terrestrial > Soil >...
ATACCACCAAGCCTGGACCACGGGTTCCATTGACCAAGCACTCGAATTGGTTGCCACCGACGTCGTATGCGATGCTCCGAGGGGCCGACTCACCGGAATCGAGGCGTATCGACCATTCCTCGCAAACTTTCAGCCGCTCGTCCTGGGCTACGAAATGATTTCGGCATTAGGTGATGAGGAGACTGCCGTCCTGGTGTACGAGCTTCACACCGCTCCGGTCACATCGGCCCTGACGTGCGAGTGCTTCACAGTTCGCGACGGCCAGATCATCCACAATCGATTGATCTTCGATCAGACGCCCCACGCCGCCGCGACCCCCGCACCGAGTGCGCCGCCTTCGCCACAGTCATCGTGACGTACGAGCTGATTGCCGGCCTCGGGGCGCGGGTGCATTTCCTTGTTCGTCCCAATCAACGCACGGCGCTCGTATCACGTTCTGGCGAGACACTCGAGTGAAAGCTCTTACAACGCGGCTTTGGCATGGAGTTCCCGATCCTCCTGGTCATTGTTCCCGGCGCCAGTTCATTCAGGGTTGAGTTCTCGACGCTCGCAAGTGACACCGAATCGGTCACCGCCTTCACCGACGCCGATGCGTCTCGCGAGGCGGGGGTCGAGTTCCGTCGTACTGACTTCGCAGCGCTGTAGGCGAAGCTCCGACGAGCCCTGGTTCCCGAATTCAGTCACGAAGCAAGTCCGCACGTGTACTTCGTCGCGCCCGGTGGCCAGGTCTTGAAGTTCCTTGAAGTGAATGACGTTGGCCCCTCGGGTCACATACCTTGCGATGTTACTTGTGGACTAACCCGTTGACCTTGAGCGACACCATACGAACTGCCGTAAAGACACTGTCACCGTGAGAAAGGGCGAGTAGTGGCCGTTGATCGTTCCGCGATGCTCGCAGGCGGTGCGTCTTCTCAGAAATCCGTTTTGGCAGTCAGGCAGACTTCGAAGGCGGATAAGGCGAGTCGAACTCGAGCCGGTCCAGTCGAATCACCTGAAGTGGCCGTTCGGTCAACGTTTCGTAGTGAGCCCATCCGGGATAGAACGCGGTCAAAGCGGGCCACACGACGGCGCGTTCACTCTCATCGAGAACGTGGGCCGTGGCGTCAAACCTCTTTGATCCAGCTTGCACTTTCACCTTCGGCTCGTGGCGAACGTTAGAAAGCCAATTCGGGTTGTTCTTTCGGCCCCCATTTGAGGCAACGACGTAATAGGATCCTTCACGCTCTAAGTACAGCAAGCCATTCGAGCGTTCGAGGCCCGACTTTCGGCCGGTGCTCGTCAAGATCAGCATGGGACCCGCGGGACTCCTGTGTCCAATGAACCCTCTCGTGAGTCGATACACGCGAAGGTGGATCGGGTAGGTCCACCGCCCGAACGCCCGGTCAAAGGAGACGGTGAGGGTTCCGATAACTCTTTGTTTGAATGCGGACTTCATAACCGATCCTCGCCACGGACCACCAGCTGGAACAGTCGGATGCTCGCCACACGACGACAATGACCAGGCTCATTACACCAACCGAGTAGTTCGTGGATAAAGCTCATGGTTCTCCCGTTCTTGTGCAGAACATAACGCGCCCGTACAGGCCAATCCCGCGGAGTGGACCTCTAGGTTTGAACCTCTTCGCGCTACTTTTCACGTGGCAGAAGTTGTGTTCGCTTCCTGGGCGATGTACTTCGCACGACGGATCCACAGAATGCTGTGATAGACGACATGACCATCTTCAAAAGTAAGTTGTCCACGACGGATCAACCTTGAAAAACCACCTGGATTCGGGCTCCCGAGATGGACCACGCCAGCGTGACGCGAGTAAGCAGCCAATTGCTTGCCGGGAAAGTGGAACGGCCAGTCGCGATACACGTACACGTTCTGGTCTGTCACCAGCACGATGCGATGAAAATAGAAGGTCAGGATGCTGATCGCCATCTCGATCAGACCACCCACGCTCGGCACGTACCGAACAACGTCTTCCACCGTGCCGATCACCACAGTGGTTAGTAGATTGTTATACGCGAAACACACCGCCTCACCTTGCTCGTTTAAGTGTGCGCGTCGTGCCATTCGCTTCGCTATGCGAACGTTGTATTGCCGCACTGGGAGACTGACAGAATTGGGACCGCCGGTAGTACTCATTTTGAAACCATAGGACACAATCTCGATGGGCCAGAGCAATCTCGACCGAGGACGCCCCAAATCGCTCAAATTTTCGGCGAGTGAATTTTGGGCACGCACTGGTTGAAACTCCTCCAGCTGCGTTCATTCCTTTCCACGCGCGTCATCACCACCGACTTACGCGAAGGATTCGCACCCGCCAACCATGCAGGACCAACAAGGTGGGGAAAAACCACTGACCTGGACCAACAATTTGGACATAGGTCACGGAGTGGAGGTAGCGCGACTTTGTTCGAACCCCAGTACACCCCCATTTACCGGGTTATACAAGACACTGTCCACCGCGATCCCTGCCGTTCGCAGTCAGATTCGCTCCTCGAAAGGGCCTGCTTCGAGCCCCGTGAGTTCTGAGGACATGCGATCGTCAACCACAACGATCGTGGTGCCGAAGTACGCTGACACTACGATTTGGTCGCGGTGAACACAACCGAAAGATCAACCATGAGTTTGGGTCATCCCGCTAGATTGACCTGATGGTTCAAGTGCGACTCGGAGGAGTTGGGCTGGACTGCTCGAATCCAGCCCAACTCGGCTCATTCTGGGCTGCTCTGCTCGACGGAGAAACCATCCACCACTCGGAGAACCTCGTTGTCGTGAAGGTCGGAGAATTGTATTTGAATGCCTACCGCGTCGACGACCACCAACCGCCGACTTGGCCGGAGAGTCTCGTACCCAAGCAGGCCCACCTCGACTTGGCTGTGAATGATCTCATTGGCGCCGCGGTGCAAGCGGAGTTGCTCGGGGCATCACGGGCGGAATGCCAACCTGATCCGGAGAGCTACCTCGTAATGATCGATCCGGCAGGGCACCCCTTCTGCCTTTCGACCCAGTTCCCGAACTAGCCGCTCTTGGCACCCAAAAAATCTGACCATTAGGTGGATTTTGTGATTTAGACGACTAGTGGGCGACTAGTGGGCGCTGAGGGACTCGAACCCCCGACCTGCTGAGTGTAAATCAGCTGCTCTAACCAACTGAGCTAAGCGCCCGCAAGACCACCAGTCTAGTTGACCCAGTTTCTGACCTCGGTTCGATGGCAGTGCGTAAAGTCGGACTTCGGTTCAAGCACTTCACGAAGCGGCGACAAATTGACCGCGGATGTTCACCGCATCGCGAATTCGAATACCGAAGAAACCGGAAAAAGAACTACGCGGTGTTTCCCCTCACCAGAGGCCCACGGACGATCGTGCGTAAGGTATCGATTGTGGCTAACCAGACACCGCCTGACGAAGGTGTTCCTGCGTTGAGTTCTGACGACCTTGTTCGCCAGTTTTTGGGCATCGAAGTTGGGAACCTTCTTCGCTTCGATCCGATCGCGCGAGAAGCCAAGGACCCCGAGGGCGTGCACCAGTTGCGCGTGTCGGCGCGTCGTTTGCGGGCCGAACTCACGGTCATGTATGAGGTCTTTCACCAAGAGGCCCTCGACCGTCTACTCGTCGAACTCCGTTGGTTGGGAAAGAGGCTCGGACGCCGACGAGACTTTGACGTCCGTGTCGCGCTGTTCGAGCACGTCCGTGGTGAGATGCCGAAATGGCTCGCCGAGACGCTGCTCAAGGGTCTTCAGCAACAAAAACGTGACGAGGACAAACGAGTCCGGCGACTGCTCGACTCCGATCGATACCGCCACCTACTGGCCACTCTGACTGAAGCGGTCGTTCGACCGCCGCTCAACGCGCACGCCACCGCTCCTGCTACTGACGTGCTCGGCGTTGGGCTATGCGACGCTCTCTCGGCGATGGTCACGAAAGTCGAAGCCTGTGGGCAGCGACCAAGTTTCGAGCAACTGCACGAGATTCGAATCCTCGCCAAGCGAGGTCGTTACAGTGCCGCTCTGTCTGCACCCTTGCTCGGCTTTCACGCCCAGAACATCGCGAGTTCACTCGAAGAGGTACAGACCTACCTGGGGGAACTTCACGACCGCGTTCTCGTTCTTAGCTACTTGAATCAAAAGTTCGATGACGTCCTCGTCGCACAACCTTCGGTCGATCTAGGAAGTTCCCGCGCCGGCGTCGAACGGCGGCTCACTCGCGAAATCAGTCGATTGGATTCGCAGTGGCGTCAACCATTCGCCGAGGCCCGCCGCCACGGCGCGAACCTGTGTCCACCCTGAGTGCTTCGTGCTGCACGGAGACCGATTAGACCTGTCCCACTCCGATCATGAACGCGAACAATTCGCTCGTTGAACAAAAAAGCGGGTGGCGAACCACCGCGGCGGACGTCTCAAGTTCTTCGCCGAGGTAGTCGCCCGCGACGCCGCCTGCCTCACGCAGGATCAATAGCCCGGCCAAATAGTCCCAGGGATTGAGCGACGACCGGTTCGCCACGCAGTACACGTCGAACGAACCGTCGGCGACCAGGCAGATCTCGAGACTGGCCGCGCCCATCGAGCGGCTCTGGGCCCATCCAAGGTGCCGAGATGGTAGACCCGAGAAACTAATGATCGATTCATCGACGTCGGTCTGAGCGCTCACCCGGATCGGCACGCCGTCGCGGGTAGCGCCACTCGTCTTCTGTGCCTCAAAAACCGTCCCGTCCGCCTGGTTCATCACCAGGCCCGCGACGAGTTCCTCTCCGCGCAGTACCGCGAGACTGGTGGCGTAGAACGGCACGCCGCGGTCGCAGTTGGTTGACCCGTCAATCGGGTCTACGACCACTGTGAATTCGCCGCTTCCCGTGACGCCCGACTCTTCACTGACTATTCGAAATCCCGCTCCACCCAACACGCGTAGCGCGACCTCGTCGGCCACGAGGTCCAAGTGATACTGCGTCGCACGCACACCAGAAAATCCACGTCGGCGATGGTTTTTGACTGCTTCACCAATTTCGAGCGCGCACGCACGAAGGGGCGTCAAAATGTCGTCACTCACGTAATCACGCTAGTGGGCCCACCCACTATCCTGAGTAGCAATGGCCGCCATTGATGTCGCAGGATTCGTTGCTGACCTCAAGGATCACGCGGTTACGCACGGCTTTCACGTGCACGACGAACGTCACTTCGTCGAGACCTACTCCCTTCGCCAGGCCTGGGAAGTCGATCTGCACCCCGAAGACGGCTGCGGCGGCCCAATCGATCTGCACATCGAACTCGACGTCGATCCTCGCACCCTCCTCGCCTTCGAAGACGCCGTCCTGGGACTGCCCGACGACGTCGATCCACCCGACGAGTTTCATTTTCCCTTGGTCCTCACGTGGAGCCTTCCACCCATGCCCCACGGTCCGGACCTACTGCGACTGGCGATCGACTTGGCTCCGATCGGTGGATTGGAGATGCCGCTCGAGGTCACGGCGACCGACACTTTCGCGTCGCCCACCGAGGCCAGCGAGCGACGAATCTCGATTGTGGCCCGCCGGGCGATCTCGCTCAGCCAAGTCGCCAAGGGTGAAGACCCGCTGTGTGACATCTTCGAGCGCGGGCACAGCGTCAGCGACTTCTTGTTGCAGGCCGCCGACTCGTGGCTCGGCTGAGACGTCCACTTTCGATCCTCGCCCCTTTTATGATCGCGGGCGTCTTGCTCAGTTCGTGTGGTGTGGGGGGCGCTGTGACCGACGCACGCGAATCTTGTCGTTACGTCGCCAAGGCGCTGCTGATCCAAAAACAGAGCAACTCGCCCGGCCTCAGCGCCGCGCAGAGGGCGACCCTGCGGGCCAACGCGCTCGCCGAACTCTTGAAGGGTACCCAGTCAGCCGCGAACGCCACGTCCATGGACGGAAGTTGGAACGCCTTGCAAACCACCATCAACGAAGCCGAACGCGTGCCGCTCAGTGACGTGGTCGCGTCGCTCACCCGTATTTGCCAGGTGGCCGACTCAACGTCGCCCTATTTGAACTAACTATCGCGAGGGAAGCGCTCGTAGAGCCAGGCGAGCGAGTTTTCCTCGAGCATCGCGTCTTCCCAACCAAGGAGTTGATCCTCCAGTCCTGCGAGTGACGGCACCTTCCCGATCACGACGACCGTCAGGTCATTGACTGCTTCATCGGAGACCATGAAGTCACCGAACATGTCCTCGTTCACGTCCGCTTCGGGTTCGACCATGAGGTAGAGCTCGCCCGTTGCTTCCACCCACGACAACTCGTACTCGTTGTCCGACGCGTCCGTCCACTCCGAGCCGAATTCGAATTCGGCACTCTCACGACGCGCTTCGTTTTGCTCGTAGAAGGCTTCAATGTCCATGGCCACAGCCTACGTCGCCACTATGTGCGCGCGAAAGTGCGCCCACCAAGTCACACTGCCGGTCATGAAGAATGGAACCAGGCACGGCGCCACGCTCGTCGTCCTTTGGTGCGCGACGCGCTCTGTACTGGGCGCCATGACAACTAAAGCAGACGTATTGGGACAACTACGGCGAGAATGGGCGCGCGTAGGACGCACGAGCGAGGCACGAAAGGCCCTCGAAATACTCAATTCACGCCACCCGAGCCTGGGCCTCGGATCGATGAACGACCTCTGTGACGTGGTGAAACTCCTCGAGCGCGGAGGTGGGCGCTGCGTACTCGAACGAGCGCAGATCGTGCGAGCCCTCCTCGAGGAGTCCGGTGACGCGGCGATCCATCGAGCGCTGCTACAGACGTTGCTACCGGGCATCGTCTCGGTGTGTCGACAGCTGCGCTTTGGCGAGGGGATCGTCGACGACCCGAGCGAGACGCTGGCGATGGCCCTCGGGCTCGCGAGTGAGCTCCTCGTGGATTGGTCGGGCGAGTCGCGTCAATACGCCGCACCGGACATTCTTTCGGCCCTGCGCGGACGACTGCGGCGCTGGCTACTCAAAGAGAAGGCCGCCCGACGAGCGGTGTCGTACTTCGAACAAGGCGATGGGCCCGCGCGCGAGGACTCGCCCCTGCTGGCGCGGCTGGTCAGTTTCCGGGGCAGTCAGTACGAGCGAATCGCCCATATCACCTACGCGCGTGTCTTCGAGGGTCGATCACTGCGTGAACTCGCCACCGAGGACCGCAGTGCTCCGGGATCACTCCAGGCCGAACTGCGGCACTTCGCAGTTCGACACCTCCTCTAAGAGTCCGGGTTGACCAATGAAATCCTTGAATAGCAATTATCCACCAATACCCCTATCCTTCGAGGACCATGACCAAACCACGATTCACGCTTCGAGGGGCTCATCTGCTGATGTGGTCGAGTCCCCTTCTTCTTCTCGTGCTGGTCTTCACCCTCACGAGTTCGAACACGACGCCCGCGGCGCACCACCCCGCGAACGTCGAGCGCGCCTCGGGGACCTCGACGCAGGCCAGTACGACGACGACCTCGCCGGCCACTTCGACGACGTTGCCCCAAAGCACGATCACCTCGCCACCGAGTACGACGACGACCGTCACGACGAACAGGCCATCCGACACCGCGACAAGCTCGACCGTCAAGCCGACCGAGCCCACACCCAGCGCGAACGTCGCGAGCGGCGAACTCGAAGGTCTGATCAGTTCCGCGCTTCCCGTGGTCGACATCCCACTGCAGGGTCCCGGCGTCTGGGCGCTCTCGACGACGTCACCCAGTCTCGATCAACTCAACTGCGCGACTTCGACGAGCGCCGTGATCGACTCGATCGTGCTGCTCACCAGCCAGCAATGCCAGCTTCAGATCGCCTCAGCCACGACAGGGGCGTCGCTCACGTGGCTACTAACTCCAGCACACTAAAACGCTTCAGTTCCGGTCCGCTGCACGGTATCGCGCTGGTCATCTACTTCTTCCTTCTACCGTACGTGGTGGTCAGTAGATGGGACCTGACCCGAGACCAATCCCACGGTGCGCTCGTGCGGACGCTCCTCGTGGCCCTCGGCGTCTTCTGGCTCGCCTTCCTCATCCAACTCGTCACGAACATCGTGCGACTTCGCCGCGGCGTTCGCCTCAACACGAATGGGAGCGCCTGGCTCGCGGGTCTCGTGGTGGCGGCTCTGCCCTTCCTCGTTTCCCCTGGCGCGTCGAGTGCCACGCCTCGAACGACGCCAACGGCTAGCGCCAACGTGGCCACGTCACGTTGGCTGAAGGACACTCCCGCGCGCCGAGTCGACCACCCTCGCGCGCCCAAGGGTGAGTCGGCCGCACTCGCGGGGGGACTTCCCCTGGCGCTCGTCGCCAAGCGACGATTCGACCTGCTACACCAACAGGCGAACGAACCGGACGAGGAGGACATCGACCATGACGTCGACTTGCTGCGAAGCTACGATCCCGACCTACTCGCCCAGGTGCGTTCGCTCATCGGCGACCAGAACAGTGGGGTCATACTCGTGCCGCCCGACGTGGAGTCGCTGACACCGTCATCGAGTACGGACGCCATCGTCGTGCGTGTACTGAGTCACGACGACCAGGGAACCGTGATCACGTTTGCGCGTGAAGGCGGTCACCTCGCGGTCGACGCTGGCGCGCGTCGCGAAGAGATCGAGGCGTCGTGCGTGGCCTTGCACCGAGGACGCTTGGTCTTCGAATCAACCGTGAGCGAACTCTTACGTTCACTCGCCACTCGAAATCTTCGCAACGCCACCGTCGTCTACTTGGGACCGGCCCACGAGCTCGACGACGAGCTGCGAGCGTGTTGCGTGACCCTCGAACGAGCGGGAGACCCACTCGCGGACACTCCCTATCGATTCGTGCCAACACCCGCGGACCCTCCGGCGCCGCCGATTACCACCCACGGCGACGTGCTTGTGCAACTTCTACGCGTCGATCCCCAGATCACCGGTCTCGCCGAAGCCTTCACGCCAACCCTGCGCCGACGGTGCATCGAGATGGTCGCGTACCTGGCGCTGCACCGCGGCGAGCCAGTCACCGGCGAGCGCCTTCGCACGCGAGTGCTCAGTCACGCCAGCGTGGACGCCTCTTCGAGGACGCTCGCCAACACCGCCAGCGCGGTTCGACGGAGCTTGGGGGCCGACGAGGCCGGTAGTCGGCTGCACCCCGTCACCTCGTTGGGTCTCTACACGACGCACGGGGTCACGAGTGACGTCGAACACTTCCACGCGCTCGTCAAGGCTGCGCGAGGCGCCACCTCGTGCGAAGCGGCACCCCTCGCGCGCGAAGCCCTGCAGTTGGTCCACGGCGAGCCCCTCGCCAGCGCTCTTCGAGGATTTGAGTGGTTCCTCGTCGAAGGATCGTTCGCGCAATTGCAACGAGACGGGGAATGGGCGGCGCTGTTGGTGCATCACGAGGCCATGCTCGACGAACAGTACGAGTTGGCCTTCTGGGCGCTTCGCCAGGGACTACTCGTCGACCCTTACAGCGACGCTCTCACCGATGCGCTCAGCCGAGTACCTCGGCTACGCCAGTTTGGCGGCGATCGAACCGGCCGAGCGAAGGACCAGGCCGTCGGCGCCGGCGACACTGTAGCGGTGGGCTGGTCGTTCAATCGCCTCGGCAATGAGGTCAGTCAATAACGTCGCGAAAGACACCGGCGGATCGACGAACAGGTACTTCGAGAGCGATCCCGGAATCGTGTTGATCTCGTTCACGTACAGTTCGCTCTCACTCCAGAGGAAGTCCAGACGAGCGACGCCCCGGACCGCGGCGACTTCGGCGATCGTACGTGCACTGTGCTCGACCAACTCACGCTGACCCGGCGCCAGTTGTGCGGGAAGTTCTCGGGGCGCCGAGACCATGCCTTCGCCGCCCACGTACTTGTCGCGGTAGTCGAGGATCTCTGCGGCCTCTGATCGTCGTAGGGGTTTCTCAATGGAGGACACGCTGAGATCTGGGTAAGTGCGCAACGCCACCTGCACGTCGGTGAGGTCGGCCCGAAACGGCTCGACGACGCAACCCGTCGCCAGGTGCGAGTTCGTCGTCAGTCTCGCGCGCGCGGTGGCGAAGTCGCGCACCACGTCGATACCGATGGACGAACCGCCAAAGCGCGGCTTCAAGATATAGGGCCCCTCAAAAGGTAATGACGTCGTCGAGGGCTCCAGCAGGGCGCGCGGCAGCGTCGGCAGGCCAGCCGCTGCGGCCACGGCACCAAAGGCCCACTTGTCCATACCCAACGCGGCGCCCGCCACGCTGGGCCCGCTGTAATTGACGCCCGCGAGATCGAGGACGGCCTGCAAGGTCCCGTCCTCGCCCGGTCCGCCGTGCGTGCAGAGAACGACGGCGTCCAAGTCGAGTCGCCGATCCTTGCCGAGTTTCGAGCCCGGGGCGAAGAAGCCGCCGTCGTTACCGACGCGAAGCGTCAAGTCACTCGAGCCTCGAGGAATTCCGTCGACGAACGACGAGGCCTCGACGTCGCTCGCGACCGCGTGAAACGAGCCGGTCTTGGTCCAGTAGATGCCCTGGACGTCGAGCCCGAGTTGGGCCAATTCCCGCAGCGCCTGAAGTCCGGTGAGGATCGAGATGTCGTGCTCGGGCGTGGGACCCCCAAAAAGTACTCCGCTAGTCACCGTCACCTCGCTGGACCATCATCAAGCACTCAAGGGTAGTGGTCGGGCAGGTCGTTCAAATACAACACCCCGTCTCCGCGAACCAGGGTCGTACGAACCCACGCCACCGCTTGCTCTCGAGTGTCGAAGCGATCGACGGTACTGGCATAACCACGCGTCAGCGCCTTGGCGTTGGTGCGGCCCACCACCGCCAAGTCGGCGCCCGCGGCTCGGATCTCGCGAGCGAGCGAGTCGTTCTCATCGAACTGGGTGAACCCGAGTTCGATCAGTCCCGGGGTCACGACGACGCGCCGTCCGGGTACTCGAAGGTCGCTCAACAACGAGAGCGCGGCGCGGGCGCTGGCCGGATTCGCGTTGAACGTGTCGTCGATGACCGTCACGCCCGAGGGCGCTGTCGCGACGTTCGACCGATTGGCGACCGGCCCGACGCGAGCCAATCCGTCGACGATGTTCTCGACGCTCGCCCCGACTTCGAGCGCCGCGGCGATCGCGCAGGCCAGATTCGTTGGTTGAAGACCGCCAACTTGTTCGAGCGAACCCACGTCCTGGCCCTCGATGCTGACCTGCCATCGAGCGTCGCGGTCGAACACGCGCACCGACGCCGTCGGTGTCGAGGAGCCCGCCGTGCGCACCTTCTTACCGCGCTCCTCGAGTCGAATCACCCAACCGGCCAGTCGCTCGTCGTCGACGTTGAGAACCACGCACCTTGCCGATTCGGTGATCTCGTACTTGGCCTGCTCGATAACGTCCAGACTCTTCATGCGCTCCAGGTGCACCGGACCGATCGCGGTCACCACCGCGATCGTCGGAGGACACCACGAGCACAGTTCGGCAATCTCGCCCGGACCGTACGTCCCCATCTCGGCGATGAAGACCCTGGTATCGTCGGCGAGCGTCTCGTTGATGGCGCGGCTGAGCCCCGCTCGATTGTTGAAGCTGCGTGGTGAGGACACCACGCCGTCTCGAGCACTGAGCAAAGCGGCGAGGTGATGTTTGGTCGAGGTCTTGCCGTAGGATCCCGTGATCCCCACGATGAGTGGTCGTACCCGATTGAGCCGCGCGACCGCCTGATCGACGTATTTTTGGGCGAGTCGACGTTCGTAGGGAGCAAGCAGTATCACGGTCGCACTGAGCAGTGCGGGCACGAGCCACACCACGAGAGCGCCGAGTATCCACGGACGCGCACTCGCCAGGCCCGCTCCCACGACGAGTGCCGCGAGCACGGTCGCGGTCACGGCGACGGTCTTCAGTCGCCGCGTCCAGACGAGGGCGCTCGTTCGGCCCTTTAACGAGAGCCCCCGGGGCGCGAAGAGCCCGAAGACAATCGTGACGCCCGCGACCCAACGATCAAGGTCGAGCGCCAACGTGACGACGAGCGCCACGAGTAATACCTGCGTCAGCGTGATCGGGCGAAAGCGCCAGTACCTCGCCCACCGTGTTGAAGCGACCGCGGGGTTTGACCACCGAAAGCCAAACCGGAACATCGACGAAGCGTCGTAGTGCTCGCGCTGGAGTACCCGCAGCCAACGCAACCCCTGACAGACGTACGCCGCCGCCAATCCCAGGCCGAGCAGCGCGTCCAGCGCGGTAGCGGCGCCGCTCACGCCAGGGCCTCGAGCACCGTTTGAACGAGGTCGCTCGGCGCCTCCAGCGGCACCAGGTGACCAACCTCGTCGAGGACTCGAAGTGAATGAGGGCTCTTGATGAAGACACCAGCCTTCTTGGCGACCTCGACGGGGACCTCGTGGTCGTCTTGGCCCCACACCATATATATAGGAGCTTGCACTCGCGCGAGTTCCGACTCGTAGCTCTCGTTGACCATCATGACGAAGACGTCGCGCATGATGCCCGAGGCGTTGCGATAGTCCGACGAGCCGTGGCGACGGCGAGCCGATTCCATCTTTTGGGGGCTAACGAGACCCTTGGCGTGCATGGACCTGGTCAAGCGGTATCGAAGCGGCGACTTGCTGGTCACCTCGCGGCGCACGAGCGGCGAACCCGTTATCACGAGGGATTTCACCAGTTCGGGATTCGTGGCGGCGATGACGGTCGCAATGCAACCGCCGCGCGAGTGTCCCACCAGGACCAAAGGCTCATCGGCGATCTCTCGAAGGACCGGTACGATCATCTGTGCGTAACTCCTCGCTCCCCCGGCGACCGTTGGAGCAGGTGAGGATCCGAATCCAGGCAGATCCAGGGCGACCGAACTGATGCCCAGTGCCGCGAGGCCGATGGCGCTGGAGGCGAAATCGTGGCCCTGGCGGGCCCAGCCGTGCAGCCACACCACGCGATAGGGGCTCTGCCCGTAAGGTTCACCGAAGACTTTCCCGTCCCCGTAAGCACTCAGCATGCCTTTCAGGTTACTGACATGACTACCTCGACCAGGGCCACGTCACGGCGTACCGGTAGCGTCTGGATATCTATGAGTGACCAGACGGACTTCACGGACGCCCTGCTCGTCGGCCTCACGCCCGAACAGCGTGAAGCAGTCATGTCGCCTGCCCGAAGACTGTTGGTACGCGCCACCGCGGGTTCGGGAAAGACTCACGTGCTCACCCTTCGAATCCAGCGCAGGATCAGTGAAAAACAGGTGGAACCCGATCAGGTGCTCGCTATGACGTTCACGAGAAAGGCGGGCGACGAACTGCGACGTCGTCTCTTGCGCGCCGATATCCGCGACATTCGCGCCGGCACGTTTCACCGCGCCGCCCTGACCCTCGTGAACCAGTACCGCGAGGACCACCACCTCAAGGCGCTCGTCATCGAGCCCAACCGTCGCAAACTCGTCGCCGCGCTGGCGCTTCAGTTGCGAGAAACCGGGGACCTGCGACTAGAAGACTGGCAGTTACCGCGACTCGAGCAGGAGATTGGCTGGGCCCTGAGTCAAGGCTTGAGCGGCGCCCAGTACTCGAAGAACGCGCGAAAGTTGCGACGCGATGCCCCCTTGCCGCCTTCGCAGTTCGCCGATGTTCTGGATCGTTACGTCGGCCTCTGTCACAGCCGTGGTGTTCTGGACTTCGACCTCCTGCTGAGCGAGGCCATTGCCCTCTTACGCGACGAACCCAACGTCCTCGCGTCCTTTCGTCATCGGAACCGCTCGATCTACGTCGACGAAGCCCAGGACATGAATCCACTCCAATTCATGATGCTGCGCGCGATGGCGGGCGACGATCCTGACTTGTTCTGCGTCGGGGACCCGAATCAGTCCATCTACGGTTTCAACGGCGCGAACCCCCAGCTCATGGTCGAGATCGTTCGTACTTGGCCCGACACGGTCATACTCGACCTCACCCGCAACCATCGCTCGACGGCCAACATCATCGCCGTCGCCAACACCCTGCTGGAACAAGGTGCCCAGGGCATCACACCCGCCAAGGCAGACGGCGACGTGCCGATGGTGCGCGACTACAACACCGACGAGCAAGAGGCCGAGCACGTGGCCGCCTGGCTCGGGGCCAAGCACCAGCCCGGTTGCCCTTGGCGCTCGATGGCGGTCCTCGCGCGTACCAACGCCCAGCTCGAGCTCGTCGCGGGCTACCTTGACGCGCACGACATTCCCTACGAACGACGAGGTCCCGAACACTCGCCGGCCTCCGACCTGCTCGCGACACCCGAGACCTGGACCAGGCGCCTCGACGACGACCAACGTGACGCAGTCGCACTCTCGACGATTCACCGGGCGAAGGGGCTCGAATTCCAGTGCGTGGCCGCGATTGGCTGGGCCGAGGGCCAACTACCCAATTACAACGCGACCGCGCCCCACGAGATCGCCGAGGAGCAACGCCTGGCCTACGTCGCGCTCAGCCGAGCCGAAGACGCCCTGCTGATCACCTGGAGCCGTGGCCGTAACGACCCGCGCTTTCCGGACCGTGCCCCGTCGCGTTTTCTCGCGCCGATCGAGAAGATCATTCGTGAGATCGAACAACGTAACGCCCCGCTCACCGGCGAGGCCCGCAAGGCCCGGTTGGCGGCGATTCGACGCGAACTAGAGCAAGCGCAGCCGGAACTAACGTTGCCCTCGAATGGAAAATCCAAAGCTCCGTAGCGAGATCCTCGCCATCCTCGACGCCAACGCCGTCACCTTCGCCGGTCACCATCATCCCGACGATCTGCACGACGAGAGTCTTCACGCGGACCACGTGGAGCCGTTTGCGGTGGTGCGCCCTGCGAACACCCGCCAGGTCAGCGAACTCGCCGCACTCGCCAGTCGCCACGGTGTACCCATCACTCCGCGCGGATCGGGTACCGGACTCTCCGGAGCGGCGACGCCTGTTCCCGGCGGTATCGTGGTCAGTTTTTCGAGGATGAATCAATTACTCGACCTCGACGTCAACGACCACGTCGCGGTGGTCCAACCCGGCCTGACGCTTCGCGAACTAAATGAGGAACTGGCGCCGAGCGGCCTTCGCTATCCGGTGTACCCGGGCGAACTCTCCGGATCGATCGGGGGCAACGTCAACACCAACGCCGGCGGAATGAGAGCCGTGCGACACGGTGTGACCCGCCAGCACGTGCTGGGTCTCGAACTGGTGTTGATCGACGGCACGATCGTGCGTACGGGGGCCAAGGTCATGAAATCCTCGTCGGGCTACGACCTCACCCAACTGGTGGTCGGCAGCGAGGGCACTCTGGCACTCGTGACCGAGGTCACCCTGCGCCTTTCCCCGCAGTTGGCCCACGCGGTCACGATCCTCGTCCCCTTTCGCGACCTCGAGAACGTCACGCGAGTCGTACCGAGCATCGTGGCCTCAGGACTGGAACCCTCGATACTCGAATACCTCAACGTGCTCACGATGTCGGCCATCACCAACGCGACGTCCCTCGAGCTCGGCGTCGCCAAAGAAGTCGCCGAGCAGACGGCAGCCTACTTGATCATCATGCTCGAAACTCGATCGAGCGAACAGCTCGATCACGACATCGCGGCACTCGCCGAACTCGTCGAGAAGGCCGAGGCGCTCGACGTGTACATCTTGTCGCCGAGCGCCGGCCTTCAATTGATCGAAGCTCGCGAGCGCGTCTTTTGGGTCGCCAAGGCCTCTGGCGCCAATGAGATCATCGACGTCGTCGTACCTCGTTCGAGCGTTTCGACCTTCCTCAACGGGGCCGACGTGATCGCCGAACGTCATGGTGCCTTCATTTCTGGCTGTGGTCACGTGGGCGACGGTAATGTCCACCTGTCCGTCTTCTTGTCCGACGACGAGCAACGAAACGTGTTCCTACGCGAGCTCTTCTCCTTCGGCATCGACCTAGGTGGACTCATCTCGGGCGAACACGGCATCGGACGCGACAAGCAGGCGCCATTTCTCGCACTCACCGATCCCACCTTGCTCTCACTCCAACGCCAGATCAAGGCAGTCTTCGATCCCGGACAACTCCTGAACCCGCACCGACTGCTCGACGACCGGCCGCTGCCGTGAACGGCGCCCACGCTCTGCTCGCGACACTCGACGCCAACAACGTCACCACGTGCTTCGCGAACCCCGGGACATCCGAGTTGCACTTCGTCGCGGGCCTCGACGACGCTCCCACGATGAACGCCATCCTCTGTCTCTTCGAAGGCGTCGCGACCGGCGCGGCCGACGGCTACGCCCGCGTCACGGGACGACCGGCCTGCACGTTGCTGCACCTCGGACCTGGTCTCGCCAACGGATGGGCCAATCTACACAACGCGCGACGCGCGCACGTGCCCTTGCTCAACATCGTGGGCGATCACGCCACGTATCACTCACAGTTCGACGCGCCGCTGCAAAGTGACATCGGGGCCATCGCCTCGGCGCTCGAGGGTTGGCAACGGCGCACACTTTCGTCCGACGACGTCGCGCACGACACCGCCGACGCCATCACCGCCGCCTACGGTCCCCCCGGCCAGGTCGCCACCCTCATCATGCCCGCCGACGTGACCTGGGGCGAGGCTGACACGCCGGCCACCTGGCCGAAGGCGGCGCGGGCGGAGCTACACGAGATTCGAGACGCGGACCTCGCCGCGGCCACGCGCGCACTTCGCACGAAGCGCAGCGCGATCTTGCTCGGGGGCTCGGCCCTCGACGCCGAACAACTCGCCCTCGCCGATCGCGTCGCCCAGTCGACGGGAGCGCGTCTGTTGATGGAGACGTTCCCCGCGATCGTCGAGCGAGGTGAGGGCCTCGTAAATCCTGAGCGTCTCATCTACTTGAGCGAGTTCGCCATTGCGCAACTGAAGGACGTCGAAGCAATCGTGCTGGTCGGCGCCAAAGAACCGATCGGTTTCTTCGCCTACCCCGACGTGTCGAGCCGTCTGGTCGATCCTGCGACAAACGTGATCAGCCTGGCGACGCCGGGTGCCGACACCAAGACCGCGCTCCTCGAACTGGCGAAGGAGTTGAACGCCTCGATGACCGAGGTGGTGAAGGGTGAGCAAGTGGGCACCCCCACCGGTGCGCTCACGACGCAGAGTTTTGCCGCCGCGGTGGGTGCGACAATGTTCGAAGGGCTCATCGTCGCCGAGGAGGCGATCACGAGTGGCGTCCACCTCTTTGACGCCACCCAATACGGACCTCGCCACCGCTGGATGACCCTCACCGGAGGTTCCATTGGTTACGGACTACCCGTGGCCCTAGGCGCCGCGGTCGCGAGCGGTAGTCGCGTCCTGTGCTTGGAAGCCGACGGTTCGATGATGTACACACCCCAAGCGCTCTGGACGATGGCCCGCGAATCACTCGACGTCACCGTGGTCGCGCTGAGCAACCGTAGTTACGCCATCCTCAATCTCGAGCGCCAGCGCGTCGGGGCTTCGCAGCAAGGTTCCGCGAGCCAGCGACTGCTCGAACTCGACGATCCCACGTTGGACCTCTGCGCGATCGCGACCGGACTCGGCGTCCCTTCGGTGCGCGTCACGAGCGCTGATGAACTCGTCCAGGCCCTTCGTCGTTCGTACTTCACGCCGGGACCGATGTTCATCGAAGCCGTCTTGCCCAAGGGACTCAGCTAGGCGCCGAACTCCGCGACCACCGGCGCGTGGTCCGACGGCTTCTCACCCTTACGCGCCTCGCGGTCCACGTAGCTCGCGGTCGCTTTTCGGCACAGGCCCTCATCCACGTAGAGCATGTCGATACGAAGGCCCCAACCGCGATGGAACGAACCACTGCGATAGTCCCACCAGGTGAAGCACGGATCGTCGGGATTGAGATGGCGCGTGAGATCGACGAGTCCGGTTGCTTCGATAGCGCGGAGCGCGGCGCGTTCAGGTTCGCTGGTGTGCGTCGTTCCCACGAAGAGGCTCGGGTCGTAACAGTCGAAGTCCGTCGGCGCGACGTTGAAGTCGCCGCCGACGACCACCGGCTGAGCCCTGTCGCGTTCGACGAGGACCTGGGCCAGTTTGGCGAGCCACTCGAGCTTGTAGGCGTAGTGGGGATCATCGAGCGCCCGGCCGTTGGGTACGTAGCACGAATACACCCGTATGTCGCCACACGTCGCACCAATGAATCGCGCCTCGGGGTCGTCGTCGCCAAAGCCGCGTCGTACGTCCTCGATCCCCACCTTCGAGAAGATCGCGACGCCGTTCCACTGGCCTTGTCCGTAATGGACGGACTCGTAACCAAGCGCGGCCAGTGGCGCGAACGGAAACTTCTCGTCGGACTGCTTGGTCTCTTGAATGAGCACGACCTCGGGAGCGTGTTCGAGGAGCCACGACTCCACCCGTGGCCACCGGGCCGTCAAGGAGTTGACGTTCCAGGTGGCGATCTTCATGTCGCGTCGGCGATGACGAACAGTAGGTCTGCCTCGACCGCCAACTGTCCTTCGACGCTCGCGCGGCCGTGACCCTTGCCACCGCGCGCGGACAGCCGCGTCATCTCGCACTCGAGCAGCACGGTATCGCCGGGAACGACCTGACGGCGAAAACGCGCGGACTCGACGCCACCGAAAAGCGGCAGTCGACCGGTGTACCTCGGATCGGCCAACACCGCGACGGCCCCGCACTGGGCGATCGCTTCGAGTAGCAACACCCCTGGGGTGATGGGCCGACCGGGAAAGTGGCCGGGAAAGAACCACTCGTCGCCCTTGAGGGTCCATTCACCGCTCGCGCGCAGTCCCGGCTCGATACTCACCATGACGTCGACGAGGAGGAACGGAGGGCGATGCGGCAGCCAGTAAGCCGGATCCAATGAAAGTTCGCTCACGTCAGGGCCAACTCCGCGATTCGTCGTTCGCTGTCAACGGTGACCAATCGAAACGTCCGGTTGTCGCCACGTTTTAGAATGTCGCGTGCCCTCGCGGGCGCGGGCGTACCCAGCGACGTCGTAGGTGCGTAGCACTCCACGTACTTGGCACCACGGAGTTTGACTCGGATGACTGCGCCGTGACTGGTGAACGCCGTGACCTCGCCCTCGATCTTCGCGCCGATCTTGTGGGAGTTCTTGAAC
>Ga0187847_10001739_pt1 | contig 18927 bp, 17 predicted proteins | sample June2016WEW_4_10_FD_132458 | JGI IMG/M metagenome (GOLD analysis project Ga0187847, IMG submission 132458) | Peatland microbial communities from SPRUCE experiment site at the Marcell Experimental Forest, Minnesota, USA - June2016WEW_4_10 | ecosystem: Environmental > Terrestrial > Soil >...
CCACATCCGCAGGCTCGAACGGCCCGCGCGAGCCGTCTGCGTGGAGCACAGTGACCTGCGGCCAGGCATCGAGCGCGTCGTGCGCGCGGGCCGCAAGTCCTTCGTCAATTTCGACGGCGGTCACTTTGCCGGCCGGGCCGGTGAGTTCGGCGAGGATAGCAGTGTAGTAACCAGTGCCGCAGCCGAGGTGGAGGATCTCGTCGCCAGGCCGAATCCGCAGCAGGTCGAAATAAATGGCCCACAGGCTGGGCTGGCCGTTGTTCAGATGCTTCGCTTCGTCGAGCACGATGAGCGCATCGCGGTAGACATGCGTGGGGTCGGCATCCTGCGTAAACCCGCTTGTGCCACCGCTTTGAATCATCCAGGGGCCAGACCCTACGAAGCGTTCGCGCGGCACAGTTGCGAAAGCCGCGAGGATGGCAGGCGAAGAGATGCTATTGAGGCGGCACAACTCCTCGGCATAAAAGTGCCGCGCGGATTCGATGGTGTCGGTCATACAGGGTGCGGGTCCCGAACATTCGAGTAGGTTCAGAGCAGATCCTGCACGACAGCCAGTCTAGAGGCTGGCCGTACACCGCCGATTATAGGCGTGTCGAAGGCGATAACGGCCAAATTGGTGCGCGGCAGCTTGCAGCAGAGCGGCCTGCGATTTCTTGCGCAATTAACGTTAACGCGAACGATTACGGAGTTGCCAGCATCAAGGTGGGTTCGATACAAAGGGGAGTGCCTTTTCCAAGGAGACAGCGGGGCGCTGAAAATAGACAGAACTGCAAAACGGCGCCGGCACGCGGACTGCCGTTGAGAAAGAGAAGTGTACTTTGAGCATTTCCGCCGGGCCTATCGATCCGCGAAGGTTGGGGCAGGGAAGTTCGCGGTCGCAGCATGAGGATCTTGAAGCTCCGCTGATACCCGCGGGGCGATTGCTGCCGTTCATTCTTGTAACGGCGCTCTTTTTTCTGTGGGGCGTGCCTAACAACTTCAACGACATCCTGATTCGCCAATTCATGAAGTCGTTCGAGATCAACCGGCTTCAGGCCGGCCTGGTACAGTCCGCCTTTTATCTGGGGTACTTTTTGTTGGCCATGCCTGCCGCGCAGTTGATGCAACGTGCGGGATACAAGGCCGGGATTCTCGTCGGTCTGTGTCTTTATGGCGCGGGATGCATGCTGTTCTGGCCTGCGGCGATCGTCGGCAAATACTGGTTCTTTCTGACGGCGCTTTTCGTGATCGCGAGCGGGTTGGCGTTTCTGGAAACTGCGGCGAGCCCCTTCACTCTGCAGATGGGAGATCCGCGGAGCGCAGCGCGGCGCCTGAATTTTGCGCAGGCTTTCAATCCGCTGGGCAGCATCTCTGCTGTGCTGATTGGCAGCCGGTTCATTTTTTCAGGAATCGAATTGACGCCGGCCCAGGCAGCGGCCAAGCGAGTGGCGGGAACCTATCAGGCCTATTTGAAATCGGAGACTCTGCGCGTGATTGCCCCTTACCTCATTCTTGGCGCGGTTGTGCTCTTCTGGGCGATTCTCATCGCGCGCACGCCTTTTCCGCGTACAGGTCTCGACTACTCCCAGAACACACTTGCCAGCGACCATTCCAAGCCGCTATGGAAGCGGAGGCATTTCGTTTTTGCAGTCATGGCGCAATTCCTTTACGTGGGCGCGCAAGTCGGCATCTGGAGCTACATGATTCCTTATGTGATTTCGGGAACAGGGATCGGGGAGCGGCAAGCGGGGTATTGGCTCACAGGCGCATTGGTGGCCTTTACGGTAGGGCGGTTCTTTTCCGCGTGGCTGCTGAACTTCGTGCCCGCACATCACTTACTGGGTAGCTATGCGGTGCTCAACACATTGATTTGCACCGTCGCGGTTTTACGGCCTGGATGGTTGGGCGTCTATGCATTGGTTGCCGCTACCTTCCTGATGTCAACGATGTTCCCATCGATTTTCGCGCTGGGCACGAGAGGTTTGGGAACCCGCACCAAGAGCGGCGCTGCCTGCATCGTAATGGCGATTATCGGAGGCGCTCTGATTACGCTGGCAATGGGGCGAGTAGCTGATCGCGTTAGCATCGCAGCCGGCTATATTGTGCCTGGAGTTTGCTTTGTAGGTATTGCACTTTACGCGTGGTTAGGGTCGCAAATGGACCCGGAAGAGATTGCTGCGGAAAACGTGTAGAGCGGATTAGGCAATGGTGTGGTGTTTTGCGAAAGGGCACGACTTCAGTCGTGCCGCAAAAGGCCGCATAAATTTGGGGGCTTTAGCCACTGAAGGAAGCTTCTTTATTGCCTCATGGCATTTATGCAACCAGCTCTAGTCTTTGCAAAGCAAATGCGAACTCAAGGAGTTCAGCGAGATTGACATTACTCCGCAACCACAGGATTGGTGAGCGAGCCCAGGCCGTCAATCGTCACGGTCACAGTCTCACCGGGTTTGAGCCAGCGCTGCGGCGTGCGGCCCATGCCCACACCGGACGGCGTACCTGTAGAAATGATGTCACCCGGCAAGAGCGGTGTGATCGATGAGATGTATTCGACGAGCTCCGGGATTTTGAAGATCAGCTCGCGCGTGTTCGAGTTCTGCAGGGTTTCTCCATCAATGCTGAGCGAAATGGTGAGATCGTGCGGGTCGGCGATCTCATCGGCAGTAACGATCGCGGTGCCCATGGGGCAGAAGGTCGGGAAGCTCTTGGCCAGCGACCACTGCGAAGTCGCTCGCTGCACGTCACGCGCGCTCACGTCGTTGACGATGGTGTAGCCGTAGACGTGCTCCCGCCACGCCGATGCGGGAATGCGATATCCGCCCTTGCCGATGATGAAGGCCAGCTCGGCCTCGTAGTCGGGTTCGTTGGAATTTCTAGGCAGCACAACGGCGTCGCCGGGACCGACAATTGCGGTTGGCATTTTGAAGAAGACCACAGGCACCGAGGGCAGCGCCATCTTCGACTCGACAGCGTGGTCGCGGTAGTTCAAACCGATGGCAAACACGCGCGGAGGGTTCGAGAGCGGGGCGTGCAGGTGGATATCGCCGACCTTAAAGCGTGTGAAGACGCCGGAATTTTCGACGGTGGTGACGCCGGCAGCGATGACGGCGAGGGTATCGGCGTAACTTTGGCTCAGATCGATTACCGAGCCCTCTTTCTCAAGCAGTACGCCAGGACGCGACTTGCTGCCGGCAACAGAAAATGAGACGAGATGCATAGACAACCTCCCCGAACTGACAGACGCGCGAAATCAAGCGGCAGTCCAGCCGCCATCAATAGTGAGCAGTGAGCCGGTAACAAAAGCGGCCTCGTCGGAAGCCAGATAGCGGATCGCGGAAGCAACTTCTTCAGGCCTGCCAAGGCGGCCGACCGGTTGGCGGGCGCGTAGCTCGGCGCGTGTTTCTTCCTTATTGTGTTTGTGGAATTTGTCGAGATAGGCCTCGACGAAGGGCGTTTGCACGGTGCCGGGGCAGACGGCATTAACGCGTAGCGTTTTGGGGTATTCGGCGGCCAACTGGCGCGTCATGGCGACGATAGCGCCTTTGCTGGTGCAGTATGCGAAGCGCTGCTTGATGCCGACTAAGCCGGAGACAGAAGCGACATTGACGATTGCGCCCACGGCTTCATGGCGCTCCTGCGCGGCAAGCAGCATAGGCAGAAATGCGCGTGTGATCAGGTAAACCGAGCGCACGTTGACATTCATCAGTCGGTCAAAGTCCTCGGGCTCAGTGGTTTCAATCGAGCCCACGTGACCAATGCCCGCGTTGTTCACGAGAATGTCGAGGAAGTCGACTTGCACGAGAGCCGCCGCGATAGATTTGGGGCTGGTGACGTCGAGGTCGAGCGCTTTGGCTTTGCCGACGGAGGCCGCGAGGGCTTCAGCAGTAGGGAAGTTGATGTCCGCGATCCAGACGAATGCGCCGGCGCGGGCGAGCTCTTTCACGGTAGCTTCGCCAATGCCGCTTGCGCCGCCTGTGACGAGAGCGATGCGGCCATCGAGACGAAAGGGCAGGGAATGATCTTCCATGGCGTTCTCAGCCTTTACGCGTGTCGGCAATTACCTTCAGATATGCGCGGGCGGCTTCTGTGATGGTTTCGGGGTGGCCTGCGTCGACGGCGGCAAGATTCACCAGGTCGCCGCCCACACCAAGGGCGTGTGCGCCAGCCTTGATGAAGCTTTCGGCGGTCTGCAACGTCACGCCGCCCGTTGGAATGAGCTTGAGATGCGGGAAGGGCGCGAGCAGCGCCTTCAAATAGCTTGCACCGCCGACAGCAGAGCAAGGAAAGATCTTCACATAGTCGGCGCCGGCGTTCCACGCGGTAATAGCTTCGGTCGGAGTGAGCGATCCAGGACACGAAATCTTGTTGTTCTTCTTCGTGACGGCGATGACTTCAGGATGGAGACTGGGACTGACAACGAACTCCGCGCCAGCATCGATGGTGGCCTGGGCCTGGTCGGCCGTGGTGACGGTGCCCGATCCAAGCAGGAGCTTCGTTCCGTATTCCTTGTTGAGTTCCTTTAACAAATGGACAGCGCCGGGCACTGTCATGGTGACTTCAACGACGGTGACGCCGCCGGCGATCATGGCCTCGACCACGGCATGGCCCTGGGCAACGCTCTTGGCGCGAAGAACGGGAATGAGCCCGACGCGCTCGATGATTTGCTGGGTAGTTTCTGACATTTACTCTTTCCTCAGTATTGGTGCGTGGTTGCGCGTTTAAGCTCTTAGCTGCTTCACTGCGCGGTGCGCGGCAAGCCACCTTCACCGCGCGATGCGCGCCGAGCCGCCTTTAATGATGCGTTCGACCTCAGCCAGTGTGGCCATGCTGGTATCGCCGGGAGTGGTCATGGCCAGAGCGCCGTGCGCCACGCCGCATTTGATGGCCCAGTCGATGCCTTTACCGGCAAGCAGTCCGTAGATGAGGCCGGAGGCGAAGCTGTCGCCGCCACCCACGCGATCGAGGATGTCGATTTCGCGCTGCAGGACGTGAACGATCTTGTCTTCGTAGAGCGCAATCGCTCCCCATGCGTTTCGGCTGGCGGTCTGCGCGGTGCGCAAGGTGCTGGCCACAAGCTTCAGGTTGGGATATGCAGCCGCGACCTCGCGCAGCATCTCTTCGTACCCGGCGATGGGTAGCTCAGCGAAGTCCTCGCTCACGCCTTTGATGGCAATGCCGAGCATGGCAGAGAAATCTTCTTCGTTGCCAAGCAGCACGTCGACTTTGCTTACGATGTTGCGATTGACCTCTTGCGCTTTGGCCTTGCCGCCGATGGATTTCCAGAGAGAGTCGCGAAAGTTCAGGTCGTAGGAAATGGGCGTGCCGTATTTGCGCGCGGCGTCCATGGCTTCTACGGTGACTTCGGCGGTGGAAGCGGAAAGCGCGGCGAAGATGCCGCCCGTGTGCAGCCATCGAGAACCATTCGCCGGGCCGAAGATCGACTCCCAATCGAAGTCGCCGGGCTTGATCTGGCTCACGGCGGTGTGGCCGCGATCGGAACAACCAGCGGCCGCGCGCACACCAAAACCGCGCTCAGTAAAGTTGAGGCCGTTGCGCACCGTGCGGCCGACCCCATCGTATGGCACCCAGCGGATCAGCGCAGTGTCCACGCCGCCCTGGAGAATGAAATCCTCAACCAGCCGGCCGACGGGATTGTCGGCGAGCGCGGTGGCCACGGCGCTGCGCAGGCCAAAGCAGCGGCGCAGGCCGCGGGCAACGTTGTATTCGCCGCCGCCCTCCCAAACTTGAAAGTGGTGCGCGGTGTGGATACGCATCTCGCCCGGATCGAGGCGAAGCATGACTTCTCCCAGACTCAGGCAGTCCCAGCGTCGATTGGAATCAGGAATAGAAAGTGGATTCATGGTCACTCAATAATGTAGCGCACGAGGGTTTGAACGGTCTGTGAGCGCTGCGGTTTGGCGGTTGCAACTGGCAATTCTGTGTTTGATATACTGAGTGGGCAGTGCGGAAGTGGTGAAATTGGCAGACACACCATCTTGAGGGGGTGGCGCCGAAAGGCATAGGGGTTCAAGTCCCCTCTTCCGCACCAAAAATTCTAGCGTCCGGCCGTCGCAATCCTCACCCTCACGCTCATCGCCGGAGCGTCTCGGAAAGCAGCTAAGAATGCCGATTCTGTTCTATTTCGTGATCGTCCTGCACGTGATTGTTTGCTTCTTCCTGATTGGCGTCGTCCTGTTACAGCAGGGCCGCTCGGCCGATCTTGCCGGCGCCTTTGGCGGCCAGGGTTCGCAAACCGCCTTCGGCCCCCGTGCTGCGGCCAATGTGCTCACGCGCCTCACCACATGGTCGGCCATCATCTTCATGTGCACGTCGATCACCCTCGTGGTTCTGTTTGTGCGCTCCACCGGCCCCCACTCCGTGCTTGACAGCCAGCACACGGCCCCGGTCAGCGCTCCCGCCAAGTCGGGAAAATAGCAGCAGAGAATAGGGACCAGGGATTAAAAAGACCTGCACAGAAGGATTGAGGTGCAGGCGGACTTAGCCTTCAGTTTCTATAGCATCGCAATCAGTAATTGGCTGATGCCAGCGCAAAGCCTTCTCATAACACGGACAAGCTGATCCCTGTTCTCTAATCCCTGTCCCCTGCCTCTTACACCGGCGGCATCGCATCCACTACCGGCACGCCCGCTGGCGGCGTGAAGTGGAAAGTGTCAGCTGGAATTGGTGCCTCGGGCTGCTCATCTGTAAAGGTGAATCGCGTGGTCGCGCCATCCACCTCGACGTATTCAATGGCCGTAATGGTGCCCGCTGCCGTCACCGTCAGTGACAAGCGCGTCACACGATTCTCCTGGCCTTTAGGCAAACCGCTAAGCGTGTAGCGGCCGTTCGAAGCCCCATCGAGCTTCAGCCCAGTCAATTCTTTCGTAAGCTCCGTATGCCCCAGTAGAAAGCGCAACGGCGAGCGCAAGTCGTCCAGCTCTTTCGCCGGAATGCGCTGCACCTGCGCATCGCCCTTGGTGTAGAGCCAGGCGAATTTCCCGTCGAGCAGAAAGATCTTTCCCGCAGGCGTCGAGTACTGCCATAACATCTGCCCCGGCTTGCGCAAAAAGAGCGTGCCGCTCTCGGTCCGCGTCATGCCCAGGCCGGCATAGTCTTCACGGAACCCGGCCTTGAGCGAATGCAATTGGTCGTAATGGCGGTCGACGCGTGCTGCGACTTCGAACGCCGTTACCTGAGCTGGCTCTTGTCCAAAAGCCAAAAGTGCGGGAGCACTACCGCAGCCCAGCGCCAAAACTGCGCAGGCAATCGCCAGGCGCAGTCTACAGGTACGAGCCAGCCTGGCGTAGGATTTCATTGTAACGATTGCGTGCAGGCAGTGCCGCCGTTGGGATCGTATTTGGGCGCAGCGCCAAACTGGTCGGTGCAGAAGCCGCGATTGCCCGATTTGCCCAGAGCCGCCGGTACCGCTGTGACCTGGTAGCCGGTGATGCGATCGGTTCCGTTTACGGTCACCTTCTCGCAATTCGCGATTTTGAAGATATAGCCCGACTTGTAGCCTGACGACGCGAGATCGTTATCTAGCAATTGCGATGAGGTCGGCGTGGGCAATGCCGTTCCCGGGACGCCGCCCAGGGCCTTCAGGTCGCAGGCGAATCCGTTCGCCGGATAGGTAGAGTCGTATTCAATCTCGGCCTGCGTAATCACGCGCAGCGAATTAATCGCCGACAGCTCGTTGGCCTTAATCCTCATGCCGCCGATGGTTTTCATGGCCATCAGCATCAGAATCAAAATGACGGCAATCACGATCAAAAGTTCCATCAGGGTAAAGCCGTTGGCCACAACGGCGCGCCGCACGCGATGGTTTCGAGCAGACAAACTCTTCCGATTCATTGAATTCCCAGTTCCTTGTGGGCCGGCATCTTCAAGCCCTTCCGAGAGAATGCTACAACGTACGGACGCAAATGGGAAATGGACCGCTCGAAAAGCAGCTTTTAGCTGTTAGCTCTTAGCCATCAGCTTGGTTGGTGCCGGATAAGGTGTTGTGCCGGACCTGAGCCTTGATTTCTGACGGCCCGCGTTTTTCAAAGCTATTGTGTGGAGCACGAAGAGCTAAAAGCTAGCAGCTGAGCCTCGTCCTGTTCAGCTTTACCCCGTCCAGTCGGCCCAGGAGCGTCACCGCAATGCTGTCCGGATCGAAGAGCCGTTGCGCCATGGTTTGCACATGGCCCGCGTCCACCTCATCCACGTGGGCAATAATCTCCTCGGCCGAGAAGAAGTGGTGGAAGTACATCTCCTGCCGCGCCAGGTTGGCCATGCGCGAGTTCGAGCTCTCCAGGCCCAGCAGAATATTGCCCTTCACCTGGTCCTTGGCGCGCGTCAGCTCCTCAGCGCTGATCTCTGTCTCCTTCAGGCTGCGGAATTCGGCCAGAACCAGGTCCACCACTTCCAGCGCCTTGTTTGCCGAAGTTCCTGCGTACACGCAGAGATTTCCGGTGTCGCGGTAAGGGCTCAGGTCCGAGTAGATCGAGTAGGCCAGTCCGCGTTCTTCGCGAATGGTTTGAAAAAGCCGCGAACTCATGCCTCCACCCAGCACCGTGTTCAGGATGAGTGTCGTATAGCGGTTTTCATCGGTGATCGGCGGTGCCGGTACACCCAGACAGATTTGTACCTGCTCCAGCGCCTTCTTATTGCGCAGAAGGATGCGCGCGCTTGCTTCGGGCGCCGAAAGCTCGTGGAGCGTGTCGCCGCCGGCGAGCGTCGAAAATTTCTCGGCCACCGTCGCAATGAACTGGTCGTGATCCAGATTGCCGGCTGCGGAAAACACCATGTTTCCGCCGAGGAAACGGTCGCCGTGGTAGGCGAAGAGCTGTTGCTGGCCCAGACTCGCGACAGTTTCGGTGGTGCCCAGGATCGGCTTGCCCAACGGATGGCCCTTCCAGAAGCTTTGCGTGAACAGCTCGTGCACCAACACATCGGGATTGTCTTCGTCGATCTTGATCTCTTCCAGAATCACGCCCCGCTCCCGCTCGATGTCGGGCGGGGCAAACGTGGGATTCATCACCATGTCGGTCAGCACGTCCAGCGCAATCGGCACGTGGTCCGCCAGCGACTTCACGTTGAAGCAGATCGTTTCCTTGCTGGTGAATGCATCCAGGTTGCCGCCGATCGAGTCCATCTCGCGCGCAATGCGCTGTGCCGAGCGCGAACGCGTGCCCTTGAAGAGCATGTGCTCCACAAAATGCGAAATGCCGTTGACCTCCGGGGTTTCGCATCGTGAGCCCGACTTGATCCAAACACCCATGGCTACGGAACGCAGATGGTCCATGCGCTCGGTCAGAACGATCAGGCCATTCGGCAATACGGTACGGCGAAGGTTTCTCTCAGTAGTCATCGGCATCAGGTCGAACCTCGATTGTAGGCCAATTCTGAGAAACAGGCAGCAATGCGTCAGACGGGAAAGACTTGTGGTTCCAGGTCAAGCGCTCTCAGGAAAGGCTAAGATTACTGCAGGCTGAGCCCCGCAATGCGTGAAAAACCGAGCCAACTCGTATCTTTAGACGCAGACAACCAGCTCGGCGGTTTCAAGGAGCCCCTGTTTGGATTGGATGCGGAATCTTTGTCCAGGCTTCTAGTGAATCTGGGCGAACCCGCGTTCCGGGGCAGACAGCTGACTGAAGCCATGTATCGTCAATGGCTTAGCGAAATTACTGAAATCAGCACTTGGCCGCTGACTTTGCGTACAAAGCTAGCCGCCAGAGGCTGGAAGATTGGCCGCCCCGCGCTCGCCCGCACCTTCCAATCCACCGACGGCACTGAACGCTATCTAATTGAATTTGCAGGCTCTGCCCCAAAAGGAGAAACAGCGGAAGCCGTGTGGATGCCGGAAGGGGACGACGGCGACGCTGGCGACGAGGCCGAACCCGAATCTAAGGATTGGTCCCGCGCCACCGTCTGCGTCTCCAGCCAGATCGGTTGCGCCGTCAACTGCCAGTTCTGCCTCACTGCAAAGTTGGGCCTGCAACGCAACCTCACGGCGGGTGAGATCGCCGGCCAGGTGGTCGCGGTCCTCGAACGCCAGGGGGTCCGCGTAGGCCGCGACCGCGTGAACCTGGTCTTCATGGGCATGGGCGAGCCGTTCCTTAACTACGACAACTTTATGGCGGCGGTGCGTCTGCTAGTCCGCGAAGTCGGCCTGAGCCCGCGGCGTATGACGGTTTCCACATCCGGCATCGTTCCCGGGATCGTAAGATTTACAAAAGAGCCTCCGGACATTCGCCCCAAGCTCGCCATCAGCCTCAACGCCCCCAACGACCAAATCCGCGCCGAGATCATGCCCATCAACCGCAAGTGGCCCATCGCCGAAGTCATCGAGGCAGTTCGCCGCGTCCCGCTGCGCCCCCGCGAGCGCATCACTTTCGAATACGTTTTGCTCGGTGGAGTCACGGACCGTCCCGAGCACGCCCGCGAGGTGGCGCGACTGGTGCGCCGCTCAGGCCTTCCCGCGAAGGTGAACCTGATCGCCTGGAATCCCGGCCCCGGCATTCACTACACAACTCCAAAACCCGAGACTGCGGAGCAGTTTCATGAGCTGCTCAAAGGGGAGGGAATCGCAGCCTACATCCGCCAGCCCCGCGGCCGTGACATCTTCGCCGCCTGCGGACAATTGAAGCGCACTGTGGAGGCGTAGGCGCAACATCGCGCGTCCGGTCCAAACGCTTATTACTTGCTCGCAGGCATGGGCAGCGGCTTCACACTGCCGCAATCCGCTCCCTTGTAAGTCGATGTGCTCTCCACCGTGTACTCGACGGGAATGGAGTTCGCTCCCATCTGCATGGTCCCGGTGAAATGCACCGTACCGTGCGCCGTATTGCCGCCGGGCCAGGAGGACTCGATGGTGGCATGAGCGTTCATCTTTCCCGTGCAAGTCATCTCGGCGGACATGCTGGTGGGCTTGAGCACGACGTTCGAGGTCGTACAGCTCTCCTGCGCTTGTGGGTTCGCAAACGGAGCGCCGAACTTGTCGATCATCTCCTGAGTCAGGCACACGTCGCTGGTGCGCGTCGTGGGGGCAAAGGGATTGGCCATTCCCTGCGGCATCGTCATGCCTGGAGGCATGGGCGATTTCTGCCACGTTATGGTGCTGGTCATCTGCCACAGGCCAGGCTTCCTCACTGCCTGTGCCAACGCAAAGATTGAAACTGCCAAAAGGCAAAAAGCCAATGCGATCCGGATATGCGACTTGCTCATACTTCCTCCCGATCAGCCGCACAGGCACTGGCCTGGCGCACCACAACTCTATCCGATCGGGCGGGCGGCAAGAAACGATTATTTTTGCGCTTAATTGTTACTTCGCGGTGCGAGCCTGCGCCAGCTCCAGCACCACGTCTGCCAGGCGGCTGGCTGTGTGGCGCACCACGTTTCCTTCACTCAGAAAGTTGCCGGCAATGCAGTGCACGCCCAGTGCTTCAATGCGCTCGAAATCGGGCACAATCGGCGTGGCGCCTTCGGCAGCGTAACGAACCAGGGTTTCCGGCGAAAGTTTTCCCGTGTTGACCACAGCGTAATCGAAGATGGGCCGCCCCGTGTGCTCGTAAATGCGCTGGATGTGTTCCGATGCGGTTAATCCCAGGCTCTCGTTGGCCTGTGTCATCAGGTTGCAGATGTACACCCGCACCCCGCGCGCGCCGGCCAGCGCTTCGGGAACTCCGTCCACAAGCAGGTTTGTAATCAGCGAGGTATAGAGCGATCCCGGGCCCACCGTGATCAGGTCCGCGCGCTCGATTGCCTCTAGCGTCTCCGGCACGGGAGTGGGATGGGGTGGATCGAGCGTCAATTCCACGATGCGCCGCTTGCTGGCCGTGATTTCAGTCTCGCCGCGCACGATGGAGCCGTCGTCCATATTGGCCACCAGCGTAGTGTTGGCGGTTGTGGCCGGATAAATGCGTCCCCGTGTGGCCAGAATCTTCGACGCCAACTGCACGGCCTGGGCAAAGTCGCCTGTAATCTCTGTAAGCGCGGCCACAAACAGGTTTCCGAAGCTGTGGCCCTTCAATTCGGAGCCGGAGCGAAATCGATGCGCGAAGAGTTTTGTCAGCAAATCTTCTTCTTCGCTGAGGGCCACCATGCAATTGCGCAGGTCGCCGGGAGGTAGCATGTTGAAATCATGGCGCAGGCGTCCCGAGGAACCGCCATCGTCGGTCACCGTCACCACGGCTGCCAAGTCGGCGATGGCGCTGGTGTCAGGGATTTTGCCGGGTGCGGAAACATGTTGGCGAAGGCCGCGCAAAAGCGTCGACAGTCCCGTGCCGCCGCCGATAGCAACTACGCGCAGCGAGCGCGGTCCCGTTTCCATCGCTTGATCGTGCTCCAGCGCGTGCGCCAGCTCACGGTTTACAGAAATCACAGAGTTCAAAAAATAGCCCTACGGAATCTCAGGATACAGTAACTCGGTGAAACGCGGATCGTCGGCCATGTTTTGAAAGTCGTTGTCGACACGCGCCTGCAGCCTGCACTTTGGGTTCAGCTCAATGGCCCGTGCCAGATTATTCAGACAGTCCTGGGCGTGGCCGGTAATGGACTCCAGCACCGCCAGCCCGTAAAACGCGTAGTCGGCGCCTGGGTGGTCGTTGAGAATCTGGGCTAACTGCTCGCGCGATTCCTCGTAATAGCCGGTATTCAGCAGCGAGATCGCGTAGTCGTAATGTTCCTCGGGCGTCGGGAACGACCGTCTGAGGCCCTGCAGTTGCCGCTGGCAGGTGGTGATGTACATGCGGCAGCGGTCCTGGATCTCGGCCGGAGCGTCGGGCAGCAGTTTTTCCAAGGCGCTGAGCGCCTTCTCGTATTTCCCCTGTTGCAGCAGCAGCACAGCTGCCTCATAGTGCTGAAAGACAGGTTCTGCCCTGCCACGGCCGTGGCCATCGGATTTCGCGGTCGCTGCCGGATTCTTTTTGCGGCCGGTTGCCGCACTTCTGGCTTCTTGCGTCATGGCTTTAATGGAATCGTGCATTCCTTTCCCCCGTATTCCGGTTCTTCGCCGGCGGGGAACCTTGGTTGAAACAAAACATGACTTAGGCCATGTTTATACGCAGAACCCCGCCTTCCGTCAATGGGGGGGCTTCAAGCGTCGATTAACGAACCTTTCCCGTCACAGAATCGCCGTAAATTGCGGGATTCAGCGCCGGATCGTTATACATCTTCATTTGCCGGTAAAGCTTGAAGCAACGCGCGTCCCGCACCGTGTCTCGCCACAGTGCATCCAGGCAGTCGGCCAGGTCCGCGCGCTGCTCTTCCAAAACCTGAAGCCGCGCCAGGTTGCGCTCCGCGTGGCCTTCGGGTGCTGTTTTGCGCTCCGTCTCCTCGCGCGTGTGATAGATCTTGAGCGTCAGAATCGACAGCCGGTCGATGATCAGTCCAGGCGACTCTGAGTTCAATGTAGCCGCGGCTTTCGGCAAACCTTGCGTCTCAAGCCACGCTAGCAGTTTACGGTCGAGTTCTTCGGTAAGGTCGTTGCGCAGTTGATTGGTCCGGTCGATACGCCGCTTCACCTCGGCCACTTCTGCGTCGCCGGCTCCCGGTCTGCGCGCTTCGTCCTCGATATGCCACAAGTCGAAATTTGCGCGATGCTGCCTGGCCACCAGGTCGAGCCACTCCCCGCCTGAGGCCAGAGCGGCATCCGCCCTCTCGTGCCAAAGTCGCGTCAGCCGATCCTGCAAGGTTGTGATCTCTCTCGCCGAAATCATCGCTAAACCCGTCCTCGGGTCCTGGGCGCTTCCAGGCCGCAGGTCCATCCTAAAACCTGCCCGAGCGATATACCAAACGGGACGACGTATGTCGTCCAAGGCAAAAGAATGCCAAAGCCGCAAAAATCTGGCCGGCGTTGACCGAAAAATGGCGAATCGCGGAGCTGAGATTTCCGTCAGAATTCATTTCTACCACAGCCAAAACTTTACTGATTCTGCCGGAGGAGGTTATGGGGGTGCCCGAATTCACTAAATGCGGCAACATTGACGAACGGTAACTTGCGGATCGCCGACAACACACCCGGAACTGAAAGATCGCGGCGAAAATACTTGCTGAGCGGATGGCCGGCTATCGCCAGCGGTGCACAAATTCTCGTCGGCGGGCGCGAAATTTCTTGACGCAGCGGTTTTTTGGAGGCATGCTCCAGCAATAAGATCCCCGGACGGTCGCTCCTTCATTGCGCGACCGTGTCCAGCCTGCATTGGCTACTGGGTGCCGAAATCCAGCAGTCGTTAAGTCATAAGCGGAGAATTTCGGCGACTTCCTCCTCACCGCAACACAAACAAAATGCGGGAGTGCGTTGAATCGGCTCAGAATTTCCATCGTGGGAGGCTGTTCAACATGAAAAACCTCTTTGGATTTGCGCCTTCCATTGCGCGCAGCAGTCGCTTCTTCATCGTGCTGAGTCTTTTCCTGGCGTCTTGGGCCACGAGCGCTCGCGTCGCTGAGGCCGCTAACCCGGTGCCGTCGATCTCATCGCTGGCACCACAAGGTGTGGCACTCGATGCCGCAGCCTTCACGCTCACCGTAAGCGGCACCAACTTTATTCCGGTGTCAACGGTGAACTGGGACGGGAACGCGCTGCCGACAACCTACGTCAGCCCCACAACGCTCACCGCCTCGGTGCCGGCTTCGGACGCCAGATCGATCGGTAGCTTTAGTCTGAGCGTTACCAACCCACCGCCGGGCGGCGGCACCTCCGCTTCATCGAACTTTTATGTCGGCAGCATCGTCACCGTGGCGGTCTCTGGCCTGAGTTCTGGCTCTGCCAACTCCCTGATTCTGAATGATAATGGCTCACCACTACCCGCAATTAATTCCGACGGCCTGACCACCTACAATCAACCTTCACCGAACTATAACGTCACCGTAGCGACCCCGCCTGTTGGCGAAACCTGTCAAGTGGCAAATGGTGGCCCGGGGGTCGGTGACCCCAACGACATCTGGGTCTCATGTCAACAAAATGGGGTTCCTCCACCGAAATCCAACTGGACTCCGCTCGCCAAAAAACCTCAACAGGGCGTTGACGCAATGTTGCTACTCTCGGACGGAAGCGTCATAGCCAATGTCTTCGGCTCGACGACGTGGTATCGCCTGAGCCCTGGCGGCGACGGCCACTATGTGAACGGCATTTGGGCGGATATGAAGAACTCGAACTGCCCACACGGCGATTTCGCTTCCCAGGTTCTACCCAATGGGAACGTTTTCGTTGCCGGGGGCGAGGCCCCTGGCACCCCATCGGACTTGCCCGGGTGCTCCCAGTCAAATCAGGCCGCCACGGGCGTTGACTCCGAATTCTACGACCCAGTTTCTAACACCTGGACTCTTGCCGATCCGCCAACCAGCTTGATCAATCCAAGCAACAGTACAAATTTCAGCTCTATTTACGGACTTCAAGCCTTCCTTGACATGATCTCCGAGACACTCCCAGACGGCACGGTGCTGATGTCTCCGGTCGATCCTATGAATTGCGGAGACACGCTGATCTTTAACTACAAGACATTTACCACCACGACAGCCGGATCGGGCTGGTCGTTCGCGGGTGCGCTGGCCAATGTCGGCACGGCAAGCAGTGCGCCCTACACATGCAGCCAGCAGGAAGATACCTGGGTGAAGCTGCAGGACGGCAGCGTGATTACGGCTGACCCTCCGCCGCCGACGCAGCCAGGTTCTCCACTGGCCAGTCAAACATCCGAGCGCTACATTCCCACATTGCACAAGTGGGTGCAGGACACACCTCTTGGATTCCGTTTGTATGACACTGAATTCGGCTGGAGCGGCGGTGGAGAGACGGGTCCGGCCTTCCTGCTTCCCAATGGGAACGCCCTCTTCATAGGGGGTTCTCCCGTCACCGGGACTTACACGCCGGCCCCAGCGCCCCCCGCAGGGTCGCCGCCGGCTCCCGGCACGTGGACGCAAGCGCCCATTGCGCCAAATGGCCCCGCAACAGGCGGCATGCCTCTCTCAGGAGACGATGTTCCGGGCGCGATGATGGTCAACGGAAAAATTCTTCTGGCCCTCAACTTTGCGGCCACTAACCAGGATCAGACTCCGAGGCCCTATTTCTTCTATGAATACGATCCTTCGACGAGTCCAGCCACGTACACAGAAGTAGCCGGTCCTGGCAATTGGGCTCCTCTCGGCCCATGGGCCGATTGTGGCGGCGTGAATATCACGATGCTCGACCTGCCGGATGGCACCGTGCTCATGGAAAGCGGTTGCGACGGCAGCCAACTCTACGTTTACCAGCCGAGTGGACCTCCACTGGCCATGGGACGACCTTCCGTTACCAGCATTGCCCCGAGTGGAAATGTCTCTGGAACGTTTATCGTGACCGGTACCGGATTCAACGGCATTTCTGAGGGCGCATCGTACGGTGATGATGCGCAGATGGCAACGAACTATCCGCTTGTGCGGCTCACCAGCACGTCCGGCAATGTCAGCTATGCTCGAACCTACAATTGGAGCAGTACGGGGCCGATGAACGGAACCGCGCCCGGGACCACCTACTTCACGCTGCCCGCAAACATCCTTCAGGCGCCTCAACAGTGGTTTACGCTGCAAGTGGTGGTCAACGGCAACGCCTCAGCGGGAACGCAGTTCCTCGCTGGAGCCAATAAGTGCGGCGGCACTGCTGTGTTAACGGGACTCGTCGGTGCATCGTGCGGAACAAGCTGCGAGAAGTGGTCGTGCGTCGGCCCAAACTCGGTTAAGTGCGAAAAAGGCCCCACCAATGCCTGTGGCGCATGCTCCGTTCTTCCACAGCCCCCGGGAGCAGGGCCTCAGCCCGGCGAAACCTGCTCATGCGGCAATGGGAAAAGTGGCCGTTTCTATTGCACCATCTCGAAGCAGCTGAGTTGCGACTGCGCACCTTAAAGGTCCCTGGCCTCGACACCACGTCGTGGCGCCTTCCAACGAAGCTATTTGTGAACACGCTCTCTGGCTACTGCGGCAGCCAGGCACATGACTCCCGTGGAGCAAAGTTCCGCAGCCGCAAAGTGCACGCCGCTCGAAGGTTTGTAGTGAATAGAGATAAGTTTCTCCAACTCCTGAGGTCCCCATAACAATCTTGTTCCAAACGGGTCACCGGCAAACCGGAAATTGCAATCTAGGCATTAGCCGAAGAAGGGAAGTAGGGACCATAAAAAACTAGGCCTTGACAACATACCCACCAGTTGGTATTGTCCATACCAACTGGTAGGTATGATATGCCAACGGCAACTGAAACTCATCATGATTCCCGCACCAAGCTGCTCAATGCCGCCCTTCATGTCATTCGCGCCAAAGGCTATTCCGCCGCACGCGTCGAGGACATCTGCGAGGCTGCCGGGCTCACCAAGGGCAGCTTTTTTCACCACTTCGCCACCAAAGAGGACTTGGCTCTCGCCGCCGCCGAACACTTCTCCGCCTTCGCCGAAAGCATCTTCTCCGCGGCGCCCTATCAATTTCTCCCTAACCCGCTCGATCGTCTCCTCGGTTACATCGACTTTCGCAAGGCGATCCTCCAGGGCGAGCTTCCTGAGTACACCTGCCTCCTCGGCACCATGGTTCAGGAGACCTACGAAACCCACCCGGCGATTCGCAAAGCGTGTGACCGCTGCATTAGCGCGCACGCCGCCACTTTGGTAGCCGACATCGCAGCAGCCATCCGAAAGTACGGTATCGCCGCCGACTGGACGGTCGAGAGCCTTGCCTACTACACGCAGGCTGTCATTCAGGGAGCCTTCATCCTTGCAAAGGCGCAACAAAGCTCTCAGGTCGCTGCTACCTGCCTCGATCACCTGCGCCGCTACCTCAAATTTTTGTTTATTTATTCCAAGTCCGCGGCCCGTCCCCTACTGTCGTCCACAACCCAACCCGCATAGGAGGTTTGAACATGCCCACAATCCACACCCCAGGAGGTTTCCCATGTCATCCGCAACTCTGAACGCACCCACGTCCGCTCCTGCATCTACTGACGAGGCCGAAATCCTCGCCCTCGCTGGCGCTGTTCATAAAGCCCACCTCGAGAAGAGTCCAGAAGGCATTGCCGCGCCCTATGCGCCGCACGCCGTCATTTACGACCTCGAACCGCCGCTCTCTCACGACGGTATTAGCGTCGAGCGCAAGCGCAAATGGCTAGAAGGATGGGACACGCCCATCGAGCTGATCGCGCAAGACTTCAAGGTCACCGTTAGCGGCGATAACGCGTACGGCCACGGTTATCTCCGCATGAGCGGAACGCCCAAGGCCGCAGGCCGCCCCATCAGCTTTTGGATGCGATCGACTATGTGCTTTGAGCGTATCGAGGGCGCCTGGCGCATCGTCCACGAGCACACATCCGTGCCGTTCTACATGGATGGCAGCTTGCGCCCAGCGTTCGATTTGCAGCCATAACCCGATCGGATTGCCCGATCCGATTCACACACTTCCGGCGAGGCTCCGTATCGGCGAATACTGAGCCTTGCCTCGCCGACAAACTCGCCAGCCTCAAGATGTTTCCGGGCATCTACGGCGCCGCAGTTGCTCAAAAGCCTTCCTGGCCTCGTAGTCCAGTTGGTCGAGATTGCTGGTCAGAGCGACGCGCTGTGCGGCATCGCTGGCATTTAGTTCCCCAAGGGACGCCTTTTGCGCGGGCAGGTCACTTGGTAATGGTCGACCATAAATGCTAAAACGTTCTATATTACCTCTTTGCTCTCAAATGCCGATAAAGCTCGAAAAGGAGTCGAGCGCATCTGTCGTCATGCTGTTTGCCGTTGTCGTCTAACGACAACGCTGGTTTCTCTAATCGCACATGAATAGCAACGGGCCTCACGGAGCCCTCACAGGGATCATGGCTTCTCACCCAATTTGCGTGTCGCGCACTAGGCACCTGAAGTGGCGCCTGCTGGTCATCGTCCTGGTGGCGTTCGCTCTTCGCCTGGCCGCGACACAATTGCCGAACTTCGAAAACCTGATGGACGCCGACCACATGCACGCCTGGGAACAGGG
>Ga0187847_10001740_pt1 | contig 18926 bp, 21 predicted proteins | sample June2016WEW_4_10_FD_132458 | JGI IMG/M metagenome (GOLD analysis project Ga0187847, IMG submission 132458) | Peatland microbial communities from SPRUCE experiment site at the Marcell Experimental Forest, Minnesota, USA - June2016WEW_4_10 | ecosystem: Environmental > Terrestrial > Soil >...
ATCTATCCCTCGACCTTCTTCATGGCGACCGGATTCCACGGCGCGCATGTCATCATCGGCACCATCTTCCTCGCCGTCTGCCTGTTCCGTTCGATCATCGGGCATTTCACTCCCGAGCATCATTTCGGCCTCGAGGCGGCGGCGTGGTATTGGCACTTCGTCGACGTGGTGTGGCTGTTCCTGTTTACCTGCATCTACTGGTGGGGATCGGGCGGCGCGCTCGCCGCCGGCGGTTGACCGCCGCTCGCGGCCGGGCGTGATGCGCGCCGGCGATTATCCTCCGGTTCCGTTTGCGGTGGCGGCGTTCGCCTGCCGTTGTCCGCGTTGCGGCCGGGGCAAGCTGTTCGACGGGCTGTTGAAGGTCGCTTCGCGCTGTTCCGTCTGCGGGCTCGATTTCGCGGCCGAGGATGCCGGCGACGGACCGGCCGTGTTCGTCGTGCTGATCCTCGGGGCCTTGGTCGTCCTCGGCGCCATCCTGCTCGAGATACTGTTTTCCCCGCCGCTCTGGGTGCAGATCGCGCTGTGGACGCCGGTGACGCTGGCGGGCTCCATCCTGCTGCTCAGGCCGATGAAGGCGGGGCTGATCGCGCTGCAATACCGCCACCGCGCTTTGGGCCGGGACGCGAATCCGTGAAACGGGGGCTGTTCTGGCCCTCCTTCTGGGCGGCGCTGGGTTTCCTGCTGTTGCTCGGCCTGGGCTTCTGGCAGATCGAGCGGCTCGGCTGGAAGGAGGCGCTCATCGCCCAGCGTAATGCCGCGCTTGACGCCGCGCCGGTGGCGCCGCCGGAGAATCTGGAAGACGCGCGCGCGCTCGAATTCCATCCGATTCATGTCTCGGGCCGTTTCCTCAACGACGATGAAATGCCGGTCGCGGCCATTTCCCGGCGCGGCGAAGCGGGATTCCACATCATCACGCCCTTCCGGCTCGAAAACGGCGAAGTCCTGTTGATCGACCGCGGTTTCGTGCCGGTGAATCTCAAGTCTTCCGAGACCCGAAAGGCAGGGCTGATCGAGGGTGATACCACCGTGACCGGATTGCTGCGCGTGCCGGAACATCCCGGCCCGTTCGTGCCCGCCAATGATCCGGCGCGGAACACCTGGTACTATGTCGACATTCCCGCCATGGCCAAGTCGCAAGGGATCGAGAACGCATTGCCATTCTATCTCGACGCCGATGCTTCGCCGGTGCCGGGCGGATATCCGGTGGGCGCGCAGACCGAAACCGACCTGCCCAACAACCACCTGCAATACGCCATCACCTGGTTCGCCCTGGCGGCGGGGCTGATTGGCGTCTATATCGTGTTCGTGCGCCGCCGTTTTAAGGAACCGCCGTGATCAACCACCCCTATCGCGCGCTCGAATCCCGCTTCCGCCGCCTCGGTCTGTTGCAGGAGGCCTCGGGATTCCTGAGCTGGGACACCGACGCCATGATGCCCGAAGGCGGCGCCGCCTCGCGCGCCGAGCAGCAAGCCGCGCTCGACGTGGTCTGCCACGAGCTGCTGACCGGCCCGGATCTGCCCGATCTGTTCGCCGCCGCGGATGCGGAAGCCGGGCTCGATCCCTGGCAAGGCGCCAATCTCCGGGAAATGCGCCGCGAATGGCTGCATGCGACGGCGGTGCCCTCCGATCTGGTCGAGGCGTCGTCGCGCGCCTGCTCGGCTTGCGAGATGGCCTGGCGCAAGGCGCGGCCGGCGAATGATTACGAAAGCGTGCGGCCCTTGCTGCAAACCGTGCTCGATTTGACGCGCCAGATCGGCCAGGCCAAATCGGCCAAGCTCGGCGTTACGCCCTATGAGGCGCTCTTGGATCAGTTCGAACCCGGCGGCCGCGTCGCGGAGATCGATCCGCTGTTCGCGCGGCTTTCCGAAATTCTCCCCGGCTTGATCGAGGACGCGCTCGCGTTTCAGGGCAAACGTCCGGCGCCGCTGCGCCCGCCCGGGCCTTTCCCGGTCGAGGCGCAGCGCCAGGCCGGCCACGATCTCATGGACAAGCTGGGATTCGATTTCGCCCATGGCAGGCTCGATGTCAGCCAGCATCCCTTCTCCGGCGGCACGCCCGACGACGTGCGCATCACCACGCGCTACGACGAAAGCGATTTCGGCCGCGCGTTGATGGCGGTGCTGCACGAAACCGGCCACGCGCTTTACACCCGCGGGCTGCCCGCGGCCTGGCGCTTCCAGCCGGTGGGATTTGCGCGCGGCATGAGCCTCCATGAAAGCCAGTCGCTGCTGATGGAAATGCAGCTTTGCCGCTCGCGGGAATTTTTGGCCATCGCCGCGCCCGTCCTGCGCCGGTGCTTCAACGGCTCGGGCCCTTCCTGGGAGGCGGAGAATCTCTACCGTCTCGGCACGCGGGTTGCGCGCAGCTTGATCCGCGTCGACGCCGACGAGGTCACGTATCCCGCACATGTGATTTTACGTTACCGGCTGGAGCGCGCCATGATCGCGGGCGATCTCGGCTTGAAGGATTTGCCGGATGCGTGGAACGAGGGCATGAAAAAACTCCTGGGCGTGACGCCGCCCGACGACCGCCAGGGCTGCCTCCAGGACATCCATTGGTACGATGGCGGCTTCGGCTATTTTCCCACCTACACGCTGGGCGCGTTGACCGCGGCGCAGCTGTTCGACGCGGCCAGGCGCGAACCGTCCGTCACCCAGGGGATATCCCGGGGCGATTTCGCGCCGCTGCTCGCCTGGCTGCGCGCGCATGTGCACGGGCTCGGTTCGAGCTTGTCCACGGCGGAAATCATCGCCCAGGCCACCGGTCAGAAGCTCGGCACCGCCGTGTTCGAGCGCCACTTGCGCACGCGCTATCTCGCGGCCTAGTGTCGGCCCGCATCCCGCCCGTTTCCCGGATCATCATGCGCTATATCAGCACCCGCGACGGCCGGTCTCCGGCCGAGGCGCGACCGTTCGACGACATTCTGCTGGCCGGGCTCGCGCCCGATGGCGGGCTCTATGTGCCTGAAAAATGGCCGTTATTCGACGCAAACGATCTGCGCGCCTTGAAGGGTAAGAGCTACGCCGAAGTGGCATTTGCGGTGACGTCGCCTTTCCTCGGCGATGCGGTATCGCCATCCTCCTGGCGCGCCATCATCGACCGGGCCTATCGCGGTTTCGACGACGCGGCCGTGGCGCCGTTGCGGCGCCTCGAGCCCGATCTCTATCTGCTCGAGCTGTTCCATGGACCGACGCTGGCATTCAAGGATTACGCCTTGCAGCTGATCGGGCCGCTGTTCGACGCCGTGCTCAAGCGCAAGAACCGGCGCGTCACCGTCATCGGCGCCACCTCGGGCGATACCGGATCGGCGGCGATCGAGGCCTGCCGCGACCGGGACTCGATCGACATCTTCATGCTCTATCCCTTGGGGCGCATTTCCGAGGTGCAGCGCCGCCAGATGACCACGGTGCAATCGCCCAACGTCCATGCCGTCGCCGTCGACGGCAATTTCGACGATTGCCAGGATCTGGTGAAGGCGATGTTCGCCGACGAAAAGTTCCGTGAGGAATTCCATCTCTCGGCGGTCAATTCGATCAATTGGGCGCGCATCATGGCGCAGATCGTCTATTACGTTTCGGCCGGGGTGACGTTGGGCGCGCCGGAGAATCCGGTCGCCTTCGCGGTGCCGACCGGGAATTTCGGCAATGTCTATGCCGCGCACGCCGCGCGGTGCATGGGCCTGCCGGTCTCGCGGCTGATCGTCGCCACCAACCGCAACGACATCCTGGCGCGGTTCTTCAACCAAGGCGACATGTCCTTGGGCCCGGTCGAGCCGACCATCTCGCCGAGCATGGACATCCAGGTCTCGAGCAATTTCGAACGGCTCTATTTCGAGCTCGCCGGGCGCGACGGCAAGGCGGTGACCTCCGCCTTCTCGGAATTCCGCAAGACCGGCAAGCTGCCGATTGCCAAGCCGCAATGGGATAAAGCGCGTGGCCTGTTCGCGGCCTATCGCGTCGACGAGGACCAGACCCGCGCCGCCATGAAAGCGGTTTACCAGGAGTCAGGCCGGCTGATCGATCCGCACAGCGCGGTGGCGCTGGCCGCCGCCAAACGGGCGCGCGGCGATATCTCGGGGCCGATGGTGGTGGTTTCGACCGCGCATCCGGCCAAATTCCCCGACGCGGTCGAAAGCGCCACCGGCATCAGGCCCGAAGCGCCGCCGCGCTTGGCCAAGATCATGAAACTGCCGGAGCGGCTGGAAAAACTTCCCAACCGTCTCGGTGCCGTGGAGGATTTCATCAAATCCCGCGCGCGGCTGGGGGGCGGGCGATGAGCGTCCAGCTTTCCCGTCTGTCGAACGGCTTGCGCGTTTTGACCGACAGCATGGACAATGTGGAGACCGTCTCGGTCGGCATCTGGGTCGATGTCGGTGCCCGCCACGAACCGGCATCCGTCAACGGCGTGGCGCATCTGCTCGAGCACATGGCCTTCAAGGGCACGGAACGGCGCTCGGCGCTGGCGATCGCCTCCGAGATCGAGGCGGTGGGCGGGCATTTGAACGCCTATACCTCGCGCGAGCACACCGCCTATTACGCCAAGGTCTTGAAGCAGGATACCGGCCTCGCCGTCGATATCCTCGCCGATATCCTGCAGCACTCGGTGTTCGACGCCGCCGAGCTCGAACGCGAGCGCGCGGTGATTTTGCAGGAGATCGGCCAGGCGCAGGACACGCCCGACGACATCATCTTCGATCTCTTCCAGGAGAAGGCCTATCCCGACCAGCCGATGGGCCGTCCGGTGCTGGGCCGGGCCGAGATCATCCGCGCCATCCAACGCGAAACCGTGGCGCACTATCTCAAGGACAACTACGCGGCGCCCGGCATGTTGCTGGTGGCGGCGGGAAATTGCGACCACGGCGATCTCTTGGCCTTGGCCGAACGGAAATTCGCCGGTTTGCCGCGCCAGAGCCAGGCGGCGAGCGCGCCCGCGCACTATGCGGGCGGCGATCACCGCGAGACGCGCGATCTGGAACAGGCGCATATCGTTCTGGGCTTTCCCGGCTTCGCTTCATCCGATCCCGATTATCCCGCCGCCTCGGTGGTGTCGGCGGCGCTGGGCGGCGGCATGTCCTCGCGCCTGTTCCAGGAAATCCGCGAGAAGCGCGGCCTGGTTTATTCGATCTACAGCTTCGTCCAGGGTTACAGCGACGGCGGCATCTTCGGCGTCTATGCCGGCACCGGCGAGAAAGAGGCGGCGGAGCTGTTGCCGGTGCTGTGCGAGGAGTTCGCCAAGCTCAAACACGGCTTCGGTCCGGAAGAACTGGCCCGCGCCCGCGCCCAGCTCAAATCGGGATTGCTGATGTCGCTCGAGGCGACCTCGGCGCGCGTCGAGCAGCACGCCGCCCACATGCTCACCTTCGGCCGGCCGTTCGATTCGGCCGAATTGATCCGGCGCATCGACGCGGTGGACGAATCGGCGGTTGCGCGCGTGGCGGCGCGATTCGCCAGCGCCCGGCCCACCTTCGCCGCGCTCGGCCCGATCGGCAAGGTCGAGGCCTATGAACGCCTCGCCGAACGCTTGGGCGCGTGAGGGGAGAGCGGCCATGCCCTTCGCATTCACCGGCTTGGCGAGACTGTTGGGATCGGCGCCGCCGCCCTTCCGCGTGGTCGGGCCGCGGACCTTGCTGCGCACGCCCGAACGCGGCGATTTCGCGGCCTGGGTGGCGTTGCGCACCGAATCGAAGATCTTCCTGGTGCCGTTCGAGCCGAGCTGGCCGTCCGACGCGCTGTCGCGCCGGGGCTATCGCCGGCGGCTGCGCCGCTACGCGCAGGATTGGCACGGCGACCAGGGCTACAGCTTTCTGTTGTTCCGCCGCGAGGACGAGGTCCTGTTGGGCGGCGTCAGCCTGAGCAACGTGCGCCGCGGCGTCGCCGAAACCGCCAGCCTCGGCTATTGGATCGGCGAGCGTTTCGCGCGCCAGGGTTACATGACCGAGGGCCTGCGCCTCACCCTCGGCTTCGCCTTCGACCGCCTGCGGCTCTTTCGCGTCGAGGCGGCGTGCCTGCCGCACAATACCGCCAGCCGGCGGCTGCTGCTCAAAAGCGGCTTCAGCGAGGAGGGCTATGCCCGCAAATACCTGTCGATCAACGGTGCGTGGCAGGACCACGTGCTGTTCGGGCTGTTGCGCGAGGACTGGGTCAAAAACGGCGCGGGGACGCCCAAGGCCCAGCCATGAATTCAGGCGCGGCCGGATTCGCCCGAGAGCGACAGCAGATCGACGCCGAGCTTGGCCAGCGCGAGCTGCCATTTCCCGGCCTGGTCCGCGCCGAACACGATGTCCTCGTCGGGCGCGACGCTGAGCCAGCCATTGGCCTGCAGCTCGGCGTCGAGCTGGCCGGGGCCCCAGCCGGCATAGCCCAGCGCCAGGAGGCTCTTCTTCGGTCCGCCGCCCTTGCCGATGGCGCGCAAAATCTCGAGCGTGGCGGTGAGCGCGACATTGCCGCCCACCACCAGCGTGCCGTCCTCGACGTAATCGGCGGAATGAAGCACGAAGCCGCGCCCGGCCTCGACCGGGCCGCCGAAATGGATTTGCTTGCCGCTTTCCGGGCTGGCGGCGTCGATGCCGAGCTGGCGCATCAGCGTCGGCCAGGTGACCTCGTCCAGCAACTTGTTGACCACCAGCCCCATCGCGCCGTCGGAATTGTGCGCGCACAGGAAGACCACCGCGCGCGCGAAGCGCGGATCCTCCATCTGCGGCATGGCGACCAGGAGATGGCCGGCAAGCGAGGTCATCAAGCTCTCCTTCTACCCCAAGAGATTAGCGCCGCGCGCGGTGCTGGCAAGTGGGGAAAGGGAATTATGGCCCTGGTTATGGGCATTTTTATGTTGGCGGCTGCTTCCCCAGCCCAGGCGCAAGACGCGGCCTCGCCCTGGTTTTCGACCGATCAAGGCCGCGTGCGCCTTATTGCCGCCTCGCCCGCCATAGGCAATGGCGGCAGCGCGACGCTTGGATTGCAATTCGAGCTTCAGCCGCATTGGAAGATCTATTGGCGCTCGCCGGGCGATGCGGGCTATCCGCCGCGCCTGGATTGGAACGGCTCGAAGAATCTGGCATCCGCCGATATCGCCTGGCCGGCGCCGCAGCGCTTCTCGGTGCTGGGTCTGGAGACCATGGGTTATACCGACGCGGTGGTATTGCCCATAACCGCGCATCTCGTCGAGCGGGGCAAGGCGCTGTCGCTGGCGGCATCGCTCGACTATCTCACCTGCAACGACATCTGCATTCCCTATACAGCCAAACTCAGCCTCGACCTGCCCGCCGGGTCGCCGCGTTCCGGCGCCCAGGGTTACGCCGCGCTGATCGCGCAATACCAGGCGCAAGTGCCGGGCAATGGCGAGGCGGCGGGGCTGAAGATTCTCGGGGCGGCGGTCGAAACCGGCGCGAATCCCGCGCTGCTGCTGCATCTGGCCAGCGCCAAGAAGTTGATCCAGCCCGACGCCTTCATCGAGGGCGCGGGTGACGTGAGCTTCGCCGCGCCGCTGACGCTTCCGGGAGATGCCCCGGACGAAACGGTTCTGCGTTTTCCCGCCGAAGGCAAAAGCGCGGATATCACCGCGCTGGCGGGCCGGACGCTGACCGTCACCCTGGTCGACGGATCGCGCGCGATGGAAGGGACCGTAACGCCCAATCTCGCGCCCGCTTCTTCTTCGGCCCCGGGTCTCGACACCTGGCTCGCAATGCTGGCATTGGCGCTGGCGGGTGGGCTGATCCTCAATTTCATGCCCTGCGTGCTGCCGGTGCTGGCGCTGAAGCTGTTGGCCGCGGTGGCGCATCATGAGCATGGCGCGCGCGGGATACGCGCGGGCTTCCTCGCAAGCGCCGCCGGCATTCTCGCCGCCTTCATGGGATTGGCACTGTTCGCCGTGGGCCTGCGCCTGGCCGGTCTCTATGCCGGCTGGGGGCTGCAATTCCAATCGCCGGTCTTCCTCGGCGCGATGATCGCGCTGCTGCTGCTCTTCGCCGCCAATCTCTGGGGCCTCTACCAAATCCCGTTGCCGGGATTCGTGGCGGCGCTGGGCGAGCGCAAGGAGGCCTTGCTCGGCAGCTTCGGCGCCGGGGTGCTGGCGACGCTGCTGGCGACGCCCTGCACCGCGCCGCTGCTCGGCACCGCCTTGGGCTTCGCGTTGGCATCCGGGCCGGCGGAGATTTTGGCGATCTTCGCGGTCATGGGGTTGGGTCTGGCCTTGCCTTATTTTGCCGTCGCGGCCTGGCCCGGCTTGGCGCTCAAGTTGCCGCGGCCGGGCGCGTGGATGCTGGAATTGAAGCGCGTTTTGGCCTTGGCCTTGGTGCTGAGCGCCGCCTGGCTCGGCTGGGTGCTGGCTTCCGAGCTCGGCCCGCCGCCCGCGGCGGCTTCGACGGATTTCTGGCGGCCTTTCGATGCAGCATCGATTCCCGGTCTGGTGCGCGACGGCCGCGTCGTCTTCGTCGATGTCACCGCCGATTGGTGCCTGACCTGCAAGGTGAATGAGCGGCTGGTGCTCGATCAAGCGGCGGTGCAGCAGGCGCTGGCGGCGCATAACCTGGTCGCGATGCGCGCCGATTGGACGCGGCCCGATCCCGCCATCGCGCGTTATCTGCGGGAATTCGGCCGCTATGGCATCCCGTTCAATGCGGTTTACGGGCCGGGCTTGCCCGCGGGAAGGGCCCTGCCCGAAATCCTGACGACGGATAGGGTCTTGGCCGCGCTCGGCCAGGCGGGCGGGCCGGACCGCTGAATCCCGGCGATTTTTCCGGTGGGCATCAACCCCATTGGAATCTTGGCGGGACGCGGTCTATCTTGGCGCCATCCGGCACAACAAAACCAAGGGGATGGCGAATGGCGATCAAGGTTGGCGACAAGATTCCTTCGGTCAAGCTCAAGCACATGACCGCGGACGGCATCAAGGACATCACCACCGACGAGATATTCAAAGGCAAGAAGGTGGTGCTGTTCGCGCTGCCCGGCGCCTTCACCCCCACTTGCTCGGCCAAGCATCTGCCGGGTTTCATCGAGAAGAACGCGGCGGTCAAGGCCAAGGGCGTCGGCACCGTCGCCTGTCTCTCGGTCAACGACGCCTTCGTCATGGGCGCCTGGGGCAAGGCGCAGAACGCCGGCGACAAGGTGCTGATGCTGGCCGACGGCAGCGGCGACTTCACCAAGGCGGTCGGGCTCGAGCTCGATCTGACCGCCAACGGCATGGGCGTGCGCTCCAAGCGCTACGCCATGGTGGTGGATAACGGCGTGGTGAAGACCCTGAACGTCGAGGCGCCGGGCGCTTTCGAGGTGTCGAGCGCCGACGCCGTCTTGAAGGCGCTCTAGGCGAGGCTTTTCCGCTAGAAGTTTTTCCCGCGCCCGTCCTCGATCGCGGCGCGCGCCAGCGAGTCGGCGCGTTCGTTTTCGGCGTGCCCGGCGTGGCCCCGGACCCAGCGCCAGGCGACCTGGTGGCGGACCAGCGCTGCTTCGAGCCTTTGCCACAGATCCTGGTTCTTCACCGGCTTCTTGTCGGCTGTCTTCCAGCCGCGCTTCTTCCAGGATTTGAGCCACAGCGTGATGCCGTCATGCAGGTAGCGGCTGTCGGTGTGGATTTCAGCGTGCATGCCGCGCGACAGACTTTCAAGCGCCGCGATCGCCGCCATCATCTCCATGCGGTTGTTGGTGGTCTCTTTCTCGAATCCCGATAATTCCTTTTCGCGGCCGTTCCAGCGCAGCACCGCGCCCCAGCCGCCGGGTCCGGGATTGCCGCTGCAGGCGCCGTCGGTGAAGATCGCGACCGTCCCGCCCTCGTCCTTAGAAGCCATAGGCCTTCGCATCGGTGATGCCGCGGTGGAAACGCAGCTTTTGCAGGTATTCGAGCGGATCCTTGGGTTTGACCAGCGCGCCTTCGGTGTGGTTGAGCTGGTCGTAGAGCCGCGTCAAAAGGAAACGCAACGCGCTGCCGCGCGCCAGCACGGGAAGAGCGGCGATTTCCTCGGGCGCGAGCGCCCGGCCGGCGCGGTATTGCGCCAGCATCGCCCGCGCCTTGGTGATGTTGAAGCTGCCGTCGGATTCGAAACACCAGGCGTTCAGGCAGATCGCCAGGTCGTAGGCGAAGAAATCGGTGCAGGCGAAATAGAAGTCGATGAGCCCGGAAACGGTCTCGCCGCGGAAGAACACGTTGTCGGGGAAGAGGTCGGCGTGAATCACCCCTTGGGGCAGGCCCTTGGGCCACAGCCGCTTCAAATCCTCGAGCTCGCGTTTGAGCTCGTCCGCCAGTCCGGGTTTGACCGTGTCGGCGCGCGGCGCGCAGGAACGGTAAAGCCCCTCCCAACCCGCGAGCGACAGGTTGTTGACGCGGCTTTGCGCGAACCCGGCGCTCGCCTGGTGCAGCCGCGCCAGGGCTCCCCCCACCCCGGCGCAATGAAAGGGATGGATGCGCCGCGGCCATAGGCCGTCGAGGAAGCGCAATATCGCCGCCGGCTTGCCGCAGAGCCGGCGCAAGGCCTTGCCGTCCTTGCCGTGAATCGGGGTCGGGCAGGCGATGCCTTGCGCCGCCAGATGCTCCATCAGCGCCAGGAAAAACGGCAGATCGGCGGGGTCCACCCGCTTCTCGTAGACGGTCAGGATGTAAGCGGCCGATTCGGTGCGCAGCAGATAGTTCGAGTTCTCGACGCCCTCGGCGATGCCTTTGCAGGACACCACCTCGCCGATGGCATATTCGGCGATGAAGGCCTTGAGTTCCTCGTCGGGGACATCGGTATAGACGGCCATGGTGGGAGCTTGTGCCGCCCTGCTGCGTCGAATAGAGTGCGGGCCGGTTTCTAGCCCGGGCTGCGGGGCACGTTAGTACAGGCAGAACCCCTAAGGAAAGAGAGATGATCGGATTGCAGTTTCGGGGCCTGGTTTCCCGCCTCTCTGCTTGCATGGCCGCCCTCGTGCTGGCGGCGATGCTGGCCGGCTGCTCCGGAAGTTCGGAAGAACTCACATGCCCCGCCGCCGCGCCCGCGCCCGATCTCGACGCCGTCGCCATTTTCGCGCCGGGCGCCGGCACCGACAACGCCAGCATCCAGGCCGCCGGCAAGATCTTCGACGTCAGCCGCCAATGCGAGCAAGAGAAGGGCGGCATCCTCATCAACTCCCTCATTACCGTCAACGCGATACGGCTGGCGCCGCAGGTGTCGCGCGCCGAATACGTCTATTTCGTCGCCGTGGTCGATAGCACGCGCAACATCCTGAACGAGCAGCGCTTCACCCTCGACGCCCAATTCGGCAACCAGGATTTCCGCACCTACGTCGAGAAGATCAGCGTGCACCTGCCGCTCCAGCACGTCTCGGCCGGCGACGGCTATGCCATCATCGTCGGATTCCAGCTCACGCCCGAACAGCTTGAATTCAACCGCGCCCATAAGCAGCAATCATGACCGGCGAAGCTAGCGGCGATAAACCGGCTCGCCGCCGCCGGTGAAGCCCGGGCCTCCCCGCGGCGCGCCGCGTTTCCCGGCCATGCACGGGAAGCGGGCCGAACGCGCGCGCCACGCGCTGCGCGCCACCCGCACCGATCTCTACCACGCGCTGCTGACCGCCAATTGGGGCGTTCTGTTCGGGCTCTTGGCCGCCGCCTATGTGGTTTTCAACCTGGTCTTCGCGGTGTTGTACCGGCTCCAGGACGGCAGCATCCTCAACGCCAAGCCGGGCTCCTTCATGGACGCCTTCTTCTTCAGCGTCCAGACCATGGCGACCATCGGCTATGGCGACATGCATCCGGCTACGCTCTACGCCAATCTGCTGGTGACGGTCGAGGTCTTGCTCGGCCTGACCGGTTTCGCGCTTGCCACCGGCCTCATCTTCGCGCGCTTCTCGCGCCCGACCGCGCGCATCATGTTCAGCCGCTACGCCGCGGTCACGATCCATGACGGCCAGAGGATGCTGATGTTCCGCGCCGCCAACCAGCGCCGCAATCGGATTCTCGAGGCGCGCGCGAGCCTGATGCTGGTGCAGAACGAGTGGACCAAGGAAGGCACGGTGATGCGGCGATTCTACGATCTCAAGTTGACGCGCTCGCACAATCCGACCTTCGCCTTGACCTGGACGGTGATGCATCCGATCGACGGCGAAAGCCCCTTGAAGGGAGTGACGGATGAATCGTTGAAGGAGCGGGAGGCGGAGATCGTCGCCTCGCTGTCGGGCACGGACGAAAGTTTTTCGCAGACGATTCACGCCCGCCACGGCTATGACGCCGATCACATCCGTTGGGGCTGGCGCTTCGCCGACATCATCGGGCGGACGCCGGAAGGCCGGGTCACCATCGATTACGACAAATTCCACGACATGGAAAAAGGGGGCGGTTAAACCGCCCCCTTTCTCTCCGTCCAAACGCGATCGGCTTCACATCGCGGGCGTGATCTGGCCGCGAATCTCGCCGGGCTTGTTGGCGGCGGTGTGGATGTTGACGTAGGTCTTGCCCGAAGTCAGATCGGAGATCTGGGCGTCGGTCAGAACCGCCGAGCCGGTCATCGGACTTTTGCCCACGGGGAGGGGCACTTCCACGCCGGCATTGACGCCGGGCGCCGCCGGCCCGTGGATATGCGCCGCCACCGGGTCGCCGGTCAGACCGCTATAGGTGACGGTCCAGGTCAGCGTCTTGGTCGCGGCGTCGAGTTTGAAATCGGCCGAACCCTTGCCGCCGCCCGGAACCGGCGGCACTTCCTGCGTGCCTAAGAGCGTGGCATGGAACGACTTGGCCATGCTCGGCATGGCGGCGGGCGTGCCGCCGCCATACTGCGCCTGGGCGCCATAGGCAAAGCCGAAGGCGAGCAGAATGCCCGCGGCCAAACGAAGCGAATTCTTGATCATAAATCCTCCCTTGAAAACGCGGCGCTCTTGACCGCCCCGTTCCCTACCACGGCCCGGAGACGGTAAGGGGACACAGGATCGTGAGCGCCGGTTTTCCGCTGGTTACCGGTTATGGTCCGTTTACATCCCGTACGGCGCGAGCTGGCCGCGGATCTCGCCGGGCTTGTTCTTCGCCGTGTGGATGTTGATGTAGAGATTGCCCGCCATCAGAGCGGCGATCTGCGGATCGGTGAGCACCGCCGAGCCGGTTATCGGATTGCCGCCCACTTTGAAGCCGATCAGCACGCCGGCATTGGCGCCGGGCGCCGCGGGGCCGTGGATATGGGCCGCCACCGGCGGACCCGACAGGTTGCTGAACGTCAGGTTCCAGGTGATGACATGGGTCGCGGTGTCGAGCTTGACGTCCGCCTGCCCGCTGCCCTTGCCCGGTACCGGCGGAACCTCTTGCGCGCCCGACAATGTCGCGTGGAATGACTTGACGCCGCCGCCGGGCTGTACGCAGCCCGCGAGCGCCAGGCCGCCGGCCAGCAGGACACAGGCGAAGAATGTTTGGAAACGCATCGAAATCCCCTCCCTTTTAAGCAAGCGGCTTGGCGCCGCAATGACCCTTTAGCATAGCCTTCCGGCGCGGCCCGCACACATGATTGTGACCACGTGCCGGGCAGCGGCCGGCAAGGCGCGGAAGGGCGCCGGTTTCCCGGGGTAGCCGCTTAAGTCCGGCTTACTTTCCGACGGGCTGGAGCTGGCCGCGGATCTCGCCGGGCTTGTTCTGCGCCGTATGGACGTTGACGTAGTACTTGCCCGCCATCAGATCGGCCATCTGCTGGGGGGTGAGCACCGCCGAGCCGGTGATCGGAGCCTCGCCCACTTTGAAGCCGATGAGCACACCGGCATTGGCGCCCGGCATCGCCGGTCCATGGATATGGGCGGCGACCGGCGGACCCGACAGGTTTTTAATGGTCAGTTTCCAGGTGATGATACCGGTTGCCGTGTCGAGCGTGACGTCGGCCTGCCCGGTCGCGGCGGTCTTTACCGACGGAACCTCTTGCAGGCCCGTCAAATTGGCGTGGAACGTCTTGACGCCGCCGCTGGGCTGTGTGCAACCCGCGAGCGCCAGGCTGCCGGCAAGCAGGACGCCGGCGAAGAATGACTGATAACGCATGGAACCCCCCTCGTTGAATGATGGCGGCCAAACGCCACGGTAATTCTTTAGCATAGTCTTCCGGCGCGTCCATCCCTCATGTTTGTGACCGTTCCAAGTCGCCGCCTGTAAAGCGCGCGGCGGAGCCTCGCCCCCACCCGTAAGGCGTGGAATAGCTTGGCCCCCGCCCGGAGGGTGGAAGAACCGCTTTGGTTGACAAGGGGCGGGGCGCCGATTTTATTGCAGGGTATGAGCGCGAGATTCGGTTTCCGGATCGGGGCCTGGTTCCTGGCCCTGACGGTCCTGGCCGCCGCCGCCGGCGCGGCCGAGGAGAAGCGTCTCAACATCTACAACTGGTCCGACTACATCGCCGACAACACGGTGCCGGATTTCGAGAAGGCCACCGGCATCAAGGTCAATTACGACGTCTATGACAGCAACGAGGTGCTGGAGGCGAAACTCCTGGCCGGAAATTCCGGCTACGATCTGGTGGTGCCCTCGGCCATGCCCTATCTCGCGCGCCAGATAGCGGCCGGCATCTATCTCAAGCTCGACAAGTCGCGGCTCAAGAACTACGCCAATCTCGATCCGCAGATTCTGGCCGCCGCGGCCAATGCCGATCCGGGCAATCAGTATGGCGTGCCGTACATGTGGGGCACCGACGGGCTCGGCTACAACCAGGCCAAGGTCAAGGCGGCGCTGGGCGCGGACGCACCGGTCGACAGCTGGAAGCTGCTGTTCGATCCGGCCAACGCCAAGAAACTCCAATCCTGCGGCATTTCGCTTTTGGACAGCGCGCAGGACGTGTTCCCGGCGGCGCTCGTTTATCTTGGGCGCAATCCGTTGAGCCGCGACCCGGCCGATCTCGACGCCGCGGCCAAGGCGGTGGACGCCATCCGCCCTTATGTGCGCAAGTTCAATTCCTCGGAATACATCAACGATCTCGCCAACGGCGACATCTGCCTGGCCTTCGGCTATTCGGGCGACGTCGTGCAGGCGAAAGCGCGCGCGGCGGAAGCGAAGAATGGCGTCGACATCGCCTATGCTATTCCCAAGGAAGGGGCGATGCTGTGGATCGACATGATGGCGATTCCCAAGGACGCGCCGCATCCCGGCAACGCGCTCGCCTTCATCGACGACGTGCTGCGGCCGGAAACGGCGGCCGCGATCAGCAACGCGGTCGCTTACGCCAATCCCAATCTCAAGGCGACGTCGCTGGTCGATCCCAAGCTGCGCAACGATCCCGGTATCTACCCGCCGGCGAGCGTGCGGGCGCGGCTGTTTTTCGACAAGCCGGCCTCGCCGGATTATGAGCGCGCGCGCACCCGCGCCTGGACCCGGGTCAAGACGGGTGAATAGCGGCCCTGCGGCTCCGCCGCATCTCGCCATCGATCATGTCGTGAAGCGCTTTCCCGGAAGCGCCCAAGCCGCGGTCGGCGGCGTCTCGCTGACCATAGCGGAGGGCGAATTCTTCGCGCTGCTCGGCCCCTCGGGGTGCGGCAAGACCACCCTGTTGCGGATGCTGGCCGGCTTCGAGACCCCTGATGAAGGCCGTATCCTGATCGACGGGGCAGATATGACGGGCGTGCCGCCTTACGACCGCCCGGTCAACATGATGTTCCAGTCCTACGCCCTCTTTCCGCATATGAGCGTGGCGGAGAATGTCGGTTTCGGCCTGAAACAGGAGAAATTGCCGCGATCCGAAATCGCCGCGCGGGTCGCGGCGATGCTCGATCTGGTCAAGCTGACGCGCCACGCCGGGCGCAGGCCGGCCCAGTTGTCCGGAGGGGAGCGGCAGCGCGTGGCGCTGGCGCGCGCGCTGGTGAAGGAGCCGAAGCTTCTGCTGCTGGACGAGCCCTTGGCCGCGCTCGACCGCAAGCTGCGGGAAGAAACGCGCTTCGAGCTGGTGCGCATCCAGCAACGCGTCGGCATCACCTTCCTGGTGGTGACGCACGACCAGGAAGAGGCGTTGAGCATGGCGCAGCGCGTCGCGGTGATGAACGAGGGGTTGATCGCCCAACTCGGTTCGCCGCGCGAGGTCTACGAGCATCCGCAAAGCCGTTTCGTCGCCGAATTCATCGGCGGCGTGAACCTGTTCGCGGGCTGCGTCGTCGGCCATGACGGCCGGATGCTGACGGTTTCCTGCGCCGAGGCGGAAGCGATGTTCGCGGTAGAATACGCGGAGAGGTTGGCGACCGGAGCAGAGGTGACCTTGGCGCTGCGCCCGGAGAAGCTCGAAGTTTCGCCGCAGCCGCGGCCGGAGCTGCCGAACCGGCTTTCCGGCATGGTGCGCGCGGTGGCGTTCCGCGGCGAGGCCTCGAGCTGCGAGGTCGAATTGCCGGGCGGCAAGATGCTGCGCATCACGTTTCCCAACGCCGCGCGCGCGGTGTCCGGCCTCAAGGCGGGCGACGCGGTGTGGCTGGGCTTCGCCGCCGGGGCATCCGTGGTGCTCCCATCATGAGCCCGCGCGCCGCCTCCGCTTGGCGCCGCTGGGCGGTGCTGGCCTTGCCCTATGCCTGGCTGGCGCTGTTCTTTCTCGTGCCCTTCGCCATCGTCTTCAAGATCAGCCTGGCCGAGCAGGCGATCGGCATTCCGCCTTACACCCCGCTTTTGGCGTTGGACCAAAGCGGCTGGCACATTCAGGCCACGGCCTCCAATTACGCCTTTCTTCTGAGCGACAGCCTCTATGCCAAGGCCTATCTCAACGCGCTCAAATTCACCGCCATCGCCACCGCGATCTGTCTCCTGATCGGATATCCGATGGCCTACGCCATCGCCCGCGCGCCCGATGCCTGGCGCACGCGGCTGTTGCTGCTGGTGATTCTGCCGTTCTGGACCAGTTTTCTGATCCGCGTCTATGCCTGGATCGGATTGCTCAAGGGCAACGGCTTCATCAACAACGCGCTCCTGGAGCTCGGCCTCATCCATGAACCGCTGGCGCTCATCAACAACGCCTTTTCGGTGCAGATCGGTCTGGTCTATTCCTACCTGCCCTACATGATCCTGCCGCTCTATGCGAGCCTGGAAAAGCTCGACTGGACGCTGCTGGAAGCGGCCTCCGATCTCGGCGCCAGGCCGCTGCGCGCCTTCTTGAGCGTGACCCTGCCGCTGTCGCTGCCCGGCATCGCCGCCGGGGCGTTGCTGGTGTTCATCCCGATGGTCGGCGAGTTCGTCATCCCCGATCTCCTGGGCGGGCCCGGCACTCTGATGATCGGCAAGGTGCTGTGGGACGAGTTCTTCACCAATCACGACTGGCCGGTGGCGGCTTCAGTGGCGGTGGCGCTGCTCGCGCTGCTGATTTGGCCGATGGGAAAAATCCGCCACTTGCTGGTCAAGGGGGCGGCATGACCAAGAAACTGTCGCCGTTCCTGCTGGTCATGCTCGCGCTGGGCTATCTGTTTCTCTACGGGCCGATCGTCTCGGTCGTGGTCTATTCCTTCAACGCCTCGCGCTTGGTCACGGTCTGGGCCGGATTCTCGACCCATTGGTACGGCGAGCTGCTGCATAACGAGCAGATCAAGGACGCGGCGCTGGTCAGCCTGTCGATCGCGCTCATGTCCGCCACCGGCGCGCTTATTCTCGGCACGCTGGCGGGCTATGCGCTGGCGCGCTTCGCCCGCTTCCGCGGCCGCGCGCTCTTCGCCGTGCTCACGACCTCGCCCCTGGTTTTGCCCGAGGTCATTACCGGGCTTTCGCTGCTGCTGCTGTTCGTGGCGCTGGAACGTCTCATCGGGTGGCCCGCGGGGCGCGGCATGCTCACCATCACCATCGCCCACATCACCCTGGGCCTGTCCTATGTCGCCATCATCGTCGCGTCGCGGCTGGAAAGCTTCGACATCGCGCTCGAAGAGGCGGCGCTCGATCTCGGCGCGCGGCCGTTCAAGGTGTTCGCCGTCATAACATTACCGCTGATCGCGCCGGCCTTGGCCGCGGGCTGGTTGTTGGCGTTCACGTTGTCGCTCGACGATCTGGTCATCGCCAGTTTCACCACCGGCCCGGCCGCGACCACCTTGCCGATGGTGATCTTCTCCAGCGTGCGCATGGGCGTCAGCCCGCAGATCAACGCGCTGGCGACGCTGATCCTGCTGCTGGTGGCGGTGGTGGTGATCGCGGCGAGCCGGCTGATGAAGCCCAAAACCTAGGAGTCGTAGCTGACGATCGAACTGAAGGGCACGTCGAGCCGCTTGCGGCCGTTGAGGAAGCTCAACTCGATGATGCAGGCCGAGGCCACGACGTCGCCGCCCACCTGGCGGCAGAGCTTGATGGCGGCCGCCAGCGTGCCCCCCGTGGCGAGCAGGTCGTCCAGCACCACGACGCGGCTGCCCGGCTTGATCGCGTCGGCCTGGATCTCGATGGTGTCGTTGCCGTATTCGAGCTCGTAGGTGAAGCGGATGGTGGCGCCGGGCAACTTGCCCTTCTTGCGCACCATGACGAAGCCGCAACCGAGTTCGAGCGCGAGCGGCGCCGCCACCAGGAATCCGCGGGATTCGATGCCGACCAGCAAATCCGGCTTGTGCGGTTTGAGGGAGGCCTCGAGCCGGCGCACGGTTTCCTGCCAAGCCCCGGCATGCGCCAGCAGCGTCGAGATGTCGTAGAACAGGATGCCCGGCTTCGGGAAATCCGGCACGCCGCGAATGTGTTTCTTGAGATCCATGGCACCCCACGCCTTCCCGCGATCCAATTCCGGCAGTTTAGCCGGAATTCCGCGTCCCATGACAAGTCGAGAGAAAGCCTAGTTGGTTTGCAGCGCCGCCGGGCCGTCCGGGGCCGGCAGGCCGTTGTCGCGCATGCAGGCGCGGCGGTAATTCTCGCGCCTGGCGTTGCCTTCGAGCGTGTAGTCGGGGAATTTCTTGAACGCGGCGCGTGTGCATAGATCGGCCATGTGCCATTTCTGCTCGCTCTCCTGTTCTTGCGAGCCGCCGGCATAGGCGGCCGGCGGCGCCAGGGACAACAACCCGGCGCAAAGCGCGAAA
>Ga0187847_10001741_pt1 | contig 18921 bp, 10 predicted proteins | sample June2016WEW_4_10_FD_132458 | JGI IMG/M metagenome (GOLD analysis project Ga0187847, IMG submission 132458) | Peatland microbial communities from SPRUCE experiment site at the Marcell Experimental Forest, Minnesota, USA - June2016WEW_4_10 | ecosystem: Environmental > Terrestrial > Soil >...
CCAACGCCGGTCTCCGCGCTGATTCACGCGGCGACGATGGTGGCCGCAGGCGTCTATCTGATCGCAAGATTGTATCCGCTGATGCAAGCTGGCGCGCTCGCCGGTGGGACCACTACGGCTCTGGCCGTCGTCACATGGGTTGGCGCGTTCACCGCCGTCTTCGCCGCGCTGATCGCCGTCGCGCAGAACGACATCAAGCGCATCCTCGCCTATTCGACGGTCTCGCAACTCGGCTACATGATGGCTGGCCTGGGCATGGGCGGCGTCGCGGTGGGCATGTTTCACCTCATCACGCACGCGTTCTTCAAGGCGCTCCTGTTCATGGGCGCTGGCTCTGTGATTCACGGCTGCCACGAGGAGCAGGACATCCGCCGTATGGGCGGACTCAAGTCGGATATGCCGTGGACATTCGCGACCTACGCAATAGGAATGTTGGCGCTCTGCGGCTTTCCGCTCTTCTTCTCCGGCTTCTGGTCGAAGGACGGCATCCTCGAAGCCGCGCAGCACTGGAGCGTCGCCAAGGCGCCGTTTTACATGCTGGTCTTCGGCGCGCTGCTGACGGCCTTCTATATGACGCGGCAGGTCGCTTATGTCTTCTTCGGCCACTGGCGCGGAGGCAAATCCGCGCACGAGAGTCCGCGCGTCATGACCGTCCCTCTGGCGATTCTGGCCTTTTTCGCCATCGCGCTGGGAGCGATTGGAACTCCCGCATGGCCATGGTTCCGCGCGTTCCTGGATGGACACGCGGTAGGCTTCAACCCGCACGTTCTTATCGAGCCGGAACTGTTTACGCTGATGGGCGCTTCCGCGCTGGTCGTCTTTCTCGGCCTTGGGCTGGGATGGAAGCTCTATGGGGATCGTTCTCCCAGCCCGGCGGAGTCGGATGCGCTGCAAGAACTGGCGCCTGTACCCTGGGGCTGGCTGCGCGACCGGCTTTATCTGGACGAACTCTACGGCGTCACCGTGATCGCCTTCTACTCCTGGTGGGCGCGCGTCTCCGACTGGCTCGACCACCGTGTCTGGGGCGGCGCGGTGGCCGGCGTTGCGGGTTCCTTTGGCCTGTGGGCGCAGTTGAACCGCTTCCTCGACACCAACGTGGTCGATGGCAGCTTCGACAAAGGCTGCGAAGAGTTGGGTGTCGGCGGCGGCCTGCTCTCGCGTGTGCAAACCGGCCGTGTGCAAACGTATCTGAGAATTCTGGCGCTGTCTGTCGTGGCGCTGGCAGCGATTTTGATTTGGAGCAGCTGGCCATGAACGGAATTCCGATATTGACGCTGTTGACCGTGCTGCCGCTGGTGGGGGCGGCGATTGCGCTTGTCGCCGGCAAGCACGCGCGCGCCGTGGCTCTCATCACGACGCTGGCCAGCCTGGCGCTGGCCCTCGCCGTCTGGGTTGAGTGGAGCAGGTTTCCCGTTGTTGGCGGCTACGGATTCATCGAGCAGCACGCTTGGGCGGCCTCGCTCGGCATCAACTATTATCTCGGCGTGGATGGCCTGGGCGCGCTGATGCTGCTGCTCTCAGGGCTAGTCACGCTGATGTCGGTGGATGCCGCGCACCGCGTGCATCATCAGCCGGGGCTTTACTTCGCGCTGGTGCTGGTGCTGGAGGCCGGCCTCTTCGGTTCCTTCACGGCGCTGAATTTCTTCCATTGGTTTCTCTTCTGGGAGCTGAGCCTGATTCCCGCGTTCTTCCTCATCAAACTCTGGGGCGGAGCGCGGCGCGGCCCGGCGGCGACGCAGTTCTTCATTTACACCATGGCCGGCTCCGCGGCTCTGCTGGTGGCGTTTCTGGCCATTTATCTTTCCGCCGGCAGCATGGACTTTCCGCACCTGACCCTGCTGTCTCTGACCGGCGAACTGGAGCCGATGGTCACAGCGCACCTGGGGCCAGTGATGATCTGGCTGGCCATCGGCGTGCTGGCCGGCTTTGCCGTCAAGGTGCCGATGTTTCCCTTCCACACCTGGCTGCCCTCGGCCTACGCCGAGGCTCCTTCGCCGGTGACGATGCTGCTGACCGGCGCCATGTCGAAGATGGGCGTCTACGGCCTGTTGCGTATCGCGATTCCGCTCTTCGGACCGCAAATTTCGCAAATGCGCACGCCGTTGCTGGTTTTGGCCGTCGCCACAGTCGTCATGGGAGCATGGGCTGCTGCTGCGCAGAAAGATCTGAAGCGCATCTTCGCCTACTCCTCGGTCAACCACCTCGGCTACTGCCTGCTGGCTATCTTTGCGCTGGCTGTTCCGGCGGCGGGCGCGGCGGCGCAAACGAGTCAGGCCATGGCGCTCAATGGCGTGATCCTGCAAATGTTCAACCACGGCATCACGGCGGCGGTGCTCTTCTGGTTTGTCGCCATGATCCAGCAGCGCACTGGTGGCCATCGCGGAATCGACCAGTTCGGCGGCCTGCGCAAGCCGGCCCCCGTGCTTGCCGGCCTGATGGGATTTGCACTCTTCTCTTCGCTCGGTCTGCCCGGTCTCAACGGCTTTCCCGGCGAGTTCCTCATCTTCCGCGGCGCATTCCCGCTGGCCTGGGTCGCGGCTACCGTTTCGATCCTCGGTCTGCTGGTCACCGCTGCCGTGATTCTTACCGTGATTCAAAAAGTCTTCACCGGCCCCGTGCCGGAGCACTGCGCAAACTTTCCCGACCTGCACCATGGCGAACGGCTTGCGATGGCCCCGATCATCGGCCTGATGCTGCTCGTCGGCCTCGTGCCTTCGTTGCTTGTGGACACCGTGAATCCGACGGTCCTTTACCTTTTGGCACACTGGAGATTTTGATGTTAGCTTGCACAATCTATCTCTCGTTTGCCGGAGCCTTGCTGCTGGCGTTGCTGCCCAAGGGACGGCCTGAGCTGGCGCGCTGGGTGGCGCTGGCCGTTGCGGTTGCCGGGCTGGCCGTCGGCGCGTCGGGTTTTGCCGCCGGCATAGGGCAGGGAAGAGTGACTATCGTTGATCTGCTCTGGGTGCCGTCGATGGGGATTCACTTCCTGCTGGCAGCCGACGGCATCAGCCGCGTGCTCGTGCTGCTGACCGGCCTCGCCGCAGTGGCAGGGGTTTTATTTAGCTGGAATATCGAACTGCGCACCAACGAGTTTTTTGCTTTTTTTCTTGCGCTGATCGGCGGAGTCTACGGGGTTTTTCTCAGCTTCGATCTCTTTTTGCTCTTTGTCTTCTACGAAATCGCCATCGTTCCCAAGTACTTTCTGATCGCCATCTGGGGCTCCACGCGCCGCGAGTACGCGGCGATGAAGCTGGCGATCTATTCGTTCGTCGGCTCGGCGATGGTGCTTATCGGCCTGCTCGCGGCTTACTCGACGGCCGGCAGCCATTCGACGACGCTGGACGCGCTGGCCCATGCGGGCTTGCCAGTGAGCTTCCAGATGTGGTGCTTCCCGCTTGTCTTCATCGGCTTTGCGATTCTGGCCGGCATGTGGCCCTTCCACACCTGGGCGCCCACCGGCCACGTCGCCGCGCCGACGGCTGCTTCGATGCTGCTGGCAGGCGTGGTGATGAAGCTGGGCGCTTATGGCTGCCTGCGCGTCGGCATTGCGCTCTTCCCGCGCGGCCTCGACCCCTGGGGCGTCGCCTTCATCGGCATCGGCTCCTGGCGCGATGTCTTCGCCGCTCTGGCGGTCATCGGCATCGTCTACGGCGCGCTGGTCGCTCTGGCGCAAACCGACTTCAAATTCGTTATTGGATATTCGAGCGTCAGCCACATGGGCTTTGTGCTGCTCGGCCTCATGACGCTCAACCAGATCGGCATGACCGGCGCGGTGATGCAGATGTTCTCGCACGGCATCATCGCCGGGCTGCTCTTCGCTATCGTCGGGCGGATCGTGTACGACCGTACGCACACGCGGCAATTCGCGGAACTCGAACCCATGCATCTCTCCCGGCGCTTGCCCTTTGCCGCATGGGCATTTGTAATTGCGGGACTGGCCTCGATCGGCATGCCCGGCTTCTCCGGCTTCGTTGCAGAGATGCAAGTGCTGATCGGTGCGTGGAAGGTCAACCCCTGGTGGGTCGCCGCTGCGGGCGTAGGCATCGTTGTTGGCGTGGCTTATACCTGGCGGGCCTTGCAGAAGGCATTCTTCAGCGATGCGCTGCCTGCTGCGCATGTCCTTGAGCAGGAGCAAGGGCAAGCTTTCGCCTCCATAACCTGGCCTGAAGTCACCGGTGTTGCACTGCTGGTATCGGCCAGCCTGGTCGTTGGCCTCTGGCCAAGAATCCTGCTCGACACCATCGAACCTGCCGTGAAGGCGCTGCTTGCGGGAGGTGTGCAATGAACTACGCAGATCTCTTCCGCGTCACGCTGCCGGAGACGGTGCTCGAAATCGCGGCGCTCGTTGTGCTGGTCGTAGACCTGGGCTTCCTCCGCAAGGCTGCGCTCAAGCTGCGCGTGACTGTCGCGGCACTGCTGGGCGTTGCCGGGTGCGGAGTGGCGCTGTGGGCGATGAGGTTTCAATGCGACCGGTCAAATCTGGATGGAGACCCCATCGGTGGTGGTTTATTGGCTACTGGAACCGTCACCGCCGTAGCACAAACCGGAATCCTGATCCTTACGGCTCTGACCCTTCTACTGCTGATTGATTCCGTGTTTACGAACCATGTGGGCGAATTTGTTGCGGTGGTTCTTATGGCTGCATCGGGCGGACTTTTGGTTGCAGCTGCTGAAGACCTCCTGGTGATCTTCGTTGGACTAGAACTACTGAGCCTCAGCTTATACATCATGACCGCATTCGCCAAGAGTTCCCACAAGAGTGCCGAGGCGGCTTTGAAGTATTACCTCTTTGGCGGTATGTCAGCGGCTTTTCTATTATTGGGTTTTAGTTATTTTTACGGACTTACCGGTAGCACTAATCTATTGGATATTCAACTCTCGATTTCGGATTCAGGGCCGAGTCCTCTATTTTATGTAGCCTGGATTCTCGTCGTGGCTGGCCTCGGTTTCAAGGTCGCAGCGGTGCCGTTTCATCTTTGGGCACCCGATACCTATGAGGGCGCTCCCGCTCCGGCTGCGGCATTTATCGCTTCCGTATCCAAAGTGGCTAGTTTTGCGCTGCTCATCAGCCTGAGCAATAATTGGCTGACGAATACCATGTTCATTTTGTGTCCGGAGAATTGCGCACAACTGTATGTACGACCCTATTATCAAACTTGGCCCAAACTAGGACTGGTCTTGCTGGTGGTTGCAGCAGCCTCCATGATCGTTGGGAATTTGGCTGCGCTGGCGCAGATCAGCGTTAGGCGGCTACTGGCGTACTCGGCCATTGCTCATGCTGGCTACATTCTGCTAGGAATTGCGGTTCATCCCGCTTTTTCGGGCACGGGAAGCGTAATAGCTTTTCAAAACGCGGCGTCCTTCTCCATGGACCACAGCGCCAACGCCGTCCTTTACTACATCCTCACCTACGGCCTGACGACCATCGGCGCATTCGGCGTGGTCTCCGTTGTCGAGCGGGCCACCGGGAGCGATCGCCTCGACTCCTTCCTCGGCCTGCACAAGCGCAATCCGCTGCTCGCCGCCGTGCTGCTCGTGCTCTTCCTCTCGCTGGCCGGAATCCCACCGCTTGTCGGCTTCTGGGCCAAGTTCAACCTCTTTGCCGCGGTGCTCGGCGTCTCCGCTGGGCCGGTGCCGTTCACTCTCGTGGCTCTGGCGGTCGCCTTCAGCGCCGTCTCGCTCTACTACTATCTGCAAGTTCTCAAGCGCGCCTACGTGATGCCCGCCATCGACGAGACGCCCATCAAGGCCCATCCGGTCACCATGGCCGTGCTCTTGCTGATTGCAGCCGCTGTCGTGGTGCTGGGCTGCTTCCCGGCGCTGCTGCTGAACTGGATACAGAGCTTTTATCCAGTCTTCTAAGAGCCTATCCGTATATAGGCAGCGCTGACCTCCAGGTCGGCTGTTGTGTGGGCCTCCGGGCCCGCACACGGATTCTGGCGGCGTGGACGCCGCCAGTACAGCCGCTCTGGAGAGCGGCGCTACAATTTGCGGAGAGGCTCTAAGCAGCCTGGTGGTCGAGCAAGCCGGCAATTCCTGAAGTCCTATACAGTCGCGCGCCGCCTGATTTATAGTTCCCATTTGCCAGCCGTCTCGGACTCCGTGGCCGTCTACGGCGAGAGTTCGGCAAGAAAGAGGGACTACCGTGGCGCCTATCTCTCGTCGCGCACTGCTCCGTTCAGGAATGGCTCTTTCCGCGTCTTCTCTGGTGGCGCGGTCGGCCTGGGGGCAGGCGAATTCCTATCTTTCAGGCGACCTATCCGCGGGCAATCCAGGGCAGGCTCTAGCTTCGGCGCTGTCGGCGGTCGAGCCGCGCGAGAAACTGCTCTTCGACTTCGGCTGGAAGTTCCAGTTTGGTCACGGGACGGACCCGGCGCGCGATCTCGGCTTCGGCAACGGCCAGGGCGATTTTGCCAAGACCGGCGAATTCGGTTTTTCCAAGGCCAAATTCGACGACTCGAAGTGGCGCGTGCTCAACCTGCCGCACGACTGGGCCGTCGAACTGCCCTTTGTGCGCGACGATGTGCAGCAATCGCATGGCTACAAGCCCATTGGCCGCCGCTATCCTGAGACCAGCGTCGGCTGGTATCGACGCGTCTTCGAGATTCCAGAGAGCGACCAGGGCCGCCGCATCTCGGTTGAATTCGACGGCGCATTCCGCGACGTGCTCGTCTTTGTGAACGGCTGCTTCATCGGCCGCAACGACAACGGCTATGCGCCCTTCCGATTCGATCTCACCGACTTCCTCAGCTACGGCGCGAAGAACTGCATCGTGGCCCGCGTGGATGCGAGCTTCGGCGATGGCTGGTTCTACGAGGGCGCGGGGATCTATCGCCATGTTTGGCTCACGAAGACCGATGCATTGCATCTGGGCAGGTGGGAGAGCTATGTGCGGGCGGAAGTGAGCGCCGGCCTGGCTACACTCGCCCTCGGCACGGCGGTCAAGAACGCGGGAATACGGGCGGAGAGGGCAAAGGCGAGCTGGGAGATTCGTGACCGCGAGGGTAGGACCGTGGCTACCGCCGACGCTCCCGAGCAATCAATTGCGGTGGATGGGAGTGCGCGCTTCGCCGCAACTGCGAAGATCGCCAACTCGGAGCTGTGGTCGTTGGAGAATCCCTATCTCTATTCCGCCATCGTAACGGTCAAGTCAGACGGCAAGCCGCGCGATGCCGAGCACGTCAGCTTCGGCGTGCGCACCGCGGTCTTCGATGCCGACAAGGGATTCTTTCTGAATGGCAAGCCGCTCAAGATTCAGGGAACATGCAATCATCAGGACCACGCCGGCGTGGGCGCTGCCTTGCCCGACCGGCTGCAAAGTTTTCGCCTGGGCATCCTGCGCGAGATGGGCAGCAATGCCGTGCGCACCTCGCACAATATGCCCACGCCAGAGTGGGTCGAGGTGTGCGACCGCATGGGCATGATGATGATGTGCGAGACGCGGCAGATGAGTTCCAGCCCCGAGGGCATGGCGCAACTGGAGGCCATGGTCAAGCGCTATCGCAATTCGCCGTCGATCATCCTGTGGTCCATCGGCAACGAAGAGTGGCAGTTGCAAAACGAAGAGGCCGAGCAGGGCGCGAAGATCGCCGCAACCATGGTGCGCCGATGCCACGAGCTCGATCCCACGCGCGCCGTCTCCGCTGCGGTCAACGGCGAAAACGATAAGGGCGTCTCCGATGCCTTTGACATCATCGGCTTCAACTACGGCCTGGATCGCCCCGACAAGTTTCACAAAGAGCATCCCGCAAGACCGATCTATGGCTCCGAGACCGCCAGCGCGATCTCCACGCGCGGAGTCTACGCCACAGACCAGACGCGCAACACGCTGAGCGCCTACGACACCAACCATCCGGACTGGGGCGAGACGGCCGAGGAGTGGTGGAAGTTTTACGCAACGCGCGCATGGGAGGCGGGCGGCTTTGCCTGGACCGGCTTCGATTATCGCGGCGAGCCCACGCCCTATGGCTGGCCGTCGATCAACTCGCAGTTCGGCATCGCGGATATGTGCGGTTTTCCCAAGGACACCTACTTCTATTACAAGGCCTGGTGGAGCTCCGAGCCGGTCCTGCATCTCTTTCCCCACTGGAACTTCGAGGGAAGGGAAGGCGACGAGATCCCCGTCTGGGTTCACTCGAATCTGGACGAGGTTGAGCTGTTGGTGAACGGCAAGAGCCTGGGCAGGCAGACGGTTCCGCGCCTGGGGCATGTCGAGTGGAAGGTCAAATACGAGCCGGGTGTGATTGAGGCGCGCGGCTCCAAAGGCGGCTCCGTGGTGCTCACAGTGGAGCGCGAGACCACTGGCCCTGCGGTCGCCATCCGGCTCACCGCGGACCGTACCGAAATCAATGCCGACGGAGAGGACGTGGCAATTCTAAAGGTCGTGGCCCTTGACAAGCAGGGCCGCCCGGTTCCGACGGCCTCAAACCTCATTGGCTTCAAAGTCTCCGGCGAGGGCGCGCTGATCGGTGTCGGCAACGGCGATCCCAACTGCCAGGAGAGCGACAAGGAGCCCAGGCGGTCTCTCTTCAACGGCCTTGCGCAGGTGATCGTGCAGGCCAATAGAACAGCGGGCCATATTCATATCGAAGCGGTAAAAGAAGGCTCGGGCGGGACGGAACTCATCCCAGCCAAACTCGACATCGTCACCAGAAGAACGGAAGCGCGGCCCTCGGTAGCCTTGTCAGGATGAGAAGATTAAGGGCCGCGGGCCGATCTCGATCAGCGGCGGATGGGATGCGAGAGGCCCGGCCATGGCTGCTTATCAATAAGGACAGGTCGGGACTCTGCGCGGCCCAGGAGTACCCGCGGCGCGGCTCAGCTGCTGGGGAATTTCAGAGGCCCTAAGAGTTGGAATTCAGGTAACTTGCAGCCGGTTACTTTCTTTTTCCGATTTTCTATTGCGGAGAAGTCCTCATCTCGTGTTAATATTCTTTTTAACGAGCTCCGAGCAGTTCCATGGAGTTCCAGTTCTCATTTCCGGGGCCTCCCACTCGGATTACCGAATCGGGCAAAGTCTTGAAGCCGGGATATTGTTCCTAGTCTTTTGGCTGGGTTCGAGACATCAACCAGCAAACATCGGGTTTGCATCGCTGAAGGCAAACGGGGCCACAACGAACAGATAGATTCGTTCCGTGGTTCTTCGACGATCCCAACTCTTTGGACAACCACCAGAAAGGATTTGCACATGAAGAAGAATCTGCTGAAATACTCACTCGTGGTTCTGGGTCTTGCGCTCGGCACAATCGGCACCGCACACGGGCTGGCGTTCGGTCACGGCTCCCCTGAGGTAGATCCCAGCTTGGCGATCAGCGCCCTCACCCTGCTCGGCGGAACGCTCGCGGTTCTGCGCGTTCGGCGCGGCAAGTAACCGAAAAGCACACTGGAAAAGATTGTGGATTCCGACAGCGTCTCGACTGGGGACAACTGTTCCCAGTCAGCGCCGTTTTTTGCTCTGCCGCGCCATCTTCTTGGGCGGCTTTATTTATTTGGGGCTCTTGCGGCATTTGACTACCTGGCCTGCTTTGCCGGCAGGGGAGCGGTCGCAGGCCGCCTGAAGATTTTTGGACTGCAAACCGTCACGTATGCCGATATTCCCCTCTTTGCGTTTGTGGTCTTCCTGGCGTTAGGCCATTCCAAGTGGAAGGCTCAACAAGAAGATATTCCCTTCGGCCGCATCCTGTTCTGCTGCCATCTTCTCTGCATGGCCGCGGTTCTTTACATCACTTTGGTGGCGCAGAAGGAGTTGGGCTGGCAGCTTTACGATCCCTTCAGCTATACCAAGAGCGCTCTTTACATATTGGGCGCTGTGCTGCTGGCTTTGGCTTGCGTGCCGCTTCGATGCTGGCTGGGGGCGATTCACTCGACTGGCCTTTTGTGGCTGTATGCCTCATTTGCCGGTGTGGCGGGATGGTGCTTGTCCTCCCCGATCAGGTTTCTATGGAACGCCGATGGCACCGCTCTGGGCGTCACGATGCAAACAGTCGCCTTCCATGTGGTGAGGGCGGTTCTCGGCGTTTTTCGTCAGGATATTGTCTACGATCCCGCTACCTTCACCATGAGCACTCCGCGGATTGAAAGCACTATCCTTGCCGGTTGCACGGGGTTAGAGGGTCTTGGACTCATTCTTCTTTTCACTTCCATCTGGCTTTGGTATTTCAGAAAAGAGTACCGCTTCCCCCGTGCGCTCCTGCTCGTCCCTGGCGCATTGGCATGTATTTGGCTGCTGAACATAGCCCGGCTTTGCGGCTATGTTCTCATCGGCGATGCGTTTGGTTCCGATATCGCCGAGATCGGCTTTCACGCCAGGGCAGGCTGGATTTCATTCACTATTGTCGCGCTGGGCTTTTCGATGCTTGCCCAAAAACTGATCTGGGTGCGGAGAATACCGGCCGCCGTTTCGTATCCCGCCGGTCAGCCGGGAAGTGGCGCATTGAATACCGTGGCGGGCGCTTCGGAGGAATCGAGCGAATTTCGTGGAGAATCGCCGGCAATTCGTCCCTATTTGATTCCTTTTCTTGCGATTCTGGCCGCGACGTTTGTCTCCAAGGCGTCCTCTGGATACTTCGAATGGCTCTACCCCTTGCGCTTTTTTGTTGCGGCTATTGTCCTCTGGCATTTCTGGCCGGAGTTGAAAAAGATTAACTGGCGCTTCGGCTGGTTGGGGCCGGTCGCGGGCGTTGTCGTCTTTCTGGTGTGGATCGCGCCAACCTTGTGGGCGCATCGATACGCATCCAGCCGCCTGGGAACGGATCTGGCAGCGCTTTCGCCCACCGCGCGCTGGGCATGGATTGCCTTCCGCGTCGCCGCGGCGGTTGTCACAGTGCCTATCGCGGAGGAACTGGCCTTTCGCGGCTATCTGGCGCGCCGAATAATCAGCAGGGATTTCGACGGGGTTTCATTTACCAGCTTGACGGCGCTCTCTGTGGGGGTCTCTTCACTTGCCTTTGGCCTGATGCATGGTGAGCACTGGATCGTCGGCACCCTGGCCGGACTTGCTTATGCCGGCGTCCTCCGCTGGCGGGGGCGCATGGGCGATGCCGTCGTCGCGCACGCTGTCAGCAATTTATTGCTGGCTGCGTGGGTTCTCGGCCTCGGCGACTGGGCGCAGTGGTAAGTACGGCCTGTTGCCGGCCTATCCCGTCGATCTAGACCCATTCGGCGCTACCGTCTCGTTGCGCGGCCCCTTCAATCCGCCGGAACCCCACGCGGACCCGCCGCAGCGTAAATTTCCACTCCCTCATGCTCCGGGATCTTTTTGGTTTCCATATCTCGTGTTTGGCTGCCCGTGACAACCTCAATCAGATCGGCTTCGGCTGGATTCTGGCTCTTGTAATCGGAGAAGTGGACCACGCTGTCGTAGGCATCTTTGATCATGTCCTGGAGCGGGATGACGCTGCCGTTGACGCGCTGTTCGTCCAGCAGGTCCAGGTCCACGTCGGCCACCACCAACTGCTCCTGATTGATGGTGCCCTCCGCGGCGATCCCGTCCCGCGCGAAGAAGTAGTCCGAGGGGGTGAGGATGGCGGCCTGGCCGTAATTGGTATTCATGTATGGGACCAGCGGCAGATTGCCCACGGTTCCTGTCATCGCCACGTAGATCTGGTTTTCGATAGCCCGTGCCTGGGCGCAATAGCGCACCCGGCAAAAGCCCTCGCGGCCGTCCGTGCAGGAGGGAACGAAGAGGATTTCGGCTCCGGCCTCGGCCATCACTCGCGCCACCTCGGGAAACTCCACGTCATAGCAGACCATAATGCCGATGTTGCCGAAGTCCGTGTGGTAAAGATAGAGGCCATGGCCCCGGCTCAACTGGTAAGGCCCGATCTCGGTGGGTGTGAGGTGGACCTTCTTCTGGCGGAATACCTGTCCGTTCGGCGTGAATAGATGCGCCGCGTTGAAGACTTTGCCCTTTTGGAAGACGGGATGGGTTCCTCCGATGATGTAAATCCCCGTCTCCTTGGCGAGCCGTATGAACAACTCTTCGTACTTTGGCGCCAGACGGGCCAGCCGGCGGACGGCTAGGGCCGGAGCAGGCTCATTGATGTAGCTGAGCAACTGCATGGTGAAGAATTCAGGAAACAGCACGAAGTGGGCATGGTAGTCCTTGGCGCTGTGAACAAAGAACTCGACCTGGCGCACAAAGTCCTCGAAACAGGCGATGGGACGCAGCAGGTATTGCACGGCGGCGATGCGCACGCGGCGCGGGCGCGGAGTCCCGCGCAGAGCCTCGGCGGCGGCCTGTTCCAACGCCGCGTGCTGCAAGCTGGCTTGCAGGCTGACCGACGAAGTGTATTCCGGATTCAGCCACTCCAGCACCGTGGCGAAGCCGCGCGATTCCGTGTCGTGCATGTAACCGGGGACAACATCGAGCACCACAAGCCCGTTCTCAAGCTGGAAGGTGAGAGCGGGATCTCTCCGTTTGCCGGCTACCACCTCGGCCACGTATTCCTTGGCCGTCATTTGACTTGCGGAGCCGCTGTAGCCGGCAATGCGCCCGCCCGTGAGCAGCCGTTTCAGGCCGCGTTCCCGGATCAGATCCTTGCGCGCCTCGTAGAGAAGTGTCCCGATGCCCTGTTGCCGCGCCTCCGGGTCCACGCCCATGTCGGCGCCGTAGAGCGTCTTGCCGATTGGGTTGTGCGTATCGAACGATCCATCCCCGGTGATCGCCGACCAATTGGCCGACTCGGCGTAATCGTCCCAGTCGATGATGAGCGAGCTGGCCGACCCAAGAATGCGGCCGGCCGGGCCTGAAACCACCAACTGCCCCTCGGGAAAGACCTCGAGATGGCGCTCCAACTGGTCGGGCCTCCACGGCGGCAGGCCGGGAAACGCGCGCACTTGCAGTTCGATGACCCCCAGAATGTCGTCTGGGGTCATCTCTCGGACTTTGAATTCACTGGGCAGGCCGTTTGCGGTCGCCATGGTTTGGGTACTCCAATGCTCCGAATCAGGGGACAATTCTGGAGTCTGCCCTGAGTTTAGGGAGAGCGGGTACGAAAAATGATGAAGATTGGCGCGGATTTTGATGAATAGATGGGCAATTCCGGAGGGAGTTGGTTGTGTTGCAAGATGCCATAATGGAAAAAGCCGCCTGATGGCGGCTCTTTCATACATCCAAGCGCTTTGGGGACTTGCAAGCAGCGGTCTTACCAAAGCTTACGAATTGATAATAAGGCTAATGCCTTACTATGTCAAGAGAAAAGCGCTAGAGGATAGCAGTATGATGCCTGAAGGTCAGCCAGAATTCCAATACGATGACAAGGCCTTGGCGACAATAGAGAAATACGTTTCTCCTGAACGACTTGCGGCATACATTAACTATGCTCGTGGCGACAAATGGGTTGCAATCCGGCTCTATGAGCGCAATACAGAAATATCCGAAGCCTTGTACGGCGTCATCCAAGCGCTTGAGGTCACACTCCGCAATGCAATTCACAACGTCCTTTCTGAGCGACTTGGTGGACCTGAATGGTATGACAGCTTCAGCCTCGCTGAGCCGGAGCGCGAAGCCGTCGAACAAGCCAAGAAAAATGTGCTTGATCGTCCAGCAACGCTGACGCCTGGCCGCGTAATTGCGGAACTGACATTTGCATTTTGGGGGAGACTTTTTTCGGATTCATACGATAAAACGCTGTGGGTTCCTCACCTACAAAGGATATTCCCACTGAAGCTTCAAGGTCGCCGAAGCCAGATTCGTGGGCGTCTCCTCCAACTGAAGACACTGCGCAATCGCATTGCCCACCACGAAAGACTCATTTGCGGCAGACAACACGTGCAGCAGGACTATGCCGACATTTTGGAAACCATCGGATGGATCAATCCGACCATCAGAGGTTGGGCGGAATCTACGAATTGCTGTCAAGAAAGATTCACCAAGCCATTGCCCAAGAAGCCAAAGACTGTGCAAGTGGCAAAGGCGCAAGAGGCAGAACATCGAGATATTTCGAATGCGGAATAAATTCTAACCGCCCTTTGCTTGTTTGGATGACTTTGTGAACGCAGTGGGCACTGCGGTTAGATTGAATAGATGGGACAAGTCCAAGCCAAGTGGAGACCGGAACTCGCCGCAATGATGGCTCTGGCGGTTCCGGTGGTTCTCAGCGAACTCGGCTGGATGGCCGAGGGCATCGTGGACACCATCATGGTGGGCAAGCTGGGTCCGGCGGCCATCGGCGCGGTCGCCCTGGGCAATGCGGTTTGCAACACGCCGTGCCTCTTCGGCATCGGCCTGCTCCTGGGGCTGGACACTCTGGTGGCGCAGGCCTTTGGCCGCAAGGACCATGACGAGTGCCATCGCTGGCTGGCGCAGGGCGTTTATCTCGCCTGCATCGCCGCGCCGCCGCTGATGCTGCTGATTTTTCTGGCCAGCTTCGGCTTTGCGCACTTTGGCATCAATCCCCAGGTAGCCGCTCCGGCCGCCGCCTACCTGCGCATCCTCAACTGGGGCACGCTGCCGCTGCTGCTCTACGGCGGCACGCGCCGCTACCTGCAAGGCGTGGGCGATGTGCGTGTCATTACGGTGACCTACGTCGGCGCCAACCTGCTCAACTGGCTTGGCAACTGGGTGCTCATCTACGGCAAGCTCGGCTTCCCGGCCCTCGGCGTGAACGGCTCGGCTCTCTCGACGCTCCTTTCGCGCGTCTTTATGGCATCGGCGCTGCTGGGCTTTGCCTGGCGTCATGAACGCAAACGCGGCCATCCGCTCTTCCGCCGCTGGGCCGGCCCCAGCCTGGAGAAGCTCGGCGCATTGGTCCGCCTCGGCGCGCCGGCGGCTGGGCAGATTCTGCTCGAAGTCGGCGCGTGGAATCTGGCCACGCTCTCCGCCGGTTGGCTGACCCCCGTCGCGCTGGCTACCCACCAGATCGCTCTCAACTACGCCAGCCTCACCTACATGGTTCCGCTGGGAGTCTCGGCGGCCGCCGCGGTGAGCGTGGGCCACGCCGTGGGCGCGGGCGACCCCGAGCGCGCCCGCCGCGCCGGTTGGCTGGCGCTGGGCCTGGGCACGAGCTTCATGCTGCTGGCCGCTGTGGTTTTCCTGGCTGCGCCGGGTCCGCTCATCGCCCTTTACACCCGCGATCCGCAGGTCATGGCCGTTGGGCCCAGCCTGTTGGGCCTGGCCGCCGCCTTCCAGATCTTCGATGGCATCCAGACCGTCTCTACCGGAGCGCTGCGCGGACTCGGCGAGACGAGGGTTCCCATGCTGGCCAACCTGGCCGGCTATTGGGGGTTGGGATTGCCGCTTGGACTCACGCTCTGCTTTATCTTTCACTGGGGAATCTACGGCCTGTGGATCGGGCTGCTGGCCGCCTTGGCCGTCATTGCCACCACACTGCTGGCGCGCTGGCGGCGCGACTCGGAGCGCCTCATCAGCCATAGCCCATAAGCCGCCGGCTGCCGCTAGCGCCTTCGGACTTCGAGCTTATTCGTGTCCAGGTAGCGCCGACCTCCCGGTCGGCTGTTGTGGGGGCCTCCTGGCCCGCACACGGATTCTGGCGGCGTGGACGCCGCCAGTACAGCCGCTCTGGAGAGCGGCGCTACTCAAATGCGCAATGTACGGATACGTTCTCAGTTGCTCCCGCCCTGCGCCATCCACTTCATTTGAGCCGCGGGCACTGGCTGGCCAAACAACCAGCCCTGCCCGAGAATGCCGGCGCCCGCTTTGCGGAAATACTCCGCCTGTTCGCGGGTTTCAATTCCCTCCACCACCACCATCAGGCCGAGCTGGTAGGCCATGCTCAGGATCTGAGGCACAACCGATGCAGTTACCGCTCCCGTGCCGACCGTCTTTGTAAAGCTCTGATCGATCTTGATTACATCCACCGCCAGCCGGTGAAGGTACGACAGACTCGAATAGCCGGTGCCGAAGTCGTCGATGTAGACCCTATGCCCCGCCGATCTCAATTCGTCGATCGCCTGGATTGCCGACGCCTGATCCGCCGTCGAGCGCTCGGTCAACTCCAGGCCGATGCACGCGGGCGCCAGACCCGCCGCGCTCATGCATTGCTCCAGCAGATCGAAGGTCCGGCGATCGCGCAGATCCTCGGTGGTGATATTCAACGATATCTTGAAATTCCCAGCCGCCAGCAGATCGCCCATCTCGCTGATCGCCTTGCGCAGCACCAGCCGCGTAATATCGCTGACGTAGCCCTCCTCCTCGGCCAGCGAGACAAACAGGTCCGGCCTCACGGTCTTGCCGGATCGATCTGTCCAGCGCACCAGGGCCTCGGCGCCGACGATGATGCCCGTATCCAGATTCACCACCGGCTGGTAAGCGATGGTCAACGCGTCCTTGCGGATGGCGCGGCGCAACTGCCGTTCGAGCGAGCGCTGCCGCTGGTAGAAGAGGATCGCGATCAAGGCCAGCGCAATTCCCAGCAGCGCTCCGCCGATCAGAAATCCGGCAAAGAGATAACCCCGCTTGGCCAGCAGATCGCCGCGGCGCTCGGCGGCGACCTGGCAGACCATCGTGGTTTGAGAGCAGAGCGGCTGAAAGAAGATCCCGTTGCGCTCGATGGGTTCGCCGGCTGCCACTTCGTCCAGAGACAGCGGAACATCCGGCCCGGCGGTCTGTTTCATGGTCCCGCTCAGCCGGTCGTAGAGGAACCCACTGAAAAACATGGGCGGTTCTTCAAATTTCTGGATGGCCCCGGGATTGTGACTCAGCTCCACGCCATTCTTTTCCACTACAAATCCGGTCGTCTTGTTCGAGATCGTCAATGCGGCCTGCCGGTTGACCTTCAATCCGCCGGTGGCAAAGTCGGGCGCAACTGTGGCCTCGGGCTGAGCGAGCTTGCCTACGCCCGCAGAACAGTAGCGCTTTCCATCTTTCGTCCGGCCAATGTCGCGAATGTCCTGTGAGTGGAAGACATAATCCCGCAGGAAGGCAATCTCCTGGTCAGAACAAAAGGGAAGATTGTCTTGAGTGACCTTGGCAACGGCCTCTGTATCTTCGGCGTCGAGCTGATCCGCGGCTTTAACCAGCCGCTGGGCGTAGGCTTTCAGCGCCGTGCGGCCCTCCTGCAATTGGATCGCATGGGCAATCGAGTAGGCCAGAGCAAGCCCCAAGCCGATTCCGCACAACACCACTCCAAGATGGAGCAACAGTTGACGGGCGTCGGAAACCAGCTTCATCGTGAACTCCGGCGCAAATCTGTGCGGCCCGCTGGAGATGGGCCAGCTATGTGCGCTCTTCGCAGGGAAAGGGATGCGAACCAACCAGACCGGAAACCCCATCGGCTCTTTCGGCTCAGCGCCAGTATACTCCCCCCTGGCGCTCGCAAGTCGAGAGGGATCAAAGTGTTTGGATGCAAGACAGTCTTCCGGATGAGATCGATCCACTTCCGGCGGCGCGCGAGAGCCGCATCCGGCCCGTTTCGGAATAGCCCCAGCCCGTTCCATTTCGTGGGACTCAAAGGCGTTACCGCCGTGCCGAATACGGGGACGCCGAAGCCAAAAAGTGACTATAATCACATCTGAGAGAAAGTTTTAGTCCATCCAGACTTTTTCGGAAGGGAATTCCGCCACATGGCGACAGGCAACCTTGCCCTGGGTCAAGTTGAGGGCGCAACCACAACAAGCGCGAGAGTCACAAACGATTTCAGCATCAACGTAGCAACGGTGAACGGCTCCGGTTCGCAATCCGCCAACAGCGTTCTGTTGAAAGCCATCTTCGGAATGGGCGTTCCGGTCAGCGGGAAGAATCTTTTCCCCTCCAACATTGCCGGGCAGCCCACATGGTTCATCATCCGCGCCAGCAGCAACGGATATGTTGCCTACAAGCGCGAGGCCGAGATACTGGTTGCCCTGAATCCGGAGACCGCCCGCACCGATGTGCTGGCCCTGCCAGCCGGTGGCGTGGCCATCTTCGAGCAGAACCTGAACCAGACTCTGAATCTGGACCAGGTGCGCAACGACGTGACTCTCTATCCGGTCCCCTTCGACAAGATCACGGCCGCCATCTGTCCCGAGGCCAAGCTGCGCAAGCTGGTCAAGAACATGGTCTATGTGGGCGTGGTCGCCCAGATACTGGCTATCGATCTTGGCGTGGTCGAGAGCAATCTGCGCCGCCAGTTCGCCAAGAAGCAAAAGGTCTTCGACCTGAACTTCGGCGCTGTCAAGGCGGGCTTCGATTACGCTCAGGAGAACCTGCCCAAGCGCGACCCATTCTACATAGAGCGCATGAATGGAACCGCGGGCAAGATCGTCATCGACGGCAACGCGGCCTGCGGCATGGGAGCGGTCTTTGCCGGCGTGACGGTTGTGGCGTGGTATCCGATTACGCCTTCGACTTCAGTAGTCGAGGCCACCACAGACCTGCTCAAGAAGCTGCGCGTCACCCCGGAAGGCAAGGCCACCTTTGCTGTTGTCCAGGCCGAGGACGAACTGGCCGCCATCGGCATGGTGATGGGCGCGGGCTGGGCGGGCGCGCGCGCCATGACTTCGACCTCCGGCCCCGGCATGTCGCTGATGGCCGAGTTCTCCGGGCTGGGCTACTACGCCGAGATTCCCGGCGTCATCATCATCGTGCAGCGCAGCGGGCCTTCCACCGGCATGCCTACGCGCACCCAGCAGGCCGATCTGCTTTCGGCGGCCTTTCTCTCGCACGGCGACACCAAGCATATTCTTCTGCTGCCCGGCACGGTCAAGGAATGCTTCGAGCTGACGCAAGCGGCCTTCGACCTGACCGAGCGCCTGCAAACTCCGGTTTTTGTCCTCACCGATCTCGATCTGGGCATGAACAACTGGATCTCCGAGGCCTCCGACTATCCCACCAAGCCGTTGGACCGGGGCAAGGTGCTGACCGCCGCGGATCTGGAGAGGCTGGGCGGCTTTGCCCGCTACCGCGACGTGGATGGCGACGCCATCGGCTGGCGCACGCTGCCGGGCACGCCCCACCCCAAGGCCGCTTACTTTACCCGCGGC
>Ga0187847_10001742_pt1 | contig 18918 bp, 14 predicted proteins | sample June2016WEW_4_10_FD_132458 | JGI IMG/M metagenome (GOLD analysis project Ga0187847, IMG submission 132458) | Peatland microbial communities from SPRUCE experiment site at the Marcell Experimental Forest, Minnesota, USA - June2016WEW_4_10 | ecosystem: Environmental > Terrestrial > Soil >...
ATACATACGATGCCGCCAATCGGATCGCGTCGATCACCTATCCAGGGGGTCTCACGGTCAGCTATACCCGCGACATCATGGGCCGGATCACAGCGGTGGCAGAACAGCCCAGCGGCGGTACAAGCACGCCAGTAGTGTCCAACATCTCCTATGAGCCGTTTGGTCCTTACACCGGGCTCACCTACGGCAACGGGGTTGTCGAAACGCGCAGCTTCGATCAGGACTACCGGGTGACGGGAATCGCCGACGCGGGCACTTTCACACTCCAGAACCTGGGCTACGCGTACTATCCTACAAACAATGTGCAAACCATCACCGACGCCGTCAACACCGGCAACAGCCAGAGCTTTACCTACGACAATCTCCAGCGTCTGAGTCAGGCGACTGGCGGCTATGGCGCCTTTGGTTTTACCTACGACGCCGATGGGAACCAGTTGACTCAAACTCTTGGAACGGCGACGACAAACTATGGCTACGGCGCCGGAAACGATCTGCTCAGCACGCTGAGCGTGGGAGGCGTAGCGACGCAGGCCATCGGCTATACCGCCGACGGCAGAATGGCCAGCTTCAATCCCGGCATTCAGGCTCCGGGAGGCCAATTCGTTACATCGCTCAGCTATAACCAGGATGCTCGCCTTGCTGCTGTCAATAGCGGAAGCGGGTCATTGGCGAGCTACACCTACGATGGTTTCGGACAGCGTCGTTTCAAGACGATCTCTAGCAGCAACGGAGAGTTTTATACATACGGCCAAGATAGCATGCTGCTGGAGGACTTCAATCTTTCCGAGGGTCCGCAGGTTGATTACATCTATCTCAATGGCAGGCCAATCGCAGTTCTCAATAACGTCAACGGCCCAGTTTATTTCTTGCACGATGACTCGCTTGGGACGCCGCAGCTAGCCACCGATAGCAACCAGAACATCGCATGGCAAACGAGCTACCAGCCCTTCGGGCAAGCTTCGGTCAGCGGTACAATTACCCAGAACCTCCGCTTCCCGGGCCAGTACTTCGATGTTGAAAGCGGGTGGAACCACAACGGCTTCCGCGACTACATTCCCAGCCTAGGCCGGTATGTTGAGCCCGATCCGCTGGGCAGAGCAGGCAGCGGAAATAACCTGTACGCGTATGTTAATAACGATCCTGAGAACCTCGCCGATCCTCTGGGATTATGCGCCGCAAACCCTTGTCCTCCAGTGCCGCCACATCCCCCGAATGCTAATGTCAATGCAAATATGGCTGCAGTTTCGCCCGGACCAAATCCTTTTGGCCTTCCAGGTAATATCGATTCCATATCATCCGCTACTTATAGTGCAATAAATTGGTCAGCACGCTTTCAATCATGGGCCCAGAACGTTTGTTGTTGGAATTCAGCTTGGGGATATCAAAGCCAAGGCGCCCAGTATGATGATTTCGGTAATTTCAACTACGGTGCGACTGGAACAGCCTTGGGTCTCTCAAGTAGTGAATTATTGATCGCCGCTGGGATTGTCAAGAATTTCAATTACTGGTCAAAAGGCGAGAGCAACCCCTACTCAAACCAGCCTTTAACGAATGATCCACATAAGATGGACATGATTGTACAGGGTATCAAGTTCGCAAAAAATGGGTGTACGCAATAGTTCCATAAGGGAGAACATATGACAAGAGTGGACACCGTCTCTAAAGCTATTGCAAGTAAGTCTTTGTGGTTCGGTTTGCTCTTGCTTTGTTGCGCGCTTCTTAGCGCATGCAATTTAGAGTCTGATGCCGCACTAATGAGCAACTTCGAGGTGCATCGCAAAGATTTTGAAAAGCTGGTCGACATGTCAAACTCGGATCGCGGCGTGGCGGGGGTACAGGTGATGGAAAACCCGCCATCCGATTTGCCTATTTCGCCGCAGCGATGGCATGAATACCAATCGTTGTTTCAAGAGCTTGGCTTGAAAGTGGGTTTGGAGCGTAGAGAAGACTTCCCCTCCGGGATTTTTCTTACAGAGGAATGCTCGGGTACCGCGATTACCCACGATTGTAAGGGCTATGTCTATTCTGCGGGTCCGTTGGCTCCACTTCAAGAAAACCTGGATAAACCTCCAGCCAAAGTTGTGTTCAGGCGTATAGATCACAATTGGTATCTTTTCCGAGACGACGGCTAAACTTGGGTTCGGTGGGTGGCCAGGATCCCGAGGGGAGTAGGTTCAGCCACTAACTCAGGGTGCCGAGGTCCCTCGCATGGGGAACCTTGGATAGTACGCAAGCGAGCAGTTGTCAGCGGCGGCGCCGAGTGCGGCCTACAATGCGAACAATCGATCGGCCTATTTCACCCACACCTTGGGCTCGACGGAAAGGCCCGGACGCAACTGGTGGTTGGGGTCTTCGTTCTTGAGGTCGGTGAAGTCGACGCGCACCGGGACGCGTTGTACCACCTTGACGTAATTGCCGGTGGCGTTCTCCGGCGGAAACAGCGAGAGCACTGAGCCGGTGGCGCTACCGATCTGCGTCACGCGGCCCTTATATTCCCTCCGATACGAGGCACCGCCGTAGCACCTCTTTATGCGAGAAAATGCAACTCGCCGCGCCGTGCTGGGCTGATTGAGACTTATAAAGCCTGATTAAGACAGATTTTTGCTCAAGAGGGTTCGCACAAGCGGGCGATCAGCGAAACTCAGCCCAAATCAGCCCAAGGGCCGGTCCGGTCTGCGGGTCGTGTCGGCGGAGGTGGTTCTGGAGTGGGCTATTAGTGGAACATAAAGGGGCAGCGGCACTTTTGCTGATTTTGGTTGAGAAGCCGAGTTGCATCAAGAGCCTGCACGTGCCGCACGTGCCTATTCTATGCGGGCCATGTGCATCACGTTGTTTTGGGGAGCTTTTTGCGCGGGAAAAGCCGCTTGCGGCGCGCATGGAGGTTTCTCTTTAGCTGCGAGCATCCTGGCGCGGCTGGCGCGCAAGTAGCTTCCGCTCCAGCGTCCGTAAAGGCTCTCCGCTTCGCTTCGACCGCTGGCGCGGCTCCCCTTCGGTCGGCCCTGACTGCCACCTCCGCTGCGGCTGTTGGCTAGCTATGAGAAAAAATGTCTTTTTCTCATGTTTCACATGCAAAGGGCGACTACGGCGAGCAATCCGCACAACGCTGTATAGCTGGGGGCAACATTGGGGGCAACTGCCGCGCACCTTCCCTAGATTAGCTTGTGTTATCAATACATTACCGGAGGTATTCGGTAGCGTCTCCCACCAGGATTCCTTCCGTGACACTCCTGCGGGATGCAGGCGCAGTCTGTTGTTGCCCCTTCAGATGGATTTATTGCTGAATGCCAGCACCGCAATTGACACAAGAGCCAGGACGATTGTCTCCGGCTTGCTTTCGACCGGGTTGCGCGACGCAAGCACCAAGCGGCTTGAAGTGGGAATGGGGAACGAGCGGCTCTGCTCGCCCAAGTTGCAAATTGTCAGGATCGTTCCGCGTTCGATGGTGAACCATTTTTCCGTCTCGTCGAATGTGACACGCGTGGCGCCGGGCATGCCATCCTTCAGAGACGGCCTGGCGCGGCGCAGGCGAATCAATTCCCGATACCACTTGAGCATTTCGGCGTGCTCACCGTTCGCTATCTCTTCCCAGCGGAGCTTCGAGGCCGCGAAGGTCGCTTCGCTCTCCGGGTCAGGAATCGATTCGGGATCCCATCCGAATGCGGAGAACTCCCTGCGTCTTCCCTCGGAGACTAAGCGGGCCAATTTCGGATCTTGATGATCGGCGAAGTATTGAAACGGTGAAGAGCACGCCCACTCCTCGCCCTGAAATAACATGGGGACAAACGGCCCCAGTAGGACGACAGCGGCAGCGATCTTGGCCCGCTCCATGCCGGCGATCTGAGCGATGCGATCGCCTTGGGCGCGATTCCCGACCTGGTCGTGGGTCTGAACGTAGCCAAGGAAGCGGTGCTGCGAGAGATTGCCGGCCGGGCGGCCGTGAATGCGCTTCCGATAATCAGAGTAGATGCCGTCATAAACAAACGCCTGTTCCAGCGCCTTGGCGAGCTGCGCTAACGATCCAAAGTCGGCATAGTAGCCTGTGCGCTCGCCCGGATTGAGGACTGCGAAGAGCGCGTGATGAAAGTCGTCGCTCCATTGCGCGTCAAAGCCGTATCCCGCCGCTTCACGTGGTGTGACCACGCGCGGATCGTTCAAATCGCTTTCCGCAATCAGAACCAGAGAGCGGCCCAGAGCGGCTGCTAGTGCTTCTGTTTCCGCCGCGAGCTGCTCAAGAAAATGAATGGCGGAGCGGTCGACAAATGCGTGCACGGCGTCCAGACGCAGTCCGTCGATGTGAAAATCACGCAGCCACATCGCGGCATTGTCGCAAAAGAATCGCCGCACTTGGTCCGAGCCTGCGTCTTCGAGGTTTACCGCGCCGCCCCATGGCGTGTGGTGCGCATCGATCGTGTAAGGGCCGAACTTGCCGGTGTAGTTGCCGGACGGACCGAAATGGTTGTAGACAACGTCGAGCAGAATCGCCAGGCCTTTCCTGTGCGCCGCATCCACAAAGCGCTTGAGGCCGTCAGGGCCGCCATAGGGTTCGTGCACGGCAAAGAGCGCGACCCCGTCGTAGCCCCATCCGTGACGGCCTTCAAATGCGGCCACAGGCATCAGCTCGACATGCGTCACGCCCAGCTCGGCAAGGTAGTCCAGCTTATCGACTGCCGCGTCGAATGTGCCTTTGGCCGTAAACGTGCCGACGTGTAATTCGTAGACGATGCCGCTAGCTAGCGGAGGCGGCTTAAATCCGGCATCCGACCATGTGAACGCGCCGTGATCGTATACCTGCGAGAGTTGGTGCACGCCGTTCTGTTGCGATAAAGACCGGGGGTCGGGGTAGATATTCGCGTCGTCATCGACAAGAAATCCGTAGGTGGTTCCGGGTCCCGCCTCGCCGGCTTCAAGCCACCACCGATCGTGCGCATCCGGGCCCTGCATCGCGTGGGCGACGCCATTGAGGCTTACCGAGACGCGTCGGGCCAAAGGGGCCCAGACTCGAAAGCAATGCATAATCTACTCCGTGTTTCTTTTGAGCAGCGCAACCGGAAAACTCCGGAAGAGATTCTGAACCCGCACCCTTCCACCGTCGAAGAATTCGCCGGTGAGCAGATGCGCCCACCGCCCGCTCGGCAAATCGATTGACGTCGAAGCGGCGTTCCCGCCGAGGCGAGCGCTCCATCGCGGCGCCACCACGGCAACTGCCTCACCGCGCAGATAGGCAATCATATGATCTTTCCTCGGGCCATCAGCAGCAAGCGGAGAATACGCTGCGTTGCGATCAAAGCATTGCGGTTGCTCCCTGCGCAGATGAAGCGCCTGGTAGAGCAGCCACAGCTTCGGCATGCCGCTGTCCATCCTCTTCATGATTTCGTCCACGGGAATCCCCGCTTTCAATTCTGCCAGCATTGATTGCCTGACCTCGTAGTCGACGGGACCGCGATTGTCGGGGTCGACGAGCCGAAGATCCCATAGTTCGCTTCCCTGGTAGGTGTCCGGCACGCCCGGCGCCGTGCATTTGATCAGGGTTTGCGTCAGGCTGTTGATCCTACCCGGCAAAACAATCTGCGCGACAAAGGCATCCAGCTCGGACAGGAACGGCGCAGAGTCGAGGATGCGTTCGATAAAACTGCGCAGTGCGTCTTCGAACTCTTTGTTCTGTTGTGTCCAACTGGTGTGCGTCTTGGCTTCGCGCACGGCCTTCTCCATATATGCCGTCATGCGCTCAGAGGAGATGGGCCATGCTCCGAGCAATGTTTGATAGAGGAAGAACTCGGTGTTCGCATCAGGGAAATCGCCGGTTTTGAATGGGCGATTCATGCGCGACCATCGCCGCAACGCCGCACGCCATGGGCCGGGGATCTCCGTCAATACCGCCAGCCGCGCGCGCACGTCGTCTGCACGCTTAGTGTCGTGCGTCGAGAGTGTGTTCATGGTTTGCGGGTGCTGGGCGAGCATCATGGCGCAGTGCGCGTGAAACTCGTCGAGAGTCACGCCATTACGATCCGGAGCGCCACCCACTTCGTTCAACCCGATCATCCGGTTGAAGCAGTAAAAAACAGTGTCTTCCACTCCTTTTGCCATCACCGGAGAGGTGAATTGCTGAAAGCGCTGCAGAAACTCGCTTTCCGTCTTGCCCCGGGCGCGGAGGGAGAGAACATCGCCGATGAAATCGTAGAGCCCGGCATCGATGTCGTTCCGGGACGTTTTCGCAACGGAGATCGCGTGGTCGATCTCGACCAGATCGTCTTCCGTTACCTCGTCGCGTGACGGTGCTACGTACGTTCTGTAGGTGCGAAATGCCGCGGCCACCTCGCGGATGGATCGCCGGATTTCGGCGCGTGTGTAGTCGCGCCGGTCGCGGCTGTTCTCGCAAATCTCCACGAAGAGTTGTGCCAGCCGATTCACGTCGCTGCCCAACGCCTCTTGCTCGACGGCGATCTTCCGTGTGTGCACCAGGGAGCCGAAATCTTCGGACTCTGCGGTGAATTTGCCATAGATCTCCGTGATCTCTTTCAGGCCTTCCGGGTGGACCAGCAATCCGTTGCAGACGTTGAGAAAGTCGTATCCAGTTGTGCCGTCGATCGGCCATTCGGCACGCAGGTGCTCGCCGGGCTCAAGGATTTTTTCCGCGAAGATCCACGCATCCGGAGCGCTCGAGCGCAGCCGCCGGAAGTATTCTTCGGGATCGCGCAGCCCGTCAGGATGATCCACGCGAACGCCGTCGATAACGCCGTTGCGCAGCCACTCAAGAATCCTGACGTGGGTTGCGTTGAAAACGTGCAGCCGCTCCACACGCAGGCCGATCAATGTATTGACGTCGAAGAAACGGCGATAGCCAAGCTCCTGATCTGCAGTTCTCCAATAGGCGAGCCTATAGTTCTGCAGATTAAGGAGGTAATCGAGCGCGTCATAATCGCGATTGAGCCGTTCCACGGCCGATGCAATTGCCTCTGACGCGCCGGGATTTTCCGCGCCAAAACGCTTCAGGAGATCGTAAAGAACCGTTTTGTCGCGATGCCGCGCAGCCAGCATCTCATCCTGATCCGCCTCGGGCAGAGGAAGCCGCGCCAGGCTGTCGGCGATAAAGCCGAGGATGGGCGCATGGATCGTCTCGGCCGCCATCGACAGGGGAATGGCGAGCGAGCGCGGAGAGAGCGGAAACCCGTGATCCATGTAACGGGCGCGAAACTGTTCGCCATCGTATTCGATGGATAGCTGGCCCGCGCTCAACACGCGTCCGTATTGATCGCCGAGCACCGGAATCAGAACTTTGTTCTGCAGCTTGACCTCGGCTGAGTTCCAATCGATGTCAAACCAGGTCGCGTAGCGGCTCGATGGGCCATTCTCCAGTACATCCCACCAGTACTTGTTCTCCGGTCCTGTAGCCATGTGATTGGGCACAATGTCGAGCATTTGGCCCAAGCCGAGTTCCCCTAGCGATGCACAAAAGCGCGCGTGTCCGTCTTCGCCGCCGATCTCATCGTTCACCCCCTGGTGATCGACCACGTCGTAGCCGTGACGGCTGCCCTTTGCCGATTGCAGATAAGGAGAGCTGTAGACGTGCGAAACGCCGAGATCCTTAAGGTAGCCGGCCACTTTGATGGCATCGTCAAATGTAAATTCGGAATGAAGCTGCAACCGGTAAGAGGAAGAGATCGTACTCGCCATAAGACGGTTGGATGCTGGCTGACCGCGAGCCGTGCAGCCCGACTTCCCGCTTCTCTATAGAGAATTCGCCGCCCAATACATCAACCTTACCCATCCTGCCGGCTCATCCTGAGACAATTCTTGAAGTATCTTTCTTGTCCACGAGATCATCTATGCCCTCGTTGCTCCATATCGATTCCAGCCCTCGGACCACCTCGGTTTCCAGCTTCCTTGCGTCGGTTTTTGTTGAAAAATGGAAGGAGCAAAACCCCACGGGCACGGTTTTCCACTACAATAGTTCTCTCGAACGCTTTCCTTACCTAGATGAAGCTGCCATCGACGCATTTTTGACGCCGCCAGCGGAGCACTCCGCCGCGCAAAAGACGGCCTTGGCCTTCTCCGATCAACTGGTGGACGAACTGCTCGCCGCCGACGTCGTAGTGCTCGGCGCGCCCATGTGGAACCTCTCCATTCCCGCTTCGCTCAAGGCATGGATCGACCTGATCGTCCGCGAAGGGCGCACCTTTGCCTTCACCGCGCAGGGCGTGGCGCCGCTGGTGCCCTCGGGCAAGCGGGTTTACGTATTCTCCGCGCGCGGCGGTTCTTATCCTGCTGGGATGCCGTTCCAGGAACTCGATCAGCAGGAGCCGTATCTGCGCAGGATTCTGGGCCTCATTGGACTGACGGGTATTGAGTTCATCTGTGCTGAGCACCAAAGCGATAGCCCCGAAGCCGCGGCTGAAGGAGTGACCCGCGCCAAAAGCGCCCTGGCCGCGCTCACCCTATGACGCCCGGCGCCCATGTACACTCGACTGCATGAGTTCCCTCCGCATCGCAGCCGTCATTCCTGCGCGGCTCCAGTCCACGCGCATGGCTCGCAAAGTGCTGCGCCCCATTGCCGGCCGGCCCATGGTGGAGTGGGTGTGGCGCGCCGCCAGCCTGAGCGGCCTCATGGATCCGGTGGTCGTTGCCACCGATGCCGAAGAAGTTGCAGAGGCCTGCCGCGAGCGGTCAATTCCCGTTGTCATGACATCACCCGCCTGCGCCAGCGGCAGCGACCGGGTGAGGGAAGTGGCGCGACCGATCGACGCCGATATCTACGTCAACATCCAGGGCGACGAACCCACGCTCACGGCGGACTTTTTCCCGCCGCTACTCGATCTCTTTGCGCGGCCTGAAGTGGACGTCACCACGCTCTCTGTGCGCTGCCCGCCGGAGGAGTTCACGAATCCCAACGCGGTCAAAGTGGTCACGGCCATCGACGGCCGCGCTTTGTATTTTTCCCGGGCGACGATTCCCTATGACCGCGATGCGACGGGATTCTCCGGCTATCGCAAGCATCTCGGCATCTACGCATACCGCAAGGCTGCGCTGGAGCGCTTCGCCGCATTGCCGCCCTCGCCGATTGAAAAGCTGGAGCGCCTGGAGCAGTTGCGGTTGCTCGAAAACGGGATATCAATTTACGTGGCCGACGCGCCACGCGACACCATCGGCGTGGACACAGAAGAAGACCTTATCCGTGCCGAAGCGGTACTGCAACAAATGCAGGGACGGTAATTCCGCCGCGTGGGATCGCCGGAGCGTCTTTCGCGCTTCCTCAATTCGCCGGAGCGTCCTTGCCCACCACCAGGATTTGGAACGAGTGTGGAATCATCGGCGGGCGCGGCCCTCGCATGAATGCGGGCGGTGCTGCCCCCGCAGGCGGAGCGGACGAAGCCGGAGCAGCGGCCGGTGTCGGCCCGTACTCGGCCGTGATCAGAAACAAATTGTCCGTCTTCGTATCGAGCGTGATCGTCTTTGCGCGCTGCGGCGTAAACACCGTCTGCTCCACGGCGAAGCTCGTCGGCGAATCTTCTTTGATCACGGTCAGCGTTCCATCGCTCTGCGAGCTGAATACTTCCATCGTGTCGGGATTAAAAGTGGCGCCGTCGCATGCAACGCCGATCGGCAAGTCGGTGAGGATGTGCCCGTCGGCCGCGGATAGTATGATCATGTTGTTTTTGTCGCGGCAGGCGGCGAATAGGATGCCGTTCTTCGCATCGAGCGCCAGGCCTGCGCATCCGCCGCCTTTGCTCGATAGATCGTAGTGGCCCACCATTTTCATCGTATCCGCATCGATCACCGCGATCGCGGCCCTGTCTTCAATATCTACGTAGATCTTGCCGTGCCCGTCCGTCGCGGCCTGCTCAGGCGCTCCGTCGATGTCGATGGTACCCAGAATCGAGCCGTCTTTATCGTTGAGCACCGTGATGTTGGGCGCCGTGTGACTGAGGATGTAAAAGTGGTGATTGTACGGATCGTTCAGGTAGCCGTCGGGATTGCCCTCGACGTCGATTTTCTTCAGGATCGCGAAGGTCTTCGCGTCAAACATCGTCACCGGCTTCGAGGTCGCAAATCCATGGCCTGTGGCCGTGTCCACCGCTGCGCCGTGTCCGCTCACGTCCGGAAGATCGCCCACCTGCGCCAGCGTGTCGAGATTGAATACGCCGATGTGGCCGCCCTGCCCGGAGCGCGCTACATACAGGTTGCGGCCGTCGGGATCGGCGGTCACGTAGTCAAATCCGCCATCGCCACCCACGAGCTGGATCTTCTGCACTTTGTAAGGACCGTTGGCTTGTGCGAAGACCAGAGCGGAGACTGAGAAAATGGCGGCGAGTGCAGCGACGGGAATCGGATTACGCGGCAAGGTGAAACCTCCGTAGATCGGTGTCACTTGACGCCTGCGCATTGGAGTGGTTCGAGAGCAGACGAAGTGCGATTTCTTGTGCAGAACGAGAATACACGGTGCGGCGCGCGGATTGTGTCAATGCCGGATAGATGCTTTTGGGCGCGGCCACGGCTTGGCCGCGAAAACGACCCTGCGGCGAAAACGGAATTGCGCGCAAGAATCGGAGTGCGCGCGGAACGGAGATAGGCGACTATGATTTCCATGAGCACTGTTTCGCAAATCGCAACCGAATTCGCAACCGTTTCCTCAATGCCCAGAATCACCATACCGCAGCCTGCAAATCCTGCCCCCGTCGAGTCTAGTGATTCGGGGTCTGATGCCGCGTGGGCAGACTCCGCGTGGAAGCAGCTAGCCGCACGCGATCCGCAGGCGCGTTTCTTCTACGGCGTCGCGAGCACAGGCGTTTTCTGTCGGCCCAGCTGTTCGAGCCGCCGCCCGTTGCGTTCGAACGTTCGTTTTTTCCACACCGCAATGGAAGCCGAGGCCGCCGGTTTTCGTGCCTGCAAGCGTTGCCGTCCCGGCACTGCGTGCAGCAGCCCTTTGGACCAGGTTCGTGGCTACATTGAGAAGCACTTCGACCGTCCAGTTCGTCTTGAGGAGCTAGGTCGCGTCGCACGACTGAGTCCTTTCACCGTGCAGCGGCTCTTCAAGCGGGAGATGGGCGTGAGCCCGCTGCGGTATCAGCGCGCCCTGCGCGCCAACGGGCTGCGTAGAGCCCTCAAGAAAGGAAGCACCGTGACCAACGCGATTTACGACGCAGGATTTGGTTCGTCGAGCCGCGCCTACGAGGGCGCGCCGCTGGGCATGACGCCGGCGCGATTTGCGAAAGGCGGCAAAGGTGAGTGCATCGGTTACTGCGCCGCCCGGTCGCCGTTTGGATGGATGATTGTGGGCGCGACCGAACGCGGTCTGTGCTGGCTGGCTCTGGCGAACACCAAGGAAGCAGCTGAAGCTACCCTGCGCGAGGAATTTCCCGAGGCCACGCTACGCCACGATCCTTCGCTCGCGCGATGGGTGGAGTTGGCGATTGAGTCTGTCGGTTCCGAAAGGAATCTCGTCCAAACTGCTGCCGCATCGCAGGTGCTCGACTTGCGCGGGACGGTTTTCCAGCTTCGCGTGTGGAACGCGCTCAGGCAGATTCCGCGCGGCCAGACGCGCACCTATTCGCAGCTAGCACGCGAGATGGGCGATCCCAACGCCACGCGCGCCGTAGCGCGAGCCTGCGCTCTGAATCGCGTCTCTGTGCTGGTGCCCTGCCACCGCGTGGTGGGCGTCGACGGTTCGCTTACCGGCTACCGCTGGGGCGTCGAGCGCAAGCAGCGCCTGCTGGAAGCGGAGAGAAACCTACAGCAGATCTAGCATCGGGATCGTGCTATGCCAGGTCTCAAAAACCTAGAAATTCCGCCCCACGGACCAAGATCTGTCCGTGGGGGATTCGAGCTTGGTGTACCCAGCTCTGGGACACGGGGAGGGGCCGTACTTAGAGTCTGAAACCACCGCCTGCTTGGATGGCTTGGCCGTTTACCCAGATGGACTCATCCGAGGCGAGGAATGCGGCGATGGATGCGATGTCCTGAGGCTGTCCGACACGCCCGAGCGGAGTCCGCTCGGCGGCCTGCTTTTCGAAGTCGCTGCCAATCACGCCGGCTGCAATGGTGCCTTCGGTTGTAACCACGCCAGGGTTCAGGGAATTCACGCGAATTTTTTTCGGTCCGAGTTCCTGCGCCAGGGCCGCGGTCGCTGAATCCACCGCTCCCTTGGTGGCGCTATAAACCGCTGCGCCGGGAATGCCGTCCGCAGCGATGGAGCCGATATTAATGACGCTGCCGCCATTGGGGTTGAACTTGGCCACGGCCGCCTTGGTGGTCAGCAGCAGACCCAGAACGTTGAGGTCGAAGTGTTTGTGGAAGTGCTCGGGCGTGACCTGCCCGAGCGGCAAGAACTCGTAAACCCCGGCATTGTTCACCAAGATGTCGATCGGGCCTAGCTCTGCGGCCACCTTGTCGATGAGCGGTTCAATCGAATTGGGATCGGCGACATTGGCCTGCACGGCGATGGCTTTGCCGCCGTTAGCTTTGATGTCGGCGACCACTTTCTCCGCAGCAGCCTTGCTGCCAGAGTAATTCACGGCCACGGCCGCGCCGCGGTCGGCAAGCTCGCGGGCAATCTGCGCACCGATACCTTTCGATGCGCCGGTGATCAGGGCAACTTTCCCATTAAGTCCATTCTTCATCTCTCAGCTCCTCTTCGGAATGCCATGCGCTCGACATTTCGATCACTGTGGGAGTGGATGGCCGGGCGGGAGGAAAGATTCAGGTCGGCTGTGAAAATTCTTTGAACAAGTTTTCAATGGCGAGCGGCGCGGGCGCGTAGCTTATCTCTTGAGGATTTACATAGACTTGGCAGCAATGGCCAGCAGCGCCTGAAACTGCGGTGCTTCTGCATCCTTGTCGACAACCGCAGTCTCGATGTTAGCGAAGCCGGCATTCTCAAGCATGGATTCGAGTTCCGCTTCGCTGAAGCCGAGCCACTCGTCGGCGTACATCTCGCGGGCCTCCTCAAAGCGATGCTTGACAAGGTCGAGCACGACGACACGGCCGCCCGGAGCGAGAATCCGCGCCGCCTCTCCCAGAGCGCGCTCGGGATGCAGCGCGTGGTGCAGCGACTGCGAGAAGAACACCAGGTCCACTTCGCCCGTGCCGATCGGAACTTCTTCCATGTCGCCCTGCCGGTACTCGACGTTCTTGACGCCGTGACGCACAGCCTGTTCGCGGCCCACCTCAATCATCCGTGCTGACGAGTCGACGGCTATGACACGCACGGCTCTTTGGGAAAGCAAAAGAGCGGAGCTCCCTTCGCCGGCGCCCAGGTCGGCAATCACCATCGGCGGCATCAGGCGCAGCAGCGCCTCGGCCAGGCTCCTCCACGATTTGCCCGGGACGTAGTCTTTGCCGAGGCGACCGGCAACGCTGTCGAAGAACGTGCGCATCCTGTCCTGGCGCTTCTTGAGCACCCTGCGCATGGCGGCCTGGTCGGTCGCGAATTCCGGAGTCTCCTTCTCGGCATGACCAAGAATCTCGTCCAAAAGTCTGCCCCCCGAAGGGGCAGCGGGGCGGTAGAGACTGCTCTTGCCTGTACGGCGGTCTTCCACCAGCCCCGCCTGCTTGAGCTGCGAAAGATGCGTGGAGATGGTGCTCTGACCCATGCCGAGGATCTCCTGCAACTCGGCGACAGAAAGCTCTTCGCCCTTTAAAAGCAACAGGATACGCAGCCGGTTGGGATCTGCCACGACTTTCAGCGTCTTGATGATTGACGGCATTGCTTAATTCTGCTACATATCAATATATCACGATATGACGATGAAAGACGGCAGGTCGACGAGTTCGCGGATCAGCAGATCAGCCAATAGTTGAGTTGCGAAGAAATTTTGTGGAACGAAGGTTGAGGAGAATTTATGGCAACTGTGGCAGTTGAAAAGATTGAAGCCGAATACAAAGTAGCCGATATGGCCCTGGCCGATTGGGGCCGCAAAGAAATCGTCATTGCCGAGCAGGAGATGCCGGGCCTGATGGCGATTCGCAACAAGTACGCGGCGGAAAAACCGTTGGCCGGCGTGCGCGTCACCGGCTCGCTGCACATGACCATCCAGACGGCGGTACTCATCGAGACTCTGGTAAGCCTGGGCGCCGAAGTGCGCTGGGCTAGCTGCAACATCTTCTCCACGCAAGATCACGCGGCGGCAGCAATCGCGGCGGCTGGAGTTCCTGTTTTTGCATGGAAGGGCGAATCGCTCGAGGACTACTGGGAGTGCACATATCGCGCGCTGACGCACAAGGGCGGACTCGGTCCGCAGCTCATCGTCGACGACGGCGGCGATGCCACGCTTCTCATCCACAAGGGCTACGAGCTCGAGAACGGCGACAAGTGGATCGACACGCCTTCAGGCAATCACGAAGAGCAGGTGATCAAGGATCTGCTCAAGAAAGTTTTCGCCGAGGATGCGAAGCACTGGCATAAGGTCGTCGCTGACTGGCGCGGAGTTTCGGAAGAGACCACCACGGGCGTTCACCGGCTTTACAAGATGATGGAGACGGGCACGCTGCTGGTTCCAGCGATCAATGTGAACGATTCCGTGACCAAGTCGAAGTTTGACAATCTCTACGGCTGTCGCGAATCTTTAGCAGACGGAATCAAGCGCGCTACGGACGTGATGGTGGCGGGCAAAGTCGCGGTCATCTGCGGTTACGGCGACGTGGGCAAGGGCTGCGCGCACTCGCTGCGCGGCATGGGCGCGCGCGTGGTGGTCACGGAGATCGACCCCATCAATGCACTGCAGGCGGCGATGGAGGGCTTCGAAGTGACGACGATAGAAGACACGCTGGGCCGCGGCGACATCTACGTCACGTGCACCGGCAACACCGACATCATCACCTTCGAGCACATGCAGAAGATGAAGGATCAGGCCATCGTCTGCAACATCGGGCACTTCGACAACGAGATCCAGATGGACCGGCTAAACGCCGCTGCGGGCGTGACCAAGCTCAACATCAAGCCGCAGGTCGATTTCTACAAGTTCCCCAAGGGCCACGGAATCTTTGTCCTGGCCGAGGGACGGCTGGTGAACCTTGGCTGCGCCACCGGCCATCCGAGTTTCGTGATGTCGAACAGCTTCGCCAACCAGACTCTGGCGCAGCTTGACTTGTGGAAGAACCGCGAGAGCTACAAGCCGCAGGTCTACGTGCTGCCCAAGAAGCTGGACGAGGAAGTCGCGCGGCTGCACCTCGAGAAGATCGGCGTGAAGCTGACAAAGCTTTCGCAGAAGCAAGCCGACTACATCGGCGTGCCGGTCGAAGGGCCGTTCAAGGCGGAGCACTATCGTTACTAGTTCACGGTTCATAGTTCGCAGTTCACAGGGCCTTGCATTTGTGCGCATGGCACAAAAGGTTGGGAACAATTAACTGCGAACTGTGAACTACGAACTGTGAATTGACCTATGTCTTCACCTCATACATTTTCGTTTGAATTGTTTCCGCCTCGCACGGCTGAGGCGCAAGCCAAGCTGCCAGGCGTGATTGCGCAGCTGGCTGCGTTGCGGCCGGACTATTTTTCCGTTACGCATGGCGCAGGCGGCTCCGATCAGGAGGGAACTTACGGAACCCTGCTGACCGTGGTGAAGCACTGCGGTGTGGAGGTTGCGCCGCATCTCACCTGCATCGGATCGACACGAGCAAACATTGCGGCGCAATTGAAGCGTTACCGCGAGGCGGGAGTGAAGCGCATTGTTGCGCTGCGCGGCGATCTGCCGGCGACGGCGATGAGCGCGTCGGCGCCGGGCGAGTTCCACTACGCGAACGAGCTGGTGAGCTTCATCCGCGCGGAGCACGGCGACTGGTTCAGAATCGAAGTCGCCGCTTATCCTGAGATGCATCCGCAAGCCGCTTCGCCGAACGTGGATTTTGAGAACTTCAAGCGCAAGGTCGAGGCTGGAGCCGACGCGGCGCTCACGCAGCTCTTCTTCAACGCCGATGCGTATTTCGATTTTGTGGAGCGCTCGGCAAAAGCCGGCATCGCGATTCCCATTGTGCCCGGCATCATGCCCATCACGAGCTACGCGAACACCATGCGCTTCTGCTCGAGCTGCGGCGCGGATTTGCCGCGCTGGGTCAGGCTGCGTCTCGAAGAGCTCGAGCACGACAAGACGGCGCTGGTCGAGTTTGGAATTGCAGTTGTGACGCGGCTCTGCGAGACGCTTTTACGCGGCGGCGCGCCGGGATTGCACTTCTACACCATCAACCAGGCTGGACCGTCACTGCGGCTTTTAGAGAATCTCGGGCTCGAGCGGAGTTCGTGAGACAGCGAGTTAGCAAGTTAGCGAGTTAGCTTTCAGCCATCAGTTCGAAGTTCGTAGTTCGCAGCAAAACCACTCCACTAAAATGCAATTTGGATTTGCGTCACAGTTTCACAGAAACTGTGTAACTGTGAGATTTCTGCGTTTAAGTGATTGATTTTATTTAGGAATTTTGGCTTCACAGTTTCACAACTCAATTTTTGAAAAACAGAGAACAGAGAACAGAGAACGAGGGAAGAGGGAACGAGAAGGCAGGATCGGAAGTAGGGAGTAGGGGGTGGCTCCGTCCGCTTCCGGCTTCTCGCTTCTACCACCTGTAGGGGTGGTCGGGGACGGCGGCAGATGGAGGGGTAGGGGGAGGGGGTGGGGGTAAGACAGGGAATAGGGAAGTAGCCAGTAGGGAGTACGGGGTGTCTCTGCCAGCCTCCAACTCGCGCTGCGGGGTGGGGTGGGTACGGACCGGGGACTTGACTGACAGCTTGAATTGGGAGTCTTGCAATCAATATCATGCCCCGGTATGGTATTGATCGATGAGGACTCAAAAAACTGCGCCATTTTCAAGGGATTGACCACGAGCTGCAAAGAATTGACGGCGAACTTCGAATAATCGATCGCGAAAGCGCGGGCGAAGACGGTCGAGTGCGGTAGCGCCCACGTACCCAGGGGCGCGCCTTGTCGTTGGTCGCACACGTTCCGCTCATGAATTCTTGTTTTTGGAATCCCTTTTCCGTGAGCGTAGGCCGCAGTGAGACGCGCATTCGGGATACGACGGAGATCGGATGCAATCTGCATGGAACCATTGTGCGCCGAATGGGGATAATTCTATGCAAATCGGCGGGCGAATTTTGGGCGCTAATATACCTGACAGACTACGCTTTTGTTCTATGTATTAGATCACGGAACAGCCGATAAAGACCTTACAGCAAGCGATTCAACACTTTGGCGATGCTGAGAACTGCCATAAGTTCATGGTTTTCGTGCGCTGGCCGGATGGAACTCCCCGCTGCCCGTATTGCGGCGCAAGCAAGTTGACTTGGCTGGCGAAGGTGAAGGTGTATCGCTGCTACGGCGACCACAAGAAACAGAAATTCTCGCTCAGGGTGGGGATCGTATTCGAGGATTTACCCATCAGCCTTGACAAGTGGCTCCCGGCCCTGTGGCTGCTCTGCAACTCCAAGAATGGCATCTCGAGCTATGAACTGCACCGCGCACTTGGCGTGACTCAGAAAACCGCGTGGTTCATGCTGCATCGGATCAGGCTTGCGATGGAATCTCGGAGCTTCGCCAAGTTGGACGGTCCCGATAGTGCGCCCGTCGAAGTTGATGAAACTTTCATCGGCGGGAAATTCAGCAACATGCATTGCTCGATTGCACGCAAGAAGTTCCTTGGGATTCCGTCCCAGACGCACGGAATTAACAAAGCTATCGTGATGGGGATGCGTGACCGCCAGACTCGGCAAGTGCGCGCGAAGGTGATTCCGAATACTCGCCGCGATACCTTACAGAACGAGATTCTGGAGCACGTCTCGAAGAAATCAACTGTCTACACGGATCAGGCACAAGGCTATTACGATCTGGCCGAATCCGATTTCGTTCACGAGACTGTGAATCACCTGGCAGAGTTTGTGCGCGGCCAGGTTCACACTCGGGGAATAGAGAACTTCTGGTCATTGCTCAAGAGGCGATTGAAGGGAACCTATGTTGCGGTTGAGCAATTCCATCTCGACCGTTACGTTACGGAGCAAGTTTTTAGGTGCAACAATCGGGCAACACGCGATAATCCGCTGACTGATGCGGATCGCTTTGCGCTGGCAGTACCTTCGCATAGTGCGGACGCAGCAACGACTCCAGCGCCGACCACGGAACCACCTGCTCCATCTCATCCAGAAACAGCTCACGACGGCTCTTCCGCCCATACTTCTCAAACCCACCCTGCGCCGCAAGACTCTGCTGCTTCATCGATCCTCACCTCATGACCATGAGATCAATCAATCGGGCTGAAGTCGCAGAGCTTGTGCAGAGGTTTCCTAGGCGCGAAGCACCGTCTACCCAATCGCCTGAAAACCGAGAGCCGGGATCATAGCGCGGGTTCTTTTCGCAATTCATCTTCGAGTGCAGATGTGGGTTTGTACCGGTTAACCCTGTTGTGCAGGCGAAGGAACGGGCGTTCAGAGTCTCCATCCAGGAGATTCCACGATCCGTCGCGTATGTTCAGCGAGCATTCGTTCGGGTTGTCTATCAGGCCAACGGAACAATCTCCCGCTTCAGAGTGTACCAAGGCTGGGAATGCAGCCGCGCGAATCGCGAGGCGATTTTAACTACGACGATGTGAAGTCGACTGTTAACAAGTAGTGCGGTTTACTTTTAACTTGCTCAAAAATTTGCCTGAGTTACAATACGGGAATTGATTCATTGCTCCAAGCCCTAATAAACTTTCGTAACTTCGAGAAGTGTCACGTAGAAGTGTCGCGTAGAGGTTCTGTAGTTTAATAGGGCGGCAGGTCCGGTTTGTATCCCAGCCGAATGATTGCAAAAATACTTCCCCTTGCTCTTCAACCAGCCTGCGCAATGTTTCAGATCCGCGATAAGATTTACCTTGTCAATAAAGCCAAATTAACTGCATGAAAGCCAAATTAACTGCATGCTCTTGTGTTCTCCACGGTGCGACTGATTCCAGCCGCTGCATGGCTGA
>Ga0187847_10001751_pt1 | contig 18839 bp, 16 predicted proteins | sample June2016WEW_4_10_FD_132458 | JGI IMG/M metagenome (GOLD analysis project Ga0187847, IMG submission 132458) | Peatland microbial communities from SPRUCE experiment site at the Marcell Experimental Forest, Minnesota, USA - June2016WEW_4_10 | ecosystem: Environmental > Terrestrial > Soil >...
CAAGCAAGTAGGTCCATTACGCTGATCGACGCATACATTGGCAGTGCCTTGTTTGAAACGCTTGCAGCCGTCCGCCCCAGCGATATTTCAGTCCAGTTATTAACCACAGCTAAAAACATTAGACCGGACCTTCGCTCGGAAGCATCGAATTTCCAATCTCAATTCGGAGTTCCAGTAGAGATTCGCACAACATTAGACTTCCACGACCGCTTTATCATCATTGATGCCGTGAGTTACTACCACGTTGGAGCTTCAATTAAGGACGCAGGCAAGCGAGCGTTCTTGATAAGCAAACTCCATGATGAGCCAGTGATTTCCGCGTTCAAAGCGTATTTCGATCAGGCTTGGCGATCCGCGAAGCCTGTTCAATCTTCGCCCACGAATCCTTGAGCGGGAGGGTGCGGTTGAATATTTTCCTGGTTTCAGTCGAGTCCGGATCAGCGCAGAAATATCCCACACGCTCGAACTGGAAGCGGTCGCCGGGTTTCGCGCCGGCCAGCGACGGTTCGAGCTTGGCGCCGCTCACGATCTCAAGCGAGTTGGGATTGAGATTGTCGAAGAGGTCGCCGCCCTCAGGAAAATCGAAGGGATCGGGCTTGGTGAATAGCTTGTCGTAGAGGCGAATCTCGGCTTCGATCGCATGCCGAGCCGAGACCCAGTGCATCGTCGACTTCACCTTGCGGCCGTCGGGCGAGTTGCCGCCGCGGCTAGCCGGATCGTACGTGCAATGCACCTCAATGACGTTGCCTGCTGCGTTCTTCACTACGCTTTTCGCGGTAACAAAATAGGCGTTACGCAGGCGCACTTCCTTGCCCGGTGAAAGCCGGTAGTACTTGGGCGGAGGCACCTCGCGAAAATCGTCCTGCTCGATGTAGAGCTCGCGCGAGAAAGGCACTTGGCGCGTTCCGGCCGACGGATCCTCGGGATTATTCGCAACCTCGACGAATTCTTCCTGACCCTCGGGATAGTTGTCGATGACAATCTTGATCGGGTGCAGTACTGCCATGGCTCGCCGCGCGTGGCGATTGAGGTCGTCGCGCTGAAAGTGTTCGAGCATCTCGATGTCGACGATGCCATTGGTCCGCGAGACTCCGGCGGTAGTTACAAAGGCGCGGATGGCCTCAGGCGTGAAGCCGCGGCGGCGGATGCCGGAGAGCGTGGGCATGCGCGGATCGTCCCATGCGTTCACACGCTTCTCCGCTACGAGTTGTAGCAGTTTGCGTTTAGAAAGCATGGTGTAGGTCAGGTTTAAGCGGTCGAATTCAAATTGCCGCGAGGGGAAGATGCCCAACTGCTCGATGTACCAGCGATAGAGCGGCTGGTGGTCGGTGAATTCGAGCGTGCACATGGAGTGCGTGACCTGCTCGATCGAGTCCGACTGCCCATGCGCGTAGTCGTACATGGGATAGATGCACCACGCGTCGCCGGTGCGATGATGCGTGGCATGCAGGATGCGATACATCACCGGGTCGCGCATGTTGACGTTGGGCGAGGCCATGTCGATCTTGGCGCGCAAGACGCGGCTGCCGTCAAGGAACTCGCCGTTCTTCATGCGCACGAAGAGATCGAGGTTTTCCTCTATTGCCCGATCGCGATAAGGTGAGTTCTTTCCTGGTTCCGTCAGAGTTCCGCGATACTCGCGGATCTGGTCGGCCGAAAGATCGTCGACATAAGCTTTTCCAGTCTCGATCAACTTGAGGGCCCAGTCATAGAGCTGGCCGAAGTAATCGGACGCGTAGCAGAGGCGCTCCCACTTGAAGCCGAGCCAGCGCACGTCTTTTATGATGGAGTCGACGTACTCCGTCTCTTCCTTCTCGGGATTCGTGTCGTCGAAGCGCAGGTTGGTCTTTCCCCCGAACTCGTCCGCTAGTCCAAAATCAAGACAAATCGCTTTGGCGTGCCCGATGTGCAGATAGCCGTTGGGCTCGGGCGGAAAGCGCGTCTGGATTTGCGCGTCGCCGTAGGTTCTGTTCTGAACATCTTCGGCGATCTGGTCATGGAGGAAGTTGTTCACGGTGCGGACTTCGGTGTTGGGAGCGTCAGAACTTTCCGGCTTTTCGTGGGTCATTGCTATTCTTCCTTGCTGAGGTTCCTTCTTCTACGATAATGGTTCTGCTTAACTGAGCGATTGCAGTCGCTCTACAGCCTGGCGAATACGCGCAAGGCAAAGATCGCGCCCAAGGACGATCAGAGTTTCAAAAAGCGGCGGGGCGTTCTTGCGTCCGCACACGGCGACCCGGATGGGTTGGAACATCGGCCCGGCCTTGAGCCCGAGCGAAGCGGCAGCTTCACGCAGTGCCTTGTCAAGCGAATCGTGATCGAATGCCGTGACGGCAAGAACATGTTGTGCGGTTTGAAGCACCCGCAGGGCCATAGCCGCGTCGCCTGTCGATTCTCCCTTTTTGAGGGGAATCAACTCCGCCGGATCGTACGGAGCCAATTCTGAAACAAAGAAAAAATCGGCGGCGGAAACGGCATCGCCCAGCAACTTGATGCGCTCGCGGATAAGCGGCGTGACGGCCGCAACTTTTTCCGGTTTTGCATCAAGGCCTGCCTGCGTGAAAAACGGCTCAAGGCAGCGGCTCAGCTCTTCGACAGGCAATGCGCGGATGTGCTCGGAGTTGAGCCATACAGCCTTCGCATCGAATGGATCTTCCTCGGTAAAGTTGACGACGGCGTTGGCGCGGTTGACGCCTTCGAGCGTGAACAATTCACGAATCTCATCCAAAGTCAGAAAATCACGATCATTCTTGGGCGACCAGCCCAGCAGGCACAGAAAATTGACGAAGGCCTCAGGCAAAAAGCCGGCATCGCGGTAGGTGGTCACGCTGACCACGGGCCCATGTTTCCGTTTCGAGAGCTTGGTGCCGTCGGGAGCGACCAGCAACGGCAGGTGCGCGAATTGCGGCGGCTCTGTGCCCAGGGCCTCGAAAATCAGCAGGTGCTTGTACGTATTCGTCAGGTGATCCTGGCCGCGGATGATGTGGCTGATACGCAAGTCGGCGTCGTCGACGCAGGAGGCGAGATGGTAGGTCGGCATCCCATCCGAGCGCAGGAGCGCAAAGTCCTCAACCTCATCGGCGGGCCGCGATTGCGCGCCATAGACCGCATCGACAAAATGCAGAATCCGGGCAACTCCCGAATCTGAGCCGCGTGGCACGCGATGACGTAAAGCGAACGGCTCGCCCGCAGCAGCTCGGCGGTCACTCTCTTGGCGCGACATTTCGCGCATGCCGGGATTGAAGAGCCATGCGGACTGAGACGAAGACGGGGCGGAGGAGTTCTCGTCGTCTGTCGCGTGGGCCGGCGTGAAGTCGCGATAGGCGAGGCCCTTGGCAAAGATGGATTCGGCCTGCTGCCGGTGCAGAGCCAGGCGTTCGGATTGCTTGTACTCTTCGTCCCAGTCGAGGCCCAGCCAGCGCAGCCCCTCGAAGATGGATTGCACGCTGGCCTCGGTGTTGCGCTCGACGTCGGTATCGTCCAGGCGCAAGACCATCGTGCCCCCGTTGTGGCGGGCGTAAAGCCAGTTGAAGATAAACGTGCGCGCGCTCCCCACGTGGAGAAAACCCGTTGGCGACGGCGCAAATCGGACGCGCGGAGGCGCGATAGCAGTAGAGCCGGAATCAGGCATCGTGACGATTGCTTCCATTCACGATGCTAAAGCATTGCGCCTGCCGAATGGAGGCCGTGTATCACGCCGTGGGCGGCACCGGCGGATACGGCGGCGGAACGGGCGGATACCCGCCGGGACAGGGCACAAGCTGTGCCGCCGGGACCACCTTCCACTCCGCAAAGGCCAGAATATAAAGCAGGATCAAGCCGGTGAGCGGAAAGACGCAAAGCAACGACAGCCATGGCGACATGCCAGCCTTTTTTGCAATAAACCACGTGGGAATAATGAACACCGCCGCCATAAACAGATAGAAAATCAGATAGAAAGCGGCAACTGCGGCGAGAATGCTGTTGATTTGCTGCGGATCGTGCATTGAACGCGCTCCCTCAAAAGTGAATTCTGGTTTGATGCAACAGTAAGGCCAAACCATCGCCGTCCGCAATGAAAAACTGTCTACCCCGGCGTTTTTGTTTCGGGCCGAGACCAGCCTGAAAGGAACGGCGAATCAGCGGCAGGGCTACAAATGCAGCGCGTTGATCCCTACCGGCGCTTCCGATCTCTGACACCTGATCTCTGCTCTTACGTGATGTTCTCGGTGTCGTAGACCGGGTAGATGGTGCGCTTTCGATACTCCGTGGAACGAGGCGAGGAGTTCAGCAGGGCCATGCCAGCCTTGCTCAACTCAATCACCTCGACCCAAAAGAACAATTAAAAAGATGGAGCGCTGCGCCGACAGGCGCTATTTGGAGGGACTGGTTCGAGTCACTTAGACCCTCGCCGGGAAGCCGGAGACGCATGAGAGGGCGCACAAGTGGGACAAATAACCTGTGGCGAAACCTGAGCATACGAGGCACCCCCGTCTTCAGTTACAAGTAACATGTATGTCCCATCGTGTATTTCTTTTGCACTGGCACTTTTAATGAAAGCAATAAGCCACCCTTCATCGTTACTGAGGAATCCGCTCGGGTTAATCTGCCAAATTGTCGAGCCCGATGGGAGCTTAGCGCTCTTGTGTTGACTTCTTACAGCGATATCGATCGATGTAAGGCCTGGAATAGTGATTCTAATCATGCCGTTCGGAGTAGTAACAAAGTGTAAGTATTCACGGAGAGCTTGTCCATTTTCCTCTAAGTACTCGTCGTCATGGGTCCAAGTATTACCTCCATTCCGAGTCGTGTACTCAATTACATAAGATTTGTCTGCCGCTGAACGAAAACTAACTGTAATGCGCCCATTTAGAGGATCTAAAAAGACAGGCTGAGAGTAGACAATCACACATCCTGAGCTACATTCATTGCGCGGCGGCACTGTGAATGGGGTCCAGGAACGTCCACCATTCAGGGTTCGCCACAGGCTGTGCCCCCCGGCTCCGATTGTCCAACCGGCATCTTGAGTTACAAAAGTTGGAACTTCGGGTGACGGTGGAGAGGGAAGGACGTGCCAGGTTTTACCTCCATCTACGGTGGAGAAAAGATCGCCAATATCCGAATCCGACACCGAAACCATATGGGAGACCAACCAGCCGTGCTGGGAGTCAACAAATACCGTCCTCGCGCTCTTGCAGCAAAGAAACGCAGCGGGAATTTGCGTGTTGGGGATTGTGGATCGTTGCCAGCTTGTCCCGCCATCGGTCGTTCTTTCGATAACTATGTTATCTTCGCTGTCGGTTTCAGAATTCGTAACTTCACTAGGTTGTGCGAGAAAGGTCAAGAATCCGGTATTGTTATCGACAAAATAGGCTCCAGACAAAATCTCGCTGCTGTCATGGTCCGGAGTGATATCGCGCCACGTCTTCCCGCCGTCGTTAGTAAGATCTACGCGGAAATCCACGATTGCCCAGCCAAACCGGTGCGAGACCAGATGAGCTTCCGATATGGTCTGCGCGCAAGCAGGCACTAGAAGACCGGAATTGATCAAAATCAAACCGAATACGTAGGATTTGGCGCGCAATAGAAAGCGCAAGTATGGCGAAGACATCTTCATCCTGCCTCCTTGGATTGGCATTGGCTGCGGCAGCTTTGGCTTGCGATACTGTATTTTACTGATACATATTTTAACAACTCCCTGGATGTCATGGCCCGGATTGATGATCTTAAGTAATGTCTTCCGTGTCGTAGACCGGCGAGACGACGCGCTTTTTGGGCACCCCGTGCACCGACGAAAGCAGATCGTCGACCACGTCTTCGAGCTGGCGCTGGCTTTCGATCACAGCTTCCATGCTCTTCAACTCCTCGGGCTCCTGCACGCGCTCCACCAGTACGACCGCGTGGCACTGAGCCGCGTGATCCAGGTTCAGGCCTTCGGGAGTTTTGGCCTTGATGCTCACCTGCTCGATCCCGATGCCCAGCAGATCTGCGACGCGGGAGCACATCTCACCGGCGATGGGCGAGATTTTGGGCGCGGCAAGGATCAGCGTGGTGTCGACGTTGACTACGCCATAACCCGCGTGTTGCAGTTCTTCGAGCGCGAGATTAAGAAAGATAGCAGAGTCGGCGTCTTTCCAGCGCGGATCGCCGGGCGGGAAGAAGCTGCCGATGTCGCCGGCAGCCACTGCGCCCAGCAGCGCGTCGGTAATGGCGTGAAGCAGCACGTCGCCGTCCGAATGACCGGCCAGGCCCTCCGGGTGGTTGAGCGTCATGCCGCCGATGCGCAGCGGTACGCCAGCCTTGAACTCGTGCGAGTCGTAGCCAAAACCTACGCGTATATCTGTCTTTCCCATGTTCAATAGCCTACGCAGGTCAGTTTATTCAAGTTGCCGGCGGACCGGTGGCGCTGCGTTTCCCCGTCGGATTCAACCGTTACGCTGCCGCAGATAGAACTCAGCCAGCTCCAGGTCGCCGGGCTGCGTAATCTTCAGATTAACCTGAGAACCGTGCACCACGGCTACGGGAATTCCGGCGCGCTCTAGCAGCGAAGCCTCGTCGGTACCCACAAAGCCGTCGGCGTTGGCCTCGGCAAAGGCGCGTTCCAGAAGGCCGTAGCGGAAGCCCTGCGGCGTTTGCGCCTGCACCACAAACTCGCGCGGGATGGTCGCGGTAATCAGCGCTCCATGCGCGGTGCGCTCCACCTGCTTGATGGTGTCCACGGCAGGCATGCCCACAATCGCTGCGCCGTATTCGGCCACCGCGTCAATAGTGCGCTCGATGGTGGCCACGTCGATGAGCGGGCGCACGGCATCGTGGACAAGCACGATATCGTCCGGTCCGGCCGGCAGCACATGAAGCGCGTTGGCCACCGATTCCTGGCGCTTTTCGCCGCCTTCCACCACCCCCACCCGGCCGGCAAGTCCGTACTCGGAGACCTGCGCCTCGGCGCGCTCCATCTCCGTCTTGCGCACGGCTACGTAAATCGAAGTAACGCGCGGCGCCGCGGCAAAGGCGCGCAGCGAGTGAATAAGGATGGGCACGCCATCGAGCGCGAGGAACTGCTTGGGCTGCGGACCTGCCATCCGTGTGCCCAGCCCCGCAGCGGGAAGAATGACAAAGACTTGCATAGCTCTGCGAGTATAGCACCGCGCAGGCCCGCGGCCCGCCGAACCGGAATTCAATTCGTTCGGCCGGTAGGTCAGGCTGATGTTATAAAAAATCAACTCCCGGATTCGCGGCCATACGACCGCTGCCTGTGAGAACGGCAGACTCGTAGTGGAGTCATACTTTGGCCTTTATGGTGCGGGCGCTTTGCTGCCAGGCAGAATGCGCGAGGTGACTTCCAACAGGTGGTAGTTGCGATAGGTCGCCTTGTACGACCAGACCATCATGTGAAAGGTTCCGGAACCGCCGACATTGCGCATGGTGATCGTGGAAGGCATCCAGAAGGTCTCGCCGCCGAGCTCGACGGGTGCATAGTCGATGCTGAGGACCCGCTTGCCTTTTATAGGCGATATGAAGGGAGTTCCCGGGATAATCAGGTGGTGTGGCGTAGTGAGTTCCAAGTGTGTGATCTGCAAAGATGCTGGATCGATGAAGGCGCGGCCACTGCTGTTCTCTTGCAGAAGGCAGTCGGCGGAGTTCTGAGAGGTAAGGGCGGTGGCGAAGCGGACGATGTAAGGCTCGCTCAGCTGCTCTCTATGGGTTGTCTGCAACGCGTAGCTCGTGCAGGGAGTCTGGTTGCGGGAAACGACCGCTAGGCCGCCCTCAAATGCTCCGCTGAGCATGGTCGGATCGTAATTGGGCTGCGAAGTCGCAGGCTTGCCGTCGACGTACTGAATCTCGCGCGACTCGGTAAGACTGACGGTATGGTCCGGCCTGGGGACGCGTTTCAGGCGGAAGACGGAGTCCGTGGTAGTGTTCAGATCGCGCATGCCTGGTTCCACCTGCGATGAAACGACATGCTCATCGCAGAAGAGGCTTGGGAGGCGGGCGTCGTAGTAATTTAGATTCGCTTCCAGCCGATCGAGAATCTCTCCTAGCGTGGGCGTTTTTGGCCGCTGCGCACTCAGCGCAGACGAAAACGCAAGCAACGCCACAAATGAAATCGCCGCGGATGATGTTCTGGAGGTCATTGCGAATCGCAACCTTCGATATGCCCCTATCATATGCAATCAACTTTTATTGGGCCCCTCGGAGTCGCGATACCCGGTTCCAGTAAGCGGCCATACCACCGGAGCGAGCAGTTCCCGCACCCTCCAAACACTCGGCACTCTCCAAACATGTGGAGAGCCTCGGCGCTTTATCGATTGACTCCGGGAGCAGCGGAGAAATCCCGACTCAAGCCAAGCTTCGTAGCTGCTTCGTCCAGTTCGCCCTGAGTGAAAAAGAACTGATGCTTTGGGTTCGAGTTTGGGTAGAACCGGATGACGATCTCAGGCTTTTCAACCGAATCATTCTTGCCGTCGTGAAACGGATATCCGAGATCCTGAAGTAAGTGCAGCGATCCCTCGTCGCCGGTGGGATTGCCCGTGTCACCGACAATAGCAAACACGCTCTTGCGTGTGCGCTTCGAATAGACAGACACGAAATCGCCTACCCGTACACCGCGCCGCCGGGCCACGTCTCCGCGGACGACATAATTGATATTGCGGGCGTCGACATAGCGCCGCGGATCACGTTCATTTTGATTCTCAATATCGGCGAAGTCGGTCTGGGAAATGTAATAGCTCGGAAAAGGATCTTTTGGCCCCTGTAGAATGGGGCGGCCGTGTTTGTCAATCAGATAACCGACGATTTTTTTGTCATCGCGATTAAGGTAATGCGCATTCAGGAGGATGTCGAGTGTCTCCATGCCGGGCGGACCGTAGGCGTTAGGAGCTCCATCTACATCCACATCCATGCGGTGCGTCAGTATTTCGAAAGACGGCCGCTCCTTCCTGTCCAGTGCACGCGCGACGACCGCGACGCTTAAAACGAAAGCCCAAGTGATAGCGAGGAAGGGACGCATGTATCGCCAATTCTGCAACTCTGCTATCTCCTGATTCCCGATACCGAATCGCTGAACCGGCAACGCGAAATCTGGCGCACGCGCCAGCGTCATCGTTTATAACCATAATGATATTTCTTCATATGGCATTCCGGGGGCGTCCCGCGATTTCTGCGCCCCGAGCGGTTAACCAGAAATTTATCATCGGGAATCGCATCCGTCGGGGTCAGAATTGCGTCTTATAATGGTGCCATCGCCGGACGGCGTGCTTTCCCCGTTTCCTTGTATCCCCGGACCTCAGCCCCAAGAACATTGACCGCGGCCATTCATGGCCTCGATCTTCTTGAAAACAGGAGAACCTTTGACATGCCATTGCCCAACGACGAACGCATCGTTGCACTTGCCAACGATCTAATCGCGCAGTTCGATCAAATCTTTGGTCTCCATCCCGGTTTTCGGCCGGCTCACGCCAAGGGCCTGCTGCTGACAGGCGTCTTCACTCCGTCCTCCGCGGCGCAAACGCTCACCAAGGCTCCGCATGCGTCGCGTGCGTCGACTCCGGTGACGGTGCGCTTCTCGAACTCTACCGGACTGCCGCAGATTCCCGATAACGCCCCCGAGGCCAACCCGCGCGGCATGGCCATTCGCTTCAACCTTGCCGAGCATGTCCATACCGACATCGTCAGTCACTCCATTGACGCATTCCCCACCCGCGATGGCAATGAGTTTCTGGAGTTCCTGCGCGCTGCGGCAGCGAGCGGACCCGACGTCCCTTCGCCCAAGCCGGTCGAGAAATTCCTGGGCTCTCACCCGGCGGCGCTGGCCTTTGTGCAGGCGCCCAAGCCGTTTCCCTCGAGCCTGGCGCGCGAGAGCTACTACGGTGTGACGGCGTTCGAATTCACGAATGGTCAAGGGCACACAAGCTTCGGGCGGTATCGCATCCTGCCGGAGTTGGGCAACGACTTCCTGACCGCGGACCAGGGGGCGCAGATCAAGGAAAACTACCATTACGATGAACTCGCAGCGCGCATTGCCAAGGGCCCGGTGCGATTCAAGATCGTGGTGCAGATCGCCGACGCCACTGATACCATTGATGACGCCACAATCCACTGGCCGGAAAGCCGCAAGCTGGTGGACCTGGGCACGGTCGAGTTGAACCAGGTTGTGCCGAATAATCCCGCCGAGCAGAAACACATCATCTTCGACCCCATACCGAGAGTGGACGGGATCGAGCCCTCGGCCGATCCGCTCCTCGAGCTGCGTGCAGCAGTTTATCTTCTGAGTGGAAGGCGTCGCCGCGCTGCGCATGAATAAGGATGGGCTATCGAGAGTCCGGAGGCTCATGATTCGTTCACATTTCTTCCGTTCGGTTCAATGGGCTGAACTTCTTGGGCCTGTACTTCTTGCCATTGCCTTCATCGGTTGCTTGCAGGCACAGACCCGCGGCGGGATCCCGGCTCCACAAGCCGACGCCGCTCTCGCACAGAAACCCGGAAAGGAGACAGCCATCTTCGCCGGTGGGTGTTTCTGGGGAACGCAGTCAGTATTCGAGCGTGTCAAAGGAGTTGTCGCGACAACGGCCGGGTACGCCGGGGGTTCTGCCGCCACGGCCACCTACGCTCAGGTCACAACCGAAACCACAGGCCACGCTGAATCGGTGAAAGTGGCCTACGACCCCTCGAAGATCACTTACGGTAAGCTTCTGCAGATTTTCTTTTCCGTCGTTCACGACCCGACTCAACTCAATCGTCAGGGTAATGACGTGGGAACTTCCTATCGCTCTGCAATCTTCTATACCAATGAAGAACAACGGAAGATCGGCACGGCGTACATTGCGCAACTTGATGCGGCCAAAGTGTTTCCCAAACCCATTGTGACGCAGGTGGTGCCGTTGAAAGGTTTCTATGACGCCGAGTCCTACCATCAGGACTACGCTCTCCACCACCCGGATAATCCGTACATTCTGGTCTGCGATAGGCCCAAGATCGAAGCCCTCAAAAAAGAATTCCCCGAGCTATTTCAGGAACACGCGGGCAGATAAATCACGTCGCAATCTGCAGTTCATCTCGCAACAGCGAGACCGCCCTTCGCAATCCTCCGTTCCGCCTGGATCACCGATTCGGAAGTAGCTCCAAACCGGGGTTGTTTCCGGGTGGGTGACAGCACGCTCGGGACCTCCGTAATGCTTCCCAAGGAACGGTTTCCTGCCGCCGTAGCCGGCAGGTGGGTTTCAGTTTACCGAGTACGCCGTTTGGCAGGTGCGTCATCGTTTGCGCAAGTTGTAGAGCATGCCCCCCGCAGGGGCGCTCTTGTCTTCGATTCCTGTGTGCAGAACAATCTGCACATTTCGACCGTCCACATCGACCGAGCTTTGCATTTCAGGAGGGGTCTCGGTGTGCAGGCACTGAATCACCGGGGTGTGGTCGTTTTTCCAGTTGAGGTCAACGCCGAATGCTTGCGCATTTCTGACAGCGCCAACTAGGCGCGCTACTTGCTTTCCCCGGCGACTTTGCTTGCTACCTGGATCCACTTCATAGAGGAATGATGTGGTCGCGCCACCGTTCGACTCGAAGAGTATGGCGTCTATCTGGCCATCAGGCGACGAAACGCGAGCGACCTCGTCGTGAGAAATCAGTGGCCAGCATCCAATACAGGCAAGTAAAGATAGGGTCGCGAGGAACCTTGAAAATCGAAGCCAGTTCATGTCGTGATTATCGTCTGAGAACTGGCACCCTGCGATCCGTTCCGCCCACAGAGCGAGCTTGTCCAGGACTGGGTGAAGATTAGTTGGCAATTGCGGTCGAATCACCCGCTACTCGTAAGTTAGTGGTTTGGCAATGCAATTCACTGCGGCTCGAAACCGGACCCCGCAATCGAGGAACTGAAACCCTGGCGGACCGGCGCCGGCGCTATCATCCTCTCGTGCTCCGTCTGCCCAAGTCGAAGTCCGCTCCCAATTCTGCCCAGGGCCTGCCGCTCGACACTTCTCTGCTCAAGCCCGGCATGCATCCAGCAGATCGGGCTCCAGCAGATATTGCTCAGTTTGTCGGTAAGGCACGCACCGGAAAGACCACGGTTCCCTCGGCTGGCGCTGGAGCGTGAATCGGCTCATGAATCACCGGCAAAGCTGGCCCGGAAGCGGGTAAGGGTGCGCGCGATTTCTCATTTCTAAGTAGAACTGCCAATCCCAGTTGGCCGTCCATACGTTTTTCCACCAGCAACGCATAGGCCCGCGTAAGGAACTCAGTGTGATGCTCGAAATGCTTACTGGCCGTCTGCACCGTGTGCACCACGTGGCCGGCGGAAAACTGCTCGCGATGGAAGCCTGCCACACCGATGAGCAGGCCTTTCATCAAGGCAAACTGTGCGGTAAGCAAGTTCGATTCCCGGGTCATTGAGGGCGTGGCGCCAGTCTTCGCCCAGTCACGCCCGAAGGGAAACCGGCATCGGAAGATAGTGTTCGTCAGATAGTTTTCCAGGATGTATGGGTGATTTTGGAAGAACGGCGCATAGTAACGGTCGTGCGCCGCTGCGTAACAGGCCGTGAGCGACTCCAATGTAGCGCCTGGACCGTTGCCGATGCCTTCAGTGAATGCCTGAACGCACTCTACAAAGCGTGGGCGGACGTACGACTGGTGCAGCAGCATACCGGCCAGCATCAGCACCAGATCCAACTGCTGTGCGTGATCCACCGGCAGAGTATTCATGGTGGCTTCGAGGTGGCCTGAGGCGACGGTCGCATCGAACTCAGCCAAAAGCTGCGGAACTCTCTCCCGTCGCTCTTCCGGTGCGATGGCATCGAAACGATGGCTCAACAGTCCGAGCAGAAACATGCGCTGCCAGAGCGGGTAGGCGCGATTCCCGACCAGCGTCAACGCAGAATCCCGGAGGGACCAGAAGTAGGGTAGATACGAGTTGCCCTCGTCCGCGCGACCGCCCGCGATCGGTTGCCCGCCGCCCTGTCCTGCGCCGATCCGTAGCTGCCGATTCAGCAGTACCAGCCGTGCGGCCTCGGGACAGGAGAGCGAAAGCGCTCTTTCCGTCACCCCATTAATTGAGTACGCGATACGCGGATAGTTGGCGCATGCGTGGGGAAGAAGCTCCTCGCCGTGCTCCACCTGAATGCGGCAAAGACCGTCCGCGGCAAGCAGCGGGCACTTGCCCAAGGAATTCATGCGGATTTGGGCGAAGGCCTTTGACGCAGAGTCCCCATTGGCCTGGGCTTGTTCCGGACGACGCAGAACGTTTTCGTCGATAATCGTGCGCAGCGGCCCAGCGGGCAGGTTCTGGTAGTTTTCAAATGTGCTCCGGTCAACATGAACGGTCCACTGCTCGCAGCAGGAGTCCTCACATGCCGGGCCAATGCATCGAAATTCTTCCGAATAGTCAGGTTGGAACAGCTTGCTATGCCGCAACCGGCCTCCTGGCAGCCGGCCGAATCCGTCTGCGGTGTCGTTGGGTTGTGGTGCCGTCAGGAACAAAGCAGATAGCAGACATTTGCAGGCAGAGATAGATTAGAGAATTCCCAAATAGCAGTCCTTCGCCGTCGGCGCGCTATCATCCTCTCGTGCCCCGTCTGCCCAAGTCGAAGTCCGCTCTCAATTCTGCTCAGGGCCTGCCGCTCGACACTTCTCTACTCAAGCCCGGCATGCGTCTGGCGGTTGCGCTTTCGGGCGGCGCGGACTCGGTGGCGTTGCTGCGCGCCTTGGCGGCGCGTCGCCAGGAACTGGGCCTTGTGCTCCATGCCGCACACCTGCATCACGGCCTGCGCGGCGCAGAAGCCGATGGCGATCTCGAGTTCTGCCGCGAACTGGCGATCAAGCTGAACGTTCCTTTTCACGAGGGGTGCGTCGACGTAGCTCAGGAAGCGCAGGCCGACGCGAAATCAAACAAATCGGCCGAGACAATCGAAGAAGCCGCGCGGCGTGTACGTTACCAGTGGTTCCATCAACTCATGTCCAAAAGTCTGCCGCACGCTGTGCTGCCCCACGCGGTGGTGCTCGATGCAGTGGCCACGGCGCATACGCTCGACGACCAGGCAGAAACGGTTCTAGCCAAGTTCCTGCGCGGCGCGTGGACCGAGGGTTTAGCAGGCATCAGTCCAAAACTCGAAACCGCGGGAGCGGGCGTAATTGTGAGGCCGCTGCTGGCCGTAACGCGCGCGGAGATCGAGACCTATCTGCACGCCTTGGGCCAGGACTGGCGCGAAGATTCCTCGAATCGTCATCTGACCTTCACGCGCAACCGCATTCGCCACGAACTGCTGCCGCTGCTCGAGGGCTGGAACCCGCGGCTGCGCGAGCATCTGGCGCAAATGGCGCAGTTGGCGCACGACGAGGAGGCGTGGTGGCAGGCAGAGTTGGCCCGTCTGGCGCCGCAGCTGATTTTGCCGGGGCGTCCGGCGCGTGGTGGCGGCCGCGCAGCGGGCGAGGGATCCGGCCGCCTGGCTATGGATGTGACCCGCCTGGCGGCGCTAGCGCTAGCTTTGCAACGGCGGTTGCTGCGCCATGCGGCCGTGCTGCTTGGTGTCGCGCTCGACTTCGCCGCAACCGAAGCGGTGCGGTCTCTGGCCTTCGGCGGCCGAGCCGGACAGCGGCTGGCGTTGCCGCAAGGTCTATGCGCTGAGCGAACGGCCCGGGAACTCCGTCTTTCAGTTGTCCCAAACCCCGCAAGCGACGGCGAAAGCGTCATGGGACAGGACCAGCAGTACAGTGCGCCGATTCCCGGCGTCATCCACGCGCCCGACTTCGGGGTCTGCCTCCGCATCGCGATTGCCGTCACGGAAGCTGCAGAAAATGAGATGGTTAACGGCCAAGGACAGCCGCAAACAGCTACCCTGCGCAACTGGAAACCGGGCGACCGGGTGCGGCTCCGCTACTCCAGTAAGCCGCGCAAAGTGAAGGAAGTCTTGGAACGTCTGCGCGTCACGGGAACCGAGCGGTCGGTTTGGCCGGTGCTGGAGGCCGGTGGGCGCATCGTGTGGATGCAGGGAGTGGAGCTGGAACCGCTGCCCGGCATGACAATTACGGCAGAGGAAACCGCGTCAGAAAGCTCTCAGACCACTGTCCCAAATCCGTGCAAAGTAGAGTGACACTTGGGATTCTGCCCTTTTCGTAACTAGGGAATTGCTCCAACTTTTTCCGGCCAGGGAGTACAATCTGGATACTGCTTTTTCTGGCGGTACTTTTGCGGTGTGCCCCGGAAGACTTGTTTATTTCTTGCCACTTTAACAGTCGTTCAAGCGTCTATTGGATGAGTGGCCTTGCCAGAGATGGGCGATCGAGGTCGCGGAAGGGTCTTCTTCCCTGTGCCGCAAAAAGGAGTAGTGGGTGAACTCAAGCGTTAAAACAATCATGTTCTGGGTGTTTATCGCCATCTGCCTGCTGATGCTGTGGGCGATCGTGTCGAAGAGCGCCAGCATGACCAAGGATGCGGAATACTCGTATTCCGAGCTCTACGATAAGGTGCAGGCCGGCCAGGTACAAGACGCCACTATCCAGGGCAACGATCTGAAGGGTCATCTCAAGACCTCGTCCAAGGACGAGTTCCACACCAACCTGCCGCCCAACTACGAGGACCTGTTGAAGGCCATGGTGACGGCCAAGGTGGTCTGCAACATCAAGCCTGAGCAGAGCAACATAATGTGGCAGGTGCTCATCAATGTGGCGCCGTTCGTGCTCATCATCTTGGTGTGGTTCTTCATGCTGCGCCAGATGCAGTCGGGTGGCAACAAGGCGCTGTCGTTCGGCAAGAGCCGCGCGCGCCTGCTCTCCATGCAGCAAAAGAAGGTCACGTTTAAAGACGTAGCCGGCGTGGATGAGGCGAAGGAAGAGCTGAAAGAGATCATTGAGTACCTGCGCGAGCCGCAGAAGTTTCAAAAGCTGGGCGGCCGCATTCCCAAGGGCGTGTTGCTCGTTGGGCCTCCGGGCACCGGCAAAACGCTGCTGGCGCGCGCCGTGGCCGGTGAGGCCAATGTTCCGTTCTTTTCCATCTCCGGTTCTGACTTTGTGGAGATGTTCGTGGGCGTAGGCGCAAGCCGCGTGCGCGACCTCTTCGAGCAGGGCAAGAAGAACGCTCCTTGCATTATCTTCATCGACGAAATCGACGCGGTCGGCCGTCATCGTGGCGCTGGCCTCGGCGGCGGGCACGACGAGCGCGAGCAGACGTTGAACCAGTTGCTCGTCGAGATGGACGGGTTCGAATCCAACGACGGCGTGATCCTTGTTGCGGCCACCAACCGTCCCGACGTGCTCGATCCCGCGCTGCTGCGCCCCGGCCGCTTTGACCGCCGCGTAGTCGTTGGCCTGCCCGATATTCGCGGGCGCGAGGAAGTGCTCAAGGTCCACATCAAGAAGGTTCCAGTCAGCGATGACACGAACCTGAACGTACTTGCCCGTGGCACGCCCGGCTTCTCAGGGGCCGATCTCGCCAACATGGTCAACGAGGCAGCGCTGAACGCCGCGCGCCTGAACCGCAAGCAAGTGACCATGTACGACTTCGAGCTGGCCAAGGACAAAGTGCTCATGGGCGCCGAGCGCAAGTCGATGCTGCTCTCCGACGAGGAGAAGCGCGTTACGGCGTATCACGAGGCCGGTCACGCGCTGGTGTCGGTTAAGCGCGGGAACTCCGATCCGGTGCACAAGGTCACCATCATTCCCCGCGGCATGGCGCTGGGCGTCACCGTGCATCTGCCCGACGACCGTCACAACTACACGCGCGAATATCTTGAAACGCGGTTGGCCATGCTTTATGGCGGACGCGTAGCCGAAGAGGTCTTCCTCAAGCAGATGTCCACCGGCGCGGGCAACGACATCGAGCGGGCCACGGAGTTGGCGCGCTCCATGGTGTGCGAGTACGGCATGAGCCGCCTCGGGCCCCTCACCTTCGGCAAGAAGGAAGAGCAGATCTTCCTCGGCCGCGAGATCGCCCAGCACCGCGACTTCTCTGAGGAAACCGCAAGGCAGATCGATCTCGAAGTCCGCCGCCTCATCGACGAAGCCTATCAGTCGGCGCACAACCTTATCGATGCAAACCAGGATGCCATGCACCGCATTGCAGCGGCATTGCTGGAGCGCGAAACCATCGACTCCGAAGAGCTGAGGCTGCTGATCGAAGGCAAGGAACTGCCCGCGATGCGCTCAGCGCTGGCCGGCCCCAGCGACGGCGACAGTGGCTCGCAGCAGGTCCTAAAGCCCGAGAGCCCACGCGGCCCGGGCAGCGGCCTTCCGGAAGGCTCGCCTTCGCCGGCGTGAAGTCAGTTATCAGCAATCAGTTGTCAGTGATCAAAAAGGGCTGCTCATTCGAGCAGCCCTTTTTGCGTAACCGGACAGAATTTCCCCCGCCCATTGAACCGGCCACGCTTCTCCTGCGACATATATAACGAAAGCACATGACAAGCGAGAGCCGAGCGCAGTACGAGTGGATGGCGCTTCGATGTCAGGCCGGTGAGCCGGGCGCATTCGAAGACCTGATCGCAGTAATGGAGCGGCCCTTGCTCTATTACGCGATGACTCTGACCGGCAACGCAGACAGCGCGCTCGATGTGCTTCAAGACGTGTGGTTGAGGGTTTTCCGCAAGATTGGCAAGCTGAATGACCCCGGCGCATTGCGGCCCTGGTTGTACTCCATCGTTCATGGGATCGCTGTCGATTGCATCAGAAAGAACTCCCGGCGTGAGACGGCCGAGCAGTTTCAGTACGAGGAGTTTGTCGAGGCTGAGGAACCCTCGTTTGCCAATGAAGATGCGGAGGCAATTCATCAGGCATTGGGTGAAATCGGCCTCCAGCATCGCGAGGTTCTGGTTCTGCATTTTCTTGAGGACCTGTCGATCGCCGAGATCGCCGCGGTCGTAGGGTGTTCCGAAGGAACCGTGAAATCCCGCATGCATTACGCCAAGCGGGCAATGAAGGAAGTTCTGAGTGGAGGGAGTTATGGAAAAGCAAAATGAAAATATGCGCGACCGCTTGCTGGCGCGTTTGCCCCAGCCCGAGAATCTTGCAGCCTATCGGAAAGAAACAGAGGTTCTGCTGGCAAAACACAAGAAGGCGCTGTTCTGGGAGAAGGCCCCGTCAGTAGCGTTTTCCCTCGTCGCCTTGGGCTTTTTTATCGCAGCCTTTAGTCCGTGGGGTCAAAAGCTTGGCGCGCGACAGGTCCAATTCTTTGATTTCGACGCATGCCTCTTTTTCGTCGTGAGCCTGATAATCGACTTGAGGTACAACATCTATCGGAACCGTGTGGAGTTGCTCAAAGAGGTGAAGCAGATCCAGCTGCAGATCCTTGAGTTGCATGCTTCGCTCAACAAGACCGACGAGAACCAGCCCTGATCTCCTGCCACTGACTACTGCTCGCTGTCCGCGATTCACGATTCGCGGTTCATGCTTCCTGTATACTTTCCCCGCTGGCGGGATTTACTCGCATGTGTGCCGAGAGTCGTGGCCGGCCCGTTTGTTCCCCAAAAAATCCTCTTGAGGAGCAGTCTCGATGAACGCAGTCGTACGCCGCTTTTCCGTCTTCGTCTGCTTCGTCATCACATCGATCTTCGCGCTCGCGTCAGCTGCGCACGCCGCGCCCGTGCTCATGATCTCGATCGATGGGCTCAAGCCCGAATACATCACCCAGGCCGACGCCCACGGCATGAATATTCCCTATCTGCGCACCCTGCTGCGCGACGGCACTTACGCCGAAGGCGTGGTGGGCGTCTGGCCGACGCTCACGTACCCGAGCCACACGACCCTCCTCACCGGCGTCTGGCCCAACGAGCACGGCATTCTGAACAACCAGGAGTTCGACCCTTTGCAGCGTTTCGGAGGCGCGTGGAACTGGTACGCTGCGCAAATTCGCGTGCCCACACTGTGGCAGGCGGCGCACGCGG